>Ga0066652_100002599_pt1 | contig 9974 bp, 13 predicted proteins | sample GraSoiAngelo_101_FD_71413 | JGI IMG/M metagenome (GOLD analysis project Ga0066652, IMG submission 71413) | Grasslands soil microbial communities from the Angelo Coastal Reserve, California, USA - 14_0903_02_30cm | ecosystem: Environmental > Terrestrial > Soil > Grasslands | place: USA... | reverse complement strand
TCTGGGACGCGCAGAAGGACATGCTGATGGATACCCTTGGCGCCGTGGTGTCGATCGCGCTCTTCCTTGTAACGGGGCCACGCGCCGAGCCGGCGCGCATCGTCGCCTGAACGCGCACTGGCGCACCGCGCTGCTCGCGCTGGCGGGCGCCCTCGTGATCGTGGCGTCGATCGCGTTTGCGCTGCGCGTCGTGGAGATGCCTGTCGCCGAGTACGAGAGTCTCGCGGACGCGCAGGCGGACGGCGCGATCGAGCGCGGCTGGTTGCCCGTCTTCCTGCCGCCCCACGCGCGCAGCATCCGGGAAGCGCACAATGTGGACACGAACGCCCGCTGGCTGGAGTTCTCCGCGCCCGTGGCGGAGCTTCGCATCCTGGCCGCGCATCTCCAGATGCTTCCGTACGCGCAGGCGCGCCGCACTGCACTCCCGCGACCCGCGCGAGCCGGCGGTCATTGGCCTCCCGAGCTCTCGGAAGCGCTCCGGATCACTCCGCGTTCCGCGCAGCGTCTCGGGTTTTTCCGATCTCCGCGCGACGCATACTGCCTCGCCATCGAATGGGAGACCGGGCACGTCTGGGGTTGGTCCTGCGGCTGATCCCGTCCGACGGCAGCATCCTTGCGGAGCCGCGGTCCCCGTGGAGGTGCTTCGATGCCGTTCAAAAGCAAAGCACAGCGGCGCAAATTCGCTGAGCTGCTCGTGAAGGGAAAGATCTCTCCGGAGACGTTCGAGGAATGGAGTCGTGAGACCGGTGATGCGAAGCTGCCGGAGCGCGTAGACGCGCCCAGGCGCACAGCCGCAAAGAAGAAACGTCCGACGGCGAAGAAGAAACGCCCCGCCGCGAAGAGGAAAACCGCGGCCAGGCGAACGGCCGCCAGGAAGCGCGGCGCTACAGGACGGTGACGGCGGATCGCTCCGTCGCGATCCGCCACCACCGCCAACTACCGCTCGGTTCCTATTGTGTGACGCAGACCGTTCGCGAGGATCTGCGGCGGCTGTTCTGTGTCGTGCAGGAGGCCCTCTGCGTCGTCGTCGTGGCCGTCGTGGTCTCCACGCGACGCGCACCGATCCCCATGCGTCCAAGTATGGTCTGCTGCGGACGCACGATGACCTGCTGCTGCGGTTGCGTCACGATGACGGTCTGCCGGTCGCGATGGCGGCGACGGCTGCCCCACACGACTGATCCCGGAAGATTGACGTTGATCTGCGTCTGGGGCTCCGGGTCGGGCTGGACGATCACCACCGGTTGCGGCGCCGGCTGCATCACCACCACCGTCTGCGGTTGCGGCGCCTGCTGCACGATGACCGGCTGCTGCGCCGGCGCGACCTCGACGACACGATCGTCGTAGTCGTCGTCGCGATACCCCCTCGGACGCCGCTGCGGAGAGCTGCCTCCGACGTGGAACGAGAGGCCGAAGCGCAGCTCGCTTCTGGAATCCGGTGCGTTGTTCGACGTCGGCATCACGTACTTCGTCATCCGCCAGCGCGCCTCGCCGAATACGTCCGCGTCGAGGCCAAGCGGAATCGTCGCGCCGGCACCGTAGCTCCAGCCGTTGTGCACGACGTTGACCCCGGAGCTGTCTCCGCCCATGAGACCGATGCCCGCGAATACGTACGGCGCCAGCGCGCGACTGAAGACGGTCGCGCCGCCGCCAAGTCCGCCGAGGTAGAGCATCGCGTCAGCGTCCGCGGACCACGGCCGATAACGGTTCACGCCGATTGCGCTCGAGTCCACGAGATCGGGATTCGAGAGAGACATGTCCGCGCCCGCACGAAGCGCGAGACCTGTGGTGCCGCCGAACGTCAACGCGAATCCCGCAAGCGGATTGCTCGCGGCGCTGGGGACGTACGACACGAAGGGACTGATCGCGACCGAGGACTGCCCCACCGCCACCGTCATCGGTGTCACGGCAAGGAAGGAAATGGTCGCGAGGCGAAAGCGAGAGCTGTGCATGGCGCCTCCATGGTTGACCGCCGGACACGGGCGATGCAGAGCGATGGCCACCGCCGGGCTGAGCGGTAACTCGTTGAGACGTGCTCACTTCATTCACTCACACCTTTTTGCGGACACGGCAGGTGTAATCGCGTTCGGACAGGCTGTTGTCCTCCGCAACGCACAAACGGATGAAACGACCTTTGGTCGCGGACGTATTGACCACCAATAGGAGTGGCGCCGTCGCCACGCTCGCAGGCCCCTTCATTAGATCAGGGACGCCATGCCGCCGATCATCCCGCTCGCGATCATCATGTGCTCCAGCATCATCGTGATCGTCACGATCATCGCGCGTGCGTTCACGCAGAACCGTCGCCTGCCGCCCGCGCCGCCGGTGGACGGCGAGGTGCTGCGCCGCCTGGACCGGATCGAGCAGTTGGTGGAGTCGATGACGCTGGAGCAGGAGCGGATCGGCGAATCGAACCGGTTCCTCGTGCGGTTGCTTGCGGCGAGGACCGACGGGGCGCCGGCGCCGTCGATCGAGCAGGGCGAGCGGGCCTAGCTCGGCAAGACCCGGCGAAAGCAGCCTCGCTCCGCTGGAGCGAACCCCTACCAGCGCCAAAGCTCTTGCGCTGAAACCGCACCGCCCACACTCTCGTATGGGCATCCAATAGGGACACCATCATGGCGGACAAGCTCGACGTCAAACAAGGCACGCTCGCACTCATGATCCTCAGGACCGTCGACGTCCTCGGGCCGCTGCACGGCTACGGCATCGCGCGGCGCATCGAGGAGACGAGCAAGCATCGCCTGCAGCTCAATTACGGCACGCTCTACCCCGCCCTGCTCAAGCTCGAGCAGGAAGGGGCCATCAAGTCCGAGTGGCGGCAGTCGGAGAACAACCGGCGAGCCAAGTACTACGCCCTGACCGCCATGGGACGGAAGCAACTGGAGCGGGAAACGCGCGAATGGCACGAGACGGCCGACCTCATCGCTGCGTTCCTCGCTCCCAAGCGGGAGGCCAAATGAAGTACGTTCGCTCACTGCTCGCTCGCATGACGGGGTTGTTCACCAAGGACGCGACGGACGACGACCTGCGCGCCGAGATGGAAGCGCATCTCGAGATGGAGATCGCGGAGAATGTCCGCCGCGGCATGCATCCCGATGAGGCGCGGCGACAGGCGATCCTCGCATCCGGTGGAATCACCCAGGCCACCGAGGCCGTGCGCGACCAGCGCGGGCTGCCACTGATCGAGAGCCTCGGCGCGGACGTGAAGTACGCCTTCCGCGCGCTGCGGCATGCGCGCGGGTTCTCCGCCGTGGTCGTGCTGACGCTCGCGCTGGGCATCGGTGCGAACACCGCGATCTTCAGCGTCATCCGCGGCGTGCTGCTCAAGCCCCTGCCGCATCGCGAGGGCGATCGCCTCGTGTACCTGCGCCAGTCGGCGGAGATTCCCGGGGGCGCGAACCTCGCGTTCTCGGTCCCCGAAGTCACCGACCTTCGCGCCGGCGCCAGGTCGCTCGGCAGCATCGCCGAGTACTCGGATTGGTCCGGCATCCTGCGTGGACGCGGCGATCCCCTGCGCGTCGAGATCGGCCTGGTCACCGGCAACTACTTCGAGGTGATGGGCCTTTCCACCGTCATTGGCAGAACGACGGGACCGAGCGACGACGGCAGCGGCGTGCCTCCCGTGATGGTGCTCACGCACGAGTTCTGGCTCAAGCACTACGCCGGTGACCCCACCATCGTCGGCAAGCAGGTGGACCTCGACGGCAATTCGGTCACGGTCATCGGCGTATTGCAGCCAGCGCCCTCCTTTCCGGACCGGATAGACGCGTTCACCAACATGGTCATCAGCCCGCATCACCTGAGCGCCCAGATGGTGCAGGGTCGCTCGCACCGCATGACCGAGGTGGTCGCGCGACTCGCGCGCGGAGCGACGCTGGACGGCGCTCGCGCCGAGGTGGCCGGCGTGTACGAGCGCCTGCAACGCGAGTACAAGGATGCGTACAACCCCTCGCTGCACTACCGCGTCGAGGTCATACCGTTCAAGCAGGCGCTCGGCGAGCGCGCGCGCATGACGCTGTGGCTCCTGATGGCCGCCGCCGCGTTCGTGATGATCATTTCGGCGGCCAACGTCACGAATCTCACCCTGATGCGCGGCATCCGGCGTCAGCACGAGCTGGTGGTTCGTGCCGCGCTCGGCGCCGGGATCGGACGCCTGCGTCGTCTCCTGCTCGTCGAGAATCTCATGCTCGCCGTCGCCGGTGCGGCGGTCGGTGTCGGCGTCGCGCTGGCCGGGATACGGCTGCTGGCGTCGCTGGCCGCCCGCTATTCGCCGCGGGCCAACGAGATCACGCTGGACTCGACGGTGCTCGGCTTCACACTCGCCCTGTCGGTGGGCGTCGCGCTGCTGTTGTCGTTCGCGACATGGGTTCCGAAGAACGGAGCGATGGGATCGGCGATCGGCAGCGGGACACGTCGCCTGACCGCTTCGATCCAGAAGCACCGGGTGCAGCGCATCCTGGTCGTGGCGCAGATCGCGGTGTCCGTGATCCTGCTGGCCGGCGCCGGATTGCTCACGCGCACGCTCGTGCAACTGTCCGAAGTGCGTACAGGCCTGGGAACAGAGGAAGTTCTCACCATGCAGGTTCCGCTGCTCAATCTCAGTACCCCCGGCGCCGGCGGAGATCAGGCGTCGTGGTTCCGCGCCGTGATGCAGGCCGACATGCAGGCGAAGGGAGTGTACGAGCAGATGCGCGGCGAGCTCGCGGCGCTACCGGGAGTGACGGCGGCTGGCGTCGGCTCCAGCACACCGCTCCGCAGCTCCATGGCCGCGTTCGAGCTCAAGGCCGAAGGTAAGGCCGTCGCCGTGGGCGAGGCGCTCCCGCGCCCCGACTTCCGCACGGCGGACCCGCACTACTTCGATGCGACTGGCATTCCCCTGCTTCGGGGTCGCTCGTTCGTCAACACGGACGTCTTCGGCGCTGCGCGCGTAGCGATCATCAATCAGACGCTCGCGGACCAGCTCTTCCCCGGTGAGGATCCCATCGGGAAGCGCGTCGCCTGGACAGGCGAGGTGCTCAAGTTCAGCCCGATCAGTCCCGAGTGGCGAACCGTCGTGGGAGTCATCGGCAACACCCGGGACGGCGGACCGGAGGCCAAGCCGCGCGGCGTGGTGTTCATGCCGTTCGCGCAGGAGCTCTCCATGAGCGGTGTGCTCATCATCCGCACGGACAGCAACGCGGCGCGGCTGGCGCCGGCCGCGACGAAGATCGTTCGCCGTGTGGTGCCGAACGCGCCGATCGAGAACGTCATGACGATCGCGCAGATCAAGGACGAGCGCGTGGCGCCACGACGTCTCAACGCGGTGCTGGTGTCGGCGTTCGGCGTCCTGGCGGTCATCATCGCCGCGGTGGGAATCGCGGGCGTGCTCGCTTTCTCCGTCAGCGCCCGCACCACGGAGATCGGCATCCGGATGAGCCTCGGCGCCGATCAGGGACGGGTGCAGCGCATGATTCTCGGAGAAGGAGGCCTGCTGCTCGTCGTGGGGCTCGTCCTCGGCGTGGCCGGCGCGTTTTTCGCGGCTCGCGTGATTCAGGGGATGCTCTTCGGCGTCGCCCCGCACGATCCGGCCACGTTCACGGGCGTCGCGATCGTCATGGCCGCGATCGGCATCGGCGCGTGCTGGATTCCTGCCCGACGCGCGTCGCGGATCGATCCGGCCATCACCATGCGCGCAGGATGACGCGATGACGCAGAAGGCGAACGCGCGCGTCGCCGGCTCGATGTTCCTGCTCTACATCGTGGTCGGGCTTTCGTCGATGTTTGTCGGGCGCGGATCCATGACGGGAGGCACCACGGCCGCGAAGCTCGCGAGCATGGCTGCGCATGCCTCGCAGGTGCGCGTCGACGTCATGCTCGGGCTGCTCGTGTTCTGCATCGCGATCACGCTGGCGGTGTCGCTGTACGGCATCACGCGCGGTGTCGATCACGAGCTTTCGGTGCTCGCGCTCTGCTGTCGAGTCACCGAGGCGGTGGTGGGATTTGTCCCGGTTGTCGTGACCCTGGCGCTGCTCGCGCTCGCGAGCGAACCGTCCGCGGCGGGTGACCTGGGCACACAGGCAGCCGCGGAGATGCTCATGCGCGTGCGGCGCTACAACCCGACGTTGAGCGCCACGTTCTTCGCGCTCGGCAGCACGGTGTTCTCGTACCTGCTGCTGCGCGGCCGCCTGGTGCCTCGCTGGCTGGCCTGGCTTGGCGTCGTGGCCTCCGTCGTCCTGGTGGTCGTGCTGCCGCTCCAGCTCGTCGGCGCGGCGCGCGGAACGATCACGCAGGTCTGCTGGCTGCCGATGCTCGTGTTCGAGGTGACGGTCGCGCTCTGGCTCATCATCCGGGGAGTTTCACCGGGCGACGCATTGCCGTCGTCGTTCAGCGGCGCTCCGGGAGGAGCTCTATCGGGAGCGTCTGAGGCGAGGGCGCAGGCGCGAGTCGCGCATTAGCTTTTTGCGTGGCACAGCGCTCTGGACGAGGACACGACCGTGAGTGAAAAGGAGCTGTTCACGAATTTCTGGGTGAAGGAAGCGAAGACGACCGGCAAGGTCATCTCGCGAATCCCCGAGGGCTCCGCGTACCGCCCGGACGAGCGCTCCCGGACGGCGCAGGAGATCGCCTGGCAGATCTTCCAGGAAGAGAAGATGCTCATCGAGGCGCTCGAGACCGGAATGGCGAAATGGGATCCGCCGCCGGTACCCAGGACGATGCGAGAAGTCCACGAAGCATACGAGACGCAGAGCGCGAGCTTTGCAGAGCGGTGGCTCAAGGTGCCGCAGGAGCGCTGGGACGGCGACATCGAGTTTTTCGGCCAGAAGCGTCCGGCGGCGCCGATGGCGTGGAGCTTTCTCTTCGACATCGTGCATCACCGCGGTCAGATCTCCACGTACCTCCGCCCCATGGGCTCCAAGGTGCCGCAGATCTACGGGCCGAGCGCGGACGAGCCCTAGCGCGGGAGCCGCACACTCACCACGCGGCCGTTACAGGTAGCCGCGTTTGAGCAGGTGATCGGCAGAGTGCGCGAAGCCCTGCTTGTCGGGGATGTCGAACGCCAACGCGTCGGCCAGGCGGTCGTACACATTGAAGAGCGCGCACACGTGCATGGCGTCCTCGATCGCCTCGTCGCTCAACCCCGCATCATACAGTCCGTGCGCGTCGGCAGCGCTCAGCCTGGCCGGCGTCAACGTGAGCGTCTCGAGGAACCCGAGCATGGCGCGCAGCTTCGGCTCGATGGGCGCGGTGCGCCAGTCGGCAAGCACCGCCTCCACGAGCGTCGCATCTCCCAGCGCCTTCGACGCGACCGCGCCGTGTGCCGAGGTTCAGAAGACGCACTGGTTCAGGCGTGACGTGAACGCGGCGAACAGCTCACGCTCCCACACCGTCCACGCTGACGGTCCGCGCATCACCGCCTGCGTCCATTCGCTCAGCGGCCGGCCGAGATAGTCCGACCGGTAGAAAATCGTCCGGATGATGTCAGGCGCGCGCTGGCCACGCGTGAGACGGATGATGCCGAGGATCAGGCGATGCTTGAGCGTGTGGCGGTGCTCCACATTCCGCAGTCTCATCGCGACACGCGGCGCGCCTTGCGCGCGTCCTCCAGCACGTCGAGCCCGCGCTCGAGTCGCCTCACCGCCGCGCCCAGCGCCGCGGCTGCGGTGACCTCGAAGATCTGGTCCTCCGAGTAACCCGCGCGCGCGAGCTGCTCGACGTCTGCATCGGTCACGCGATACGCGTGCAGCGCCACCTTGTCGGCATAGGCGCGCAGCGCCTCGGGCACCTGGGTGCCGGGGCCGAATGCCACGGCCCGGCGAACGGCGGCCGGCGTGTGGGCGGACGCGTCGAGCACCGATGCCTTCACCCGCTCGACGAATTCGCGATACCGCATCTACATGTACTTCCAGTTGCGTGCCTTGCCGCCGGCGATCCACGTCACCGCCTGCGCGATCCGGCGGTCGCGCGTCTCCTCACGCTTCGCCTCAACGATCCACTCGAGATACTCGCGTTTGTGACTGGGCGGAAACGCTTCGTAGTTCGCGCGCGCCTTCTTGTTCTTCGAGAGCGCGCTGCGAAACGCGGGCGGCATCGCAATGGCTTTCTTCGGTCGCGGGGTCTTTGCGGGCGCCTTCACGCCTTCTTCATTCAGCGTCGCCGCCTTCCTGATCAGCGCGAGAAGCTCGCGCTTCGACGGCAGATCCTCGATGCTCGTCAGACGGCCGAAGCTGCCCATGGCACGCTGGTCTGCGTCGGCCTTGCCAACGACGAGCGTGTGCTTCCAGAAGCCGAACGTCGCATGCGCCTTGAACGCCGCCATCCCGCAGAGAATGCCGTGATGCATGAAGGACGGCATCCCCCACTTCAGCGTTTCCTGGCACTCCGGGCAGGCCTGGTGAACGACATCCCGCAAATACCGGAGTATCGGCTTCGCGAAATCCTGCTGCTTCGCGATGTACTCGTCGATCCGACCATCTCGTTTGCCCATGTCTACTCGCGGCTCCCGGCTCCGAGCTTCCGGCTCATTTGTGAGATGCCTTTTTGTAGAACGGTGCTCTCACGACGGTGGCGCTCACGCGCTTCCCGCGCACGTCGATCTCGAGCTTTGACCCCTCCTTCGTTCCGGCAAGCGGGAGATACGCGGTGCCGATGGGCACACCGAGCGAAGGACTCATGGTGCCGCTGCGCACCTCGCCGCTCGGCATCCCGTCGTAGTACACCGGGTACCCATGCCGCGCGATCGAGCGGTTGTCGTCCACCGTGAATCCGACGAGGCGCCGCGGCAGTCCCCGCTCCTTCTGCCTGGCCAGTGCGTCGCGGCCCACGAACCCGCCCTCCTTGTTCAGCTTCACCAGCCAGCCGAGGTTCGCCTCGAGCGGCGTCACGCTGTCGTCGATGTCGTTGCCGTACAGCGCCATGCCCATCTCGAGCCGCAGCGTGTCACGCGCGCCGAGGCCGGCAGGCGTCACCTTTCCGGTCCCCATGAGCAGGTTCCAGATCGGGGCCGCGAACTTCGGGTCGACATACAGCTCGAAGCCGTCCTCGCCCGTATACCCGGTGCGCGAGATCAGCGCGTCCATTCCCCGCACCTGTCCCCACGTGTGCCAGTAGTACTTGATCGCCGCAAGATCGACGTTCACGAATGGACGCAGGATCTCCTCGGCGTTCGGACCCTGCAGTGCGAGCAGCGCGATCTCGTCGCTGATGTCGACCAGTTGCACACCGAAGCGCGCCGCGTGCGGCCGGATCTGCTCGAAATCCTTTTCGCGGTTCGACGCGTTCACCACCATGATGATGCGATCCGCGAATCGATAGACGAGGCAGTCGTCCACGATCGTGCCGCTGTCGTACAGGATGGTCGAGTACTGCACCTGACCCACGGCGAGCGCGGCCACATCGTTCGTTGTGACGTAGTTCACAAAATCCACCATGCGCTCGCCGCGAATGACGAACTCGCCCATGTGCGAGACGTCGAACAGGCCGGCGCCGTCGCGGACCGCCTTGTGCTCGGCGGTGATACCCGTCGCATACTGCACGGGCATCTCGTAGCCGGCGAACGGGACGATCTTCGCGTTCAACGCTCTGTGCACGTCGTGAAGTGGCGTGCGCTTCAGGGTTGACGCGGACGGTGTGGGGGAAGTCGCTGCGGACATGGCGAAAATATGACGGGAGGCGTGCGTTTTGCGCCAATGCATCCCTCGCGACGGTGGCATCGCCACCCGAGCTCAACCTGTACTACGAAGGAGGACGCATGACCATCGCACGTACATGGCTTCTGCTCGGCGCCGGCGCCCTGCTGGTGACCAGCACCGAAGCCACTGCTCAGAATCGCGCGCAGGGAAGCGGCATCAGGATCTCGAAGGACAACAGCGCGCCGACCGCGGTCAGCACGACGCCGAGCACGACGACCGCGCTGGAGACGACGACGAGCACGGGCAACGTCGTCATCAACAGCACGGCGTTCTCGCTTTCGTCGTATGCGAACATGACGGAAGCGAACA
>Ga0066652_100002597_pt1 | contig 9976 bp, 8 predicted proteins | sample GraSoiAngelo_101_FD_71413 | JGI IMG/M metagenome (GOLD analysis project Ga0066652, IMG submission 71413) | Grasslands soil microbial communities from the Angelo Coastal Reserve, California, USA - 14_0903_02_30cm | ecosystem: Environmental > Terrestrial > Soil > Grasslands | place: USA... | reverse complement strand
CTTGAACTTCTCCGTTTTCTGCGCGGCTTTGTCGCCGTGGAGCATGCCGGTGATGATCTCACTCGGCGCGGTGGCGATCTGGCCGGCGTAAACGGCGCCCACGGTTCCGTCGATAGAGAGGAAATCGCCTTCGTGGAAAGTCTGCCCCTCCACGGACACGGTCCTCTTCCCGTAATCGATCTCAAGCCCCGAGGCACCGCAGATGCAGACTTTGCCCATCTGGCGGGCGACGAGCGCGGCGTGCGATGAGACGCCGCCTTTCGCCGTGAGGATGCCTTCCGCGGCGATCATGCCGCGCAAATCCTCCGGGCTCGTTTCATTGCGCACGAGCAGGACTTTTTCTCCCTTTTCCGCCGCGGCAGCGGCGCGGTCTGCGTTTAGGTAAATCTTCCCGCAGGCGGCGCCGGGACCAGCCGGAAGGCCGGTCGCGATTGCTTTTGCCTGCTTCACTTCCGCCACGTCAAAAATTGGGGCGAGGAGCTGGTCGAGTTGGTCCGCCGGATTACGCATCACCGCTGTCTTCCAGTCGATGAGCCGTTCCTTGAACATGTCCATGGAGAACTTGAGCGCGGCGGCCGCGGTCCGTTTTCCATTGCGGGTCTGGAGCATAAACAGCTTGCCGTCCTGAATAGTGAACTCGACGTCTTGCACATCCTTGAAATGCTTCTCGAGGATGGCGCGGACCTTGAGCAATTCCGCGTAGCACTTCGGCATCAGCTTCCTCAACTCGATGACCGGCTGCGGCGTGCGCACCCCAGCTACGACATCTTCACCCTGGGCATCGATTAGAAATTCGCCGTAAAACTCGTTCACGCCGTTGGCCGGGTTGCGGGTGAACGCCACGCCCGAGCCGGAATTCTGGCCGGTGTTCCCGTAAACCATCGCCTGCACGTTGACGGCAGTGCCCCAGTCCTGCGGGATGTTGTATTTCCGGCGATAGACGATCGCGCGATCATTCATCCAGGAGCCGAAGACAGCACCGGCGGCGCCTTTGAGCTGCTCCCAGGGATCGTTCGGAAAGGCCCGGCCAGTCCGCTTTTTCACCAGCTTTTTGAAACGGACCACCAGCTCCTGGTAATCGGCGGCGGCGAGTTTCGAATCGTCGATATCGTGCTGGCCGTACTTCTCGTCCTTGTAGTGTTCGATCACGGACTCAAAGGGATCGTGATCTTCGCCTTCGCGTTTTTGCACGCCCATGACCACGTCGCCATACATCTGGATGAAACGGCGATAGCAATCCCACCCGAAGCGCTCGTTTTTCGTTGCGCGGACGACCGCCTTCACCGTCTCGTCGTTCAGGCCGAGATTCAGGATCGTGTCCATCATGCCGGGCATCGAGTCCCGCGCGCCGGAGCGGACCGCCACCAGCAGGGGCATTTTTTCGGTGTCGCCGAACTTGGTGCCCATGATCCGCTCCATATTCGCGATGCCTTTTTCTACCTCTGCCTGAAGCGATGGGGGATAGGTACGCTTGTGGGCGTAATACCAGGTGCAGACCTCGGTGGTGATCGTGAATCCCGGTGGAACAGGAAGACCGATGCGGGTCATTTCCGCGAGATTTGCGCCCTTGCCGCCGAGAAGCGGCTTCATCCGGCCGTCGCCGTCCGCCCGTCCATCGCCGAAAAAATAAACAAACCGCGATGCCTTCTTTTTGCTACGAGTCGTTTTGGATTCGGTGCGGCGCGCTAAGGAGCGGACGGGAGTTTTCTTATTCTTGGCCATGGCAGATTTGAAAGGAGAAACGGCGACGCCGCGACGAACGCCAAGCTAAGTGTCCCGTCCCCAGGGTGTCAACGCGTCGCAACGCGCTGGGGAGAAATCGTCGCCTAGGCGCCGCCAGCGCCAAGGACGTCGTCGATCGCAGCGGTGAAATCGTTCACGCCCGTGCTCGGGATGATGATGGTGTTCCGGCGCCCATGAGCTTCTTCGGTAATGCGAAGGAAGCGCCCACGCTCGTTCTCGCGGAATTCGAAATGAAACCGCTTCCGTTCGATCTGAACTTCCCTCGCTTCGAGAATGCTATCCATTTTTGAAGACGGCGGGAGTCTAACGAACTCATTTGCGACTTTGGAAGCAAAATCTGCGGGTCCCCGTTAGGCCGCAAGCTCCTTAACTGAACGTCTCCTAGCGTCGGCGTGATGGTGCGGGCCGGACGTTCCTCCGGACACGCTCCGGTCGCGGGGCGTCACCATTGGTGATGGCAAAATCCACCTCGCGCTTGAAGACGTCGACGCGCGCGACGAAAACGCGCAGTTGATCGCCGACGGAAAATCGCCGGCGGGACTGCCGCCCGATCAACTGGTGTTGGGCCGGATTGAAGACATAGAAATCGTCCGTGAGCGAAGAAACGTGCACCAGCCCGGTCAGGAGCACGTCCGGCAATTCGATCAGAAGTCCATAATTCCGGACGTCGATGACGCTGGCGCGGAAGACTTGCGGATCGCGCGCGTCGAGCTGCCGTTGGAAGAACTCGAGCTTCTTCATCTTGACCGACTCCATCTCGGCCTCGGCCGCGACGCGTTCCGTGATCGAGATGTGTTCCGCGGTGGAAACTATTTGCCCCATCTGGGGCGCAGGTTCTTTCTGGCGCGCGGCGCCCCTGGCCAGAGCCCGATGCACGACCAAATCGGCGTAGCGTCGAATCGGACTGGTGAAATGGGTGTAGTTGGTCTTGGCCAGGCCGAAGTGACCGAGCGGCTGCGCGGCATAGCGCGCGCGCTTCAAACTCTTCAAGAGTCCAATCTTGAGGGCCTGTTCTTCGGGCTTGCCGGCGAGGGAGGCGAGCAGTCTCTGGAGTTCTTTCCGGTTAGTGAGGTCACCAACCTTGTAATTGTAGCTGAGAACGAGTTCACGATATTCCGCCAGTCTGTCCGGCTCGGGACTTTCGTGCACCCGATAGACGGTGGGGATGGTCCGGTTCTTGAGCTCCTGCGCGACGGCTTCGTTGGCCGCGAGCATGAATTCTTCGACCAGCTGATGCGATTCGTCGTTTTCGATGCGTTCGAGGAGGATCGGCCTCCCTTGATCGTCCAGGCGAACTTTCACCTCCGGAAAATCCAGGTCGAGCGATCCCTGTTCGAAACGCTTTTTTCGCAGGAAGGAAGCCAGCTCCCAGGCCACGTGGAGCCGTTCACTCAACTGATCGTGAGGCGCGGCGCGAAGAATGGCGTAGGCCTCGCGATAGGTCAGGCGGTGCGCGCTCCGGATGACCGTTCGACCGAAGCGGGTGCTCTTCGTGCGGCCGTCCCTGGTGAACTCGATGAAAACCGAATGGGTGAGGCGGTTCACCCCTGGGTTTAGGCTGCAGACGCCGTTGCTCAAACGTTCTGGCAACATCGGTATGACGCGGTCGGGAAGATAAACGCTGTTGCCCCGCTTGTAGGCTTCGCGGTCCAGGGCCGTGCCCGGCTTCACGTAGGCGGAGACGTCGGCTATGTGAACGCCGAGGCGCCAGCCGCCGCCGGGGACCCGCTCAACATTGATGGCGTCGTCAAAATCACGGGCGTCGTCGGGGTCGATCGTAACGATGAATTGATCGCGCAGATCCTCGCGTCCCTCGAACATTTCCGCTCCGACCGTCTCCGGGATTCTCTGCGCCTCATCGAGGACCTCTCTAGGAAACTCAACCGGAAGATGGTACTTCCGGATGATCGAGAGCATGTCCACGCCAGGGGCGGAACTGGGCCCGAGGACTTCGATGATTTGGCCCTCGGGATTGACATGCCGCGAATCCCACGTCTCGAGACGGACGACCACTTTGTCACCGGGGCCCGGCGTCTTCTGGAGAGGCGGTTGCGGAGGGACCTGGACATAAACGTTGTGGACGATGCGCGGATCGTCCGGGACGACGTAGAAGAAGTTTTTCGACTGCTGCAACGTGCCAACGATCGAATCGTGGGCGCGCTCGAGGATGCGAATCACCCGGCCTTCGGTCCGCTCCCGCCCACTTTTGGCGCGCGAATAACGCTCGTCGCGGCTAATGCGGGCCACCACTTTGTCGCCATGCATCGCGGTGCCGGTGTTCTGGGCCGCGATGAAAAGATCCTGTTCCCCCGACTTCCCCGTGGAGAGAAAGGCGTAACCGGCCTGGTGGACGTGCAGATTGCCGGTGACTAGATCCGCTTCGGAAGGCAGAACGTAACGGTCCTTCCGGATCCGGGCGATTTCCCCGGCTTGCTCGAGCTGCCGCAACACCTCGTTCAATCCCATTCGGACGCCGCTCTTTCGGCCAAGCGCCTTGCCCAGTTCACTCTTATCGAGCGGTCGATACTTCGGCGCGCTCAACAGGCCGAGGATTTGTTCGCGAAGTTTATCTTTTTCAGGTTTCAAAATATTGGAGAGACCGCTGCCGAAATGGCGGGGGCGATTGACTCATCGCCGCGGACGGTTCGGGTGAACCGGCCCTACCTTAACACGCAAAACTGTTTTCCGCCCAGACTTCCCATGCGCGTCGAATAAATGCAGCGCCGTGGTAGTCTCACTTGAATGAGTGAGATCCTCTGGCAAATGGCCGATCGCGCCGTCGATCTCTCGCAACGCGCCCTGATTATGGGAGTGCTCAACGTCACGCCGGATTCCTTTTCGGACGGGGGCGAGTTCTTCGCGCCGGAGAAGGCGATCGAACAGGGCAGACGCATGGCGGCTGAGGGCGCCGGAATCATCGATGTGGGAGGGGAATCGACTCGCCCTGGCGCGGAACCGGTTTCGACCGAGGAAGAGTTGAGGCGCGTTCTGCCGGTGATCGCGAAATTGCGCGAGAACGTCCTGGCACTTGTCTCCATCGACACCACCAAAGCCGCAGTTGCGCGGGAAGCGCTGGACGCCGGAGCATCGATTATCAACGACGTGACCGGGGGCCGCGGCGATCCTGATATGATGAAACTTGCGGCGGAAAAGAAGGCCGCTTTCGTCATCATGCATATGCAGGGGACTCCCCAAACCATGCAACAGAATCCGCGCTACGACGACGTGGTCGGCGAGGTGATTGATTTTTTTCGACAACAATATGCGCGCGCCCTAGAATGCGGCATTGATTCCATGGCCATCGCCTTTGATCCGGGAATTGGATTCGGCAAAACGGTGGAGCATAATCTCACATTGCTGGCCAACCTCCCTCGCCTGCGGATTCACGATCGGCCGATCGTGGTGGGTGTTTCCCGCAAATCATCCCTGGGCCAAATGATTGGATCGACCGACATGAATGATCGCCTTGCGCCTACGATCGCGTTTACCGCGCTGTTGCGGGAGCGCGGTGCAAATGTGTTGCGAGTGCACGATGTCAGGCAGAACGCGGCTGCTTTGCGCGCCACCGAGCGCCTTCTGGAAGTCGTGATATGAGCCAGCAAATCATTCAGCTCTGGATCGGAAAATGGAGAAGTCTCATTGAGATCATCCTGCTGAGTGTGGGGATTTATTATGGCTACCTCTACTTTCGAGGGACGCGCGGAGCGAAAGTTCTTACCGGCCTGGCGATCGTTTTCCTGACCCTGACCCTGATCTCGCAGTTGCTGAACCTCGTGGTCATCGGCTGGATCATCCGCAGCTTTTCCGTCTTCCTGGCCGTCGCCCTTGTGGTGATTTTCCAGCCCGAACTGCGGCGCGGCCTGGCCGAACTGGGGGGCCATCCGATTTTCTCCCTGACGAGCGAGAAGCGCGAGACCGTCCACGATCTCGCGGAAGCGGTAACCCAACTGGCGAACAAGCAGTTCGGCGCGCTGATCGCGATTGAACGCGATACCTCCATCCGCGTTTACGAAGAGACTGGCGTCATTATCGATTCGGTTTTTTCCGTCGAACTCCTCCTGACGCTCTTTCACCCGAAAGCCGCTTTGCATGATGGCGGAGTGATCGTGCGCAACGGACGGATTGCCGCCGCCGCCTGCATTTTCCCGGTTAGCCAGCGGGAGACCCTCGATCGAAGCCTCGGTCTGCGGCATCGGGCCGGTCTGGGAATCACCGAGGAGTCAGATGCGATCGCCGTCGTAATCTCGGAAGAGACGGGGGGGATTTCGATCTGCCACCGGCGCCGGATCGAGCGCAATTTCACCCCGGAAACTTTCCGAAAGCGGATTAGCGAAATTCTCCTCCAAGGCGCTTATGAAGAAACTGATCCTGAACAATTGGCGGGCGAAATTGATCTCCCTCCTTCTCGCGACAACCCTTTGGTACCTCATCAAAAAGAACGTAGCAACGACACCCTCGCTGTCTGACGAGCAAGACGGGCAACCCGTTCTGATGGAGAGACACTAGCGGAGGAATCGCTCGAGATTCTCTTCCTCCCAACGCCGCGCCCGGCGGTAGCCGGGAAACTCCCGCTCGCGCTCGTAAAATTTTTCGGTGTGAACCCGGCGGCGGCCATTCGGTCCCACTTCATCGGGTACGACCGAGTGCAGCATTTCGTGGTAGAGCACGTACTGGAGAAACCAGAGGGGAACAAAAGGCTGATCCAAAAGAGGGTTGATCCGAATGATCCGATCCTCTTCCTGAATGGTCCCGAAGATGAAATATTCTTTTGGACGCCGCTTCTGCCGCCGGCCCCACATCACTTTGTATCCGCGCAGGCGGCCGCGGAAATGGCGCTCGTTCAACCGATCAAAAATCGCGCGAAGATCGAAGTACTTTCCTTCATGTTGCAGATTGAGATGCCGCTGCATCGGCAATTTCGGGTGGGCTATTTTTCGTTTTGTCTTCTTAGCCATGATGCGTTTCCTCGGTTCAAATAACCCCCAATGCACGAGATTTTAACGGGCCGCATCCGGGTTAACAAGGGAAGCCGCAGGAAATTTTGTGTATCACTATAACAAGCTCATTGTAAGGTATTTATATCGAAACTCTATCAGTCTTGAGAAACTCTCCGATGTGAGAATTAATTGGGCTTTAGACGAGGACGCAACCCTAGCGGCCGAAACTCCACCTCAACATGCTTTGATCTTCTTAACGCGACCACGTTGTGACCCGGAGCCAAGCGAAGGGAAATCGGGAGGACCCCGATGGAGCGTCTCAAGGCGCGGTAGGCCCCATATTCGTTCGGGATGACACCTCGTGCTACATCTTGCCTGAGCCGGGTTCGCATCGCTCAATAACCCGAACTCAGGACGATCAGGATTTTACGGGATTCCAGAGTGCGCTTATACTCTGCCGCGCTCTCGACATGACACCACTTCTGAGAAAATTGCTCGGGCTCAACTGGCTCTTGCTGGCCAACATGCTTGCCCTCGCAATCTTCGGGGTCATCGCGATCTATAGCGCGACCTACATGCGCGAAGAATCGATTGCCGGAGAGTTCTGGCGCAAGCAGGCCAACTGGGTGGCCGTCGGCTTTTTCGCGTTCATGGTCACGAGCCTGATTGATTACCGGTGGATTCGGTGGGGCGCGCTCCCGATGTATCTGGCGGGCATCGGTTTTTTGATCCTAACCAAGTTCATGGGAACGAAAGTGTATGGGTCGCGCAGCTGGCTTCATCTGGGACCGATTAATTTTCAGCCCGCACAGCTCGCGGTCGTCGCCGGGATCATGGTGCTGGCGTTATTTCTAAGTCAGTTCCGCGACATGCATCCCATGCTGCGGTTGCTGTGTTGCGGCGTAATTGTGGGAGCGCCGTGTCTTCTCATTCTGATGCAGCCGGACCTGGGGGAAACGATCATCTGGGGACCGGTCTTGCTGGCCTTGCTGTTTGTAGGCGGAATACCGCTCCGTTACCTGATCTGCCTGGTGTTGATCGTGGCCACCTGCATACCGATCGCGTACATAGGACTGAAACCCTATCAACAAGACCGGATTACCGCGTTCGTTCACCCTGATATCGACAAGCAGGGGGCCGCCTGGGCGATCAATCAATCGCTTATCGCGATCGGCTCGGGCGGTTGGTCGGGCAAGGGGTTCAAGGCGCCGAACACGCAGATCGAGCTGGGATTCCTTCCCGCGACCGCCGTGCATAACGATTACATCTTCTCCGCCATCGGCGAACAGTGGGGTTTCGTGGGAGGGATGTTTCTGCTCGGCGCCTTTGCCTTGCTCCTCCTGACGTGCCTTTTCGTGGCTTTTTTCGCCGGGGACCAATTTGGCCTGCTCCTGGTGATTGGGATTACTGCGCTCATTTTTACCCACGTCTTCCAGAACATCGGAATGACGATTTCGATGTTGCCCATCACTGGTGTGCCGTTGCCCCTGATCAGTTACAGCGGCTCATTCGTGCTCATGATTATGTTCGGCCTGGGCATCGTCAACAGCGTCTGGGTCCATCGACACGAACCGGAGGTCTAAGGCGGGACGCGGCCGATAGCGCCGCAGTTTACTTTCGCAGTCTGCCTCCCTAATATCCGCGGCGCCGCATGGAAACCGACTACAAGGTCAAGCTCGAGATCTTCGAAGGTCCGCTCGACCTCCTGCTTTACCTGATCAAGCAGGACGAGATCGACATTCACGAGATCTCGTTGGAACGGATCACCCGGCAATACCTGGAGTACCTCCAGGCTTTCAAGGAATTGAACATCGATATCGCGGGCGAATTCATCGTCATGGCCGCGAATTTAATTTACCTGAAAAGCCGCAGCCTCCTGCCGGTTGATCAGCAGCCGCCCGATGAAGATGCCGCTGAAGACGATCCGCGCTGGGACCTGATTCGGCAGCTCATCGAATACAAGAAATTCAAGGAAGCGGCCGGGCAATTACACACTCTTGCCCTGGAACAGGAACGGACCTTTGCCCGCGCCGGCACGCGGCTGGAGGCGGCGTTTCTCCCGCCGCTTCCGCTGGGAGAAGTTGGTATTTTTCAGTTAATCAATGCTCTCCAGACCGTCATCAAACGGATTGAGGCCCGCGAGGATTTACGCGAAATCTTCGGCGAACACTTCACTGTCTCGGAGAAGATCGAGTCGATCTTGCAGCGCGTCTCGAGTGGCCGCGCGTTGAAATTCTCCGAATTGTTCGCCGAGATGGCGTCGCGAGTTGAGATTGTCGTGACTTTTCTCGCGTTACTGGAGCTGATCCGTCTCAAGCAGGTTCGGGCCACGCAGGCGAATCCTTTCGACGAAATTGAAATTGTGTCCGCTTCGAACTAGCGGACTGAACCGGGCTCATGCCGCGAATTTTGATCGCCGGTTGCGGCTATGTCGGCCAGGTGGTGGCCGATCTTCTTCATGGACGTGGATGGCAGGTCGTGGGCTGGACCGCTTCCGCGGAATCTGCCGGGCAATTGTCTACAAAGCCCTACCTCGTTCGCGCGTTCGACTTCACCAATCCCGCCGCGGTGGCGGCCGTCCGTGAAAAATTCGACCTGATCATCCAGTGCGCGAGCACTGGTGGCGGCGATGCGGAGAAATACCGCCGAATTTATCTGGAAGGTGCCCGGAATCTTCTTCATGGGTTTCCAAGCGCGAGATTAATTTTCACCAGCAGCACGAGCGTGTACGCCCAGCGGCAGGGCGAGGTCGTGGATGAGACCACCCCCGCGACTCCTGCTCACGAGAAGGGCCGGATTTTGCGCGAAGCTGAAGAGCACGTTCTTGCCCACAATGGAATCGTGGCACGGTTGGGAGGAATCTATGGACCGGGCCGGTCCTTTCTTCTGCGCAAAGTGCTGGCCGGTGTCACGGCGCCCGGGGAGGAGAGCGATCGTTTCATCAATCAGGCGCATCGGGACGACATCGCGTCCGGATTGGTTCTTCTGGCGGAGCGGCAGGCGGATCTCGGTGGTGAGATTTACAACGTAGTGGACGATCAACCAATTCTGGCGCGGGACGCCTGGCGATGGTTAAGTGCGCGCCTTCCCCGGTCGTCGCCCAGCGGAGAGGTCGCCACCGTGGGAAAGCGCGGAGAAAGTAATAAGCGGGTTTCCAACAAGAAACTCCGAGCGCTTGGGTGGGCGCTTCGTTATCCGAATTTCGCGGTCGCCATGAGGGAAAGCGTCCTCCCAAGCTTTGGATTTGGAGGATAAATACCTCCGGCACAACGGTATGGAAATTGCTCGAAAAAGCG
>Ga0066652_100002595_pt1 | contig 9978 bp, 6 predicted proteins | sample GraSoiAngelo_101_FD_71413 | JGI IMG/M metagenome (GOLD analysis project Ga0066652, IMG submission 71413) | Grasslands soil microbial communities from the Angelo Coastal Reserve, California, USA - 14_0903_02_30cm | ecosystem: Environmental > Terrestrial > Soil > Grasslands | place: USA... | reverse complement strand
CTGTCCAGTTGAAGGTGGGGGATGCGGCGCCGGAGTTTTGCGCTCAGGCGATCGGCGGAAAGTACGAAGGTGGGGAGACTGTTTCACTCGCGGATTTCCGCGGTTTGCCCGTCGTTCTCTACTTTTATCCGAAGGATGATACGCCGGGATGCACGGTGCAGGCTTGCGGTTTGCGAGATGCCTGGGCGGAACTTGGCGCGCGCGCCACGATCTTCGGCGTGAGCGTGGATTCATCCGCCAGCCACGAAAAGTTCATCAAGAAGTATCAACTGCCCTTTCCGCTGCTCTCGGACGCCGACAAAAGAATTGTCGAAGCCTATGGGGTCTGGGTGGAAAAAAGCATGTATGGAAAGAAATACATGGGTGCCGAGCGGACCACGTTCGTTATCGACGGCGCGGGGCTGATTTCCGCCATTTTCCGCAAGGTTAAACCGGAAGAACACGTCGCGATCCTCCGCGAGGCTTTGCGGGTAGCCGCATCTTAACGAAAGAAGTCGGTTGCGGATAGGGGCATCCGATGCTTGCGTTGCGCTCCGGGAAACCGGCATTCTGATTACACCTTTATGGGCTCCCTGAAAAAACGACGAAAAGCGAAGATCTCCAAGCACAAGCGCCGCAAGCGCATGAAGGAGAATCGCCACAAGAAGCGTTTGCGTTACAAGTCGTAAACACGCGCGCTTCTTGGACGACTCGTTAAGCTTTCCCTCGCGGCTGGGCAGAGCGGGGAGATGCGGTGCTGGTTTGCGCGTCGCTCCCGTCGCCCTTACAGTCCTCCGTAATGATTCTCGGGAGGAACTGGCGCAGCGCACTCCGGCACGTTCTTCTCGGTGGGCTGTGTTTCCCGTTGGGTGATCTGGCCGCGGCTCGTTCAGACCTTCGATCGCCCGCTCCGGGCGTGGCGGCGACGCAACCAGCGCCGGTCAGAAAGAGTCCCTTGCAGGATGATTCGTTTACCTTCGTGCCGGCGAAGGATTTGGCTCTCCAGCCCGAAAACGTGCGCAAAGCCGATGCCCTGGCCGATTTCGTCGAGGGCGTCCGCCTGGAAGAAAACGCCGAGATGGAGAATGCACTGGCCGCATATCAAAAGGTGCTCAACGTCGATCCCGGCCAGGCCGAACTGGCATTGCGCGTGGCCGCGTTACTCAGTCGACAGGGAGATTTTCCGCGAGCAATCGATGTTTTGAAGGACGCGATCAAAGCGAAGCCCAAGGAAGCCGCCCCCTACCTTCAGCTCTCGTTTATTTACGCGAAGTATCTCAAGAAGACGGACCAAGCTCTGAAATACGCGAGTCAGGCCATCGAGCTCGATCCAAAGAATTTCGACGCCTATCAGCGTCTGTATGAAATCGAGTTGACCAGGAGTGATCCAACCAAGGCCATTCAGGTGCTGGAACGTGCGGCGGGAGTAAAGAGCGACGATCCCGCGTTCTGGATCAGGCTGGGGAAGCTCTACGCCTCCGTGATTTTCAAGGCAGAAGGTGAAGCGAAGGCCGAAGACATCAAACGCGTCAACGATTTCTTCAAGAAAGCGGTGGCGCAGGCCGGCGAAGACGCTGGCGTGCTGAAGGAAGTGGCGGATTATTTCGCGGCCTCCCAGCAAATCCAGGAGGCGATTCCGCTCTACCTCAAGGTTCTGGAGCTGCAGCCGGACGATTCGAACGCGCGCGAAAAGCTTGCCTCTGGTTTTATCCTGACCAATCAGCGGGCGAACGCGATCGAGATGTTGCAGGAAATCATCAAGCAACATCCAGACAGGTATCAACCCTACGATTTGCTCGCCCAGCTTTTGGATGAAGATGCCCGGGGCCTGGCACGCACAAACCAAGCCGATCTGGCCAAGGCGCAATTTGCCAGGGCCGCCGCGAATTATGAGCAGAGCCTCCTGATAAATCCGGGCCGCGCGGCGACCTGCCTGCGCCTGGCCGAGTTGCTTATCGGGCCCCTCAAGGATAGCGAACGCGCCATCAACTTTCTGACAGAAGGTCGCCGCCGTTTTCCCAATAGTGCGGCCTTCACCTATTACCTGGCGATTGCGCTCCGCGAAGCCAAACACCCTCAGCAGGCGGTCATCACTTTCGAGGAAGCTCTCAACGAAGCCCAGGACGACGACAGAATCCTCAATGCCCGATTCTATTTCGACTACGGCGCTGCGTCTGACCAGGCGGGTTTTTATGAGAAGGCCGCCGACCTGTTGAAGAAATCGATCGCGCTCGATCCGGCGAACGCTGCCGAAGCCTATAACTACATCGGATTCATGTGGGCGGAACACAATCTGCATCTCGACGAGGCGGAGGAGATGGTGGGGCGGGCCCTCCAGTTGGAACCGAACAACGGGGCGTATCTCGACAGCCTGGGGTGGGTCTACTATCGCAAAGGCAAGTATGAAGAAGCCCTCAACGCCTTGTTGCGCGCTCTTCCCAATCTCACGCGGGACGATCCCATCGTCTTCGATCACATTGGCGATGCTTACGCCAAGTTGAATCGCATCGCTCAAGCGCTCGAATTCTGGCAGAAAGCGATCGCCCTGGATCCGGCCAACAAAGTACTGGCCGACAAAATCGAGAAGACCAAAACAACAATAAGCCAGGGTCCACCCGGGAAGATTAATCGAATCGACTAACCGGGAACGCCTGAACGGCGTCGCCGCGAAGCGCTGGTTTCGCGTTACACCGCATGACGAAATATCCTACTCTCTGGCAGCGCAAGACGATGTGGGCCGCGCTCACGGCGCTTTTCGTCGTGATACTCATTACGGTCGCGTGCTCGGTCGTTTGGCTGGCGGCCAACGTGATCGGATTCCTTCAACCGATCCTGATTCCGGTCGCGATTGCGGTCATCCTCGCTTATTTGCTCGAGCCGCTGATCACAAAGCTGACCTCAAATGGGCTGAGCCGGACGAAGGCAGTTCTGGCGGTTTTTACGATCGCGATCCTTTCGCTCGCTGTTTTGATCGCATGGCTCGCCCCGATCGTTTCCATGCAGGCGGCGGGTGTCGCCCGCGAACTGCCCCAATACACGCTCAAAGCGCGCGATCAGGTGGTCGATCTCATTTTTCGCTACGAACACATTTTTGGCGACCGCGGTGGTAAACGCGAAAAGAAGGGGTCAACGCCAACATCAAGTTTTGTAAACTGGCTGCTCGCGTCACCCACTCCTGCGGCCTCGCCGAAACCATCTTCAACGGCTTCGCCGTCGTCCGCGGTTGCGGCTGCCGTGGTGGCAGCCAACCCCTCCGTTTCGCCAGCGGCAAGGGAAACGATCAGCCCTGCTGCCCCCCCGCTTACCTCGGCAGATCGCCAGGCCATCCAGGAATGGGTCCAAAAACTGTTGCCCAACCTGGAGCGGCAATTGCCCTATCTAAGCGAGAAAATCTGGGAGCTGCTGAAGCAAAGCATCGGCGGGTTCCTGGGAGTAACCGGTTTTTTGCTGAGCCTGGTCATGGTGCCGATCTATTTGTTTTTCCTTCTGAAGGAAGCGCCCGCGATCGAACGCAGCTGGCGGGAATACCTTCCGCTGCGCAATTCGCCCCTGAAAGATGAAGTCGCGGCCGTCCTTTCGCAGATCAATAGCTACATCATCGCCTACTTCCGTGGCCAGCTTCTCGTTTGCCTGATCGACGGCTTGCTCATTGGGAGCGCGCTTTTCTTCCTGGTCGGGTTGAATTTTGCACCGTTGATTGGGGTGCTTGTGGTCATTCTGACCATGATTCCCTACGTCGGCATCATCGTCTGCTGGGTGCCGGCTGTCCTCATCGCCGCGGCCCAATGGGGGGATTGGTACCACCCGCTTTGGGTCACGATCATTTTTATTGTCGTGCAAAATCTTGAAGGGATCCTGATCGCCCCGCGCATCGTCGGTAGCTCCGTGGGTTTGCATCCGATGACCGTGATCGTTTCCATTTTCATTTGGGGCCTGCTTATCGGAGGCTTGCTCGGGCCGATTCTTGCCATCCCTCTTACGGCTACGGTCAAAGTCCTTTTGGCCCGTTATGTTTGGGGTCGCCGCTTGCGCGAAAAAGTGGCGGAGGCTGTCGACGACGTTCCCATAGTGAAGGAATCGGAGCGGGCGGCGAACGCGTAGCGCCGGGAGTTGCGTTTCGCGTCTCCCGCAGGATAGAAACGCGATGGCAAGGCACGCTCGACGGACTCGAGGCAAAGGGCGGCAGAACCCTCTGCGAGCCGGCCGCTTTACTCCGGCCAGGGCGGCCATCTGGGGGGGCGCCCTCGCGGTGGGATTTGCGGTCGGCCTTTTCATTCTCGCGTACGGCCCTGAGACCTATGGAAGCTGGCGCGAGAAGCACCTCTTGAAGCGCGCCACAGCTTTGCTCGCGCAGCAGGACTTCAATGGGGCAACGCTGGCGGCGCAAGAGGTTGTGCGGAAGCGTCCGAATTCTCTTTCCGCCTTTCAAATCCTGGCGGAGGCGAGCGAGAAACAGAACCGGCCCGAGACTGTGGCCTGGCGGGGGCAGATCGCCCGGCTCCAGCCGCAAGATCTCGACAGCCAACTGAACCTCGCTTCCGCCGCGCTTCGTTTTGGCCAGCTCGATGTCGCCCGGAAAGCTTTGGAAAACGTGGCGCCGGCGGACCGCGAACGCGCCGCCTATCATGTCGTAGCCGGCTGGCTGGCCCGCGCTCAAGGCAACGAGGCGGACCTTGAGCAGCACTTTGCCGCGGCGGCGACTCAGGAACCCGGCAACGACGTCTACCGGTTTAATCTCGCGGTGCTTCGGATTCACTCGGATGTACCGGAACAAAGAGACGAAGCCCGGGAGGTGCTGGAGCAGCTAAGTAAGGTATCCGGGTTTCGGGCCGGGTCGCTTCGGGCGTTGCTGAGCGATTCGATCGAACGCAACGAGATCGAGCGCGCGGACGGGTTCGCCCAGGACTTGCAAATGAGTCAGCAAGTGACCTTCAGTGACTACCTCCTTTGCCTGGAACTTTATCAAAAACTGGACCAGGCAAAATTCGCCGTCCTTCTCGAAAAAGTGAAGCCGGTGGCAGCCCGCAATGCTTCTGACCTCGCGCGCATGATGGATTGGTTGAATGAGAATGGCCTTGCCGCCGACGTCCTTAAATGGATCGAGAAACTGCCCTCCGAAATCACGACGAAGCCGCCTGCGGCCATCGCGATAGCGCAGGCTTTCGTGGAGGCAAGGAATTGGTCGCGTTTGAAACGTTGGACGCGCGGCAACTCCTGGGACGAGTCGGAATATCTTCGCTTCGCTTATCAGGCCTATGGCTCAAAGCAGTCGCACCAATCCGCGGCCGGCGCTGAGTTTTCATCGCTCTGGCATTCCGCGGAACAGGCTGCCGCGGATCAGCCTGAGCGCGAGATTCACCTGGCGCGGCTCGCCACGAAATGGAATTTCCCCGTCGAGGCCGAGCAACTTTGGCTCCGGGTTTCAAACGACGGACCAGCCCGCCGCGAGGCGCTCGACGCGCTTTTCCGGATTTACCGCGCCAGGAACGATCTGCCGAATCTCCATCGCACCGCGCAGCGTTTGCACGAGAACTCACCTAACGAAACCAGCCTGGCCGCGGATTACGCCCGTCTGGCTCTTTTGATCGATCAGAATGCGGCAGAAGGACACCGGGTTGCGAAGGAAGCATATGACCGCGCGCCGAGAGAGGTGAACGCCGCGATAACGTATGCCTTCTCACTTTACCGCCTTGGCCGCTCGGACGAAGGAATCGAGATCCTGAAACAATTGCCCCCGGAGGGATTGCACGATCCCCATGCCGCAGTCTATGCGGCCCTCTTGCTCCTCGATGGAAATCAGATCGGCCTCGCCCAGGAATACGTGTCAGCCGCGCAATCCGGTCCAATTTTCCCGGAGGAAAAAAAGCTGCTCGACGAGGCGCAGGCGAAAGCCAGGGCCGCCGCACCGAGCCAGACAGCGACTCCGTAATTGCGGGCTACAACGAGAACTAGCGCGCAGCCTGCATCGCCTTTTCCACGACCGCGGCGGCGAGCCCCTGGGTGGCATCGTCAAGAACGGCATTGGCGGCCTGGAGCCGCCTGGTGTCGTTGGTGTCCAACGCTTCTCGCAGTTTTGCTGCGGCACTTAAGATCGTTTCCTTCTCGGTGGGGTCGATGGATTCGCCCACGCGTGTAAAGGCGGCCTCGACCGCCCCAAGCATTTCTTCCGCCTTTAATTTTGCTTCGGTCCAAACGCGCTCGCTCATGTCATCGAAAGCGTGGTCGAGCGATTCAGAGATCATCGCCTCGACTGCCTCGTCCGAGACATCGACCGCGGTCGTGATCTCAACTGTTTTTTCCCCGCCGGTTTTTGTGTCGCGGGCCAGGACATGAAGGATTCCATTCGCGTCGATCTCCAATTGGACCCCCACGCGGGCTACTCCCTTAGGAGCAGGCTCGAATTCAATCTCGAACTGACCGAGAGGCCAATTATCCCGCGCCATCTCGCGTTCGCCCTGCAGAATCTTGATCGACATTGACCGCTGGTGGTTTACGGCCGTGGTAAACATCTCGCCCGCTTTGATCGGAATTGTCGAATTGCGCGGAATAATGACGTTCATCAATCCACCAAACGTTTCGATGCCCAACGACAGCGGGGTCACATCCAGGAGCACGACATCGCGGACCGCTCCCGACAAAATGCCGGCTTGAATCGTCGCTCCAATTGCCACGGTCTCATCCGGGTTTTGGGAGAGATTCGGTTCGCGTCCGAAAATCTCGCCGACAATGTTTCTTACCAACGGCATGCGGGTGGCGCCGCCGACCAGGATCACCTCGTCGAGATCCGCGGGCGCCAGCCTGGCATCGGCCAGAGAGCGAAGGCAATGAGCGCGCGTCTGTTCGATAATCGGGCGCGCGATTTTCTCCAGTTCTTCTCGCCCAAGATCGAAGTGCAGGTTTTTGCTGCCGTCAAAAAACGGAAGGTCGAGCGAAACGGTTTCCTCCGTCGAGAGCCGATGTTTCGCTGCAATCAGAGCATCCAGGAGTCTCGCCAAACTCTCCGGTGTTCGGTGTTCGGTATCCGAAATCGAATCGAGCAACGCTCGATCGATGTCGTCGCCCCCGAGGCGGGTATTTCCATTGGTCGCCAGCACTTCGAAGACGCCGTTGTTCAATTCAAGAATTGAGACATCGAAGGTGCCGCCGCCCAAGTCGAAAACTGCGATCTTCGAGCGGTCCTTAAGCTTGTCGAGGCCGTAGGCCAGTGCCGCCGCTGTAGGTTCATTGACGATGCGCTCCACCGTAAGACCGGCGAGCTCGCCGGCGCGTTTGGTCGCGTTTCGTTGGGCGTCATTGAAGTAGGCGGGGACAGTGACGACCGCTCGCGAGATCGGCCGACCCAGCGCTCGTTCGGCGTCGGACTTCAGTTTTTGCAGGATCAGGGCGGAAATCTCTTCAGGAGCGTAGGGGTGGCCGTTTGCGACAACGCGCACCGGTTGCCCGCGCCGGCGGTCGATCTCGTAGGAAACGTCGGTATCTTTCTCGCGCAGTTCCCCACCACGCAGGCCCATGAATCGCTTGATGGAATAGACGGTCTGGGCCGGTTTGAGCGTTCGCATGCGCGCCGCCGTCTGTCCCGTGAATGGCGACCCATCGCTCGGAAAATGAACGACGGACGGAGTCAGACGCGCGCCACCAGCGTCCGCGATGAGGATGGGAAACCCCGAGTCCATCACGCCGATGAGCGAATTTGTTGTGCCCAGATCGATTCCAACAATGTCGTCCACGTCACGAATTAACGGGCAGCGCACCGGCCTGTCATCCTGAATCGCGCAATGACGTCAGTCTTTGTAAGGGTCGACCACATCCTTTCCCGCCATCGCCACGCCCAGGGGCGTCAAGGTATGCAGGATCCGGATCGTGCCGGCATGCGCTGCAAGGACGTCCGGCAGGCGCCGATACGCTTGCGGTGCTTCGTCGAGATCGCCCCCGCGCAGCACCACCCCTTTCTCGGCGATCCAGCGGATCATCTCGTCGTGCCTGACGAGGCCTTCCATTCGAATCCGTTTGCCGCCAACCTTGACGAATCGGCCTTTCGCCGCAGTCCGCGACATGACTCGCCCGGCCCCGTGGACCGTGGAAAAAAGGGCGGCCCGCGAAACCGGCGAATCCAGGCCTTCCACGATAACGGCATCGTCGCCCATGCTTCCACCGACAAAGCCCTTTTGGCCGGGAAATGCCGGCGTCGCCCCTTTGCGCACGACCCAGTATGATTCGCCGAGGTGTTCTTCCCGCCAGGCAAAGTTGTGATGGTTGTGGATCTCCTCCAGGGTTTGGGCATGCAGAATTCCGTGCACGACATGACGCGCTACTGCTTCGCGGCCGGCATAAGCGTAACGACCCGCGAGAGTCATCGCCGCAAGGTAATCTTCGCCTAATGGGGAGTCGTCGGAAACGATCGTCGGTGCCACATCCATTCCGTCCTTTCCGCCGGCCTCCTTCAGAAAGTGAGTCGCGGTTTTGTGCCCGAGGCCGCGCGATCCGAAATGCACTCCGACCCAAATTCGATCGGCCTCATCGGCGAAGATATCGACGTAATGATTGCCGCCACCGACAGTGCCCAGTTGCGCCGCCGCGGTTTGCTTCAATTCGGCCAGGGGCCGCAAGGCCCAGGCGGGATCATCAAATAATGGGTGATCGATCCGAGTCTTGTTCGTGCGGCCGACGCCGAACGAGATATCCCGCACGACATCGTTCATGATTGCTTCCATGGCCGGCGCGACTTGCGCGCGAGTGGCATCTGTCCGGATGGCGAGGTTTCCGCAGGCGATGTCAAACCCTACGCCCGAGAGCGAAATCTTGTCCTTATAAGCCACGACGCCTCCGATTGGTTGGGCGTAACCCTTATGGCCATCGGCGCACAGGACCGCTCGGTCGCCACCGGCCGCGACGCACCGGTCAATTTGCGCGATCGTGGCGTCATCGTGTTCTCCGAAAATCTTGGTTTTCATTAGCTTTCCGCAAATAGGCTGGGACTAATCCAATGTGCTATTGTTCCGACATGCCGACGAATGTTTTGGGGACCGAGCTGAAGTGCTGTTGCCGCGACCCGATGACGGGATTTTATCGAGACGGATATTGCCGGACCGGTATGGAGGATGTCGGGCAGCATACGGTATGCGTGAAGGTAACCCGGGAGTTTCTCGATGATTCTGTTTTTCAGGGAAACGACCTCGTTACGCCGCACCCCGAGTGGGATTTTCCCGGTCTCGAGCCGGGCGACAAATGGTGCCTGTGTGCGGCACGTTATCAGGAAGCTCTGCAGCGCGGTGTCGCTCCACCCGTGGATCTTGAGGCGACGCATTCCTCCGCCATCGAGTTCGTGACGCTCGAAGAGCTGAAGGCCCACGCGCTCAAGGAGTAACCGTTTTCTCTCCTGCTCTTGATCCTCATCCCGATCCTGATCAGGAAGGCGCGGACTGGGCAGAATTTCCGTTCTGGAATTGTAACGTGATCCCGACCACCGTATCGCCGTTTTGAAACTGCCGTTCAGCTTCTTTCTCGCGCTTCGTTATCTCAAACCGAAGCGCACCTTCGTCTCGATCATTACCCTCATTTCCATGGCGGGTGTCATGCTGGGTGTCACCGTCCTCATCCTCGTCATTTCCGTGATGACGGGATTCGACCGCGAACTGCGGCAGAAGGTGATCGATTTTGACGCCCACATTCTCGTTGGCAGTGAGGATGTCCTGCGCGATTGGCGGGAGCTCACGGTGAAAATCCGGAACACCCCCGGAGTCGTCGGGACGGCACCCTACGTCCAAGGCCCCGTCATCGTCGAGTTCAGGAATCAGAGATTAGCGCCATTGATTCGCGGGATCGATCCGGTCGAGGAGGAGAAGGTTGTGCCGTTGAAAAAATTCATGAAGAAAGGCACGCTCGATCTCGAAGGAGAATCGACTGTGCTCGGGGTGGAATTGGCCCGGAAACTCCATATCGACGTGGGCGACAAGTTGACGATCTATTCTCCGGGGAATCTCGGTGAAATCCTCGACGGGA
>Ga0066652_100002591_pt1 | contig 9981 bp, 9 predicted proteins | sample GraSoiAngelo_101_FD_71413 | JGI IMG/M metagenome (GOLD analysis project Ga0066652, IMG submission 71413) | Grasslands soil microbial communities from the Angelo Coastal Reserve, California, USA - 14_0903_02_30cm | ecosystem: Environmental > Terrestrial > Soil > Grasslands | place: USA... | reverse complement strand
GTGGCGGCGCGACGGGGGATGGCCCCGTTCCTGGCCGACCCGCGCTGGGCGTTCGGCGGCGCCGCCCTGATCGTGCTGCTGATCATCGCGTGGGGCCCGACGCCGGCCACGCGCAAGCCGCTCGGGATGCTGCTGTTCGCGATCCTGGTCTTCGCCGGCGTCGAGATGCTGCGGCGCCAGGTGCGTCGCGAGCACCCCGAGGCGTCGTTCGGGGAGCTCGGGCACGCGATGTCGGACCGCTTCGCCGGGTTGCGCGGGCGGGTGTCGGCCGGCGGGCGCGCGGTCACGTCACGGGTCTCCGGGCGGCACGGCGATCCGGCCGTGCCCGCCGCCGCGCCGAACGGCTCGCGCCTCGACCAGCTCGAGCGCCTGGGGCGCCTGCGCAAGAGCGGGGTGCTGGACGACGCCGAGTTCGAGCGCGAGAAGGCGGCCGTCCTGGGCGAGCCTTCAACCTGACACTCATTCGACGGGCAGCAGCACAACGAAGATCACCCCGCCGAGCCACATCGCCCCCCCGAACGCGAGCACCGCGATCCGCAGGGGGCGCCAATCGAGTCGCAGGGAGATGCCCGAGAAGAACAGCACCGCGGCGAAGAACACGGTCGAGAGGATGTACTTGTCGTCGTTCTCCTTGGCGGCCGTGCCGTCCTCGTAGTGACGATCGGCTGCGGCATCGAGCGTCCGGGCGCGCTGTTCCTCGACCAGCTTGTATTGCGGCATGAACAGCGGGCTGGGGCGGGCGCGGGGATTCGTGAAGGGCCGCTCGGCCAGCCAGGCCTGGAAAGCGGGCACGAACCGCGGGCGGAAGCGCTTGCGGTAGACGGCGTCCAGGCGCTGATTGCCTGCGTCATGCGCGTCGAGCCACCCGTTGAAGATCAGCAGGTCGTCGATGCGCAACTGCCCGGCGATCGTGTTCTGCTGCTGGGCATGGATTCGCAGCGTCGAGGCCTGGGCGTAGCGCTGGGATTGCTTGCCGGCCCAGATCGCCGCCTGGTACCCGCTCCAGGCGGTCGCGAGCGTGGCGAGCGACAGCAGCAGCACGGCGCAGAACTCGAGGATGCGCTCGCGCCGCGACGGCCGCCCGTCTTCAGGCTCCGGCGGCTCGCTCAGCTCGTGCGGGGCGTGGGCGTGGACGTGTGACACTAGGTCAGAGCCGCCCGCAGCGCCGACGGCGTCGTGCCCAGCTCCGCTCGGATCGCGCGGCAGCAGTGGGCCTGGTCGGCGAAGCCGGCCTCGGCGGCCACGCGCGCGAGGTCGCGCTCGCCGCCGGCGAGGCGCTCGAGGGCGTCGCGCACGCGCAGGCGCAGCCGGTGGCGGGAGATCGTGCTCCCGGTCAGGGCGTGGAAGAGACGGCTGAGATGGTGGGGCGACACCGCCAGCCGGCGCGCGAGCTCGGGTAGCGACTGGTCGGGGTCGGCGAGCAGCCGCTCGCGCGCCTCGTCGACGAGGGCGCGGCGGGCACGCGCCGTCGCCGGGCGCCCCGACGCAACGCGGTCGGCATCGTGGCGCTCGAGCGCCGCTGCCGCGAGCGCAAGCGCGCGTTCGGTCACCTCGTGGCGGTCCTCGCCGCGGCGCGCCGCCGCGAGCATCAGCCGGTGCTCGAGGTCGACCGCCGGTGAGGTCGGGAGGGGACGGGCCGGAAGCGCCGGGTCGCCGCCCCACAGTGCCGCGACGAGCTCGGGGACCAACGCGAGGTAGGTGCAGTCATCGCCGCCCTGCAGCGGATGGTCGATCCGCTCCTCCAGACCGGGCGTCGTCGCGTAGGCGACGGTCGGGTCGAGCAGCCGCTCGTCGCCGTGGACGGCACGGACGAAGCAGCCGCGGCGCACGAAGACGAGCGCGTGGGTGGTGCGGAGCTCGATCGCGTCCCCGCGCCCAGCCCGATGGCGGCACGCCACGTCGGCGAGGGTGACGCCTGCGTCGTCGAGAAGGGTGCTCCTTTTGAGCATGATCGTTCAAGATTACGGCGGCCGCCGGAGGCAGGCTGGTGCCCATGCGGGTGCTCGTCGTCCTGCTCGCCGGCCAGGCGATGGCCACGATGGACCAGTCGATCTTGGCCGTCGCCGCGCCGAGCCTGCGCGTCGACCTGCACGCCAGCGACGCGCAGCTTCAGCTCGTCGTCGCCATGTACACGCTGGCCTTCGCCGCGCTCGTGGTCATCGGCGCCCGGCTCGGCGACGTGGTCGGGCGGCGGCGTGCGTTCCTTACCGGGCTCGTGGCGTTTACGGTCGCCTCGCTGGCCGGCGGCCTCGCCCCGAGTTCGGCCTTCCTCATCGTCGCGCGCGCGGTGCAGGGCGCCGCGGCCGCGCTGATGACGCCGCAGGTCCTCTCCATCATCCAGCTGCAGTTCGCGGGCGAGCGGCGCGCGCGGGCGATCGGCGCGTATTCGCTCATCCTCGCGGTCGGGGTCGCGGCCGGGCAGGTGATCGGCGGCCTACTGGTTGGGGCCGAGCTGCTCGACGACGCCTGGCGTCCGGCGCTCCTGCTCAACGCGCCGGCCGGCGTGGCCGTGCTGCTCGTGGCACGACGCGGCCTGCCGGCGGTGCAGGGCGGCGCGGAGCGGCGGCTCGACTTCGCCGGCTCGGCGGTCCTGGCGGTTGCCCTGCTGGCCCTCGTCCTGCCGCTCACCTTCGGTCGCGACGCGGGCTGGCCGGCATGGGTGTGGCCGTCGTTGGCCGCGTGCGCGCTGGCACTGTGGGGCTTCTTCAAGCTCGAGCGTCGCGTGCGAGCGCGCGGGCGCGATCCGCTCTTCGACTTCGACGTCCTCCGCATTCGGGGTGTCGCCGCCGGCGTCGGCGCCGTGTTGGTGGTGATGGGCTGCTACGCCGGCTTCCTCCTGGCGCTGACGCTGCATCTGCAGGAGGCGCTGCACTTCACCCCGTTGCGCGCCGGCCTGACCTTCGCCGCCTACGCGAGCGGCTTCGCGGTTGCGAGCCTGACCTGGACGCGCGCCGGCGCGGCCGCGCGTGACCGCCTGCCGGTCGCGGGCCCGCTGGTCATGGGCGCGGCCCTCCTCGGTGTGGGGCTCGTGGCCGCGGATGGAGGCTGGCCGGTGGCGCTGACCACGCCGCTCCTGTTCGCCGGCGGCGTCGGCCACGCCTGCGCCTACAGCCCGCTGGCCAACCGGCTGACGACGCTGGTGCGCGCCGATCAGGCCGCCGACCTCAGCGGCCTTCTCCTCACCGCCACGCTGGTCGGCACGACCAGCGGCGCCGCCGCGTTCCTGGGCGTGTACCTGGGACTCGCTGCGGAGGGCTCGGCCCACGCCCTGCTCGTGACGACCGCCGTGCTCGCGGGGGCCCTGACGATCACCGCGACCTGCGCCCTGTGGGCACTGCACTCCAGGAGCGACGCGTGCCCGGATTCGCCGTCGACCGCCGCCTCGACGGCGCGGACGGGATCGTGACACCCCGAGCTGCCTGATTCCGGTTCGACGCAGCCGGGAACAGGGTTCCCCATGGCCGAAGCGAACATCGTCGAGTCGTATCTGCGCATGCTCGCCGCCGCCGCGGAGGATGTCGCGGGGGCGGTGCGGCGCGTCGAGCGCGGCGACCCCTTCAATCGTCGCGATCCGCGCTACATCGACCGCACCCTGCCGGCCCTGCGCGCCACGTCGCGGATCTACTACCGCGCCGACGTCAGCGGCCTCGAGCACATCCCCGAGGAGGGGCCGGCGCTGCTCGTCGGCAACCACTCGGGCGGCACGCTGATCGCCGACACGTTCGTGTTCGCGCAGGAGTTCTACGACCGGTTCGGCAGCCGCCGCCGCTTCCACCAGCTCGCGCACGACCTCGTATTCAAGACGCCGGGGATCCGTGCGCTCGTCGAGCGCTACGGCACCGTGCCGGCCAACCCGCAGAACATGGAGCGAGCCCTCAACCGGCGCGCGGCGCTGCTCGTGTACCCGGGCGGCGACCACGAGACGTACCGGCCCACGTGGGAGTCGGACCGGATCGACTTCGCCGGGCGGTCGGGCTTCGTGCGCCTGGCGGCCAAGCACGACGTGCCGATCGTGCCGGTGGTGGCGATCGGCGGGCAGGAGACCGGGTTCTTCCTCGGACAGGGCCGGCGGTTGGCGAGCACGCTGCAGCTCGACCGGCTGCTGCGGCTGAAGGTGCTGCCCGCCGTGCTCGGGCCGCCCTTCGGGGCCACCATCCTCGACCTGCCGGCGCGGATCCCGCTGCCGGCCAAGATCACGATCCGCGTGCTCAAGCCCGTCGATCTGCGCGAACGGCTGGGCCGCAATCCCGACCCGGACGAGGGCTACAAGCTCGTCACCGGCACGATGCAGCGGTCGCTCACGCAGCTGGGGTCAAACCGGAAGGTGCCGGTGTTGGGCTGAGCCGGGCATGCGCCCGAGAGCGGGCTAGTCTGAATAGGCGTGACCACCTCGCCGACCCACGAACGCGACCTGCTGCAGGCGGCGCGCACGGGGGACGAGACCGCCTACCAGCGGCTGGTCGAGCCCTACCGCAGCGAGCTGCAGGCCCACTGCTACCGAATGCTCGGCTCCGTCCACGACGCCGAGGACGCGATGCAGGAGACGCTGCTGCGCGCCTGGCGCGGCCTCGGGCGCTTCGAGGGCCGCAGCTCCTTGCGCTCGTGGCTGTACCGGATCGCCACCAACACGTCGCTCAACGCGATCGAGAAGCGCCCCAAGCGAGTGCTGCCCGTCGACTACGGCCCGCCCACCGATCCGCACGACGGGCCGGGCGAGCCGATCGTCGAGTCGGTGTGGATCGAGCCCTATCCCGACGAGCAGCTCGGCCTGCCGGACGGCAAGGCCGGGCCCGAGGCGCGCTACGAGCAGCGCGAGTCGATCGAGCTGGCGTTCATCGCCGCGCTGCAGCACCTACCGCCCAACCAGCGCGCGGTGCTGATCCTGCGCGAGGTGCTGGGCTTCTCGGCCGCCGAGACGGCGGAGACCCTGGAGACGTCGACCGCCTCGGTCAACAGCGCGCTTCAGCGCGCCCGGGATTCAGTCGACAAGCGGCTGCCCGACCAGAGCCAGCAGGAGACGCTGCGATCGCTCGGCGACGACCGCACGCGCGAGCTCGTCGATACGTACGTCGACGCATGGCTGCGCGACGACGTCGACAAGGTGATCGACATGCTCACCGAGGACGTGTCGTTCGCGATGCCGCCGCTCGCGAGCTGGTTCGACGGACCGGAGGTTGCGAGCTTCCTGCGCCGGTACCCGATGTCGGGGCAGTGGAAGTGGAACGCGGTGGTCTCCCACGCCAACGGGCAGCCGGCGATCGGCTTCTACACGTGGGACGACGACGCGGGCGCGTACCTGCCGTTTGCGCTGAACGTGCTGACACTGCGCGGCGACAAGATCAGCGACGTCGTCGCGTTCATCATCCGCTCGACCGAGGACCCCGAGGCCGACTACGTGCGCTTCCCCGACCAGCCGGCCGACGAGCGCCGGCTCGAGGTGGCGTTCACGAGCTTCGGCCTGCCCGACCGGCTGGACTGAGTGACCGGCCGCAGGCTCGCCGACTGGAGCCTGGTTGCAGCGGCGACCGTGGGCGGCGGCCTCCTCGCCGACCGCATCGGGGTGCCCTCGGGCTATCTGTTCGTCGCGCTACTGGTCGGCCTGACCTGCGCGATCCGCTGGCCGGGCCGGCTGGAGCTGCCACGGGGCGCGTTTCGCGTCGGCCAGGCGGTCACGGGCGTCGCGCTCGGGACGTTCCTGCAGTCCTCGACGCTGTCGGCGGTGGGCAAGCACTGGCTGCCGGTGCTCGCGGTGAGCATGGCGACGTTGGCGGTGACGATCGGCGCCGGGCTCCTGCTGGCCCGCGTGGCTCGGCTGGACCGGCCGACGGCGTCGCTGGGCATGGTCGCCGGCGGCGCGTCGGGGATCGTCGCGATGGCCGAGGAGCTCGGCGGCGACGACCGCCTCGTCGCGTTCATGCAGTACAAGCGCGTGCTGATCATCACGCTGCTCACGCCCCTGATCGTGCCGCTCGTCTTCGGCGTGCACTCGGCCGCCGGGGGAGCGGAGGGAGGCCCGCTGCTCGGCACCGCGGCGGGCTGGGCGTTGACCGTCGGCGTCGCGACCGCGGGCGCGGTGGTCGGCCCGCTGGTGCGGCTGCCCGCGCCGTCGCTCCTCGGCCCGCTGATCCTCACCGCGGTGCTCACCCTGACCGGCGTGACCAGCGGGGTGCAGGTGCCGCCCGTGGCGCGCGAGGCCGCGTTCGCGCTCATCGGCCTGCAGATCGGCCTGGGGTTCGACCGCAGCGCCCTGCGCGAGATCAGGCGCATCGCCTGGCCGGTCGCCCTGTCGATCGTCGGGCTGATCCTCATCAGCCTCGCGCTCGGCTGGGTGCTGTCGGTGACCGCGAACGAGTCGCTGCTGACCGGTTACCTGGCAACGACGCCCGGCGGCCTGTACGCGGTGCTGCCGATCGCGTACGGCAGCGGCGCCGACACCGGTTTCGTGCTTGCGGTCCAGGGGCTGCGGCTGTTCGCGATGGTGCTCGCTGCGCCGGCGGTGGTGCGCTGGCTCATCCGGCGCCAGGCCACCGATGAGTCGCGCGGCCCCGCCCGGTCGTATCGGGAAACCGACGAGTCGGAGGTGCAACGTGCTGCTCGAGAACAAGAACGCGGTGGTCTACGGCGCGGGCGGGGCGATCGGAAGCGCGGTGGCGCGCGCATTCGGACGTGAGGGCGCACGCGTCTTCCTCGCCGGGAGAACGACGGAAACACTCGACCGTGTCGCCGCCGACATCCGGTCGGCAGGTGGCGCGGCCGAGACCGCGGCGGTCGATGCGCTCGATGCCGCCCAGGTCGACGCACACGCCGACGAGGTTGTGGCGGCAGCCGGCAGCCTGGACGTGTCGTTCAACCTCGTCGGGCACCCGTACAAGCACGGGACGCCGCTGGTCGACATGGACTACGACGATGTGGTCGCGCCGCTGATGGTCGCGGTGCGCACGACGTGGCTGACCGCGCGCGCGGCGGCCCGGCACATGGCGCGGCAGGGCGGTGGCGCGATTCTCGCTTTCGGTGGCCACGGCGACCCGCCGCGCGACTACTACATCGGCGGGACCCAGCTCGCGTTCCAGGCGATCGAGTCGCTGCGCCGCCAGCTCTCGGCCGAGCTCGGGCGCGACGGCGTGCGCTTCGTGACGCTGCAGACGTCGGGGATCCCGGAGAGCATGGATGACGCGACGTCGCGGGAGGCGGTCTCGAAGGGCATCGAGGAAGCGACGCTCCTGCGCCGCGCCGCGACGCTGGAGGACGTCGGCAATGCGGCGGCGTTCGCGGCGTCGGACTGGGCGCGGACGATGACCGGCGCGGCGCTGAACATCTCCTGCGGCGCGTTCGTGGATTGACGCTCGTCCTCATCAACGGCTACGCCGCGAGCGACGACGAGACCCTGGCGCTTTGCGCCACGATGGTGCGGTGCTGTTCGCCGAGCTCGCCACGACGTCGGACGCCGTCCGCGAGACACGCTCGCGCAAGCGCAAGGCGGAGCTGCTCGGCGCGGCCCTGCGCCAGCTCGGCCCGGGGGAGATCGAGGCCGGGGTCGCGTTCCTGTCCGGGGAGCTGCGCCAGCGGCGCACCGGGGTCGGGTGGGCGGCGCTGCGCGAGGTGCCTGCGCCCGCGGGCGCGCCGTCGCTGTCGGTCGCAGAGGTCGACGCGGCCTTCGAGCGACTCTCGGCGCTGGCTGGGCCGGGGTCGCAGGGCGCGCGACGCGAGGCGGTGACGGCCCTGTTCGCCCGCGCGACCGCACCGGAGCAGGCATTCCTACGCGGGCTCGTCGCGGGCGACCTGCGCCAGGGCGCCCTCGCCGGCGTGATGAGCGATGCCGTGGCGGCGGCGACGGGCATCCCGCGCGTTGCCGTCGACCACGCGACGATGCTGCGTGGCGACGCGCGCGTGGTGGCGGAGGTCGCACTGCGGGAGGGCGAGGCGGGGCTCGGTCGCTTCCGGCTCGAGGTCGGGCGGCCGGTCGGCCCGATGCTGGCTGCGCCGGGCGCGTCGCTGGGCGAGGCCCTCGCGCGCGTGGGGGAGGGCGCGGTGGACTGGAAGCTCGACGGCGCGCGTATCCAGGTCCACCGCGACGGCGACGACGTCGCGGTCTTCTCGCGTTCGCTCGACGACCTGACCGCGCGGCTGCCCGAGGTCGTGGGCGCCACGCTGGCCTTGGCGGCACGGCGCGTCGTGCTCGACGGCGAGGCGCTCGCACTGCGGCCCGACGGACGCCCGGAGCCGTTCCAGGTGACGGGCTCGCGGATCGCCTCGGGCGCACCCGGCGTCGTTCCCGTCCTGTTCGACGTGCTGCACCTGGACGGGGAGGACCTGCTCGACGCGCCACTCGCGCGCCGGGCGGAGGCGCTCGCGAGCGCCGTTCCGGAGACGCTGCGCGTGCCACGGCGCATCACGGCGCATGCGGCGGAGGCGCAGGAGCACTTCGACGCCGCGCTGGCCGCCGGGCACGAGGGCGTCGTGGTCAAGGCGCTGGACGCGCCCTACGCCGCCGGTCGCCGCGGCGCGGGATGGCTGAAGGTCAAGCCGCGCCATACGCTCGACCTCGTGGTCCTGGCCGCGGAGTGGGGGCACGGGCGCCGCAGGGGCTGGCTGAGCAACCTCCACCTGGGGGCGCGCGCCGTCGACGGCGACGGCTTCGTGATGCTCGGCAAGACGTTCAAGGGCCTGACCGACGCGATGCTCGCGTGGCAGACCGAGCGTCTGCAGGAGCTCGCGCTCAGCCGGCGGGGGATCACCGTCTTCGTGCGACCCGAGCTCGTCGTCGAGATCGCGTTCGACGGCGTCCAGACCTCGCCCCGCTATCCGGGCGGCGTCGCGCTGCGCTTCGCGCGCGTCCTCCGCTACCGCGAGGACAAGTCCGCCGCCGAGGCCGACGACCTCGCCGCCGTGCTCGCCCTGCGCGGCTGACGCTACTCGGGCGGGGTGGCGCCGGTCGGCAGCCGTTCGGGGAAGCGGGGGAGGCCGTCGTCGGGAATCGGCTCCCAGGGCGCCGCGTAGGTGACGAACTGGTGCGCGCTCGGCCGGATTCCGGGATCGCCGTCGAGGGCGCCCACGCGGATGCTGATCAGCTCCGCGTTCTCGGGGTGGGTGGTGAACACCTGGCTGCCGCACTCCCCGCAGAACGCCTTGATCCAGCCGCCGTCGCCGGGGTCCCAGCGGCGCACGAGCGCCTCGCCCTCGGTGATCCGGAAGGACCCCGCCACGGTCAGCGCGCTCACGGAGAACGCCGATCCGGTGCGGCGCTGGCAGCGCTTGCAATGGCAGTAGAGCGCGCCGAGGAGCGGCTCGGTCACCTCGAAGCGCACGCCCTCGCACATGCAGCCGCCGGTGAGGGACATCGCGGCGGCACGCTACTACCGATGGGCCGCGAGCACCGAGCGCGGGATGCGCACCGTGGCGCTGCCGCGCGCGACCGCCTTGTCGGTCAGCGGCGGGCTGAGCGGCGTTCCGTCGGCAGCAACCACATGGCCGGTGATCGAGATCGCCACGGACAGCCGTGCGCGGCTGAACTTGGCGATCTGCTTCCAGTCGGGATCCTGGGCATCGAGCGAGACGAAGGCGCTGCCCTGGCGGAACAGCGGGTTGGCACCCGGATTGGTGGGCGGAACGGTGAACCGCTGCTGGCCGGCCGCGCCGGCGACGGAGCCGCCGCCGTGCAGCGGGCGCAGCACGGCCCGGTCGCTGAGCTCGACGCGCAGCAACGCCGCCTCGGGCGGCAGCGGCGTGTCCGTCTTGAGCAGGCCGAACTGAAAGCTCCACTGGGCGGCGCCGGGATTGGTGAGCTGAAGGTGCGTGATCTTGATGTCGCCGGGCGCCAGGTCGATGGCGGCGCTCGCGGGCGTGGCGGCGAGCGCGGCGAGGGCGAGCGTGATGAGCAGGGTCGCGATCTTCATTGGCCCTGTGATCGACCGGTCGGCACCGATCTCAAGCGCGGCGAACCTCGTCCGGTGATTGACTCGCCGGGCCGGGTTGCGGTCGCTG
>Ga0066652_100002590_pt1 | contig 9983 bp, 6 predicted proteins | sample GraSoiAngelo_101_FD_71413 | JGI IMG/M metagenome (GOLD analysis project Ga0066652, IMG submission 71413) | Grasslands soil microbial communities from the Angelo Coastal Reserve, California, USA - 14_0903_02_30cm | ecosystem: Environmental > Terrestrial > Soil > Grasslands | place: USA... | reverse complement strand
GGTTTTGTGATGTAGTCGTATGCTCCCAGCTTAATAACTTCAACAGCTGTTTTGATATCCGAGTACCCTGTTATGACCAACACTTTTACGAAAGGCACTTTTTCTTTAAGTGCTGCGATCAACTCTTTTCCATCCATATCGCCGAGACGATAATCGCATATTACGGCGTCAAACTTCTTGTCGGCGAACTTGGCAATTCCTTTTGCACCCGTATGGGCTGTTTCGGTTTCGAATCCTTTTCTGAGAAGATAATTACTCAACAGCGTGCATAAATCTACATCATCATCGATGATTAGTATTTTCTTATTCATAGCGAACTTGGGAGGGGGTTTAATAAAAACAAATCTACTTTATTCCGTCAAAATTGTGTGTCAGCTTATTACTATGCTCAAACTATGCCGATTTTGAAAATTTGGAAAAAATAGTTCTTCTTGGCAGCATAATTGAAACAAAACATTGTGAATGATAGTCATATAGTTTAATCTTACCAATACGTTAGTTATGAATGACTCTATGCAAAACCGGGAGATCCTCATTGTAGACGACGAAACGGATATTCGTTTTTTACTTGGCAGTATTTTAAAGCAGAAAAATATTCAAACTGTCTTTGCCTCAAGCCTTTCCGAAGCTGATAATATCCTGAAAAACAAGAAAAAATTCGACTGTATTTTCCTGGATAACTTTCTTCCTGATGGGCTGGGCGTAAACCACATAAAACAAATTAAAAACAACTATCCCCAGGCCAAAATTGTGATGATTACAGCCCATGATAATCAGACTGATAGGGAAAAAGCGAGCAATGAGGGAGCGGATTATTTTATCGGGAAACCGTTTTCCTCGGAAAGCATCCTAAAAACGATTGACCGCCTGGCTGTGTAATTGGGGAATTTTTTCTACAATTTATTGCTTTTGATCCTCGACTGGGTTCAATTCGATCGAAAACATTGTGCCCGCACCTGGCTTACTGTAGACATTAATCCTTCCATTATGATTTAATATAATACTTTGGGTATTTGTAAGACCTAGCCCATTGCCCTTTGATTTGGTTGTAAAATAAGGATCGAATAATTTCTGTAACGTTTCCCCATCCATTCCTTTTCCATTATCTTTTATTTCGATCAAATATTTATCATCCTCCTGCCTTGTCGTTATCTCGAGTTTTTTGTCAGAGTCACCGTCCATAGCCTCTATCGCATTCACCACAATATTAAGCAAAGCTACTTTTATCTTTTCCCTGTCAACATAAACGTCACATTTTTCTTTTGTATAGTTTTTTTCTATGGAAACCTTGTTTAGCCCCACCCTGTCTTTCGCCATTTCCAGCGTTTCTTCCATTAATTGATTGATCGGTACATGAGCAAAATCCAGTTGTGTGAACCGGGTAGCATTCAGCAGGTCCGAGACAAGCTGATTGATCCGGTTAGCGTTCCGGTTTATCAGGTCCAGCAAAACAGCTGTTTCCTGCGTTACACTTCCACTTTCCTTCAATTGTCCTGTCGCCAGCAAGATATTGGTCAACGGGTTTCGCACTTCATGTGCAATGGTTCGGGCAATGCGCCCTGTGGTCGTGAACTTTTCCTGGTCCTTCAATGCCTTCAACTCCGTATCTTTTTCCTTGAGCTCACTCTTATTGCTTTCAAGGTCCACTTCGTATTGTTCCGCCTTTTTAACTGCTCTTTCTTTTTCTTTATTTTCCATACTTAAGGTTATCAATGAGTAAACGAGCGCAGCAAATATTATGACCAATGATATAATAGCCATGATCTTGGCGCCCTTAAAAAGATCTGACAGGTTTTGTTCCCCGTCCTTCATCAATTTTTGTTCCGCAAGGGTCAGTCTTGCAACATATAGTCTTAGGCTATCCATGCTTTTCTTGCCAACCTGCCGCTGCTGCTTCCATTCATCGCTAACAGCGTAATCGTGGTCCCGGAAGTTAGCCAGCCCGTTTGCCATTATGGTCGTTCTTCTTTGAATTATCGGACCGATCGAATCCACCCTTTTCGTTTGGTCATTGTTGTCTGACACAAGTATCTTAAGGTCATCGAGAATAACTGGAACTTTCTTCAGACCATCGAAATAGGGTTGCAAAAAACTGCTGTCCTGCGTGATGACATAACCCCTCGCTCCTGCTTCCGCTTCAGTAAGTTTTGTTTTTAGCAATTCGGCGGTATTGATCACGCTGTAGCTATGTGTCACCAATCCCGCCTCTTTGACCTGCTTTTGCTGGACATAAAAAAGAAGGATGTAAGACAAAAGCAGCAACACAAACGACGATATGTAGCCGGTCTTGATCTTCTTTTTGAATTTGAATAATGCCTGTGCCATCTCTTTCCTGAATAATAGAAATATAAAAACTATACCAGTTCTACGATCATTTCCATTCTGCAGGCAACAGCCGGGTAAAGGCGGGATAACGTTCAATTTAACAATAGTGGAAGCGTCTGCGGCAAAAATGGAGCTTATTCATAGCAAAAGCGGAATAATAGTTGCCAGTAAGGTTCGCATATCGAATCTGAATGTATGAAATATGAAGAAGATCACTGGATTTATTTTAGCAGGACTTATCATCTTGTTGACTGGAAGTAGCTGGTACTGGAGTACGCATAAGAAAAAGATCATCCACAACCAGTTGGAAAAAGCGATAGCCAAGAAAAGCCAGGGGCTTTACAGGGTTCGCTATGACAGTCTCGACCTGGACGAGGTCAGGGGACAATTGATCCTCTCTTCATTTACTCTAACATATGATAGCGCCAAGCTGAAACAGCTGGAACAGGAGAAGACTCCATATCTCCTGTTTAATGTCTCTATTCCAGAAATAAGGATAACCGGGATCGAAACCCCGAGAGCCCTTATCGAAAAAGAGATCAGTGGCCGTCGTCTTGTACTCACAAGTCCCATCATTGAAATCATGTACACCAATGCCGGGAAAGACTCGGCCCGCAGCATACCGGACGAAGAAATATACCGGCAGATCTTAGGTGACCTCCACCTCATCAGGTTTGATACGGTTATTATCTCCAATGCGGATATAGTAACCAAAAATATCAAGACCGGGAAAATCTCCGTCCATTTTGCCGGTACTTCCATTTCGTTGTTTAATATGGTTATCGATAGTACAGCCAATGCCGACACTTCCAGGCTCTTATTTGCAAAAGAGATCAGCGTAGCTTGTGACAGGTTTACATGGCAAAGCCGGAATGGTTTATATAACTACCAGGTAAATTCATTCAAACTGCAATCTTCCAGTTCCGCTATGACTATGGGGAGCTTTTTTGTGCGACCCACATTCAGCGAAGACGTCTTTGTAAAAAAATTCCCGGTTCAAAAGGACCGGTTCGATTTCGCTTTACATAATATCGAGTTCAGGAACACCACTTTTTCCAGGTTGCTTGAAGAATCGATCATAGCGGAAACCCTGCTGGTGGGATCGGCTTCCTTCGATATATACCGCGATCGCAACAGGCCAGAAGACAAAAGCAGCAAGTTGGGAAATTACCCCCACCAGGAAATACAAAAAATACCAATTCCATTCGAGATAAAAACAGTGGTGATAAGAAACGCCGATATCGAATACAAAGAGAAAAGTGCTATTACTCACCAGCCAGGAAGGGTAAAACTAATAAACGCTTCGGCCCGCATCACTAACATCACAAACAGGAAAGCAAGCATTGCCCGGAACAACCTGATGAAAGTGGATATGCAGGGCAATTTGTTAGGAAAGATATCCATGTCAGCCAAATGGACTTTTTACCTCGGAAACACCAATGGCCGCTTTTCTGTCAGTGGAAGAGCCGGCAGCGGTAAAGCCACTGATCTCAACGTTCTTGTTGTTCCCATGGGTCCCGTGGAATTCAAAAGCGGCGAAATCAATAGTCTTAGTTTCGACCTCTCAGGCTCTGACGATATGATGAAGGGGAAGGTTGATCTGTTGTATAAAGATTTCCACGTAGCGTTACTCAAGAAGGATGCTGATTCGGTTCATTTCAAAAGAAAAAAGGTAACAAGCCTGTTTGCAAACATGAAAATAAAAAACAATAACCCCGAAGACGATCGTAAACCAGCCCGAACAGCCAGCATCTATATTCAAAGAGATGTCACCCGGTCAATGTTCAACCTGGTGTGGAAAGGAATGTTTGCAGGAATTAAAGAAATCACAGGAGCACCTTAAAAGAATTAAAGGGTGAGGCCGCTCTCACTTTTCAATCACCTTTTTTCTCGAGATCAGGATAATCCCCTGCAGCCAGAACAGAACGGCCAGGAGGATCAAAATATGAACTACGGATCCAGGGTGGCCTATAAAAAATATAGAAGCCCATGAAACAAAAAGGAGAACGGAAACTATAAAGCACATTGTTTTCATATCCCTGTTAATGAAAAAACAATGCCAACGCCATCAAAGGAAACAAAACATTTTTTAATAAGATTCGTACAAAATAAATGGCTCATTTTTAGAAGAGTAATATATATGGATCTTAGATCAGGTTTCCCTTACTCTTTGCTGCAATATGGCATTATCGCAAGTTATCCCTCACTGCAGCAAAATATCGCCACAGATGTAGCAATTATCGGCGGTGGTATTAGCGGCGCACTCACCGCCTGGTATCTTTCACAAGCAGGTTTCGATGTCGTAGTGGTTGACCGCCGGCATATCGGGATGGGAAGCACTGCGGCAAGCACTTCGCTGTTGCAATATGAAATTGATGTTCCTTTATATGAATTGATTAACAAGATTGGCGAAAAAAATGCAACCAGGAGCTATCATTTATGCCGGGAAGCAATACATATCATGGCAAGCCTGGCTCACAAACTCCGGGTAAAGGATGGCTTTCGCACTAAATCAAGTTTCCAGTTTGCCTCCTTCCTGAAACACCAAACCAACCTGCAGAAAGAATTCTCCTTACGAAAGAAGATTGGGTTCCGTGTTCAATGGTTGGATGAAAAAGATATCCGTGACAGGTATGGTTTTCGAAAGCCCGGTGGCATTTTATCAGCAGATGGCGCCGAAGCAGATGCCTATTTACTGACACATGCATTGTTGCAAAAAAGCATCGGCCGGGGCTTGAAAGTATTTGATCATACAGAAATCACCAGGATCAGCCACCATAAGAGAGGGATTGAGCTGATAACAAACAACAGAAAAAAGATTAGCGCCCGCAAGCTCATCATCGCCTGCGGATATGAATCGCAACGTTATATTCCCAAAAAGGTGCAGGATCTGAATTCCACTTATGCCATCGTCAGTGAACCGGGCCCTAAAAAAGAGCTTTGGTATAAGAATTCCCTGATCTGGGAAACGAAAGATCCTTATCTCTACCTTCGGACGACTGCGGACAACCGGATCATTGTTGGCGGAAAAGACGTACCATCGTCTGATCCGCGGAAAAGAGATGAACTGATTCCTTCCAAGGCTAAGGCGCTTGAACTTGCCTTTAAACAACTTTTCCCAGCTATTCCTTTTCGTACCGATTTCAAATGGGCGGGAAGTTTTGCATCTACAAAAGACGGGTTACCGTATATAGGTTCAATTCGCCAAAGGCCTCATACTTCCTTTGCTTTAGGATTGGGAGGGAATGGCATTACCTTCAGCATTATTGCTGCAAGAATTATCCGCGATAATTTAATGGGAAAGAGAAATCCCGACGCCGGGCTATTTTCCTTTGAAAGGTAGTTTACTCAGGAAGCATTGCGAAGAAGCTCACGCTGGTGTTCGTAAATACATTTTTCACTAAACCAGGTCACACTGCCTCTTCTTTTTCTTACAAACCAGCAGGCCTTGTTAACAGCTATGGATAAGATCCTGGTGTTGTCCCTGACAATGTTATCTACATGCCCTGTGATAAAAAAGTAATCGTCACGATATTTCTGGATAAGATGTATCGCCTTATTCTTGATCCTGGCCTTCGGCGGTACATCGCCAGAAATAACGCAATGCAATGAATTGTCTTCACCGGAGGTCACCCTTACCTGGTAAGACTGGCGATTTTCGCCGTCGTTTGATACTTTCAACAGCCCTGACTGGATAGAACTAACTGCCCTTAGAATGCTGTTCAGCTTTTTATTTTTTTCATTCATAACCTTAATTTGTTTGCCTCAATTTTTTAAGAACAGAACTTGCATCATGCTGAACGGCAATTGTACGTAAGAACCAACTGTACCAGCTTTCAACCATCGTCTCGATCTTTCCTTTTGGTTTTTTTGCGTGGGGTTCGGTGTATTCTATATTCTTCATTTCCAGCTTTACCAGTACTTTCTTGGGATCACCTTTTCTCCGGATAGTATTCATGTCATTAAAAGCGTAATCGCTGCTAACAATGCTAGCTTTCCCACTCACCTCGAGGTAATAGTCAACACCTTTTCTGTAAAACCGAAGCCTTGCCGGAAAACTTTGTTCGCATTGTGACACCATATGGGCCGGTCGGTTGGTGACAAACCACAATACACCGTCCTCATCAACTTTTACAGCTGTTACAATATCATTACCCAATTTTACCAGTCCGTTACAGGATACATACATAACTGCGTTTTGCAGTGCACCTACCTTTTCTCGTATGAATTGCAGGTTGGAATCATTTACCATAACTAAGAATTTCCTTATAAAAATCAAATGTGATACCAAAGGTCAGTTTCCTGATACATTTGCTAAAAAAGCAAGAGCCGGGAAATTATTTCCACAGTCAATGGACTTACAGATATGTTTCATGGCGTTATTTCCTTTCTGATAATTAATGGTAAAATAACGTTCGGAGCGTTTTTGTATCAACTCACCATTTATAGCACGATATTTTCTATACTACCAACATACATTTCAATACCAACCGTAGATGGACCAGCCGACCAGGAGAAACAGACTTCTTAAACGAGTACTAAGGATTACCCTTAAATCCATTCTATTTATTTTAATCTTTATCATTCTTATCGGCTTGTCGATACTGACACCCCCTGTGCAGAACATGCTCCGGAAACGAGCTGTCACCTACCTCGAAAAAAAATTGCAGACCCATGTTGAAGTTGGGAAGATATATATCGGCCTGCCTAAAAAAGTAGTAATTGAGGATGTATACGTGGAAGACAGGCAAAAGGACACTTTATTATCAGCCGGCAGCCTGAAAATGAACATTGATATTCTTAAACTTGTATTCCATGGAGTGGTAGACATCAATAAAACAGAATTAAGAAATGCCACGGCTAAAATAAAAAGGCAGTTACCGGATACAACATTCAATTTCCAATTCATCGTCGACGCATTTGCTCCTAAAAAAGATACCGGTACAAGTGCCACCGATACCAGTGCTACCGCTTTTGCACTCGGTACCATACAACTGGATAATGTACGGGTTGTCTATAAAGATGTGATCACCGGCAGCGATATGGACACCTGGATAAATCATCTGGATACTAAAGTGGATGAATTCGATGCGGAACACTCGCATTTTTCCATCCCTGAAACCAATATTGATGGGGCTACAGCCCGGATATACCAGGTAAAGCCACTGGCAAGGCCAGAACCCGAGATAAAAGATATGGTGGAGGCAAAGGAGCCTTTCCAGCTTCGTGTGGGTGTTAAACACGTAAACCTGAAAAATTTCAAACTGGATTATCGCAATGATGTTTCCGCAACCTACGCCAAACTCGACCTGGGTAACCTGAACATACAACCCAATTCAACCGATTTTGCCAATCGCATCGTCAACCTGGAGAACATCTCCCTGGATAATACGGTAGCCTCTATACGACTGGGCAAAAAAGAGGCTGCAAAGGTTGTGGCCAATGAAGTAAAGAAGGAGGCGAAAAGCCAGGCTGCAGCCGGCTGGCAGATAAGGGCGGGTTCTGTGTCCCTTAATAATAATAGCATTCGCTTTGATAATGATAATAGCCCGCGAATGAAAACCGGGATGGATTATGCTCACCTGAAGGCAGATGACCTGACTCTGCAAATTGACAATCTTATTTTGAACCAGGACTCCATTGGAGGGCAGATCAAAAAAGGGCAGTTCAGGGAGCAAAGTGGTTTTGTTTTAAATGAGTTGCAGGGCGAGGTGCTATACGCTAATAACCAATCGTACCTAAAAGATCTCCTTATCAAAACCCCCGGTAGCGAAGTAAAACGTTATGCATTGCTGACCTACGGTTCGTATGATGCGTTGGCGAAAAGTTTTGAAAGAACACAGATCGATGCAGATATTGAGAACAGCCACGTGCAGGTGAAAGACATATTGACCTTTGCCCCGCAGTTAAGATCACAACCAGCTTTCAGCAATCCAAACGATACCTGGTATCTAAACCTGCAGGGAAACGGGACTATCCAGGCACTTCGTATCCGAAATCTTCAATTTGACGGATTAAAGAATACGCAAATAGATGCCAGCGGTACCATGGCGACCAACAATGATCCGAACCGCACCGGCGCTAAATTGACGATTAGGAAATTACATACGACTCAAACTGATATCGCATTGTTTACCGGGAAGCGTTTGTCCAATGAGCAGGTGAATTTACCCGAAGACATCAATGCACGCGGAACGCTTGCCGGTTCATTGAACAACCTTTCGGCCAACCTGGCGATAGCTACAAACCAGGGTAGTGTTGCCATCAATGGACGTTTTACCCAACTCAGCAATCCTGACGCCGCTACTTATACGGCAACTGTAAAAACAAATTCGCTCAACATAGGTCATATCCTCCGCAACAGCCAACTGACAACAATCAGCACTGATATGTCCGTATCCGGGCAGGGTTTCACCCCCGAAAAAATGAATACGAAATTCAAAGGCTCCATTCATTCGATTGGATACAATAATTATACATACAGGAATATTGATCTTTCAGGCCAGGTGCAGCAAACCAGGTATAGTGTAACAACTGACATCCGTGATCCCAATATTGACATGGATGGTACTGCGACCGGGAATTTTTCAGCCAATCCCTCTTTCCGGTTTGAAGGTATGATAGACAGTATTAAAACTCTTCCCTTGCATTTGACGACCCAACCATTGGTCGTGCGCGGAAAGGTAGATGCGGACGTTCCAGTTATGAATCAAAATTATCTCGAAGCAAATATTTTAATTACCAAAGCTCTGTTGGTTTCAAACGCCCAGCGATTGACTCTCGATACGATCCGGTTTGTCTCAGGAGGAACGGGTACTGAACAATTCATGCAACTTAACAGCGATGTTGCGAATGCCCGCATAAGCGGCCAGTATCGGTATACTGATCTCGGAAAGATCTTTCAAAAAAGCATTGAACCTTATTTTTCTGTTACCCCGGCCGGGGCAATTGCAGATGTACAGCCTTACAATTTCTCGTTTGTTGCAGATGTGAGCAATGCGCCTGTATTGTCGGCTTTGGTACCGGGGTTAAATTCTTTTGAGCCTATACATATCAATGGAAGCGCTGCTACCGGGCAGGGATTGACGGCTACGATGACAACAGCCCATATCAACTATAACGGTAATGAAATAAACGGTCTTAACCTGAACATTAATACAACCGACCAGGCCATACACCTGGTGGGAGAAGTCCAACGAATGAAAGGCATCGGTCTTGACATCTATCATACAAGACTGAATGCGACGGCATCTAATAATACAATAGATTTTAACCTCGGGATTGACGACCAGCTTGCAAGAAATAAATATCATCTCAGCGGAGTTTTTACTAAAGCATCCTCTTCGGCTTATACATTGAACCTGCGACCGGATAGCCTGTTGCTTAACTATGAACGATGGACGGTTTCTCCCAATAACGCATTAACGTTTACAGCTGATAATATTGTTGCCAACAATTTTGTTCTCCAGAAAGGAGGACAGCAACTGACGCTCCAAAGCGAAGGCGAGATATTAAATGCCGGCTTTAGCAATTTCCAACTATCTACCATTACAGCATTCACCAAATCCGATTCATTGCTGGTAAATGGATCAATGAATGGAAGGGTCAGCTTCAGGAATATTTTGCGTCAACCGGTTTTCACCAGCGATCTTACTATT
>Ga0066652_100002586_pt1 | contig 9987 bp, 7 predicted proteins | sample GraSoiAngelo_101_FD_71413 | JGI IMG/M metagenome (GOLD analysis project Ga0066652, IMG submission 71413) | Grasslands soil microbial communities from the Angelo Coastal Reserve, California, USA - 14_0903_02_30cm | ecosystem: Environmental > Terrestrial > Soil > Grasslands | place: USA... | reverse complement strand
GCGGACAAGGTCACGAGACGAGCTTCGCCCAGGTCATTTCCGATCTTCTCCGCGTGCCGGTTGAGAGCGTGAAGATCATCCTCGGTGACACCGACGTGGTGCAGGTGGGCGGCGGATCGCATTCGGGCCGCTCCATGCGCCACGCCGCAACTCTGTTCGCGAAGGCGCTCCCCGATCTCGTTGCGAGGGGGAAGAAGGTGGCGGCGGTGATCTTGGGATCCGTGCAGGAGCATATTGAGTTCAGCGACGGCAGGTTCAGCGCGCGCGCGACCAACCGCACCTTCGATTTTCTCGATCTCGCCGAAGAGGCCGCCCGACACGAGCTTCCGCAGGAACTCAAGGACGGCATTGCCGTGGTCACCGACAATGAGATGCACGATCCGGTATTCCCCAACGGTTGCGCTGTCTGCGAGGTCGAGGTCGACCCACAGACCGGAGACGTGCGGCTCACCCGCTACGCGTCGGTCGATGATGTCGGCCGTTGCATCAATCCGCTGATCGTCGACGGCCAAACCCATGGTGCGATCGCGCAGGGCGTGGGACAGGCCTTGTGGGAGCTGTGCTATGTCGATCGCGAATCCGGCCAGCCGCTTGTCGGTTCGCTCATGGACTATGGTGTGCCGCGCGCCGATACCGTTCCCCCATTCGTCACTGAAATCGCCGAGGTGCTTTCGCCCACGAATCCGCTCGGCATCAAGGCAGGCGGCGAAGGCGGCACCACTGCCGCGCCGGCGGTGGTCATCAGCGCGATCCTGGATGCGCTGCGCGATTACGGCGTGCGCGACATCAATATGCCGGCCACCCCGTACACTGTGTGGAAAGCGATTCAGGACACGAACGCCGAGAGAGAAGCCGGGAAAAAGCCATGCCGAGCGTGACGGCGCAGGCGCGCGGAGGCTGCTCCCTCTGCGCGAACGAGGCGAGGGAGTGCACCGACACGGTCGCGCCGGTCCGGCACTACTCGTGGCGTGATGCGAAAAAGGCGGGTGCGCGGCCTTGTGTTATCGCGCTCGCGTTGCTTGTGCTCGCGTTGGCGCTCGCTTCAGGGTCGGCGCTGGCACAGCTCTCGCAAAAGCCGATGCAGATCATCGTTCCGTTCGCGCCGGGAGCATCGGCCGACGGTGCCGCCCGCATCGTCGCCAACGACCTCGGCCCGCGACTAGGGCGTCAGGTTGTGGTCGAGCACAGGGCCGGCGCCGGCGGCGCGCTCGGTCTGCAGATGCTCGCGAAGTCGCCACCGGACGGCGACACGCTCGGCGTCGGCGCGACCGGCGCGCTCCTGCTCAATCCCAACTTGCCGAGCAATTCCGGGCCCGACCTGTTGCGCGAGCTTGCGCCCGTGGCCAAGCTGATCGAGGTCGCCCTCGTCCTGGTGGCAAATCCATCGACCGGCCCGAAATCCATCCCCGACATGATCGAGCGCTCCAAAACGACGCCCGGCGGACTGACCTATGGCTCGACCGGCACGAATTCCAGCCAGCACCTCTCGATCGAACTGCTCAAGCGCGTGACCGGCGCGAACCTGGTGCACGTGCCGTATCGCGGCAGCGCGCCCGCGGTCATCGATGTCATTGGCGGACAGATCCCGCTCGCATCGGTCGACCTCACCTCCGCCTACCCTCATATCCAGGCCGGGCGCCTGCGCGCGCTCGGGCTCATCGACGGCAAGCGCTTTGCGGTAGCGCCGGAGATCGCGACCATTGCCGAGAGTGTGCCGGGCTTCGGGCGCGCCTCCGGATTCATCGGGCTGTTTGCTCCGGCGGGAACGCCAGCGCCGATCATCAAGAAGCTCTCGCACGAGGTTGCTACCATTCTGGCGACGCCCGGCGCACAAGCAGCCGCCCGCACCCTGACCGCCGCGATTGCCTACGAGGACGATGCAACGTTCGCGCGCTTCCTCGCCGGCGAGTCGGTAAAATGGAAAGAGGCGCTGGCGTCGCTGGATTTGGGCCAGTAGATGCGAGACTGCGTCCGCCCGCGAAGCCCACCCGACAATCCTCTGCCCGTCGTTATGGGTTGCAGCTCTCCCCGCTGGCGCGGGGTGGGGCGGAGCGACAAAGCAAGTTCTACGGGAACCTGGATTTCGAGGCGTGCTATCGCGCGCGGATCGGAAAATCATAGGCCCCTTGGCTGCTGGACCTCGCGTAGGAGAAGTGCCACCACTCGCGATTGTAATTTACAAATCCTTGTTTTCGCATCGCCTCGACGAGGACGTTTCGCCAGCGGCGCTGTTCGGCAGTCGCGGCGGAGCTAGCCGTGTGGCTCGCAGAATCAAAGCAGTCGAAGCTCGTGCCCATGTCGACGCTGTTGTCGGGGCTGCGCCGGGCGGCGGGAGCCGTGCAGGGTCCGTAAGTGGCGGCCGGATCAAATGGCGCAGCCGGCGCCGCGTCGACCTTGGTCAGCGTGAGGTCGATCGTGTTGCCGGTCGAATGCCGGGATTGCGAAGCGATATAGCCGCTGAGCAGCGAGCCTTTCCGCAGCTTCGGGAAGAACCGCTTGGTCGGCGCTTCCGCGCGCCCGTCGTTCACCCACTGCACCATGGCGCGCACGGCGCGCATGGGCCGGTAGCAATCATAAACCTTGAGCGAGAGTCCCCCAGCGCGCAGAGCGGCCTGCACGCGCTGGAGCGCGGCCGCGACCTCCTTTCGGAGAACACATTCCGCGGCACCATAGCCGGGCAGCGGCCGGCCGACGAAATTGTCGGATCCGGCATAGCGCATGTCCTGGGCGATGCTCGGCTCGACGTCGCGCAGGTAAACGAAGCCGGGTGGCAAGGCACCCTGCGCAGCCGCGCCTTGCGCCATGGCGCTAAGCATCATCGCCGCGGCGGGAGCGATCCACGCTCGAATCCCGGCCGCTTCCGCACAACCGAATTGCATCCAATCTCCTAGGAGGACGACCCGCGGTCGAGTATATATCGAATGGTCGAGGCTCGGTTACAGGCTATCTCAGATCCGATGAAACCCGCGGGGCACGCCAGGAAGCGACTCTTAAAGCTTTGGAACGTGCTAGTGCTGGGATTCGTGAGCCTGATTTGCGGATGTGAAAGTCGCCTCACCTCGGATGAAGCGGGTTTGCTTGATGCTGTCGCGTTCGTCATCGGCGGCCAGCAGGAGGGTGATCTCCCTCAGGGATTCGAGACGCGCTGGCGGCGGACTGTCGAGGGCCGAGAGATTCGATATGAATCGACCCGGCAAAATCCCGGTTTTGGCGAGGACAACGACCCGCACCGCGGGAGCCGTCATGTAAAAGTCAGCGTGAGCATCTCCTCGCCGCAAAAATGCGTTTTCAAGACGGTGGTGATGACCGCTTATTCCAGGGGCACCAGCAAAGAAAGCTTCGAGTCGCCTTCGAACGAAACGACGACCTTGGATTTCAACAAAGTACAACGGATCGACATCGAAGACGGCGATCGTCCAAGCGTCGTAATCGATGGCAAAGCGTGGCAATGCAAGGACGGCAAGTGCCAGGATCGGATCATGATCGGAATTTCCGCGCCGCGACCGGAAGACCTACCGCGCGTGATCGAGAGCAAGCGGCGCGCCATCGACTTCATCAAGAAGACCTGCCTGGGAACGCAGCGCTAGGCCACTGGTCTGGCGCTCTGTCCGGTTTCGCCGGGCGAAGGCGCGACGGCCGTTTGCTTGCGAGCGTCAATTCGCATAAATCCGAAGGCAGCGAAAAAGGACGCCAATGCCGGACGACGGAGAGCCTGGCACGAGGGACGTGCATCAAACCGTTCTCGGCGGCGAGCACGTGCTGATCCGCCGGGCGCGGCCGGAAGACGTCGCCCTGTACCAGGACTTTCTAGCCGGCGTCAGCGCCGACGATCTCCGACTTCGGTTTTTCGCGGACGTCCGCGAGCTCAGCGCGGACGAGATGCATAAGCTCAGCCACCTCGACTACCGCCACGAAATGGCTTTCATCGCGCTCGACGAAGACACCGGCCAGATGCTTGGGCTCGTGCGCCTGAAGGACGAGCTCGACGAAAAGACCGCGGAATTTGCGATCCTGGTAAGCTCGCGGCTCAAGGGGCACGGGGTAGGTTTTCTCCTCATGCGCCGCGTCATCGATTACGCCAAAGAAAAAGGCCTGCGGCGCGTGTACGGCGACGTGCTGGCCGAAAACGCGCCCATGTTGCAAATGTCCGCCGAGCTCGGTTTCCGCACCCAAGACATGGGATCGGACATCAGGCGCGTGGTGCTCGATCTGGAAGATGCCGACCGCCGCTGAGCGCTAGCCGTTCGTTCCTCAACGCCCCGCGCATGGGAGAAGCAGACGCAACGTGACTCGCGGTAGCCTCCTCAAGCGATCAGATAAATCGGGCTCGACCACGCCTGGTGGCCGTCGCTCTGCGTCACGCGCACATAGACAGGCAGGTCCGCGCCGCCCGCGAAGTTCGCGACGTGCTCGAGCGCAAGGCGGCGGCTCCAATCCTGCTCGGGCAATCGATAGATGCTGATGCGCCGACCGAGCCCGCCGCCGTCGAAGGCGACCGCAACGTCGTCGAGCTTTGCGAGATCCACCTCGCCGGAGACGACATTGGTCTCGAGCGCGAGCGTGCCGCGCCGCGCTTCGTCGAGCCAGAGATCGATGCCGGCGAGATTGCCGGTCGTCACCGAACTCCAGGCGAGCGCCGCGCCGGGGCTCGTCTCCACGACCTTTCGTTCCGGGTTGAGAAAGTTGACCGGCGCAAATCGCGCGATGCGATTGCCGGTGAGCGTCAGTGTCCCCTGCCACATCGTCTCGCGGCCACGACCGCGGTACTCCGCGCCCTGCCAGCTCACGCGCACGCGGCGGCCGAGATCGGAGGCCGCGAATGGCCGCGCCGTCTGCACGACCTTGGCGCCGTGCAGCACATCAAGCCGCTCGATGGGCGCAGTGCCGATGACTTCGGCGGCAAGCTGCATCGGCACCGAGCCCGGGCGGATGATGTCGCCCATCGCGGCCTCGCGCACCGCGAGCTCCTTCCCGCGCGCGAGCTGCGGGTCTTCGGAAAAGCTCGTGACCGGCTGCGCGAAGCTCGCGCGCAGATCGAGGAACAAACGCGTGCCGGTGGTGCCGTAATGGCGACGCCGGCGCAGCGCCTCGAACAAGGCGTCGCGCGTGAGCTCAGGCATGAAATAGCAGGTCAGTCCGCCGATCGCGCCGAAGGTCGAGGCGCCCGGCCGCGTCGCGCCCGGTCGACCCTTGTGATCGTCGCTGTGGCAAACCACGCCGACGCGGTAGCCTTTTTCGAACGCGTCGTGCAGCAGCCATTCGAAGGTGCCCCATGTCGAGTGCACCTCCACGCTGCGCTCGATCCGCCCGTCATGGGCGGATTTGATGTCGGCGTAACGGCCCCCGACGTGGGCAATGATCAGCGCATCCTCGCCCTCGAGTGCGCGAAAGAACTCATCCGCCGTGTAGACGGCGCGGCTCGAGGTCTGCCCTTCGACCAGGATATGCGACGAGCGCCGGATCGGCCGGCCTTCGCGACGGAAGAAGACGTTGCGATCACCGCCCATGCCGGTATTGCCCGACCATTCATAGCCGGGCAGGCATACGAAGCGGCCAGGCGCATCGAACGCCGCGGTCAAACGGTTGAGCTCGGCCCAGAACGCGTCGGTGATCTGAAAGTCATTGCCCTGGTGCCCGACGATATCGAGAAAGGCAAGATCGCGCGCATAGCAAAAATAGCTTTCCGCCGTGCCCATACCGATGGTTTCCCCGCTCTGCCCATGCAGGTCGCCCCAATAGCGCCGCAGCGGCGCGGCCGCCGTCACGCGCAGCGGATTGGCGCGGGCAAGCTCTTCGCCTCCCGCCAGGAGCCGCAGCTCGAGATCGCTGGGCGTGTCGACGACGAGATTATCGAACACGCGCGGGCCGCCTCCGCGTGTCACCGTGACGCGTTGCGGCAATCCGCGGACCGGCCGCGACGGCACAAGCGAGAGCGTCTGCTCGGCATCGGCGGTCGGGTTGCCCCACGCATCCTCGGCGACGATCGCAAGCCGGAACGGCTCGCCCGCCACGGCGAGCGAAGGCCAGATCGCCTTCCAGTGCGCAGCCTTCCCCGGTACGAGCGCGAAGGCCGGCTGCTCCGGGAGCTCGGTGAATTCGTAGGTGGCGAAAGCATCGATCGACGTCCTGAGCTCGACCCGCGCTTCGCAGTTGGTCTGCAGGCGGTAGCCCGGCGAGCCCTGCCGGCGGTCGCCCATGCGCACGGTCCGCGTATCGCCGGCGCGAAGATAGCCGCGGCCGACACGGATCAGCAGGGTATTGGCATAGGGCCGGATGTTGAGCCGGTCGAACCACACCTCGAGCTTGGCGCCGTTGCTCGCCTCCACGGTGGTGAAGTTGGGCGCGGCCGGTCTGTCGAACTGCGGCTTGCTCATGTCGGAGGTGGTCCGCCACGAGATTTTCACCATGCCGGTGTCGTCGATCCCGAAGGTGCCCGCGGTATAGGTCAAGATCAGCTCGGCATGCGCGCCCGCGACAAACGGCCCCGGCGGTGAAAGCGTTATCGCGCCCATGTGCTCGGGGAGGTAGCTGGAGAACGGCATGCGCGGACCTCGATCGCGGCGTCGCTGCTAGTCGGACGCAAGCAGGACCGATAGGATAGTCCATGCGGGAGAGCGGGACCATTTTCCAATGGTGAAGATGCGCCTTGTCGTCGCATTCGTTGCCCTGGTCGCCGCCATTGCGTCTGCCAAAGCGCAGGACTGGCCGAGCCGGCCGATTCGTTTCATCGTGCCGTTCCCGGCCGGCGGCTCGACCGACGTAGGCGCCCGCCTCGTGGGCGAGTATTTGTCGCATAGCCTGCGGCAGCAAATCGTCGTCGAAAACAAGTCCGGCGCCAACGGCAATATCGGCATCGAGACCGCGGCCAAGGCCACTGCCGATGGCTACACGGTCCTGGTCACGACCGATGCCTTGAGCAGCAATCCGCACGTCTACAAGATGAACATCGATCCGCTGAGGGAGTTCGCGCCGGTCATCCAGCTCTCGCGTCAGCCCATCGTGCTCGCGGCGCATCCCTCGCTGGGCGTCACCTCGATCGCCGAGTTGATCGCGCTCGCCAAGCAGCAGCCGGGGCTGCGCTACGCGACGGGAAGCGGGGTGGGCGCCCAACACATGGTGGCGCAGTGGTTCGCATCGATCGCTGGCATCAAGCTCGAGCAGGTGCCGTATCGCGGCGGCGCGCCGGCGCTCAACGATCTCATCGCCGGGCACGTGAAGCTCGGATCGCTCGGGTCGACGCCGCTCATCCCGCACCACAAGGCCGGGACGCTGCGGTTCCTCGCCCAATCGACGGAGAGGCGCTCGCCGACCCTGCCCGACGTGCCGACCTATCAAGAAGCCGGAATGAACGGCCTTGTGCTCGATCAGTGGGTCGGCGTGTTCGTGCCGGCCGGAACAGCACCGGGGATCGCCGCCCGCCTCAACGCCGAGATCAACAAGGCGCTCGCCGAATCGGCAGTCCGGGACGGCTTCCTGCAATCAGGCCAGGAGCCAGTCGGCGGAAGCGCAGAAGCATTCTCGCGGCTCGTGCGCGGCGATTTTGTCACGTACGCCCGCCTAGTGAAGGAGCTCAACGTCAAAGCTGAGTAAAGTCGTGCCGCGGGTGCGGCCATCATTACTGTGCCCTCTGCCGCATCCATCTCGGGCTTGCCCCGGCTTCGGCACTTTCTCAATCGGCCGGAGTCGGATAGATCCCGCTTCGGCCGGGGGGCGGACGCGCGAGGCAACAGCGAGGCTGCCCGCCCAGACGAGGAGAACATGATGCGCTCTTGTGCTTCAATCGTAATCGCCGTGGGACTTCTGATGGCCCCCGGTCCGAGCGCCAGCGCGCAGCAGTCCTACCCGACGCGTCCAATCACGGTGGTCGTGCCGTTCGCCGCCGGCGGACCGACCGACGTGCTCACGCGCATTCTCGGCCAACACATGAGCCACACACTCGGTCAGCAGATCGTGGTCGAGAACGTGACCGGCGGCGGCGGCTCGATCGGCGCTGCGCGCGTCGCCAAGGCGGCGCCCGACGGCTACACCATGGTGATGGGAAATCTCGGCACGCATGCCGCCGCCGTGGGGCTCTACAAGAATCTCTCGTATAATCCACGCGTCGATTTCGAACCGGTCATGCTGGTGGCGAGCACGCCCATGGTGTTGGTCGTGCGCAAGACCCTCGCCACCGACACGCTCAAGGACTTCACCGCCTACGCGGTGGCGCATCCGCACGAGCTCACCTTCGGCAGCGCCGGCACCGGCTCGATCTCCCACCTCACCTATCTGCTCTACACCAAACTCACGAAGACGCAGATCCAGCACGTGCCGTATCGCGGCCTGTCCCAGAGCGTCAATGATCTCCTCTCGGGGCAGATCGATCTCATGTTCGATCAGGTCGTCTCCGCGACGCCGCACATCCTCGCCGGCGCCGTCAAGCCGATTGCGGTGACCGCGCCGAAGCGGGCGGCAACGATCCCCGACGTGCCGTCCTCGGTCGAGGCGGGTCTGCCCGAGCTGCAAACCATCGCCTGGACGGCCCTGTTCTTCCCGAAGGGAACGCCGCAGCCGATCGTCGAGCGGATCAATTCGGCGCTCGACAAGGCGATGCGCGATGAGAGCGTGGCCAAACGGCTCGCCGAGCTTGGTGCGGATCTGCCGGCGGATGCCGAACGCACCCCGCAGGCGCTGGGAAAGCTCGTTCGCGACGAGATCGACAAATGGGTGCCCCTCATCCAGGCGGCGGGCGTCGTCGGCAATTGACGGCCACAGTCGCCCGGAGCGGACCCGGCCGAACCTTCTCGAGGATAAGATGGCAAGTCAAACGCTCGTCGAACAATTTCGCCATGAAATTGGGCCGGTGAGCTCGACCGTTGATGCGCGCGAAATTCGCCAGAAATCCCACGACTTTCACTGGTACAGCCCAGTGCTTACTCCACAACTTCAGAATTGCATGGCGGACGTCGTCGTTCAGCCGCAGAGCGAGGAGGAGATTGCCGCCGTCGTCACGGCGGCGGCGCGGCGTCGAATGCCAGTGACGCTTCGCGGCGGCGGAACGGGCAACTACGGGCAATCGGTGCCGGTCAAGGGCGGCGTGCTCGTGGACATGACTCGCTTCAACAGCGTCATCGCCGTGCAACCCAGTGGCATTCGCGTGCAAGGCGGTACGGTTATCGGCGAAGCGCTCGAGGCGGCTTTGGCGTCGGGTCAACAATTGATGATGTATCCGTCGACCATGCGGTCAGCCACGATCGGCGGCTATCTCGGCGGAGGGTTTGCCGGCATCGGCTCCGTCCGGCATGGCATCCTTCGCGATTCCGGCATGATCCAGTCCCTCAGAATCATGACGATGGAAGAATCGCCGCGCACCCTGACGCTCTCCGGCGACGATGTGCATCTCGTTCTTCATTCTTGGGGCACCACCGGAATCATACTCGAGGCGGAGCTCAAGCTGGTTCCGGCGGAGAAGTGGATAGATTGCATCGCCACGTTCCCAACGTATGCAGACGTTATCGCCTTCGGCAATGCGGCATTCGACAGCGACCTCGACATTTTCCTGCTGAGCGCCGTCGAACGCTGGTTTTCACCCTACTACAAGCGGCTCAACAAATATTTCGATGGAAGCCGTGATGCGATGTTCTCGATGGTAAAGGAGAGCGATGTCGATCGCTATTTTGCGCTCGCCGCCAGGTTCCATGGACAGCGTTCGATGGCAGTCAACGATGCCGGAAGCGCGGCTGCCAATCTGCGTCGCATTCACGAGACGGCATTCAATCACACCACATTGATGGCCCTGCAGGTTGATCGCGGCTGGACCTATCTCCAGGTCGTCATGCCGAACCCGTTCGAACCAAAGCTCGTCAGCGAGCAGAAGGCCCGTTTTGGCGACGAAGTTTTGATGCACCATGAATATACAAGAGAGAAGGGACGTTGCCGGATCGGCGGGCTGCCCCTCATTCGCTACACGACGGAACAGCGGCTGAACGAAATCATGCGGTCCTTCGA
>Ga0066652_100002585_pt1 | contig 9989 bp, 9 predicted proteins | sample GraSoiAngelo_101_FD_71413 | JGI IMG/M metagenome (GOLD analysis project Ga0066652, IMG submission 71413) | Grasslands soil microbial communities from the Angelo Coastal Reserve, California, USA - 14_0903_02_30cm | ecosystem: Environmental > Terrestrial > Soil > Grasslands | place: USA... | reverse complement strand
GCCGCATCAGCTGCGCCATGCGCACGCTGTTGGGCGGCGCTGCTCGCGGCGTATCACGCCGAGGACGAGGAGATGCCCCAGGAGCTCGAGCACGAGGCGCCCGGGTCGAGCGTGACAACCCCCTCGCCCGTGTGAAACGCGTTGGGCGGGCAGGTCATCGGCTCCGCGGCAAGGCTGCGCCTGCTGACGTCGGGGAGCGGGTCGCCGGTGAACAGCATCAGGAAGGTGTAGCTCTCGTCCATCCAGAGCGTGGCCTCCGGCGCGCCGTCGGGATGTGCGAGCGTCACGCGCGCCAGCCCGTCGTCGTCGCGCGCGAGATCCGTGAAGCAGTGGTCGAGCACGACCGCGCCGATCGCCCGCGGTCGGCGGAAGTCGTACTCGGTGCCCTCGACCGCCGAGCGCCCGATCGGGATGCCGCGGTCGTTCTCCTCCAGCACCGTGCCCGCGGGCGCGTGCAGCACGAGGCCGTCGACGCGCTCGGTTCCAAGGGTCAGGTACGGGTGCGCGCCGGCGCCGTAAGGGCACGGCTCGGCACCGACGTTCGTGGCCGTCGTCGTGACGGACAGCCCGGCGTCCGACAGCAGGTACTCGATCCTCAGCTCGAGCGAGAACGGATAGCCCGGCTGCGGGTGCAGGACGTGCGCCATCACGACCCGGTGCGGCTCGCGCTCGCGCACGGTCCATGCCGCCCATCGGACCAGGCCGTGGATCGCGTCGCGCTTGTCGAGCTCGTTGAGCGGGAGCTGATGGCGGCGCCCGCCGAACTCGTAGCTACCGTCCTCGAGGCGGTTGGGCCAGGGCGCGAGCACCTGTCCGCGGCCCGAGGCGCACATCTCGTCCGCCGCGTAGCCGTCGAGCACCGCCCTGCCGCCGGCCTCGTAGCTGCGAAGCCCGCCGCCGACCTCGACGACGACGACGCGCTGGTCGCCGAGCCCGATCTCGATCTGGTCGCCGGACGGGGCGAGCACGTGACGGTCGCTCGCTGCGATCAGCCGCCTGCGTTGCCCGATCGCGCCAGCGCCGCGGCCATCGCCTGACGCGCGTTGCTGTACTGACGCTCGCGCAGCGTGCGTACGCGCCGCTCGGTGGCGCGAAGCGTGTGCGACAGCCGCCGCAGCGCGGGGATCGCAAGGCCACCCGCGAGCCCAATCGTCACCAGCGTCGCGAAGGGCGAGATCTCGCCGGCGCTCGGCCCTGCGACGCCGACCGCCCCTTCGCGGGCCAGGAAGCCGCCCATCGCAACGTCCATACCGGAGATCCGCAGCGGCGCGCTGACCACGCGGCCGGCGGTCTTCGCCGCCGTGTGCCCGGCGGTGACGGCCATGACGAACGTGAGGAGGTTCGCCTGCTGTGGCGATATGCCGAAGAGGCGCTGCAGGATCCGAACGCGCGCCACGTTGAGGACGGCGAACGCAAGTCGCGAATCCGCCAGGAACAACTCGCCGGCGCCGAACTGGGAGCGGCTCGTTGCGGGGGTGGCAGCCATGAGGCGACGCTAGCCCTCATGCCGGCCCCGCGCATCACCCGAATCGGATGAACGCGGCCGCGCCGTCGATGCCCGGACGACGAGCTCCACGGGCAGCACGGCGTCCGCCGCCGGCTCGGAGGCGAGCAGCGCGAAGAGACGGTCTCCCGCAACTGCGCCCTTTTGCACGAGCGGCTGGCGGACCGTCGTCAGCGGCGGCTGCGAGCGCCCCGCCTCGGCGATGTCGTCGAAGCCCGTCACGGAGACGTCGGCCGGAACCGCGAGGCCGAGCTCACGCGCGCCGCGCAGGGCGCCGAGGGCGAGCTGGTCGGTCGTGGCGACCAGCGCAGTTGGCCGCGGCGTCTCGGTCAGCAGCACCCGGGCGGCGTCCGCGCCCGCCTCCTGGCTGTTCGCGCGCTCCTCGATGGCCACCTCTTCCCAGGCGATGCCCGCGGCCTCGAGCCCTTCGCGGACGCCCTCGAGCCGCTCCCGGTCGACGTGGTAGGCGGCCTTCTTCAGGCGTTCGGCGTCAACGCGCCCCTCGCGGCCGTCGAGGACCAGCGTCGGCACGATCACCGCGACGCGGCGGTGGCCGAGCGCGACGAGGTGCTCCGCGACGGCACGCGCTCCGACGCGATCCTCGACGCCGACGAACGTCGCCGCGTCGTTGCGGGGAGCGTCCACCACGACCGTCGGGACGCGGCGCTCGAGCGCGGCGTCGAGCGCGGGGTGGACGTCGGGCATCGAGTACAGGCAGAAGGCGTCGACGGCCGCCTGGCGCACGACGGCCGCCCCTTCCTCGCCGCGCGCGAGCGGCAGCAGCAGGAGCGCCTGCGCGGCGTCCTCGCAGCGGCGCGCGAGACCCTCGAGGAACGCGACGGCAGCCGAGTCGGCGAACGCGTAGGACAGGCGCTCGGTGAGCAGCACGCCGACCGCGCCGGCGCGACCCTGGCGCAGGCGGCGGCCGGCGGGGTCAGGACCCGGGTAGCCGAGCCGGCGTGCGACATCGAGGATGCGCCGGCGCAGCTGCGGGGTCAGCTGATCGGGCCGGTTGTACGCGTTCGAGACCGTCGTGCGCGACACCCCGGCGGCCTCGGCGATGGTGGCGAGGGTGGGCTTGTCCGCCACCGCGCGCATGCTACGCCGTTCGCTTGATCGATTCAGTCAAACGTGATACTGTATCGATTCAGTTCTGAATCGATCAAGGAGGCATCCCGATGTTGCCGATCGCCGCTCACCATGCTCGCCTCGCCATCGAGGAACACGCCCGCTCCGCGCTGCCGCGCGCGCCGATCCGCCGCGCTCCCACGACGCGGACCCGGAGAACGACTGGAGTCCGACCGCGCCGAGCAGCGCCGCTTGCTTCCATGGATGAGTGAGCGCACCGCTGCGTCTCGGGATCATCGGCGCCAATCCTCACCGCGGGTGGGCGTCTCGCGCGCATCTGCCCGCGGTTGCAGCGAGCGACGACGTCGAGCTCGCCGCGGTGGCCACGACGCGGATCGACTCCGCCGCCGAGGCCGCGGAGCAGTTCGGCGCGCGCAACGCCTACGCGGATCCGCTCGAGCTGATCGCCGACCCGCAGGTCGAAGCGGTCACGGTGGCCGTCAAGGTCCCGGAGCACTTCGCGCTGGTGCGCGCTGCGCTGGAGGCCGGCAAGCACGTGTACTCGGAGTGGCCGCTGGGCGTGAACACCGACGAGGCGGTGGCGCTGCGCGACCTTGCGGCGCAGCGGCGGCTGCACACGGTGGTCGGCCTGCAGAATGCGCGCAGCACGCAGATCCAACGCGCCCGCGAGCTGCTTGCGGAGGGCCGGATCGGGCGCGTGCTGTCCGCGACCTTGCGCAGCGCTTCGGGCATGGGCGGACCGACCGTGGCGGCGGCTCAAGCCTGGCTCGCGGACGCCGTCAACGGCACCAACCTGCTGACGGTGACCGCCGGCCACGCGCTGGACACGCTGGCGGCGGTGATCGGCGAATTCGAATCGCTCTCCGCGACCGTCGCGACGCAGTTCCCCGAGGCGGTCGTCGCCGACACCGGCAAGACGATCCCGGTGACGAGCCCCGATCAGATCGCGATCGCCGGCCTCGCAGGCGATGGCGCCGTCGTCACCGCGCACGTCCAGGGCGCGAGCGCCGCGCGTCCGGGCCTGGTGATCGAGGTGCGAGGCACGGACGGCCTGCTCGAGATCACAGCGGCGCCGAGCCTGGCCGCGGCGGCGATCGCGTTGCGGATCGTGACGGACGGAGACGATGCGGAGGACGTGTCGGGCCGGCCAGACGACTCGGTCGCGCGTGTCGGCCGTGTGTACGCCGACCTCGCGGCGGCGGTCCGAACCGACAGTCCCCAGGGCTCGAACTTCGACCACGCCGTGCGCCGGCACCGTCTCCTCGACGCGATCGAGCAGTCGTCGGCCGAACGCCGCCGAGTCGAGGTCCCGGCCTGACCGCTCGTATCCTCCGGGCATGTCCGGGCCGTCCGCTTCGCACCCGGTCCGCGGGAGCTGCGTGTGCGGCCGCGTGCGCTTCGAGCTGACGGCGCCCTTCCTGCGCGCGAACTACTGCCACTGCTCGCGCTGCCGCAAGCACTCGGGCAGTTCGGCCTCGGCGCAGGGACGCGTGCCGCGGGAGGCGTTCCGGCTCCTCAGCGGCGCCGATCTCGTCGAGACCTATCGGCCGCCGGGCGGCGGCATGGCCAAGGCGTTCTGCCGCGTGTGCGGTTCGAGCCTCTTCGGCGGCACCTGGCCCGAGGGCCCCGAGGTGTCGATCCGGCTCGGCTCACTCGACGACGACCCCGGCATCCGCCCGCAGTTCCACACGTTCGTCGCGTCGAAGGCGGTCTGGGACGACATCCCGGACGACGGCCTGGAGCGCTTCGACGCTCAGAAGCGCTGAGCACCGCCCGATCAGTCAGGCGGGTGACCGTTGGTTCCCGGGTCGAAGGATTCCTTGATCGTGAACGTTGGACCGCCCTCTCCTTGCTCGACGTCGAGGATCTTGTCGTCGAGGAACTCCGCAGCCGACGGCTCCAGGAAGACGTGGGCGCCGGCTTCGTCGACGGACTCGTCGCTGACCTCGGGAGCGTCGACAAGCGTGAGCTGCAGGATCGCGCCGTCCGGCGTCTGCTCGCCAGAGATCCGGATGCCGCCGTCCTCGTCGATCGGCGCCGCCGCGACGAGCTGTCGCACCGCTTCTACCGCGGTTGGAGTCAGGGTGAGCATGTCCTCGCGCCTACCCACCGCAGGGAGCGTGGAATCTGTCCTCAGCGAAAGTCGTCCGCGTGATCGCGTGCCCATTCCTGGAACGGGCGCGCGGGCCTGCCCGTGACGTCCTGCACCGTCGAGGTGACGATCTCGGGCGTCTCGACGAACCCCGCCCACGTGTCCAGCGCCGTGTCTGGGACCTCGCCCGCGAGCTCGCGCTCGGCGTCCTCGCGCGAGAGCTCTTCCCAGCGAACCGGTCGGCCGAGCGCCTCTCCGATCGCGTGCGCCTGCTCGGCCTGTGTCAGCGTCCGTGGCCCGGTGAGGACGTGGCGTGCGCCGGTGTGTCCCTGCTCGGTGAGCGCAAGGACCGCGGCGTCGGCGATGTCGCGTTCGTGGATGAGTGAGCGGGCGGCCTCCCCGTAAGGCCAGCGCACGACGCCGGATGCGCGGATCTGGTCGGCCCACATCAGCGTGTTGGCTGCGAACCCGGTCGGTCGCAGGAACGTCCATTCGCTTGCCGAGCGTTCGACGGCGTGCTCGACGCGAGCCCAGAAGGAATCGGGTCGCCTGGCCGCGGCCTCAGCCGACAGGTAGACGATGCGCCGGGCGCTCCTCGCAAGGATGCCGACGACTTCATCCGCGCCGTCCGCAGCGAAGAACGGCCAGACGAGGAACACGGCCTCAACGTCTGCGAGGTGCTCGGCGAGGCCGTGCGGATCCGTGAGGTCGCCGCGCACCACATCGACGTCTGGCGGGAGCTCGGCCTGACTGGGGTCGCGCACCAGCACCCGTACCCCCGAGCCTCGCTCGAGCAGTCCCGCGACGACGTGGCGGCCGACCTTACCCGTGGCTCCGACGACGAAGATCATGCTTCAGGCACGGTGAAGGATGACGTTCGCGTCGAGCCTGCCGCCGGCGAAGCCCTGCGGGCGCCCGCCGTGGGCGTCGAGGTATGCGAGCTGGCGGGAGACGTCGCCGAGCCCGTCCTTGGAGACGTGGTCGAGCATCCACGTGCGCAGCGCGACGCCGCCGCCGGCGGTGGCGACGACCTGCAGGGCGCGAGCCTGCTGTGGGAAGTCGATCAGCGAACACGTGCTGATCAGCCAGTAGCCGCCGCCGGCGCTGCGGCGAGGCACGACGCGGTTGCGGTGCGTATGGCCCCAGATGGCGGCCAGCACCCGCGGATGGCGGTCGAGGACGCGCAGCAGCGCGCCGCCCCCGGCACTGCTGGTGAGCGGCTGATGGGACACGACCAGCACCCAGCGCGTGCCGGCGGTCGCGAGTTGCTCCCTGAGCCACTGCGGCTGCCCGGCGTGCACGAGTCCGCCCGAGCCCCCGCCGCGGCGAACGAGGTCGAGCACGACGAGCCGCACGTGCTCGCCGAGGTCGAGGCTGTAGTCGAGCAGCGCGCCGCCGGAGGAACCGCCGGCAGCCACGCGCAGCCTGCCGACCGCCTCGGCGGCGTCGTGCTCGCGCCGATCGGGATCAGCCGTCACACGGACGCCCGCGTCGGCGGCGAGCTGCTCGATCAGCGAGTTCACGGGCGCAGGGCGGGCGATGCCATCAGGGGACACGGCAGAGGCGGCGGCGGTGACCGGAACCCGCAGATGCGAGGGCAGCTCCCACACCGCGCGGTCGCCGATTGCGATCTGGCGCGTGAGCGCGGTCGGCGCCACGATGCCCTGCACGAGCAGGTCGTGATCGCCGAGCACCGGACAGATGTGGCCGGTGGCCTGGCCCCGCGCGCGAAACGGCGCGGTCGCCGCCTCGAGCAGTCCGGGGTGGCGGGGCGCGTCGAGGTCGGGCCGGTAGTAGAACGGGTCCGGATTGCCGGCCTGCTGGATCCCGTGGTAGCCGGGCGCGCCGCTTCCGGGATCGACGGCGCCGCCGGTCAGCACCGTGAGCGATCGCGTGAGCTCGTTGGCCTGCGCGTTGTCGATCAGGTCGCCGCCCTGGATGACCGCGTCGGGCGCGAGCGCGCCGATGGCGCGCACCGCGCCTGCCAGGACGTGGGCGGTCAGCGTCTCGTGCGGGCGGAAGGTCGAGGTGAAGGGCGGTCCGAGCCGGGCCAGGAACGGGACGCGGGCCGGCGACTCGGCGTCGAGCACGTGCGCGTCGCTGACGTGGGCGAGCGTTGCGAGCACCGCGACCGGCGCAGCCCGCGGGGCAAGGTCGGTGCGGTCGATCAGCGGGATGCCGCCCGTCACGCGCAGGACGCCGCTCCCGGATGGGTCGCCCCAGATGCTCTCGAGCGTCGAGCCGCTCGCAGACGGCCTCGCGCCGCCGCCGCAGGCACCGAGCCAGAGCGCCAGCGTGCCGCCCACGATCCCGGCGATCGCCTGGCGGCGGGTGATCGCGGGTTCCCTCATGGCAGCCCCGCCACGATCGGCTCGCGGCAGGCGCGGCGCGCCACCCACCAGACGGCGATCGCCGAGAGCAGGGCAAGTCCCACGATGACGGCAGCGACCTCGACCGGACCCGCAGCGAGCGCAAGCGAGACGTAGCCGGCCGCGATGTGGCCCAGCTGCGGCCCGAGCAGGAGGCGTTCCAGCAGCACCGCGACGAGCGCCGCGGGTGCGACGACGGCGAGCGCCGCGCCCGCGAGCAGCAGGCGCACGCCGCCGCCACCGGCGCCCGACGCGCGCAGGACCGCGATCGTGCCACGGCGCTCGTGCGCCGTCAGGGCCAGAGCCTGGATGAGCGTGTAGAGGCACACGAGCCCGTCGATCAGGGCCACCGCCCGCAGTACCGCGGTCAAGGCCCGGACGAGGGCGTCGCCCCTACCGGTGATCGTCCGCGTCCCTGAGACGCCACCTCCCGCGCCTTCGAGCCGGCTCGCGACGCTTGCGGCGTCCGCGCCCGGCTTCAGGCGAACGGCGATCTGCTCCGGCGCGGACGGATCGTGTGCGAGAAGCGCCGCGGCGGGGATGTACGCCACGCGCCCGTCGTGGTCGAGCGCGCTGACGATGCCCGACACGCGTAGGCGCAGCTCGTCTCCGCCGGGCAGCGCCAGCGCCAATGTGGAGGAAACGCTCAGGCCGAGTGCCTGCGCCAGGCCGTTTCCCACCTCTGCCTCATGGGTGCCGCGTAGGCGCCGTCCGTCGACGAGCGGCGGCGCCTCGAACGGGGTGTGGTCACCTGGGTACGCGATGACGTCGACCGTCTCCCCGAGCGAGAACGAGTCCACCGCAGTGACGTCGTAGCGCGGCGCCGCGTCAGCCACGCCCGCGGTCTCGCGGACCTGCTGCACGGCCGACGCGGGCTGCGAGTCGGTCAGCTGGTAGCGGCGGCCGAGCGTCGCGGGATCGTTTTCGAGCGCAGAGAGCTCGCTGGCAAGCGCGAGCAGGAGAAGGACGAATGCCGCCGAGGCGCCGAGCATCGTCAGCGTCGCGACGAGGCGCACGCGCCGGGCGGCGACGAGCCTGGCGCCGAGACGGACCAGCCCGCCGCGCCGCGGGCGCGCCGCGGCGCGCCCGCCCCCCCGCAGCTCGGCGCCGCGCAGCAGCTCGACCGGCCTGCGTCCCGCCGCGCGCCATGCAGGCCAGGTGCTCGTGATCGTGGGGAGCAGCACCGCGAGCGCGAAGCACCCCGCCAGCGGGAGCCACAGCGCGCCGCCAGGCCCCCGCTCGTTGAGGAGGGCAAGCAAGCGTGTGTCGGGGCCGTTTGCAGCCAGCGCGCCGGCCACCACCCCGAGCGCGGCTGCGGGCACGGCGACGATCAGCATCTCCAGTGCCGAGACGAGCGCCACCTGGCGGCGGGTTGAGCCGATCGCGCGCCGGACGCCGATCGCCCGCAGCCGCCGCTGCACCTCAGCGCGCGCGGCGGCGCCGAGCATCACGCCTGCGGTGAGCAGGGCGATCGCCGACAGCGCGCCCAGCAGCGCGATCACGATCCCGGCGGCCTGATCGATCAGGACGCGCACTCCGCTGCGGGTGATGAAGCGCAGGCCGTGCACGCCGTAGCCGGTCGCGCGCGCCTGGACGAGCACCGCGTCGAGCTGCGCCGGATCGCGCAGCCAGATCTTCGCGAGGTTGACGGCGCCTGGAGCCTGGGCGCGCCGCTTGATCCGAGCGAGGCGCCGCAGCACCTCGTCGCGCGAGACGTGCAGCTGCCGCGACAGGCGCTGGATCTGCGCCTCCGACAGCTGGGGGAGGCGTGCCTGCAGCGCGCCGGCCATGACGTAGAGCCGAGGCTCGGCCAGCGGAAACGCGACGTTGTCAGGCGCCTGCGCCAGCCCGACGATTTGCTGCGGCCCAAACGCCCCGACCTCGATCGTGTCGCCGACCCGCAGGCCCCAGGCGCTCGCGACGCCCTGCTCGAGGACGACGCCCCCGGCCGCGTCCGAGAGATCGTGGCCCGACACGATCGAATAGCCGCGCGGGCCGGGGCCGATCTCCTCGACGACCCCACTGCCGCTGCTGTCCCCGCCCGCGGACAGCTGTACGCCCGTGTGCTCATCGCTCAGCGTGTACGCGGCGACGCCGGGGAGCGCGGCGATGCGGCTCGCGATCCGGCCGGCCGGCTGCGCGTCGAACCGCGCGATCACGTCGGGCAGGTCCGCGGCGCCGGCGCTGCGCGAGAAGCCGGTCGAGAGCCCGTATCCGACCGTTGCTGCTGTCGCGAGCATCGCGGCGGCCATCGCGATCCCCATCCCGACGAGGACGGCGTGTCCGCGCCGGGCGCGCACGCCGTGCAGGGCCGCCCACAGGGCGTCGCTCATCCGTTGCGCTCCGCATAGGGTTCGACGCGAACCCCGGGGCCCTCCAGCCGCCCGTCGACGAGGCGCAGGACCCGGTCAGCCTCGGAGGCCGCGTGCTCCTCGTGGGTGACGAGCATCACGGCGCGTCCCTGGTCGGCGATTGCGCGCAGCGTCGCGAGCACAGTCGCGGCGGAGCTGGTGTCCAGGTTGCCCGTCGGCTCGTCGGCCAGGACCAGGACCGGGTCGTTGACCAGCGCGCGGCCGATCGCCAGGCGCTGCTGCTCCCCGCCGGAGAGCTCGTGCGGCGACCGCTGCGCGACGGATGCCACGCCGAGTTCCCCGATCAGGCGCCGCGCGCGCATCGCCCCGCCCGGCGGCGCCCCGGGAAGCTTGGTGGGGAGCAGGACGTTCTCCTCGCCGGTCAGCTCCTCGATCAGCTCGAAGGATTGGAACACGAAGCCGACGCTGCGCAGCCGGATGCGCGTGAGCTCGCGCTCCGATGCCCCTGTCAGCGGCTGCCCGCCGACCACGATCCTGCCCTCGTCAGCCGTATCGAGCCCGCCGAGCAGATGCAGCAGCGTCGACTTCCCCGAACCCGAGCGCCCGATCACCGCAACCATCTC
>Ga0066652_100002582_pt1 | contig 9994 bp, 5 predicted proteins | sample GraSoiAngelo_101_FD_71413 | JGI IMG/M metagenome (GOLD analysis project Ga0066652, IMG submission 71413) | Grasslands soil microbial communities from the Angelo Coastal Reserve, California, USA - 14_0903_02_30cm | ecosystem: Environmental > Terrestrial > Soil > Grasslands | place: USA... | reverse complement strand
ACGAAGTCGGTGCCGTACGAGAAGGTGACGTCCGCGCCGCCATGGATGAAGGCAACGGAGCTTTCGGCAACGACCTGCACGCGATCAATGGAATAACGCTGGAGAAACGAACCGTTTTCGCCTCCGGGCTTGAGCCCGAGGCGGCGATACTCGCGAGCGATATACTGTGCCACCTTGTCAAGCTCGGGGCTGGGCGTGTCGCGGCCGCGCATCGAATCGTCGGCGATGATACCGATGCGCCGGCGGATGTCTTCGGAGGAAATCGTTTGCGCGGCGCGCTGCACGGGCGCCTGCGCTTGCAGGAGCAGTAGAAAAGCGAGCAAGGAACCTCAACACAATGAAGAGGGGAAGGAAAACTAACGCGCCCGACCGTGTGGGACTACGATCGAGCGCGTCAGGTTTCAGTCTGAACGTTTACGGCTTGCGACGACGCACCTCAGGCTCGGTGCGCGGCTTCGACGCCTCACGTGGCGGCGGATCACGGCGCGGCTCGGCGTGTGGTTGTGGCTGGCTGCGCGGCTCATTCTGAGGCTCGGCTCGCCGCGGCTCGCTACGCGGTTCATTGCGCGGTTCATTGCGCGGCTCGACGCGCCTGGGCTCGTCACGCCGCGGCTCCGACCTGGGCTCCACGACGCGGGGTTCTACGCGCCTTGGCTCGTCACGGCGTGGTTCCGACCTGGGCTCCACGACGCGGGGCTCCCCACGTCGTGGTTCGTCACGGCGCGGCTCCACTCGAGGCTGATCAACGGGCGGCTGGACCATTGGCGGGTCTGAGGGCTGACGGCGCCCACCGTTGCCACGATCGTCATTGCCGCGGTTGCCACGATCGTCGTTGCCACGGTTGCCGTGGTTGCCCCGGTCGTTGCCGTTGTTGCCGCGGTCGTTGCCGTGGTTGCCGCGATCGTTGCCGTTATTGCCACGATCGTTGCCGCCGTTGTTGCGGTCATCGCCGGAGCGACCGCGACGATCGCGCACGTTGGGGGGCGGCACGCTGCCGAGCCCGCCGATATCCCGACCCGTGACTCCGCGACGCGTGTTGTCGTTGACCGGCCGCTCGCGCTCGCGAGAGACGAACGCTTCGCGGCTGGGACGATCGGTGCCCCAATCCTTGAAGATGAAGCGAGGCTGCGGACGGAAGGGCCGCACGAACACGACGCGGCTGCCGCCGTAATAGCGGTACGGATAGTACCAGGGATCGTCGTAGACGAACATGCGGAACCGAACGCACGAGTCGTAGTAGGGATCCCAAGACGAATAGCTCACGTAGCTGTGGCAATCGTAGCAAAGGAAACGGGGATAGTCGTAATGCTGCCCGACGTTGTACGAGACGACATCGTAGTCCCAGTCGGTGTATCCTTCCGGGACGATGCGCTGCGAGAGGTCGGTCATCGCGACATACGGGTCGCCCCGCACGCGGCCATCGGCGATGACGCGATAATCCCAGTGGTCACCGCTCTCGATCTGGTCGTAGACGAAGGCATCTGCCGATGCGACACCGAACAGGTAGCCGACGCCGGGCTGGTCGTCGATCGTAAACGCATCGCTGCCCAGCACCCGACCATCGACCTCGAAATCCCGACCACCACGCGCGAAGTTGTCTTCCCACGGATCGCGAGGGAAAAGCACCCGGACGCGACCGTCGGTATCGACACGGAAGATCGTGACGTAAGCGTCCTGATCGAGGCGGAAGTACACCCGGACGCGCTCACCGCGGGTAAAAACGGCCGCGTCGTCCCGGTTGGTCCACACCTCGATACGCGGACGGTAGAGGCTGGCGTGCCGCGCCGAAGGGGCGGACACGACGGCCAAGCTGAGCAGAGCGATGGTTGTAAGCATGATGCCTCCCGCCCCACGTAAGGCAGAGACTATGCCAGCGGCGTGATGTACGTAAATTATATTGTTATAATGACTTGGCAGGGTTCTCAGCCATTCCAGCTGTCCCATTGCAAGGACATTTCTTGGCTCAGCGCCTAGACCTGCTGGATCCGGCGGAAGTTGCGCGTCTCGGCGGGATTGAGATCGTAGCCGAGGGCGTGGTCGAGGGATACCTCGCGGGGCTCCATCGGTCGCCTTTCCGCGGGTTTTCGGTGGAGTTCACCGAGCACCGCGCCTACCAGGCAGGCGACGAGCTGAAATACCTCGACTGGCGGATCCTGGGCCGTTCCGATCGGCTGTTCGTAAAACAATTCGAAGAGGAAACGAATCTCCGCTCGATGATCCTGGTCGACGCCAGCCGGTCGATGGCCTGGCAGGGCGCGCCGGAGCGCTTGACGAAGCGCGCCTACGCGGATCGCCTGGCTGCGGCGCTCGCGTTGATCCTGTTGCGGCAGCGCGATGCGACTGGACTCGTGACTTTCGATGACCAGGTTCGTCAAGTGATTCCCGCGCGCGTGAAAACGGGTCAATGGACTCGCATCGTGCGTGGCCTTCTCGATACGCCGGATGGGCAGGGGACGGCGGCGGATGCGGCGCTGCAGCGCCTGACCGCTTTGCTCGCGCGCCGTGGCATGGTGGTCCTCATCTCGGATCTATTGTTCGATCGCGAGCTGGCACTCGCGGCATTGCGTTACTTGCGGCATCGCGGCCATCAGGTCGTCGTATTCCACCTGATGGACCCCGCGGAGGTAGAGCTCAGTGGTCCGCCGGAGGTGCGGTTCAAGGATCCCGAATCCGCGGTGAGCGTCGTGGTACGTCCTCGTGAGTTGGCCCGCGCGTATGCGGACACGGTGCGCCGCGAGATCGCCGCGTGGCGGAAGGCCTGCCGCCGACACGGCATTGCGTACCATCACGTGCAGACCGACATGCCGTTCGGCCTCGCGCTCCGCTTGTTGACGTGAGCTTCATTCATCCGTTGGCACTGCTGGGACTCGCCGCCGCCGCGATCCCGGCTTTGCTCCACCTGTTGCAGCGGCGCATTCCACCCGAGTTCGATTTCCCTCCGGTCCGGTATCTCAGCGCGGCGGAACGGGAGAGCGCTCGACGGTTGAAGCTCCGGCACCTGCTGCTGCTGATTCTGCGCACGGCGTTGATCGTCGCGATCGTGCTCGCGGCCGCGCGGCCGCTGGTGCCGCTGCGGGGGGGCGGTGCTCACCAGCCGACCGCCGCCGTCTTCGTTCTCGATAACTCTCCATCGTCGGGAGCGATCGTCGACGGCGGACTCGTGCTCGACCGGCTGCGTGTCGTGGCGCGCGCATCCCTTGGGCGCACCACGCCCGCCGATCGCGTGTGGCTGATGCTGTGCGACGGCGTGCTGCGCGGCGGCACCCGCGAAGCGCTGCTGGCGACGATCGACAGCACGCGTCCCGGCTGGCTGCGGCTCGATTTGGTCCAGGCCGTCGAACGCGCCGCTCGCATCGTGAATGCACAGCCGCTGGTGGGCCATGAAGTGCACGTGCTCAGCGATTTACAACGCACGGCGCTGGTGTCGGGTCACGCCGATGTACCGGCCGGCGTGAGGGTGCTGGCGCTCGCTCCTGGGCGCGGGGCACCCAATCGCGGAATTGCCACGGTCACGGTCTCCGAGGGTGCCGCAGTCGTCGAGTTGAGCGGCTCGCTGCTGGGGAGCGGCGGCACGCCGCAACCCGTGCCAGTGACAATCCGCATCGGCGCTGGCCGGCGCGACCGCGGAGAAGTCACGGCCCGTGGATTGGCGACGGCCGGCAGCGGCCGCGCCGGCGGAGCGATCCGTTCAGCGGTCACCGTGTCGCTGCCGGCGCAGTCGCTCGCACCGGGGTGGTGGCTGGGCGAAGCGGCGCTCGAACCTGACGAGCTGCGCGCCGACGATCAGAGGCCGTTCGCGTGGCGCGTCGCGCCACCCGCGAGGGTCATGGCGACTCCCGGTGCCGGATCGTTCGTGGCGGCGGCGCTCGCCGTACTCCAGGAAGGCAGGCGCGTCGTCGAAGGCCGAGAAGTCGTGATCAGCGGAGGTGAACTGCCGACTACTCCTCACGCCATCCTGCAGCCGCCCGCCGATCCGGCGCTCGTTGGACAGGCAAACCGTGCGTTGGCGTCGCGCGGCGTGCCGTGGCGGTGGGGTCAATTGGGAACTCCCGGAGCGCTCGCGTCGGCTGAATTGCCGGTGCTCAACGGCGTGCCCGTGGTGCGTCGCTACCGGATCGAGGGAGCGGCGAGCGGGGAGCAGGGTGGAGGTGACGTGCCGGCGACGGTGAATGGAGAACCGTGGCTCGTTAGGTCAGCAGGCATTGTGCTGCTCGGCAGCCGCCTCGATACCACTTGGACCGCGCTGCCGGCCGCGCCGGGGTTCGTGCCCTTCGTCGATGCGCTCGTCAATCGGATCGTGATGGGCGAAGCCGAAGTCGCGGCGGCCGAAGGGGCGCCGCGCGTGGAGTTTCGGACGCGCGGCACGGATACGATCGGAGCGACCGTGTTCGGTCCTGACCCACGCGAATCCGACCTCACGCCCGCCACGATAGCGCTCGTCACGACCGCGCTAGGCGGAAAGGATCGAACGGCGGTGCTGGGTGCCGATCGATTTGCCGCCGAGGGTTTCTCCGGCACGCGGCGCGCCGACGCGAGCGGGATCCTGCTGCTCCTGGCGTTGCTGCTCGCCGCCGCTGAGTTGGGGGTCGCGACCCGAACCCGCTGATGCCGCTCGACTTTCTGCTCGAGAGGTTCCACGACCTTCCCGCCACGCGCGCGCTCATCGAGCGCCTACCGTCGCCCGGAAAGCGCATCGGAGTCGGTGGCCTTCCCGGCTCGAGCCCGGCGGTGTTGGTCGCTACGCTCGCCCGCGCGTTGCCGCAACGCGTCTTTACCGTCGTCGCTCCCACTCCCGCGGACGGGGAGCGCTGGCTCGCGGATTTGCAAACGCTTCTGGGACCAGACACGACGGCGCTGTATCCACAGCGCGAATCGCTCGGTGCCGAGGAGCCGCATTACGAGCTCGCGGGCGAGCGCATCGAGACCCTCGAGGCGCTGCTGCGCGGGGCAGTGCGTGTACTGATCACGACGGCGCGGGCCAGTGCGGAACGAACGGCGGTGCCGGCGGCACTGGAGCAGGCGCGGCTCGTGATCGGCACTAACGAGAAAAGGAGTCTCACCGACACGACGCAGCGCCTCGTGGAGATGGGGTACGAGCGTGTCCCCACTGTCACTGAAGTCGCGCAGTATAGCGTTCGTGGCGGAATTCTCGACGTCTACGGATTCGGGATGGCGACGCCGGCACGCATCGAATGGTGGGGCGACGACGTCGCCTCCGTTCGCAGCTTCGATCTCGATACGCAACGCTCGGGCGACACGGTCGATCGTGTGACCGTTCTGCCCGTGCGTGCGGAGTCGGTGCAGGGCCAGGTAGGGGCGCAGCATGCTGCGCCCCTTCGAACGAACCTGTTGGCACTTCTCCCGACCGACACGGTCGTGGTCACCGATCAGGAATCCGCGGTGCAGCGCGAAGTCGAGCGCGCCTGGGCCGATGCCGCGCACCATCTGGAGGTCGCCCGTCGGATGGGAGAAGAGCCGCCCCCGCGGGAGGAGCTGCTCATCGAACCCGGGGTGTGGCGGGCGCGACTTACCGCTCTCGCCCGCATCGCAGTCTCGGATGCCGAAACTGAGCAGCGCTTTCCACTCGCCCCGCCCGAGCATATCGACCGGGACTTGAAGCGACTGCGGCAGATCGTCGCGCAGCCCCCGCCGACCGTGATTCTCTGCGACAACGAAGGGCAGCTCGAGCGATTGGAGGAGCTGCTCGGGACCGATCGCGCCACGCTCGCGGTGGGGGCGCTCGATGGCGGATTCATCATGCCAACGCTGCGGGTGCTCACCGACCATGAGATTTTCCGCCGAGCGCGCCGCCTGCGGCGGCCGCGGCGCTATCGCAGTGCGGTGACGACCGCCGCATCGCGGCCGCTGACTCCGGGTGGGTACGTCGTACATCTCGAGCACGGGATCGGCATCTACCGCGGCTTGCAAACGATTGCGGTCGGGGCGGATGGAGCGACCCTCGAAGTCGCGGTCGTGGAATACGAAGGCGGTGACCGTCTGAACGTCCCGCTCTATCGTATCGATCAGCTCGAGCCGTATCGCACGGCGGGCGATGGCGACGCGCCCCCGCCGCGTCTGCATCGCCTCGGCGCCCCGACGTGGCAGCGGCAGCGCGACAAGACGCGGGCCGCGATCCGCGCGATGGCGGCCGAGTTGCTGGACCTGTACGCCCGGCGGCAGCTCGCCACGGGATTCTCGTTCCCTCCCGATACGCCGTGGCAGCGCGAGCTCGAGTCCGCCTTCCTTTATGAAGACACCCCGGACCAGCGGCGTGCATCGGACGAGGTCAAACGGGACATGGAGCGCGCCCGCCCGATGGACCGGCTGCTCGTCGGCGATGTCGGATACGGAAAGACCGAGGTCGCCGTGCGCGCGGCATTCAAGGCGGTGCAGGCGGGCAAGCAGGTCGCCGTCCTCGTGCCCACGACGATCCTCGCCGAACAGCATGGGCGCACCTTTCGCGAGCGTCTCGCCGATTACCCGGTTCGCATCGAGGTGTTGTCCCGCTTTCGCAGCGCCAAGGAGACCGCGCCGCTGGTACAACGCCTCGCCGCCGGCGAGGTCGATATCGTCATCGGCACCCACCGGTTGCTCTCCCCGGACGTAACGTTCAAGGATCTTGGCCTCCTGGTCGTCGATGAGGAGCATCGCTTCGGCGTGCGGCATAAGGAGCGCCTGAAGGCGCTCAAGTTGAGCGTTGACGTGCTGACGCTGACGGCCACACCGATTCCGCGAACCCTGCACCTGTCCCTGGCCGGTCTGCGCGACCTCGCGCTGCTCGAGACCGCACCGAAGGACCGCTCACCCGTCCTCACATTCGTCGAGCCCTGGGACGACGCGCTGCTCGAGGAAGCGATGGCGCGCGAGCTCGATCGCGGTGGGCAGGTCTATTTCGTGCATAACCGGATCGAGACGATCGAGACGGTCGCCGCGCGGGTGCGGGCACTCGCGCCGCGCGCGCGGCTTGCGGTTGCACACGGGCAGATGCGCGAGACCGATCTCGAAGCCGTCATGGGCCAATTCGTGCGGGGCGAGGTGGATATCCTCGTGTCCACGATGATCGTCGAATCGGGCCTCGACGTGCCCAACGCCAACACGATGATCGTGGATCGCGCCGATCGGTTCGGCCTCGCCCAGCTTTATCAGCTGCGCGGGCGGGTCGGGCGGAGCCACCGGCGGGCATTTTGTTATTTGCTCGTGCCCGATCAGGTAGAGCCCCTAGCGGAGGAACGTTTGCAGGTGCTGGAGCATCACACTGATCTAGGATCGGGCTATCGCATCGCACTGCGCGATCTGGAGCTGCGGGGGGCCGGGAACCTGCTGGGCGGCGAGCAGTCGGGGCATGTGCAGGCGGTCGGCTTCGACATGTACCTACGATGGCTCGAAGAAACCGTCCGTGGGCTGAAGGCGGGGGACGGGGGACGGGGGACGACGAAAGAGTGGACGCCGCCGGATGTGACGCTGGACGCGCCGGCGCATTTGCCCGATGAGTACGTCCCCGACGATGACGCGAAGCTCGATCTGTATCGGCGGCTGGCGCGGGCTGAGCAACCAGGTGAGATTCAAGCCGTTCGTGACGAGCTGCGTGATCGCTTCGGACGATTACCGGCGGCCGCTGAGCGGCTCCTGCTCGTCGCCGAGCTGCGCGCGCTGGGTGCCCAGGCCGGTCTGGAGACGGTCTTGATCAAGGGTGACGAAGCGCGGCTCACATTTCGGCGTGACGCGTCGCCCCGTTTGGCGGGCCTGCAGGTGGCCCTCGAGGCGGTCCAGTTCGAGGCCGACGTGCGGCGCGCGATGCCGCTCTCCCTCAGGCTCCGCCGGCTCGGCGGAGAGTCGATCGGCCCCGGCCTGGTCCGGGCGCTCACGGCCGTTCTGCGGGACCATCACGGTTAACGGAGAAAGAGGAAACGGATGAGACGTTCGAGTCTGGTGTTGCTGGCGCTGACGTCACTGACGCTGTTCGGGTGCGACGCGCTCCGCGACGCGTTCTCGCCGCGCGCGGACGTGGTCGCGCGCGCGAATGACCAGACCTTGACGGTCGATCGGCTCGCCGGTTGGGCGGGTGAGAGCAAGCAGGTCCCGCTCGATCCGCTCACGCTGAGCCGGGTGTCGCGCTACTGGGTGGAATACACGCTATTCGCCCAAGCGCTGGCCGACGGGAAAAACCTGCGCGATTCGGCCACGGCGGCCGCGGCGATGTGGCCCGTGGTGTCCCGGCTCAAGTGGCAACGGTTCCACGACCGGATCGTCACGGGGCATGACCTGACGCCCCAACAACTGGATTCGGCGTATCAGAGCGGACCATACCGCGTGTTCCAGCACATCCTGTTCCGGGTCATGCCGGCCCAGGGCGCCAAGGCGACTGATGGGAATGCACTCATCAGACTCGATGCGCAGAAGCATAGTCAGGCCGACCAGCTGCTGCCGCAGGCGCGCACGGCGGGCGCTCGCTTCGCACAGCTCGCCTCACGGTATTCGGAGGATCCGGGATCGAAGGTCGCAGGCGGATCGCTCGGTCTCTCCACAAGAGGTCAGTTCGTGGGAGAATTCGATGACGCGGCCTGGCAGCTCGCGCCCGGCGCGGTCAGCGGGGTCGTGAAAAGCCAGTTTGGGTATCACATCATTCGCCGTCCGCCGCTGGCCGAGGTCCGGGATTCGTTCCGCCTCGGCCTGCAGGAGCGGATGTCGCAGCACGGCGACTCGCTGTACGTCGACAGCCTCGTCATCAAGCGGAAGATCGAGCCGGTGAGCCGGGCGCCCGCCTACGCGAAAGCCGCGGTGCAGGATATGGATGGCGCGCGGTCCAGCAACCGGGTGCTCGTGAAGTATCGGGGCGGATCGCTGAAGGTCCGGGACTTCGCGCGCTGGCTGAACGCGCTGGATCCGCAGATCCTGAGCGCGCTGCCCCAGGCGAACGACGAGCAGATCAACCAATTCCTCAAGTCGCTCGCGCAGCAACAGCTGATGCTGCAGCAGGCGGACTCCGCCAAGGTCACGCTGACCGCGGAGGACTGGCAGCGCGTGCGCGACGAGCACGACTCCACGATGGTTCAGATCACGACGCTCCTGAACTTGTCCGCCGCGGTGCTCCACGATTCGGGCGGGCCGTCGCCCGAAAAACGCACCAATTTCGCGATGGGACGCGTCAACGACTACTTCGATCGCGTGTTCCACGGACGGGCGCGCTTCTTTCCCTTGCCCGCATTCCTGGCCGATACGCTGCTCGCGGACGCGCGGTGGAACGTGGATGCGGCGGGCGTGCGGCGCGCAGTGGAGCGCGGCCAGGAGATTCGGGCCGATTCGGCCCAGGCGTCCAATGCGCCGCGCATGACGCCCGCGCCGGGACCGGCACCGATCGACACGACGAAGAGGCAGGCACCGAGATGAGACTTCTCTTTGGTCTTCTGACGGCGTGTGCCGTCACGACCGCTGCCGCGCAGCAACGCGCTCCCACGCCGGCCGCGGATCAGACACTCGATCGCATCGTGGCGATCGTGGGGACGCGTCCGATTCTGGCGTCACAAATCGAAGAAGAAATGGTCCAGCAGCAAGCCCAGGGCCAGGCGCTGCCGACCGATTCCGCGGGCCTGGCCACGATGCGGCGGCAAATCCTCGACCGTCTGGTCGAGCTGGAAATCCTGGTGCAGCAGGCGGAGCGCGACACCACGATCAAGGTGACGGACCAGGAAGTACTCGATCAGGTGGAGCAGACGTACCAGAACGTCCGCAAGCAGTTCAGCACGGAGAACGATTTCCGCGATCAGATCCGTCAGGCGCGGTTTGGGTCGGTCGAGGAGTGGCGCCGCTGGCTGGCGGATGAGCAGCGTCGGCAGCTGTACGCGCAGCGCCTGATCGAGGCGCAGCGACAGAAGGGAAAGCTGCGCCCGATTCCGCCGACCGATGCGCAGATGCGCGAATTCTGGGAGCAGAACAAGGAACAGCAGCCGAAGCGCCCCGCGACGGTTTCGTTCCGGCAGATCGTCCTCAAGCCGGT
>Ga0066652_100002580_pt1 | contig 9998 bp, 11 predicted proteins | sample GraSoiAngelo_101_FD_71413 | JGI IMG/M metagenome (GOLD analysis project Ga0066652, IMG submission 71413) | Grasslands soil microbial communities from the Angelo Coastal Reserve, California, USA - 14_0903_02_30cm | ecosystem: Environmental > Terrestrial > Soil > Grasslands | place: USA... | reverse complement strand
CCAAGGTTTGAAGGATTTGGGGGTCTAGAGACCCCAAAAGCGCTCAACCCTCGCTCGATCGCCCTGCCAGCCCCACCGGACCCGAGTCCGCCGCGCGTTCACGGCGCGACGCTCGTCTCCACCGGTTGGTCGCGGAGCGTCGTGATCATCTTCCGGGCGAACGCTCGATCGATCGCCGCCGACGCGCGCTCGGCGTTGGACACGATCGCCGCGGTGTAGTTGACGGCGGCGTCCTGGCGTAGGACGACGACGGTCGCGCTCTCGCGCAGCTTCCGCTTCTCGGTCGTGCCCGTGGCCGACGTCTCCACCGCGTTCAGTGGGGTGCCGCCGAACGAGTTCGGCTTTCCGGGCTGGAGGGGAGCGCGGAAGCCCGGCAGCGCGGCCAGCGCGCGGGTCGCGAACCGGCGGGTGGGCAGCTCGAGTGCGTCGCCGTTTCGATCGACGGCGAGGGTCACCGACACCAGGTGATCGGGCGAGCGGATCAGAACTCTCTGCGCGCTGGAATGGAGCTGCCAACCGGGCGGCACCCCGATCGCGTAGCCGATCACCCGGTCGCGGTGCGCCCTCCATCCCGGAGGGAGCTTCGGGAGCATCTGCGCGACCTCGTGCGCCGACGTCGTCGACGGCGTGGCGCCTCCCCCGCCGCAGCCGCAGATCGCGACCGCGAGCGGGAGCAACGCGACGCCGAGGCGCCGGGGCGCGTCCCTCGTCGCTACCTCGAGCGAGCGCGCGAGGTCGAGCGGCGCGCGGTGCTCCTACTGCTGCTGCCGCTCCGGCTGCTCGTGGTGCGCTTGGACGCCGTCGAGCGCCGGGCGCCCTTGCGGGCGGCGGTCGAGCGGGACGCGGTCGAGCGCGTGGCGCGCTTGCGACCGCCGGTCGATCGGGAGGACCTCCCCGAGGACGAGCCGGGAAGCCGCTTCTGCAGCGCGGACATGTCGCGCTCGAGGGCCTTCGCCAGCTTGCCGCTCCCGCTTCGAGCATCCCTGACGAACTTCTGCAGGTCGCGTTGGAGATCGCGCGCGCCCTTGCTGGCCTCCTTGCCGACGTTGAGCGACTTCAGCGCATCCTGGGCCTGCTCGAGCGACTTGTTGAGGCGCTTGAGCGCCGCGGGCTGCTTGGACGTGCTCCGGCGCGTCCCGCCTCTCTTCGACGTGGACCTTCCGGTGCTTCGGCCACTGGACTTTCCGGTACGGCGGGGCTGGGTGGCTCTCGCATGGGGCATAGGGACCTCCTTCGCTTTCGCGCGCGAGTCTATGCGATGGGGAGCGCTCCGACCATCACATCGCCATCATCGGCTCGCGCTCCTCATCCGGCGCCTCCCGCGAGGTGGGCGGCGTTGTCCCTCGCAAGAGCGAGAGGCCGATGATCGGGAAGAGGAGTACCGACAGGAGGCCGGCGCCGATGAGGGCGGCGCCCTCGGCCGCGGTCAGCAGCCCGAGGTCCTGCCCGATCGCCGTCGCGGCGACGATGAACGGAAGTGAGGTCGCCTGCATCAGTCCCGCGACCGCCGTTCGGCGATTGTCGAGAAGCCGCCGGTAGAGCAGCGCCGGCAGTCCCCGCACGGCCATCAGGGCGGCGAGGAAGATCGGCACCATGATCACGTTCGAGGCGCTGGCGGTGAGGGCGTTCAGGTCGTACTTGACGCCGCTGGTGACGAAGAAGACCGGGATGAAGACGCCGAAGCCCACCGCCTCGAGCTTTCGCCGAAACTCGGGGTGGGTCATCTGCTGGTCGCGGTCGAGCAGCGAGAGGACCGCGCCCGCCATGAACGCTCCGAGGATCGACTCGAGCCCGAGCTTGTCGGCGATCGCCGCGAACCCGACCAAGAGGACCACGGCCCCGCGAACGCGGATCTGGGCGGTCGTGTCCTGGAGGCGCAGAAGGTCGGAGCGGATCGCCATCGAGCGCTCGGCCCCCATGACGACGATGAGCACGACCACCCCCAGCAGCACCAGCCCGCCGATCAGAAGCAGGGTCGAGCCGACGCTTCCCTCCCCCGAGAAGAAGATCGAGAGCAGGATCACGGCGCCGAAGTCGGCGATCGTCCCGGCGGCGATGATCAGCTGACCGAACTTCGAGGAGATCTCCCCGGCGTCCTTGAGGACGGGCACCAGCACGCCGAGCGAGGTCGCGCAGAGGATGATCGCCACGAGCAACGGCGTCTCGATCAGGCCGGTCGCCTTGAGCAGCAGCGCCGCCGCGACCGCGACCGCGAACGAGACCACGAACCCGATCAGCGTCAGCCGCAGCACCTGCCCGCGCAGCTTCCCGAAGTCGATCTCCAACCCGGCGAGGAAGAGGAGGAACGCGAGGCCGATCACCGAGATCACCGAGATCGACTGGTCCACGTGGACGATCCCGAGCACCGATGGGCCGATGACGATCCCGGCGACGATCTCCAGGACCACCGACGGCAGCCGAAGCCCGGGAAAGAACCCGAGGACGAACGGGGCAGCGAACGCCACCGCGACGACGATCAGGAGACCACCGAAGGAGGGCATCTGCGAGTAGTCCCGAAACCGTGACGCGCGTTACGCGGCGGCAACGCGCTGAAGCTCTCCGGAAGGCCCGAGGAAGGGGTTACCGTCTTCGGGATGAGGCTCGTCGGCTGCCCACGGCGCGTGTGGCGGCGCACGTCCCGGGGCGCCGCGCTCGCCGGGCTCGTCGGAGCGGCCCTTGCGGGCGCCGGATGCGGCGGTGGCGATCAGGCCCAGCCCGCGTACCGGGTGCCGTCGCTGGGCCTCGCCGACCTGCGTCCATGCACCTCGGTGCCGACACCGCCGAAGATGCTCTGCGGGGCGATGCGCGTGCCGCTCGAGCGCTCGGACCCCTCGCTCGGCAAGACCAGGATCGGGTTCGCGGTGCGCCCCCGTGACCAGCGCCACCGCCCCTCCAAGGGGGCGATCGTCGCCGTCGAGGGCGGCCCCGGCTATGCCAGCTCGTGGACGGCGCGCTCCTACGTCAACCTCTTCGGTTCGCTGCTTCGCCGCCGCGAGCTGGTCACCGTCGACATGCGCGGCACCGGGCGCTCCGGAGCCCTCGACTGTCCCGACCTGCAGCGCGGCCGGGCGCCCGAGTGGATCGCGTTCTCGCAATGCGCCCGGAAGCTTGGGCCGCGCTTCGACGCGTACCGGACCTCGGCCGCCGCCGACGACATCAACGACGTCCGGCGAGCGCTCGAGCTCGGGCGGATCACCCTCTACGGAGACTCCTACGGGACCTTTCTCTCGCAGTCGTACGCCTTCCGCCATCCGGGCACCCTGAACGCGCTCGTCCTCGACTCCGCCTACCCCGCTCGCGGCGAGAGCCCTTGGTATCCCACCCTGATCTCGACGGGAGTGAAGGCGATCTCCATCGCCTGCCGGCGCTCGGCGTCGTGCTCCGGCGACGCGGGCAAGCGGCTTCGAAAGCTCGCCCACTGGCTGCGAAAGCGCGCCCGCGGCGTCGGTCCGGTGGTCGACTCGATCGCCGAGGCCGGCACCTTCGTCCCCGGCTCCTATCTGCGCATCGACCGCGCCGGCACCGCGCTCCGACACGGCGACGCGGGCCCCTACAAATCGCTGATCGCCGAGGCGAAGGCCGGCCAGCATCACCTACACCACTTCTCGAAGAGCGACGAGGACGTCGTCAGCTGCAACGACTATCCGCTCCTGTGGTCGAAGGACGCGAGCGAGAAGAGGCGCCGAACCGAGCTCGAGCACGCGGTCCGCACCTACCGGTCGGACCTCCTGAAGCCGTTCACGTCCCGCGAGGTCGGCCTCTCCTCCGACACCCTCTACCAGTACTGCCTCACCGCGCCGCGGCCCTCCTCCCTGTACGAGCCTCCCATCTCGTCGGGGGAGCACCCCACGAAGGCTCCCGTGCTGGTCGTCTCGGGCGAGCTCGACGACATCACCTCGCCGTGGGAGGGCAAGCTGGTCGCCCGCGAGTTCCCCGACTCCCGGCAGTACGTCGCGCGCGGCGACGGCCACGTCGCCGACCTCTACGACGGCACCATCCCGCCCGCGGTCCGTACCCGAGCCTTCCTGCGACAGGTGCTCGGAGGAGGCGACCAGGGATCCCACCGCGGCGGATAAGTCACGCCCCGCGATCCCCGGCAAGCCGGAACGCCCCGAGCAGGATTCGAACCTGCGGCCTACTCCTTAGGAGGGAGTCGCTCTATCCAAGCTGAGCTATCGGGGCAGGCGCTTGAACAAGCGCAGTTGCACCCGATGCTAGCGCTCGCCTCGTTTGCTCGGGAGGTACGCATCGGGTACATCTCAGGCACCGTGCGCCCCACTTGCGGCCTGTCGAGAAGCACCTGTTGTCGGGCTTCGCGTATCCAGGATTCAGCGGAGCCCGCACCGTCGAACTCCTCCCAGACATGGGCGTATGTCCGTAGACAAGCTCTGGACCGTGGCCAGCCTGGCGAGCAACCTCCGGAACTCTCATCCCCTCATAAATGAGGAGGCTGACAAAGGTGTGCCTGAGGCTGTATGGACGCTGGCCTGGTGCGTATCGCTTGAAGATCCGCCGGCGCCAGTTGTTAAACGTCGTCTGTGACCAGGCTTTGCCGCGATGGGTGGCGAGTACGGTCACCTGGCGCGATTTCAACGTAAGGCGGAGCTCGCTCAGATCCGCAGCAAGCGGAGCGAGGAGGCGGACCGCCCGTCCTCGCGCACCAACCTTCTCGGTCGTCCCGCTCGATCGCCTCGCGACACTCCTCGCACGCGGCACGCTCCTGCCCGCCTCGGATTGGGATAGGCCCAGCGAGGTCGAAGGCTCCCGCAGAAGTCGCAGCGCACGAACACATGTTCGCATGCACGTCAAGCCTGGACACGAACGTCACACGATCTAGGGGTGGCCTTGAAGCATCAGGGCCCGCTGCCGTTCCGGTACAGCCAAGCTGATTGCAGGAGCATCGCGCTGCCGAAGTGCGGGCTCGGCTTCAGCCACTCCTCTCGTAGTGTCTCGACGTCCACCAGGTTCTTGTCGACACCGCTCCCGTCCCAGGAGCGTGCGAATTCGCGGCTGCCTGACCGCCAGAAGACCTGGCCGAACACAGCCTTTCGCGACCTCGTGAGCAGTTTCGCCGGAATCACGTCCGCGAACAGGGTTTTCATCAGCGAAAGCCGGCTGCCGAAGCCGAAGCGACCACCGCGGCAGGCGAGAGCCGCGAGGTAACGCGGATCGAGGAGCGGGTGAAAGACCTTTGTCCCTGCGTCGGCCGCTAGCACGTCCATGCTCCAAGCCGTGGCGGCGATCTCGGGTCTACCTGCCTGCCATTCGACCCAGCGACTCCAGCGAACTGGCTCGGCCGCACGCTCTCTAGAGTGGAGGACGGCCACCGCCCTTCGTACGTCGGGGTGAACCCAGGAGGGGAGCCAGGGTGGCGGCAGCCAGCGCGCCGCCACGCTTGTCCGAATCGCCTGCGGAGCGGCGGCATAGGCAAGCCTCAGAACGTCGCGGGGAACCGGCTTTCGGCGCCGCGCCAGCGCGTCGGCAAGGACTCGCCAAGACCAGGTGGCCGAGATCTCGTCCCCACCGAAGCCGGTGAGGACAGAACCCTGATCCGCGGCCTCCAGCACGGGGCGGTTCGCAAAGACATTGGCGGGAAACAGCACGCCGTGTCGACGGAGCACGCCGGTAGACGTCGGGCCGAGCAAGTCGTGCTCGTCCGTCACTTGGCGTACCTGCCACTCACCTAGATTCAAGTGGCGCACGACGAGCTCTTGCCAGGCGGCCTCCTCCGTTTCCGGCGCGTCGGGATAGCGGAGCGTGATGGGCACGGGCAAAGGGAGGCCTGCTCCCCGGGCCGCGCGAACCGCTGCGCCGAGGACGACCGAGGAGTCAAGACCACCGGAGAAGCTCACGAGACATGGCGGGCGCCTGAGCGCGGGCAGAACCGCGGCCTCGAGCGCACCGAGCGGGGTCAGTGACTCCTTCTGCGGAATCTGCTGCACGGAGCCATCGCCCCGGAGAAGGCCAATGGCGATCTCGAACCCCGTCGGGGAGAGGTCCCGCCGATGAGATAACGACCGTGAGGCCGGTTTTATCTGGACAGACGTTGCGCTGCAGGTATCAGTGCCAGGCAGATCCCCGAGGCTTACCTTCGAGTCTCTGCATTCCCAGTCAGTTGCAGAGGCTCGTGAACGCGAATCCCGTCATTTCGGGTTCACAACCGGTCTTTATTTGCGTGAGCTCCTGAACGGAGCCGAGCACCGTTAGCGTCGGCGGCTCGAACGGCTCCTGCCCAGGCCGCTCGTCAACCCCATCAGAGATTGTGGATTCGTCCGAAGCGGTGTCGGTACGCATCTAGCCTCCTCATTCTCCTCCCTCTTTTCCTGACGCGGGCGGCATCTTACTCCGGCAAAAGGCAGTCGTAGGTAGACACGCACCCTATCCAGGGGTACGCGATCTGACCACCCTGCGGTAACCAACGTCTGCAGCGGGACAATCGACGTGCCGCCGGGCTGCGGGAGTAGCGAGATACTGCGCCGGCGATGTCGCAGGAGAACGTGGACTGGATTCGCCGGATGTTCGACGAGTTCGGCTGGTCCCCGGCAGGGATCGAAGAGGCCAGCCGCGCGGGGCTTGTCGCGCCCAACGTCGAACTCGACTTCTCGGCGCTGTACTTCGATGGGCCGGTCGTCCGTGGCCTGGAAGAGTGGCGTCGCGCTTTTGCGGATACCGCGCCCTGGGGCCGCTCCCTGACGTTCGAGCCTGAGCGGTTCTTCGAGATCGACGACGAGCGGGTGCTGGTCTTCATGCGCGTCACCGCCCGGGGGGAGGGCAGTGGCGTTCCGGTCGAGAATCGGGTCGCGCACGAGTACACGATCCGAGACGGGGTGCTCGCGCGGTGGAAGGGTTATGCGGATCGATCCCAGGCCCTCGAAGCCGCCGGGCTCCGGGAGTAGCGAACCCCACTTGACGGCTTGCGAAAGCTGCCGGACACGCGGACTTGACGGACGTGGTCTCCCCGCCTCGGAACTGGCTGAGTGAACTTTCGAGGGAGCGCTCATCGGGCTGAAGCGGCTCGCCTGAGAGCGATTCTGAGCGGCCGTGGCATCGGCCCTTATAGATCCGTCGCCCAACGGATCCATCACTTCACCGACAGCGAGGTCGCTGCCCACGCTAGTGTGGGAGGAGGGAGCCGTTACCTCAGAGGTTGCTGGGTCCGGTCATATTTACGCCGTCGAAGGCAGGGCCCACCTTCCCGGGGCCTTGCGTGAGCTCCTTCACGGTCCCGATCACGGTCAGCCTCGGCGGCTCGAAGCCGGAGGTTTGCCCCTGCGGTGGCTGGTCTTCAACTTCGGGTCGCCGCTCCACGACGCGCTGTCCTTTCCTGAGGGGACGGTATTCCGCGCGAGCCTAACACCGGGTTGATCACCGGACAAGCCGGAGTGGCCGGAGGGTGGTCACACCTCGCCGCAACCGGAATACCACCGAACAAATACCCGTAGGGCGTGGCTTGGACGTTAGGGGTCGGGCGGCGTTCTGCCCGAGATCAGGTCCCGGGCGCTGCGGGCCTCAGACGAACCGCGAGCCTCGCAAGCAGAATGGCCGGCGCGAGGCAGACGGCGAGGACCAGTGCTTCCCACGGCGACACCCCTGCGCCGCCAAGCTTCGCAACTAATAACCCCACCATCGCGGCCAGCCATATCAGTGAGCACGCCACGCTGGCGCGTCGGGCATCGCGGATCACCAAACCGAGGACGAACGCGACTGGAAGGATGAGGAGCGCCATGTATTCCTCTCGTAGAGAATCCGGTGCTGAACGCGACCTCGAGGCGCCCCCGGCTACCACGTAGCTTAGCTAGCTGCAGCTTGGTCATCTCAAGCTTCACTTAAGCGGTCCAACCTTCCGGCGCCGAGGCGCTCGAAGCCACCGGGGATCCGAAAAACTCGGGCGGGGTTCCTTAGGAGGGAGTCGCTCTATCCAGCTGAGCTATCGGGGCCCGACGCCAGTCTAGGCTCTGCACGATGTCCCAGGAGAACGTGGAGATCGTGCGCTCCGTGCTCGCGCCGCTCGACGGCGTCGACGTCGCCGGGGTCGACTGGGATGCCGAGGAGCTTCGCGAGATGCTCGGGCGCGCTTACTCGCCCCACCTCGAGCTGACGACGCTCGCGTCGGGTCTCGGCAGCGGCGTCGGAGAGTTCTACCGGGGCGTGGACGGCGGGGCTCGATACCTGAAGGAGTGGCTCGAGCCGTTCAGCGAGTATCGCGTTCAAAACCCGGAGTACATCGACGCCGGCGATTGCGTCCTCGTCCCGAGTCGACAGTGGGGTGTCGGGGCCGGGAGCGGCGCGCGGGTCGAGCTCGAGCTGACCACGCTCTACGAGCTGCGCGACGGCCTGATCGCCCGGGTCGAGCAGTACGGCACCCTGGACGAGGCGCGCGAAGCCGCCCGGGTCCGCGAGTAGGGCGCCTCAGTCGGAAATCAGGACCTGACGAGAACGATCCCCGGCCCCCTGGGCGCCTAACAGCCGTAGCCGGGGTTGCCGTTCCCGATCTGGGTTCCGAGGATGCAGAACGACTGCTTTGGGACGATCGAGCCGCTCGAGGTGTCGACGACCCCGAAGCCCTGGTACCCGCTGTTGGGCGGGTCACTGTTCTCGAAGTCGTAGAAGAGGACGGCGCTCACCGGGCGGGTCAGGAGCGAGTTGTACATGTCGACCAGGGCATTGCCCTGGGCCGAATCACCGTTGACGCCGGCCCTGGGATCCCCGGCGCTCGTGTTGCAGCTCGGAACGGCGCACGGAATGCTCGAGACGCCGACCTCGGTGATCCAGAAGGGGTGGGAGTCCCTATTCTGCCTGCGGATCGCGTCGAGGGTGTCGATGCCGTAGTACGGATTGCCGTTCATGTCGGCGGTCAGATTCGTCGAGCCCGTCGGACTCGGGTGGATGCCGATGCCGTCGACGTAGTTGTTGAACTTCTTCTGGTACATCGACTTGAGGTAGGTGTTCGGCGGCGAGCCGCCCTCCGGTTTGGCCGCGGTGTTGGGTGCGAGCGCTCCGGAAACGATCGGCTGCGTGAAGTGGGTGGCGGTCGCGGCCTGGCGAGCGCGCTTGAGGAGCTGCACGAAGGCTCCGGCATCGGGCGTCGGGTAGAAGAACCGCTTTATGTTCGGCTCGTTCCAGACCTCGATCGCCTTGGGTCCCGCAAAGCCCGGATACTGGGCATCGAGCGCCCGCATGTGTTGGATCAGCGCCTGGAGGAAGCTCTGCCAATCACCGTAGTGCGTTGAGCTCGGGGGCTTCGCGCAATCGCCGCAGGAGGGACCGCCCGCCGTTGCCCAATCCGGTGCCCCGTACACCGTGACGACGGGGCGGATGCCCAGGGCCGCCATCGCCCGGTATTGGATGTCGACGCTCTGCCAGTCGTAGGAGTCGTTCTGGGGCTCGCTCCAGCCCCAGCCGACGACCAGGCGATCGATGGTCGCGCCGTCATCCTTTGAAGCCTGGAGGAGCGCATCGGTCGTCAGCGGGCTGTTCGGATACCAGAATTGAGAGATCCAGATGAAGTCGCTGTAGCCCCAAGCGGGGCCGGTTGCGGCCCGCGCCGTCCCCTGCGCAGCGAAGAGCGCCGCCGCGACGAGCGACGCGAGTGCCACGAGAGCGAGGCGTGGTATGGATGGACGAGACGCCAGCAATATCCGAAACTTCCCGTTCGACCATAGAGGGGATCAGACGCCGGCGCAACCCCCGATTGGCAATTCCGCCTTCTCGATCGGAGGATGAGTGCCGGCGCCTACTCCGCCTCGGCGTAGAGGCTCTCGGCGGCGATCTCGCGCAGGGTTCGGTCCCAGAGCTTGACCTCGAGGAAGAGGTCGTCGCCGAAGCCCCGCACCGCGTCGACCGCGAGCAGGGTGAACCGGCCGTCCTGGACCGCCGCCTGGTCGACGACCTCGTCCTCGAGCTCGGCGGTGGCCGCGACCGCGCCGCGAACCAGCGGCAGCCCCCAGACCAGAGTGACGTCGGCGCCTCGCTCGCCCTCCGCGCGCCAGCTTCCGATC
>Ga0066652_100002578_pt1 | contig 10003 bp, 12 predicted proteins | sample GraSoiAngelo_101_FD_71413 | JGI IMG/M metagenome (GOLD analysis project Ga0066652, IMG submission 71413) | Grasslands soil microbial communities from the Angelo Coastal Reserve, California, USA - 14_0903_02_30cm | ecosystem: Environmental > Terrestrial > Soil > Grasslands | place: USA... | reverse complement strand
GCCATCCGCCTGAACAGGTCGACGCGTTCCTCGAGCCCGCGGAGCGCCGACCAGAGCGCCGCGTCGAGCGCCTTGGACTGCTCCTCGACCAGGCTGTCGGGCGAGAACGCATGCCCGGTGCGGCAGGCAAACCGGACGAGCGATCCCTCCTCCCGCTCCCAGAGCGCGCCGCCGCACTCGGGGCAGGTCAGGCCGGACGGGTCGCCCTCGGCGCGCTCCTCGAGCTCGGGTGCCTCCCACAGGCCTTCGGCCTCGTCCACGCGCGACTTGTCGAGCCGATGCTCGAGGAGGTGGCAGAGGACCCCTGCGAGCCTGTCCGCCGGGGCGGTCTCGTTCGTGTCCGTGGCCGCGATCGCGTTTGACGGCATCGCCGGGTAGAGCGCATCGGTCGGGTCCTGGGCGAGGACGGCGCCGCCGCGCTCCTTGACGAATCTCGCCCCCGCCGCGCCATCGTCGAGCGTGCCCGAGAGCACCATCGCGACGACCCGCGGGCCGAACGAGCGGGCCGCGCTCCGAAAGAGTGGATCGATCGCGGGCCGGTGGCCGTTTTCGCGCGGACCGAGGCTCAGCTGGATCAGGTGACCGCGGATCAAGAGGTGCTGGTCCGGCGGCGCGACGTAGATGTGTCCGCGCTCGAAGCGCTCGCCGTCGGTGGCCACGCTCACGGGCAGCGGACCCGAGCGGCCCAGGATCAAATCCAGCACGCTCGTGCCCGTGGAGAGGAGGTGGAGCACGATGAACACCGAGGCCGGAAGCTCGGGCGGTAGCCCGCTCACCAGGCGCTCGAGTGCCTCGACGCCACCGGCGGACGCGCCCACAACGACGATGTCGCGGTACAGGTGGTCCTGGTCCTCTGCCGGGGCGTCTTCTGGAGCGGTTCTGGGCTCGGCCGGCTCGGGCGTCGCCGTCATGGATACAGACTAGGGAAACCGCGGAGGTCCGGGGGGTCCCCGCGGAGACCTATGCCGTGGCCTCGACCTCGTGCTCGTGCTGGCTCGCCGCCGCCTGTTCCTGGAGCTCGACGGCGCGCTCGTGGGCCGCCGCCTCGGCGGCATACAGGTTCGCCGTGAGGGGGTCGCTCGCGTTGGCCTCGCGGAAGCGCGCGATCCCCGCTCGCCGGCGGGCCTCCCTTGCGCGCGACTCGGCCGCCTTGCGCCGGTTTCGGATCAGGTCGAGGTGTCCCTCGATCATTCGCTCACGCGGCGGAGGGCGCGCCGTCGCCCCCCGCGATGCTTTCGATGTCGGCCGTCGTGTCGAGCGGCTCCAGAACGAAGATCTCGACGAGCAGGTCGGGGTCCTGGTGGGAGGTGCTCATGAACGCGACCACCCTCCGGGCGGTCAACTCCTCGACCTCGGCGGTCATGTCCTCGCTGAGGGCATCCTGGATGGCTGTCCTGTAGGCGCGCACGTCCTCGGCTCGCCCACGCTCGAAGAGGGTTCGCTCCGCCTCCGTGTAGCCGCCCCCCAGCACGACGACGAGCGTGTCGGGACCTGCCCAGTGGGTCTTGCACTTGGTCGGGCCCTTGCCGGCGTGGCGGGCCAGCAGCTGGACTATGCGCCGCGAGATGCTCGCAAGCAGCTCGCCCCCCTCGGGCCGGCTCGGCCGCCCGTCGACACTCGGTCCAACCTCATGCGATATCGCTTCCGCCATCGCTTCCCCCTCCAACCGAATTCGCGTCCGATACTGCAATGGTTTAGCATGTCGCAAGACATGGCCGGAATCCAGGCTCGAACCCCGACGCGCAAGATGCACCAGACGACGGTGCGTTTTGGCGAGGATCTGTGGGAAGCGCTAGAGGTAGAAGCCGAACGACTCGGTGTCAGCGTCGCTCAGTACGTGCGTGACTCGGCGCTGCGCCGGCTCTCATACGACGCCGGCCGCCGCGACGAGTTCGACGCCTTCGGGGAGCACCCGAGCTCGACTCCGCCAGTCCCAGACATCGAGATGTCCTCGTCAGCCGCGCTTTGGGCGCAGGGCCGCCAGGCCCGGCGCCGCGCCGCCGAGCTTCGCTCGCAGACCGTGAAGACTCGGGCGAACCGCGAGCATCTGAAGACCTAGGGAAGGGGCCCGCAAGCGCAGTCGGTGGGTCGCCACAGCGGCCCACCGGCCGCCCCTTGCTCAACTCGAGCGGCGCTTCTGGCCCACCGAGCGGATCAGCTGCGCCTTGCCCATCTTGGAGCGGCCCTCGATCCCGAGCTTGGCCGCCTCGCGGCGGAGCTCGGTCACGGTCATCGCCCCGGCGCCGCTTCCGGTCCCCTTCGAGGCTCCGCGCTTGCGCGCCGCGGCCTTGGCCCCCTCGCGGCCGAGTGCGCTGCGTGTGCCCTTCGACAGGTTGCTGATAGAGCGCTTGCGCCGCGCTCCGGACTGCGCCTTCTTGACGTTCGTGCGAGCTGCCTGACGCTGCTTCTGCGTAGCCATGATCGCCGCTTACCCGGTGCTCGGACCGGGTAGACGCGCCACGCAAGCGCGAATCAGGAGGTGACGAAATGGCCAAGGATCACGGTCCCAGCGTCAAGAACGACAAGCAGTACGAGGGCCTGCGCAAGAAGGGCATGAGCAAGTCGCGCGCGGCCGCCATCGCCAACGCCGAGGGCTCGTCCAGCCGCGGCGGCAAGAGCTCCGGCAGCAGCCGCAGCAGTCGCAGCAGCGGGCGCGGCAGCGGCGGCAACCAGGCCCAGAAGAAGGCCGCCGGCCGCAAGGGCGGCAAGAAGTCGAGCTGACGGCCGGCTGGCGGCGTCCCGCGGCGCTCAGCGGCGGCGGCGTCGCCGCCGGTTGCCGTTCGAGCGCCGCTCGGATGCGGGGATCTCCTCCTGCGTGACCGCCCGCGTCAGCGTCGGGATCTGGCGCTCGAGGAAGCGCGCCATGCGCTCCTCCTCGCGCCGGATGCCGCGCGCGAGCTTGGCGGTCTCCCGGTCGCCGACCGCCTCGGCGAGCGTCTCGATCGCCGTGTAGGTGGCGATCTCCTCGTGCTCCTCCGAATACTCGGTCTTGGCGTTCTTCAGCATCTTCTCCTGCTCGCCCGTGCCGCGGAGGACATGCAACGGCCCCTTCGCCGCGGAGACCGCCCTCGAAGCGGCTGTCGTGACGGCCGAGGCGGCGTCCGCCACCGGCCCCGGCGCCGGGACGACCTCCGCCTTGCCACCGAGCTGCTTGATCCGCCGCTCGACGCCGCGGGCGTGACCCTTCGTCTCCCTCAGATGGTCCTGTAGCCGCTTCTTGTACGGCTTGCGCGTCGTCATCGCGATGTGCGCCTGAAGGGCCGTCTCGAGCTCCTTCTCCTTGCCGTACGCCTCGTTCAGGTACTGGATCAGCTTGATGTCGCGAGCGGTCTGATCGGGCATTTGGTCTCCCGGGTCGTGGCCGAAGCGTGACCCGTACCCTGGAGCGGCCTGGCCCGAACGTGCGACGGGCCGCTGGTGGCGGCCCGTCGTCAAACCGGAAAACCGCGGGAGCCGCGACACTCCCAGTTGCGGTGGTCGTCGTGGTCCGGCCGGCCGACGAAACGCTCTTCGCCGGTCGTCCCGCGTCGGTGCTGTCCGGGCTCCCCCTACCCGCGAAGCACGCGTACAAGGCAGCTCGGCGAAAGTGGACGCTACCCCAAAGCGATGGCGACGCAAAGCGGCTGGGATACGCGATTGGCGCAAATTCCAGCGTGATCGCGCAAAAGAGGGCGGGCCGCCATCGGCGGGGGGCCGGTTTGCTCTCACGGCCCTCGGGTAGCGACCGCACATGGACCTCGTCGGAACGATCACGCTGCCCGCTCGCATCGGTTTCCGGGTCGGCCGCGAGGCGGCCACCCTGACCGCGCGCGGTGTCGGAGCCGCCGCCGGTCTGATCCGCGGCCGCCCCGAGGAGGCCGAGCGGCAACCCCGCGAAGCGCCGCCGAGCGGGCCCACGGTCGAGCCGGCGCCGCGGGCGGCCCCACCGCCCCCGCCGCCTCCTCCGCGGGCGGAGCCAGCTCCCCCTCCGGAGCCTGCGCACGTCGACGAGGGCGCCACGGTCGTCGCCGAGTTCGCCGAGGCCGGCGCCGAGAACGGCGCGGGCGCGGAGCTCGAGCTCTCGGAGCCGTGGGACGGCTACGACCAGATGCACGTCGACGAGTTGCTGCCGCGCCTGAGCGACGCCAGCAGCGAGACCCTCGCGGCGGTCCTGCTCTACGAGCACGCCACGCGGGAGCGCGCGGCCGTCATCGACGAGGCCGAGTCGCGGCTGCGTATCAAGAACCCTCCGGGCAGTCGCTAGATCGCCGGCGGCGGCTCCGGCACCGGGTCCGGGCCGGGCACGCCCGGCGAGGGCTCCGGCGTCGGATCGGGTGCCGGGGGCGGCGGCTGCGGATCCGGCGGCTGGCCTGGGGCGGGCGGACCGGGTGGCGCTGGGCCGGGCTCGGGTCCGGGGACTTCGAATCGCATGCCTCGGGCCTACCCGTTCCCCGTCGGTTCAGACATCGAGGATCACGGTCGCCCGCCAGGCGCCGTCTGCCTGGTCGAGGCGCAGCCGGTGGTAGGTCGCGCCCTTCACGAGGTTCGGCGGCTCCCCCGTGAAGCCTTCGAGCCACGCCGACAGCCGCCCCTCCTCGAGCTCGAGCGACTCGAGCCGCTCCGGTACGAAGCCCTCGGTCTCGGCCAGGTAGGCCAGCTCGGCGAGCCAGTCCGCCAGAAGCGCCGCTCCGTCGGGGGCGGTCAGCTCGACCCGGTGGGCCTGCGCGGGTCCGGTATGGCCGGACCGGAGCAATCCGCGCAGGGCCCGGAACGCCTCGCTGAAGACCTCATCGCGGGCGCGGGCCTCGATCTCGAGCTCGAGCTCTCCCGTGTGCTCGACCCAGCGGTACACGGCGGCCTCAGCCCTTGACCACTCCGAGCGGGCGAAGCTTCGCGACCGGCGCCGCCAGTCCGGCCCGCTCGACCACGCCGACGACGCGCTCCACCTCCTTGTAGGCGAACGGCGCCTCCTCCGCCAGCCCGCGGTTGGACGGGCAGCGCACGGTGATGCCGTGCGACTCGAGCTCCTTGCGCAGCTCCGCGCCGTGGATGCGCTTGCGGGCGCCGGTCCGGCTGAGCTGGCGCCCGGCGCCGTGACAGACCGTGCCGAAGGAGCGCTCCATCGCTCCCGGCCGGCCGACGAGCACCCAGCTCGAGGTGCCCATGCTGCCGGGGATGAAGACCGGCTGGTCCGGGAAGGCGCGGGTGGCGCCCTTGCGGTGGACGCATACCTCGCGGCCGCCGTGCTCCTCCAGCTTCGCCACGTTGTGGGCCACGTCGTAGACCTGCCTGGTGCCGTCGGCGGCCTCGGTGCCGAGCACCTCCCGGACGGCGCCGCGCACGCGGTCGGCGATCGTGTGGCGGTTGGCCCAGGCGAAGTTCGCCGCGGCGGCCATGGCGGCCAGGTAGGCGCGGCCGTCGTCCGAGTCGAGCGGCGCGCAGGAGAGCTGGCGGTCGGGCAGCTCGATGCCGTGGCGGCCCAGTGCCACGTCCATGCGCTTGACGTAGTCGGTGCAGACCTGGTGGCCGAGGCCGCGCGAGCCCGAGTGGATCAGCACCGTTACCTGGCCCTTGCTCAGCCCGAGGGCGCCGGCGGCCTCCTCGCCGCGCACCTCCTCGACCTCCTGCACCTCCACGAAGTGGTTGCCCGAGCCGACCGTGCCGAGCTGATCGGCGCCACGGGAGCGCGCCCGCTCCGAGACCTGCTCGGGGTCGGCCGCGTCGAGCCGCCCCTCCGACTCGGTCCGCTCGACGTCGTCGCGCGTGCCCAGTCCGCGATCCTCGACCAGAGCCCTCGGCCCTTCGCGCAGCACTCTGTCGAGCTCATCGTCCCGCAGCGGATGCGGCCCGCCGCGGCCGGCGCCGGTGGGCACTCGCCGCGAGATCTCGTCGACGAGCGACTCCTTGCGCGGCCCGAGCTCGTCAGCCGAGAACGGCGCCGCGAGCAGCCGCACGCCGCAGTTGATGTCGTAGCCCACGCCGCCCGGCGACACGACGCCGTCCGGCCCGGCCGTGGCGGCGATGCCGCCCACCGGGAAGCCGTAGCCCTGGTGGATGTCCGGCATGGCGAGCGACGCCTCGACGATGCCCGGCAGGCAGGCGACGTTCTGGAGCTGCTCGAGGGAGCGGTCCTCGCGGATCGCGCTCAGCAGCTCGTCGTCGGCGAAGACCCGGGCCGGCACGCGCATGTCAGCCCGCGCGGACGCCGGTATCTCCCAGAGGACGTCGCCGATGCGGCGGGGGTCGGGCACGCCCCCGGGGATGTCAGCTGCCGGGAGGCTCCGGCTCGGCAGCGCGCACGGACTTCTCGACCCGATCCATCAGCCGGTGCGGCAGGTCCGAGCGGAAGAGGCGGCTGGCGCGGCCAAGCTTCGCCGCGCAGCGCGGGCACTCGTCGCGGAACGCGTACATCGTGCTCGCGTAGACGGTGAGCCGACAGTTCGGACAGTTGAGGTACGGCACTCCAGTTCCTCCCCCCGGGGCCTTCGTGGCGCATGCAACGTACCTCAAATGGGCCGTAGCGTCAACGTTTTTGGTTGGCTTCCCCTACCAATGCTCCGGGTAGTCGAGCCGAGCGCTGGGCAGTCCTGCCCTGAGCACCAATACGGTGGTCTAAGCAGGAATGCTCCGCGAAACCGCCAGCCGCTCCGCGCCGCGGGTTTCGCCGCGGCGGATCCGCTCGCGCTGCGGACCGACCGTGAACTTCGGATCGGACGCGGACTGGAAGCCCGCCTTGAAGACCGCCCAGCGCTTGGCCGCCGCGCCGGCCAGCAGTAGGGCGCTGCCCGCGACCGCGGCGGGGCGGCGCTTGCCGGCGGCGGCGAGTACGACGCCGCCGCTGACGGTCAGGCCGTCCGCGATCCGGTTCAGCTTGCCGGCCGTTCCCTCGCGGTAGGGGTCCGCGAGCTCGCCCAGCCGCTGCTCCATCACCTTCGACGCGATCGCCTCGGCCGCCGCGCCGCCGATCGCCAGCCGCCGAGCCGGCGCCGCGTAGCGGGGCGGCGTGACCGCCGCGGCCGCGGCTCCAGCGCTCGCCGCCGCCCCGGCGCCGAACAGGAACGGAAGCGTGAGCCGGGCTCCGTGCCAGACCGGCACGGCCGTGTTCGCGATCAGGGCGGCGGTATAGGTCGCGACCGGCAGGCCGAGCACCGCGGCAGTCGGCTTGGCCAGCCGCGGCGCGACGCCGGCCACAGACGCGGTGATCAGCGCGCCCTCGGCATTGAGGATCCACGAGCCGACGCTCATCGGCGAGGTCACCTTGAAGACGCGAAGCATGTTGAGGAAGCGCGACGGCTTGCCCAGGTCCGAGATGAGCAGCGCGGGGCTCACGGCGATCCCCCCGAGCGCGACTGCCCAGGCGTTGCGCGCCAGCGTCCGGTTCCCGCGGAGCTCGGACAGGTAGGCCAGCCCCGCCGAGGCGCCGGCCATGCCACCCGTGAAGAAGTACACCGGGATCTCCCAGGTCCAGACCGGCTCCTTGAGCACCGGCTGGCCGTAGTAGCTGCGCGGCTCGGCCGCCGGCACCATCGCCTGCTCCTTCACCTACGGCCTCCCAGCGCGGCCCCCAGGAGTCCGGCGCCGAGCGCCACTGCAGCGGCGAACGCCGCCCCCCACACCTGGCCGAGGTGCCGCGAGGTGTCGACCGGGGCGGGCGGGAGCCCGTAGACCTCGGGCTCGTCGAGGAGCAGGAAGAAGGCGCCGAAGCCGCCCACGCCGTCGTCCTCGTCGGCGCCGTAGAGGCGCGCCCCCTCCACCCCGGCGTCCGCGAACTTCTCGAGCCGCTTCTCGGCCCGCTCGCGCAGCTCCGACAGCTCACCGAACTGGATCGAGTTGGTCGGGCAGGCCTGGGCGCAGGCGGGCTCCTTGTCGTCCTTCAGGCGGTCGTAGCAGAGCGTGCACTTCCAGACCCGGCCGTCTCCCTCGCGCTGGTCGAGGACGCCGAAGGGACAGGCGGTCACGCAGTAGCCGCAGCCGTTGCAGATGTCCTCCTGGACGACCACGGTGCCGAACTCCGTCCGGAACAGCGCCCCGGTCGGGCATACCTCGAGGCAGGCCGCGTCGGTGCAGTGCTTGCAGACGTCGGAGGACATCAGCCAGCGCACGCCGCCGTCGTCCTGGTAGGTCTCGACCCCCTCGCGCTCGGCGATCTCGTTCAGCGCGGCGGCGTCGACGAGCGAGTCCGCCGCGGCGTCGACCCCCACGGGCTTGCGCTGCTCGACGAACGCCACGTGGCGCCAGGTGTCGGCGCCGAGGTCGAGCGTGTTGTCGTAGGAGCGGCCCGTGAAGCCCTGGTTCGAGTCCGGGATCTGGTTCCACTCCTTGCACGCGACCTCGCAGGCCTTGCAGCCGATGCAGATCGAGGTGTCTGTGAAGAACCCCATCCGGGGCTCGCCCCAGCTCACGGCGGCACCATCCCCTCGGGCAGGCCGCCGCCGACGATCCGCTCCTCGGCTGCCGTCTCGACGTGCATGATCACGTCGGCCTCGCGGCGATAGCGCTCCACCAGCTCCAGCAGCGCCCGGCCGCGCGGCCGGCGCCCGGGCCGGATGTCGCAGGTGGCGGCCTTGACCTCCTGAATGTGCACGTTCGGGTCGAGCGCGAGGGGGAACAGGTCGTTGACCGTGTCGCCGGTGGCGATCCCCTTGCGGCCCCAGTGGTACGGCAGCCCGACGTGCTCGACCCGCTTGCCGCGGACCCGCAGCGGGCGGACGCGGTCGGTGACCATTACTCGGGCCTCGATCGCAGTGCGGGCGGTGACGATCGTCGCCCAGCCGCCGTGCTCGAGCCCCCTCTCGCCGGCCAGCGTGGGACTCACCTCGCAGAACAGCTCCGGCTGGAGCTCGGCCAGATAGGGCACGCCGCGGGACATGCCGCCGGCGGTGTGGTGCTCGGTGAGCCGGTAGCTCGTGATCACGTATGGGAACACGCCGGCGCCGACCTCGCCGCCCGTCGGGTTGTAGGGGTTCTCCGGCCGATGGAAGCGCTGGCGGACGGGGTTCTGCTGCTGGTCGTAGAGCGGGTTCTCGACCGGCGACTCGTGCGGCTCGTAGTGCGTCGGCAGCGGGCCGTCCACCAGCCCGGCCGGCACGAACAGCCAGCCGAGGCCGTCGGGGTGGACGATGAAGGGCGCGCTGCCCGGCAGCGCGTCGATGCCGGTGGCGTCGTCGTCCTCGGGCACGAAGTCGGGCGGCTTGTCCGGCTTGCCGATGTCCGGGTGGTCGACGCCCGTCCACTCGCCCTCCTCCTCGTCCCACCAGACGTACTTCTTGCGCTCCGACCAGGGCCTTCCGTCCGGGTCCGCGGACGCGCGGTTGTAGAGGATGCGGGTGTTGGCGGGCCAGGCCCAGCCCCACTCCCGCGCCACCCAATCCTGCTCGCTGCCCGGCCTCTTCCGGGCGCTCTGGTTGACGCCCTCCTTGTAGATCCCCGCGTGAATCCAGGAGCCGCAGGCGGTCGATCCGTCCGCCTTCAGCTCCTGGTACTTGGACACGGGCTCCCAGTCGGAGGTGAAGCCGTTGATCTCGCGCAGGACGACCTCGGGGTCGGGCTCCTGGTGCGGGCCAACGAGCGGGTAGTCCCAGGTGAGGTCGAGGATGGGCCGGTCGCGGGTGTCGTCCGAGCCCGCCAGCTTCTCGCGGATCCTGCGGCCGAGCCAGTAGAAGAAGTGGAGGTCGGAGCGGCAGTCCTCGGGCGGCTCGACCGCCTTTCGGTGCCACTGGAGCAGGCGCTGGGTGTTGGTGAAGTTGCCGTCCTTCTCGGTGTGGGCGGCGGCTGGGAGGAAGAAGACCTCGGTCGCGATCTCCTCGGTCTTCAGCTCGCCCGTCTCGATCTCGGACGAGTCGTACCAGAAGGCGGCCGTCTCGACCTCGGTCAGGTCGCGCACGACGAGCCAGTCGAGCTTCGTCATCGCGAGGCGGTGGAGCTTCGAGTTCGCGGAGCCCACGGCCGGGTTCTGGCCGACGGCGAAGAAGCCCTTGACCTTGCCGTCGAGCATGCGGTCGAAGACCGAGTAGATCGAGTGGTC
>Ga0066652_100002575_pt1 | contig 10013 bp, 7 predicted proteins | sample GraSoiAngelo_101_FD_71413 | JGI IMG/M metagenome (GOLD analysis project Ga0066652, IMG submission 71413) | Grasslands soil microbial communities from the Angelo Coastal Reserve, California, USA - 14_0903_02_30cm | ecosystem: Environmental > Terrestrial > Soil > Grasslands | place: USA... | reverse complement strand
TGCATCACGCGCGCAACGCCGCCGCCGGTACCGATCCACGCGTGGCTGCCGCCCGCGATCGCGAGCGCGCTACCGCTTGCTGCGAATGCCGCCTCGCCCGGATGGTTGCGCGGCAGCGACCCGGGTGCCGCACGCGACCAGGTGCGGCCCCCGTCCGCGGTGAGGAGCAGCACAAACGCGCCATCCACCGGATCGCTGAGCGCGATGCCGTGCTGCGCGTCCCAGAATGCGATCGCGTCGAGGAACACACCCGTGTCACCAGTGGTGAAGACCTGGCGCCAGTGCCGTCCCGCGTCGCCCGTGCCGAAGATCTTCGCGAGCCCTTTCTCGGCTTCGCCCGCGCTCGCGGCGAACGCCGCGCCGTCGTTGAGCGCATGAATCGATCGCAGATCGAGGGCCAAGGCTCCGGGAACCGTGTCCGCAGTCCAGGTACGTCCGCCGTCGCGTGAGCGGACCACCGTACCCCGCGCCCCCGATGCCCAGACGACGCCGTTGCCCGCCAGGCTCAGGCCGCGCAACTCGGCGGACGTCGGCGACGGCACGTACGTCCATTGGGCCGCAGCATGCGCCGGCAGCGCGAGCGCGGCGGCGACCAGCGGTGCGAGGCGGTTGGACAGGGATGGGGACACGGCGATGCGGCTGGTGTGGGCGACCGCGTCCAGGTCGAGCAGGCTGGGGGTGCAACTCGGGACCGCGGCGCCTTACGCTACACGCCAGCGCATGATCACGAAAGACGATATCCAGTCGGCGCGCGAACGAATTCGCCCGCATGTGCACCTGACGCCACTCGTCGCATCCCGGCGGCTGGGCGAGATGGCGGGCGGCATCAGTCTCAGCCTCAAGTGCGAGTCGATGCAGCGCACCGGGTCGTTCAAGGCGCGGGGAGCGCTCAATGCGATGATGCAGCTGTCGCGTGAGGAGCGCGGACGCGGGGTCGTCACGGTCTCCGCCGGCAATCATGCGCAGGCACTCGCGTGGGCGGCGAGCATGGTCGGCGCGGACTGCGTCACCGTGATGCCCGAAGGCGCGTCGGAGAGCAAGATCGAGGCGACGAAGGGGTACGGTGGGACGGTGGAGATTGCCCCCCCGCCGAAGAAGCGCGCGTTCGATCGCGCCCAGGAGATCGCGGCGGCGGGCCGCGTGATGGTGCACCCGTTCGACGATCCGCGCGTCGCAGCTGGCCAGGGAACGGTCGCGCTCGAGATTCTCGAGCAGGCGAAGAAGCTCGACGCCGTGATCGTACCGATCGGAGGGGGCGGATTGATTTCCGGGATGGCGGTCGCGCTCAAGACCGCGCGCCCGGAGCTGCGCGTCATCGGTGTGGAGCCCGAAGGGGCGGCGACCATGCGCTCGAGTCTCGATGCCGGCACCCCGCAGACGATCGCTGTGAATACGGTCGCCGATGGCCTCGCCGCGCCCATGGTAGGCGCGATGACGCTCGACATCGCGCGCCGCTTCGTCGATGACGTCGTGCTCGTCACGGACGACGACATTCTCGCGGCGATGCGTCAGCTGCTGAGCGTCGCGAAGCTCCTCGCCGAGCCCGCCGGCGCGTCAGCCACGGCCGCGCTCCTGACCGGCAAGGCGCGCGTCGATCGCGGATCGCACGTCGTCGCCGTGATCAGCGGCGGCAACGTGGACCTCGAACGGCTCAAGTCGCTGCTGTAGGCTGCGCGACGAGAGGCACGGGCGTGCGGCGCCGGTCCTCGCGAAAGGCGAAGTACGTGAACGCCAGCCACACGATGCCGATCACCGAGCCGCCGATGACATCGGTGGGCCAGTGCACGCCGAGGTATATGCGCGAGAAGAGGCTGATCACCAGCACGGGCACCGCGACCCAGGTGGGCCAGCGCCACCCCATGACGCGGCCAAGCACGATCGCGTAGGTGATGAGCATCGCCGTGCTGGCGATGGCGTGACCGCTCGGATACGCGGCCCAGTCGTACCATCCGCGACGCGGTATGATGTCCGGGCGATTGCGCTCGTAGAGGAACTTGAGCGCCGGATTGAGGCTGTTGCTGCCGATCTGCACGACCGCGACGTACACCGCTTCGTGGTAGCTCTTTCGGCGCGCGAGCACGATGACCACGATCAGTGACAACGGCAGCAGCGTGATGTTGGTGCCCAGCCACGCGAGGGTGATGAAAAACGCATCGAGCCACGACGGCAGCGCGCCATCGAGTGCGCGAAGCGCGGCCCGCTCCCACGCGACGCCGTCTTGCCAGTCGCCGTATGACTGGAGCCAGCGAGCGAACGCCATCCCCGTCAGGAAGGAGATGGCGTACCCGGCGACGATCATCTGCCACCGCTGGCGCCACCACGGGCGCGCCGAGCCGGCGCTCGGCTGCCGGCGCGCGCTCGCTACCGCGTGACGGACGCGATCAATTGCCCGCGGCACGGCAGCGAACGCAAACCGGCTGTGCCGCGATCACGTCCGCGAGCAAGCGGCGGAAGAAGCTGCCGTAGAGATGCCGGTTGCACAGCACCCGGCGGCACCGCGTGCATCCACCCGCCCCCGACAGATCCACCGGCCGCCGACACTCCTCGCACTCGGTGAAGAGGTTCGACTTCCGGAAAACCCGCAGCGGAGACGTCACGACCGGCTCAGCGCTTGCGATCGAGCTTGCGTTTCGTCCACGCTACGATCGTCGTGCAGCTCGAGCGCCCGGCCGGCTGATACTCCGCCGGCGTCGTCGATCCGTTGTACACCTCGATGGCGCCCAGCTCGTATGGCTTCACGAAGTCGTCGACATCGCCCGGCGAAAGCTGCTGCCACATCGAGCCGTCCACCCAGATGTTCACGCAGCCGTTCACCGGATCGCGAGTGCTCGTGATCGTCTGACGCCCAGCACCCGACTGCACGACGCGGAGACCCGGCGCGCTGCGCAGCACGTCGCTGAAGTACTGGGAATTCTCGTGGGACTTCAACAGGTCGCCGTCCATGTACCAGCCCATGCCGGTTCGCTTGCGACGCGCGAACCCGACGTCGTCCAGCGCCCGCTCGCGCTGCGCATTTACGCGAACGGCCTCGAGCACCGGCACGAAGTTGTCGAGCGAGATGTTCACGCTGCGCGGCTCGCGTGACGACAGATCGACCGCCTGCTCGATGGGCGCATAGCCCAGCAGGCGCACCGTGACCGTCTGAGTTCCCGGCGGCAGACTGTCGAGCACGAATGCGCCGTCGGACAGGGTGCTGGCCACGCGCGACGAGCCGTCAAGCTGGACGCGCGCGCCCGTCAGGGGCCGCCCTTCCTTGTTCGTCACCTTGCCCATGAGACGCGCGGTACCGAGGACCGGGGCGCTGCGGACCGCCGTCCTGGAGCGCGACGAGGAGTCGGTGTTCGCGGACGCGGGCAGCTGCACCACGGCATCCGGGGCGGCGATCGACATGCTGCGGAGCGCCAGCAGGTCGTCGCCGAAGTTCAGCGGGATGTCTCCGCTCGTCAGCGATCCGCGAATCACCTGCAGCTTGCCGTCGATGCCTGGCGGCAGGCCGCAGATGCGGAAGATGCCATCCGGGCCGACCGTCTGCTCCCGGACACGCGGGGTGCGGCGAACACCGGAGGTGATGTCCAGCTCGTACCACACGAGCGAGACCTTGGCGCCGGACGCGGGCGCGCCGCTGTCCGCCTCGCGCACACGGCCCATGAGTGCCGCCGGGCCGCGCTGGCGCCACGCCGGCGAGCACACGAATGAGATCAGCGACTCGGACGACGGCGTCGCCAGCTCGACCGCCTTCGACTCGCCCGCGACGTACGTCTCCGTCTCCGACCGGAGCGAGATGGCGAGCGTGTCGATCATCGGGTGCTCGACCCGCAGATAGTGCGGACCGGGCTGAATGCCGTCGAGCCTGAAGCGCCCGTTTTCGTCGGCCGTGGCCGTGAGCTGCGAGCTATCGACGCGGACGCGTGCATGTGCCAGAGGCTTGAGCCGCACGCTGTCGTAAACGGTTCCGACCGCACCGGCGGCATTCGCCGGAGCGGGCGCCTGCTGCGCCTGGGAAGCCATCGGTGCGGCAGCCAGGGCGGGCGCGAGGACAACGGAGAGGAGGGGTAAGACGCGCACAGATGGAATGTTACACCGCTGGCAGGCGTCTGAGCCACGTAGATCACAGAACGTCGCAGGACTGCGGTGTTATCGATGTCACAGTCGCGGCCGCCTGATACGAATCGGGTAAACATCCTCCACATCGGGTCGATCCTTACATGATCGAGTCACCAGCTGGCTCTCCATCGGACGAACGGCCCGGGATGCCTGAGAACGAAACCGTGGATCGCGTGAAACGATTCGTAAACCGGCATTTCGAGCGATTGCTCGTCGTGCTGCTGGTGGGAACGCTTCTTCTCATTCAGCAGTTCATCGAGTACAAGCTCGCCTTTCTCAGCTTCTACTATCTGCCGATCATCGGCGCGGGCTTCCTGGTCGGACGCCGGATGGCGGTGTGGGCGTCGCTGCTCGTCGTGCTGCTCGTGGGGTTCCTGCAGATGTACCAGGGCATCGTGGCGCAGCCCGGTCTGCACGCCGAGGCGTTGCTGTACCTCGTGCCATGGGGCGGATTCCTCATCCTGACGGGCTACGCTGTCGGCACCCTCGCGGAACAGCGCAAGGCGCGCACGACCGATGTCCGCGGGACGTACCTCGCCATGCTGGAGCTGCTCTCGCTGCACGTTGACGCGAGCGATCGCATGCGCCGGGGTCACAGCTACCGGGTGGGCGAGCGCGCGGTTGCGCTGGCGACGGAGCTCGGCCTCGACGAAACGCGCCAGGAGGACCTGCGCGTCGCGGGCCTGCTGCACGAGATCGGTCCGCGCGACCCTCGCCTCGTCCGGGTGATGGCCGACGTCCCGTCGATGCGCGACTCGAAGCTCAACTCGATGCGCAGCGCGCTGCGCCTGGTCGACGAATACAGTCACTACCACGAAGTAGTCAGCTCGGGTTGGCCCGTCGACGACACTCGCATCACGCTGGGCGCGAAGATCCTCGCGGTCGCCGACGCGTTCGAGACGCTCCAGACACCGACCGCGACGCGTCAGGCCTTCGCCCCATGGACAGCCCTCGAAGAGATCGAACGCGGGGCGGGCACCACGTTCGCGAGTGAAGTGGTGAAAGCACTGCGCACCGTATCCGCTCAGCAGCGGCCGGACCTCGAAGTCCTGAGCGCGTAACTCCGGTACCGGGCGTAGTCCTTGCCCCCTCAGACCGTAGTGGCTCGTGATCCAGCGGGCCGATGTTCCCGAGAAGGGCAATGCACATCGGAACGGTAGCTCTCGCTGCTTTACTGACCGGATCACAGGTCGCGGCGGCGCAGTCGTTCGGCAGAATGCTCGAGGACGATGCCAGGAATGTCGGGAAAGACGTGTGGGCCGTCTGGACGTCTCCCTTCGACGCGAAGAAGAACGATTGGCTTCTGGCCGCAGGAGCAGTTGGAACAGTCGGCGTTTCCATGCTCGCGGATCAGGCCGTGAGCGACTGGGCCATCAAGAACGCCGACGGTGGCTTCCTGAAGTCACTCAGTCCGGTCCGGCGCGGTGGAAAACTGTTCGCCGGCAAGTATGTCGTGCCGCCGGTGGCGGTCGCGTACGTCGTGGGCATCGCGATCCAGAATCAGGGTCTGCGTGATGCCGTCATGGGATGCATGAGCTCCTGGGGCGCGCAATCCGCGGTGCGGAAGGCGATCTACGCGACGATTGGACGCGCGCGTCCGGATACGATGCCGAATGGTCCGCAGCACTGGCAGCTTGGCTCGCGTGGCAACTGGCAACTGCATTCGTTTCCCGCGGGTCACTTCGCGAACGCGATGGCGTGCGCGACATTCTGGGACAAACGCTTCAATCTCGGTCCGGGTTCGGTGCTCGTGTACGGCCTGGCCGCCGCCGTCGGCATCGGCCGCTTCGCAGACCGGGCGCACTGGTTCTCGGACACAGTGCTCGGCGGCATCCTCGGCTATGCGGTCGGCAACGAGATCGCGCGCCGCAGCCTCAAGCGCGAGCACGAGCGGCACTCGTCATCCAATGCGCAGCCGTACGTGGCGCCAGCGTCGCCAGGCTACGGCTTCGGCTGGCGCTTCGAGTTCTAGCCGGTCGTCACTCGCGTTGCAGCATCCATGGGTGATTCGGAAAACATGCGCCGGCGTCCGCGCACGCCCGCGTAGCGTGCGCGCAGGACCCGAACGTCCGCCTCCACGTCACCCGTGGTATCGAACGGCTCGAGAATCTGAATTTCCTTCGCGCCGAAGTTGAGGGCGACGGGAACGATCGGAACGCGCGCGGCATGCGCGATGTGGTAGAAGCCCGTGCGCCATCGACTCACGGGTTTGCGGGTACCCTCCGGTGCCAGCGCGAGGACCATGCGATCGCGTCGTGCAAACTCCTCGACGATCCCATTGACGACGTCGTGCGACGTCGATCGATCGACGGGGATGCCGCCCCAGGCGCGCATGAGGGGACCGAGAGGAAACCGGAACAGCGTGTCCTTGCCGAGGAACGTGAGTCCGAGACGCAGCGCGAGCTTCGCGGCGAGACCGATGACGAAATCCCAGTTCGACGTGTGCGGCGCCGCGATGATCACGAACCTGGGCAGATCCGGCAGCCGCCCGGTCACGCGCCATCCCATGAGCGCGAGCACCGAGTGACCCAACGCACGTGAAAGCGGACCTCCCGATCGAGGAATGGCAGGTCCGAGCTCCGGCAACCTTGCGGATGTCACGACCAGAACGTAAGAAGGCTGACGCCATGCAGAAACCGGGAATCCAGAAGTTGCGCGTCATGGATGTGCTGGATCGCACGGTGCGTCACCACGCCCCGCGCCCGGCACTGCGGGTGAAACGCGGCGGTGCCTGGCAGACGATCACGTGGTTCGAATACCACCGGCAGGTGCGACAGGTCGCCCGGGCGTTGATGACGCTGGGCACGCGGCCAGGACAGGGAATCGCCATCATCGGCTACAACTCGCCCGAGTGGTTCTTTGCCGACATCGGCTCCATCTATGCCGGCGCCACGCCCGCTGGGATCTACACCACCAGCTCGCCGGAGCAGTGTCAATACATCGCGGCGCACTGCGAAGCCGCGGTCGTGTTCGTGGACGATCATGAGCAGCTGGCGAAGCTCCTGGAGATTCGCGCGCAGCTGCCCGCGCTGAAGGCGCTCGTGCTCATGCACGGTACCGCATCGGCACCGGGCGTCTATTCGTGGACGAAATTCCTGGAGCTCGGCATCAAGACGCCGGAGCAGGAGCTGGACAAGCGGATGGCGTCGCAATCCGCTGACGACATCGCCACGCTCATCTATACGTCGGGAACGACGGGAGCGCCGAAGGCGGTCATGCTGTCGCACGACAATCTCACGTGGACGGCGCAGGCGGCCGTGGGGCTCATCGGCGGCGGACCCTCTGATCAGGTGCTCAGCTATCTGCCGCTCAGCCACATCGCGGAGCAGGTCGTCTCGCTCCACGGACCGATCGCGTTCGGCGTGTGCGTCGCATTTGCCGAGAACATGGAAAAGCTCGGCGAAAACCTGCGTGAGATCCGCCCGACCATGTTCCTGGGCGTGCCGCGCGTCTGGGAGAAGATTCAGGAGCGCATCATGGCGGCCGGCGCGGCGAATCCGCCGCTCAAGAAGAAGATCGCTGCCTGGGCGCGACGGCAGGGCATCGCCGGCGGGTATGCGGAGCAGCAACACGTGGCCAAGCCGCCGATGTACGCGGTGGCGAACGCCCTCGTGTTCAAGAAGGTGCGCAAGCAGCTGGGCCTGGATCGCGCTCGCATCCTCGTCACATCGGCGGCGCCCATCTCGCGTGACACACTGGAATTCTTCCTGAGCCTGGGTCTGCCGATCTGCGAGGTCTACGGCATGAGCGAGTGCACCGGTCCCGCGACGGCGTCCATCCCCGACCACTATCACACCGGAAAGGCCGGCTTCTGTCTCCCGGGCGCGGAGCTCAAGACCGCGGACGACGGCGAGGTCTGTATGCGCGGCCGCCACGTCTTCAAGGGCTACTTCAAGGATCCGCGGACGACCGGCGAGACGATCGACAGCGACGGCTGGCTGCACTCCGGGGACATCGGAGCGATCGACGTGGAGGGTTTTCTCCAGATCACCGACCGCAAGAAGGATCTCATCATCACGGCAGGCGGCGAGAACATCGCGCCCGCGCTGGTCGAGGGATACCTGAAGGGCATCCCCGTCGTGAGCCAGGCTGTCGTCATCGGCGACCGCCAGCGGTACCTGTCAGTGCTGCTCACCCTCAACAAGGAGCGCATCCCCGTCGATGCGCTGACGTGCGGCAGTCCCGCCTCCGATCCGGAGACCGCGGCACGCGATGAACGCTTCCTCGGCTTCCTGCAGCGGCAGATCGACGCGGTGAATCAGCGACTCGCGCGGGTGCAGGCAGTGAAGAAGTTCAAGGTGATTCCGCACGAGTTCACCGTCGAGGGCGGCGAGCTCACGCCGACGATGAAGGTCCGGCGCAACGTCGTGACGGAGAAATACAAACGCGAGATCGAACAGCTCTACTCCTGACTGGTTGCCGGCGCCGACTCGTTGACGCGCCGGAAGGTGGTTCCGTCAACGTCCACCATCGAAGGACGTCCATCCGCGCCGATGGTGAAGGTCACGAGCGCCGTCCCCTGCCATCGATTGTCCCAGCGCGCGCGAAACGTGTCGTACTGCCAGTGCTCGAGCGTGGCGCCGAGCGTTCCTGTCTTGAGCCGGAGCGCGCCATTGGCGGCGGAGATCGTCGCTGACCCGTAGAGTGAATCGGCGTAGGTGCCGGCGTAGCGCTCGAGCGCGAGCGACGGATGCGTCCCGGCGATGCGGCGCTGCTCCGCGTCCTTCCGCGCCGCGACTGCCCGGGTGCGGAACCCGCCGTACAACGATTGCAGCTCTGCGCTCCAGTCGCGCGTTCCACCGGTGTAGAGATCGAACGTCCTGAGCATGAGCGCGTGACGCGCCTCCATGTGGTCCAGGTTCGAGAGCACGTACACGCCAAGCCGCTCGTCGAGCATGAGCCCCACGATGGCGACCATCCCGTCGATGCTGCCGGTGTGGAAATCGACTTTATGGCCGTTGTAGTCCTGCTGGAACCAGCCGAGACCGTAGGTCTGCCAGTGCGGGTGCGTGAGCCGCGCCGTGGGATAGAACTCGGACGCGGGTACCATCGTCTGCGGACGCACGAGCTCCATGAACGTGGTGGCCTTCACGAGGGCGTGGCCGTTCACGCGGCCGCTGTCGAGCACGAACCGCATCCACCTGGACATGTCCGCGACGCTCGACCATACGGCGCCCGCGGGCGCAACGGCATCGACCGGCGCGTTGCTGATCACGCGCACGGTGTCGTCGATCAGAAAATGCGGCACCGCGACGTTGCTCGCGCGCGAGGCTTCGTTGAGTGACGCGACGGTGCGCGTCATGCCGAGCGGGGTGAAGATTCGCGCGCGGAGGAAGTCCGCCCACGGCATCCCGCTCGCCACGGCCACCACCTTGCCAGCTACCGCGTACATCACGTTCTGGTAGATGAAGCTCGACCGCATCGAGTAGGCGGGACGCACCATCCGCATACGTCGCAGGATCTCGTCGGTAGTCAGCTCGGTGCCGTACCACAGATAGTCCGCGTTCGGGAGACCGGCGCGATGCGTGAGGAGGTCGCGCACCGTGAGCTCGCGCGTGAGGTACGGATCCGACAGCTGGAACCCGGGCAGATAGGTCGCGACGGGATCGTCCCATCGGACCTTGCCGTCGTCCACGAGCATGGCGAGCGCCATCGCCGTCATCGCCTTTGTCGTCGAGCCGATGGCGAACAGCGTCTGCGTGTCCACCGGAGCGGCTTTGCCCAGCTCGAGCACGCCGTACCCTTTCGCGAGCACGAGGCGGCCATCTTTCACGACGGCGATCGCGAGTCCCGGCGCGCGCCACTCGCGGGCGGCACGCGCCGCGTAGGCGTCCAGGTCCCGGAGCCGCTGGTCGGTCTGTGCGGCGAGTGGAGCGACGGCCAAAGGGAGCAGGAGGACGGACAAGCGA
>Ga0066652_100002573_pt1 | contig 10016 bp, 11 predicted proteins | sample GraSoiAngelo_101_FD_71413 | JGI IMG/M metagenome (GOLD analysis project Ga0066652, IMG submission 71413) | Grasslands soil microbial communities from the Angelo Coastal Reserve, California, USA - 14_0903_02_30cm | ecosystem: Environmental > Terrestrial > Soil > Grasslands | place: USA... | reverse complement strand
CGGTCCGACGCGATCAGGGTCGGATCGGGCCATGATCCACCGGCTCGCGCTCGTGCCGGATGAAGAGCGTGTCATACAACAGCGCCGCCGCCACCGCGCCGACGATCGGCCCGATCCAGAACACCGCCTGGCCCTCGAAAATCCCGCTGGCCACCGCCGGTCCGAATGATCGCGCCGGATTCATCGAGGCGCCGGTGAATGGGCCGATCGCCAGGATGTCGGCGGCGATCGTGAGGCCGATCGCCAGGCCACCGATCTTCGGCGCCCGCGGATCGACCGCCGTTCCGAAGATCACAAACGCAAGGAAGAACGTCGCGATCGCCTCGAGGCCGATGGCCTGGCCGGCGCTGACCTCGAGGGAAATGGCCTGACCACCGAGCCGCGTGGCGGTCGTGAGCGATTCGGGCAGCAGCCATTTGAGCGCGTACGCCGCCAGGATCGCGGCGGTGATCTGTGCGGCGATGTAGATGCCCGCCATGATCGCATCGATGCGTCGCGTGGCGAGGAAGCCGAGCGTGACTGCCGGATTGAAATGCCCGGAGATGCGCATCGTCGCGCTCACGAGGACGGCGAGGATGATGCCATGCGCCAGGGCGACGGCGATCAATCCGCTGGGCATCTGCGTCGCGGCGGCAGCCATGATGGACGCGCCTCCGACGAAGACGAGTGCAAAGGTACCGACGAACTCAGCGACGAAGTGACGGAACGAGTCGCGCATTGGAGAGCCGGAAAAGGGAGGAGCTGCGACGGGTCGGATACCGCCGTCGTCGGCGACGGCGGCAAGAATCTAGTCGGCCTTCCGCAGCACGACGGCGGCGTTGATGCCGCCGAAACCGAAGGAATTACTCAACACGTACTCCACTTCGGTGTCACGTCCGACTTTGGGGATATAATCGAGGTCGCACCCGTCGCCGGGATCGTCGAGGTTGAGGGTGGGAGGCAGCCACTGTTTCTCGAGCGCCATCGCGCAGATCGCGAGCTCGAATGCCCCGGAGGCACCGAGGGCGTGTCCGTAGTAGCCCTTCGTGCTGCTGACCTGCAGCGCACTGGCGTGATCGCCGAACACCTGCCGGATCGCGGCGGTCTCCGTCGGGTCGTTGAGCGGTGTCGAGCTGCCGTGGGCGTTCACGTAATTCACGTCGTGCGGCGCTACGTGCGCGTCGGCGAGGGCGAGCCGCATGGCGCGCGCGGCCTGGGACGCGTCCGGCCGGGGCGCGGTCATATGGTGCGCATCATTCGAGTTTCCGTATCCCATCACTTCCGCGTAGATGTGCGCGCCGCGCGAGCGGGCACGCTCGTACTCCTCGAGAAAGAGTACCGTGCCCCCTTCGCCCATGACGAAGCCGTCACGCGAACGGTCGAACGGCCGCGACGCGCGCTCCGGATCATCGTTGCGGGTGGACATCGCGCGGATGATGGTGAACGCGCCGAAGCAGAGCGGCATGAGCGGCGCTTCCACGCCGCCACAGACCATCGCGTCCGCGTAGTCGTCGCGGATCAGCCGGAAGGCATCGCCGACGCCGATGGTGCCGGACGCGCAGCTCATCCCGTTCGTGCTGTTCGGCCCCTGAAGACCGAACTCGATGGCGACGTTGCAGCTGGCTGCGCCGACGAAGACGTTCAGCGCCAGCTGCGGCTGGACGCGGTCGATGCCCTCCGTGAGAAACACGCCGAACTGCTCCTCGGCATAGCTGATACCGCCGAGCGCGGAACCCATGGTCGCGCCGATGCGCTCCCGGTTCTCGCGCGCGAGATCGATGCCCGCATCGTCGATCGCGAGCTTCGCACACGAAACGCAGAAATGGCCGAAGCGGTCGAGGCGCTTGGCGCGCTTGCGATCGACGAAGTCGCCGGCGTCGAAATCGCGGACTTCGGCAGCGTTATGACTCCTGAAGGGCGTGGGGTCGAAACGCGTCAGATTGCGGATCGCCGAGCGTTCCGCCCGTAACCCGCTCCACATGCCGGCTGCCGTGATGCCGATCGGCGTGATCGCGCCGATTCCGGTGATCGCTACCCTGCGACGCTTCTCCATCTGCTCACTGCTCCCGCGTAAATGCCCGCGCTGAAGTCTGGTCACCCTCCGCCACGCGCGCGAGTCCTTCCAGCGTGCGCGAAGCGATCCCGTGCACGAACACGGGACCGATCACCATGCGCGCCGCGACGGCGCCGATGAACGGCCACGCTGGCCCATTCCATAGATGGAGAACCGTGACGTGGGTACCCCCGGTCACCGGCGCGAACGACCACTGGACCTCCATCCTTGTCGTGATCCCCTGAATGTGCCGGAAACGAATCATCGGCACCGCGGCACCCGGTGCATGCTGGATCTCCATCAGCGACACCCATCGCGTGGGCCAGCGCAGGGGACCGAATGGTCTGTTGGCAGACATTTCGACGATCCCCGTGCCGTGCATGCGATCGCGAAACCGCACGTAGCGATAGTGCGGCAACAACGCCGGCCAGCGCTCGACGTCGGCCGCGATCTCGAAGATGCGCTGCGCAGGCGCCCGGACGAGCCGTTCGTCCACCGTCCGCATACGCGCCATCGTCGGCATCGAGCCAAGCGCATTCGAGGCACGCATGGTCACGCCGGTGCCCCGCGCGTGTCCCACACTGCCGTGAGACGCCAGAACGGCGCGCGTCGCACGGTGGGCGTGGCGCCTGTCGATTCCGTGATCATGCGCCGCAGCTCGGTCGACGTGAACCCGCGCATCACCGAAACGACGCCATCGTGGCGCGTGATCGGGTGGAATCGCAGGATCGTGGCGCCCAGCCAGAAGCCGCCGGCGGCCGCCCAGCTTCGCTGCAGATCGCTGATCACGACCCAGCCTCTCGACACGCGGTGCAGCTCGGCGAGGAGCCCGCGCGCCCCGACGTCGTCGAAATGATGCAGCAGCTGGGAGCACACGATGACGTCGACCGACGCGTCGCGCAGCGGCAGTCGAACGGCGTCTCCGCAGATGGCGGCATCGAGCGACGGCAGCGCGGAGCGCAGCAGGCTGGCGGCCACGTCGGCGCCGATGACGGTGAGCGAGACGCCGCGCCGCCGCGCATCGCGGCGTACCTGACGCGGAATGTCCGCGTGTCCGGTGCCCACGTCGAGCATGGTGATCGACCGGTCGGCGCGCAGCAGCGGAAGCAGCGTGCGTGTCACCGCGCGCGCGCCACCGAACCACACGTTCGAGCGCACGAGGTCCGCCATCGCCCGTCCGCGCACGGACTCCGGCATGGACCGATCGTCCAGGTGCTCGATGCCGCGCCGCCGCGCCGGGGTCAGCGCGGCCGGCATCTACTGTTGCAGCTGCGCGTAGCCGCCGCGGTAGTACAGGAGCGGACGATCCTGCTGCGTGGCCGCCCACTCCACCTCGCCGACGTGAATCGAATGGTCGCCCGCCTCATAGCGGGAGATCTGCCGACAATCGAGGTGTGCGAGCGCATCGTCCAGCAGTATTACACCGCTTTCCGCCCGAAAGTAGCCGATGCCGTCGAATCGGTTCGTCGGCAGCTCGGCGAAGCGGCGCGACAGCGCTTCCTGACCCTCGGCGAGCACGCTGATCCCGAAGTTCGACGCGTTACGCAGCTTCTCGTACATCTCGTTGCCCCCGTCGATACAGGCGAGCACCAGCGGAGGCGTGAGGCTCACCGAACAGAACGCGCTCACCGTCATGCCGTGGTCGCGGCCCTCGTCGTCGCGCGTCGTGAGAATGGTGACGCCGCACGCGAAGCGGCCGAGCACGGCGCGAAACTCATTGGGGTCTATTGGCATGCCGCGAGGGGTGGGACGCCTCCGAGGAGGCGGATGCCGTCGGCGCCTGCCGCGACGACAGCGGCAGGAGAAGCAATGCTGCAAGGTAATCTGGCCGAAGCACGCGGCGCGCCGGAACGAAGTCGCCGGTGACCCCCACGAGCAGGTCGGCGAGCCGGGGGTCGGACCGCAGGGCGCGCGCGGCACGATTCGCCACGGGAGGAAGCGCGACACCGCAGGCGATCAGCGTCTCGACCCACCACTTCGCGCCGAACTCGCGCTTCCGGGTGCCATCGTAGGCGTCGAAGACATCGCGCTCCTGTCGGGAATCGGCGAGCGCCTGCGCGATGACGTCCGCCGCCAGCTCACCGCCGCGTAGCGCGGAATAGATCCCCTCGCCCGTGAAGGGATCGTAGAAGTCCGCCGCATCCCCGACCAGGACAGCGCCGGGATGGGACGCACGCCGCGCGCGCGAGGCGAACGGGCCCGTCGCGACGACCGGGCTTGCGTGCACGGCACCCGCAAAGCGCGACCGCAGGTGCGGCCTGGACGCGAGCCACCGATCGAGGAAGGCCGTGCGGTCGATGGAAATCTCCGTGGCGCGTGCGACCGGAAAAACCGCCGCGACCGTCGTCGTGCCGTCGCCCACGTCGGCGATGCCGACGAAGCCGTCGCGCTCGATGTGCATCTCGCCGTATTCGCCCACGTCGGCGACATCCTGATAGTGCGCGACAAGCGACAGCCGCCGTGGCCAGCGCGACGCACGCGCCAGTCCCAGGCGCCGAGCCACAACCGATCGGAGCCCATCCGCGCCGACGACGATGCGCGCCGACAGCTCGTGGCTCGCCCCGCTCTCATCGATGGCCGCGACCCCCTCGACGCGGCCGCGACCGTCCCTCGACACGTCCGTGACACGCATCCGCTCGTCGACCCTGGCGCCCGCCTGTCGTGCGCGCTCGATGAGCACGGAATCCAGCCGTTCGCGACGGATCGCGAGCCCCCGCGTCGCGAATGGTCGAAAGCCGTGCGCGGCGTCGTAGTCGCCTCGCGCGACCGTGCCGTCCGGCGATCGTACGAGCATGCCACGCAGTCTGGCACCCGCGGAATCGAGCTCGGACAGGACGTCCATGTCGCTGAGCAACCGCGACGCTTGTGGACTGAGACACTCCGCGCACGGTTTCGATCGCGGAAAACGGGCGCGATCGAGCACGCGCACGGCAATGCCGCGCCGCGCGAGCTGAAACGCGGTCGACGCCCCGGCCGGACCTCCCCCGACGATCAGGACGTCATCCAAGGAGCGCGACCCCCGCGCCGGCCATCGCGCCGGCGAGCGACGACAGCGCATTCACGCCATCATTGTCGAGCCAGCGCAGGCCGCCGACGATTGCAGTCTCGCTCCCACAGCGGTGCACGACCATCTCCGTCGCCATGCGGCACGTTGCGCACCATCGCCGCACCTGCAGCATCGCGCCCAGCAGTGAATCGACACCACATCCAATCACTCCGCCCGCCAAAGCGGCGAGCGCAGCCTCGCGGGGCCAACCAGCAAGAACCGTCACACCCGCGATGAACGCTGCGCCGGCGACTCCGGCCGCGGTGCCGGAGAGTGTCACCCCGCCCGACGCGCCGACGTCGACCGTCTTCCACGTGAGGATCGACCGCGGCGGTGTGGGCGCAAGCGTGCCGACTTCCGTCGCCCAGGTGTCGGCGGCCGCGGACGCGAGACCGCCCGCGCCAAGCATCTGCCACAGCGGGTCCGGATGCACGAGCCAGCCCATCGCGGCGGCGAGGAACACGCCTCCGTTCGCAAGCACCTGAACGGCGTCCCGCCGGCCGCCCTTCGCGATCCTCCCGGCAACTCGCTCCTCGCGCTGCCGCGTCCGCACGCGGCCGATCAGCGTGGCACTGAGGAAAAAGGCCACGAGGATGGTCGCCCACCCCCAACCGGCGGCGACGGCGACGGTGCCCGCAACGACGGCGGCGATCGCTCCACCGCGCGACAACGCCCCCGCGCGCCACGCTGTGGCGGCGATCGCGAGCGCAAGGACGAAGCCCACCAATACCGTGACCGCGTTCATCTCGTACGATAGCTCTCTGGAAAACGGTGTTGCAGCTGGCGAGCTTTCCCGGGATGCTCGCGACAGTCGACGCGTTGCTCCCCCTCAGCCTTCTGGAAGCGGTCCGCAACGTGGACACGCCGGAAGAGCTGGATTCCGAATTCGTGGATGAGCTGCGCAACAAGCGGCTCGGGTTGAGCGACACGGTATATCTCCAGATCAAGCGGTATACGGATGCGGTGCGCAAAGGCCAGCGCGCCGCACATGAGGAGTCGGTGGCACTCGCGCGTCTGATCGGGCGCCGTCCGGACGCCGAAGCCGTCTTCCGCGCGGCGGGGCGTTACCTCGCCCGGGAGGCCTACAAGACCGTCAATCCCTTCACCCGCCGGATGCTCCGCATCCTGCCGTCGGTGATCGCGCGGCCGCTGGCCCTGCGACGAACGCGGCGGATCGCGAAGCGATACGCGAACGGCACCGTGCGCCGCGTCGGAGGGTATGTCCTGCTCGAGGTACCGCGCTCCATCACGCTCAACACGGCGCCAGGCAGCATTGGATGCGCCTATTACGAATCGATGCTGCGCGAGCTGCTTGGCCTGATGGTCGGCGGTGTGGGCTCCGTGGATCACGTGCACTGCGCCGGACGTGGCGACGGCAACTGCGAGTGGCGCGCCGACTGGAAAACCTTCGAGGCCCATGCTTAATCCGCAGACCCTGCCGGCCATTCAGCGCGCGCTCGGCGAGATGAACGTCGATGGCTGGCTGCTGTTCGACTTCCACGGACTGAATCCCGTGGCCACCGGCATGCTGGGTATGGAGGGACTGCTCACCCGGCGCATCTTCGCGCTGGTGCCGCGCGAAGGCATCCCGGTCGCCATCTCCCATACCATCGAGCAGGCGCCGTGGAAGCGCTGGCCGTCGGAGTGGCCGAAGCAGCAGTACAGCTCGTGGCGCGCACTCGAGGAGCAGCTCGGCAAGCTGGTGAAGGGCAAGACGGTGGCGATGGAGTACTCCCCCGGAGACGCGGTGCCGTACCTGGACCGGGTTCCGGCCGGTGTTTTGGAGATGGTGAAGGCCGCGGGCGCGAAGGTGATATCGAGCGGGGAGCTCGTCACGCGATTCTACGCCAGCTGGGCGCCCGCGCACGTCGAGTCGCACCGCCGCGCCGCCGTCGCGATAGCGCAGATCGCCAAGGACGCGATCAACGTCGCCGGCAAGCGCGCGAAGGGGGGTGCGCCCCTCGCCGAGCACGAGCTCGCGAAGTGGATCATGGACCGCTTCGCGGAGCAGAAGCTGTTCTGCGATCACGGACCGATCGTCGCGGCGGGCGCCAACGCGGCGAATCCGCACTACGAGCCGTCCGCGTCGTCCGCGCGAAGCATCAACAAGGGCGACATCCTCCTCGTCGATCTCTGGGCGCGCGAACCGACGCCGGATGGAGTTTACGCCGATCAGACGTGGATGGCGTCGCTGGGCAAGCCGTCGGCGCGTGCGCTCGAGGTGTGGGATGCCGTGCGCGACGCGCGAGACGCGGCGATCAAGCTCGTCGTGGACCGCGTCGGCAAACGGGAAGAGGTGCGCGGTGGCGAGGTCGACGACGCCGCGCGCACGGTGATCAGAGACCGCGGCTTCGGCGAATACTTCACGCATCGTACCGGTCACAGCATCGACCCGCGTGATCTGCACGGCAGCGGTCCACACCTGGACAATCTCGAGACCCGCGAAGAGCGACTCCTGATCCCGGGAGTTGCCTTCTCGATCGAGCCGGGGATCTACATCTCCGGCGAAATCGGCATGCGCACCGAAGTGAACGTCTACGTGACGGCCGATCGCGCCGTCGTCACCCCCGACACGTACCAGCGGGACCTCATCATCGCCGGTTAGCAGGGCAGATTCCTCGCGCTGCTCGTGATGACGGAGCGCGTGGCGTGGCGCTTGCTTTTTTCACGGACGATGAAGCACACCGCGTTCGTGATTCTTGGCCTCACCAGCTCGCTCCTCGCCTGCGGTGCCCAAGGTGAGGCAGCCGTCCAGTCCGGTAAACAACGCGTCGTGGACTCCAGTGGCGGGACGGTCGCGCTCGGAATCGACGACAAAACACCGTATCGACCCGCTGAGGCGGGGTGCGCCGGGGGGATCACAGGCACCATCGCGCTGCAGGGCACAGCCAGAGATTCCCTCATCGCGGTGGCGAAAGACCCCAAGGTCTGCGGGGACAGCGCTGCCGTGCACGAGACCGTCAGCGACGGCACCTCGCTGGGCAACGTCCTGGTGTGGGTCGACGGCATCGATTCCGGCAAGCCGCTCCCCGAAGTGCGCCGCGAAACCCTCACGATCGAACACTGTCGCTTCGAACCGCGCATCATGGCAGTCGCCGCGAAAACCACGATCAACGTGTTCAGCCGGGATCACGCCACGCACGAGATCGACTTCTATAGAGAGGGCGGCGACCAGCCCATCGAGCAGATCCGGACGGTGGACGAAGGACAGGTCGTGCCCAGTGAGAAGATCGCCAGCCAGCCGGGCATCGTTGAGATCCGCTGCAAGGAGCACAACTTCGTGCGCGGCTACATCGCGGTCTTCGACCACCCGTACTTTGCCGTAACCGACGCGAACGGCGCGTTCAAGATCGACGGGCTCCCCGCGGGCACCTATACGGTCAAGATCTGGCACGAGCGCCTGGCGCAGCCGATGACGCAACGCGTCATCGTGCAGGCGACCGGCGAGGCGCGCCTCGACGCCTCCGTCGCGCTCAGGTGATGGCGAACGCGCGGTCCACGGCCATCGCCGTGAACAACAGCGCGAGGTACAGGAGCGAGTACTTGTAGACGGACCACGCGGGCGCCGAGAAGTCCGTCGCCCGCAGCACGCGCCACACACCGCGCAGGAGCAGGGCGTCGAGCACGACGGCACTGGCGACGTACAGCGCGCCGAGCGCGCCCATCGTCCACGGCAGCAGGGTGAGACCGATGAGGATCACCGTGTACCAGAGCATCTGTCGCCTGGTCTCCGCTTCACCCCACACCAGCGGCGCCATCGGGACGCCGGCGCGACCGTAGTCGCGCTGCTTGTTCAGTGCCAGGGCCCAGAAGTGCGGTGGCGTCCAGTAGAAGATGATGACGAAGAGGTAGATCGCCATCAGGTCGATACGTCCCGTGACCGCGGCCCAGCCGACGAGCGGCGGAACCGCTCCCGCCGCGCCGCCGATCACGATGTTCTGCGGAGAGCTCCGCTTCAGCCACTGCGTGTAGAGGAACACGTACGCGTAGAAGCCGAGCAGCGCGAGCGCAGCCGTGAGCAGGTTCGCGAACCGTGCGAGCAGGAACGTGGCGCCGGTGGCGAGCAGCAGCCCGAACGCGAGCACCTCGCGCGGCTGCATCCGCCCGCTGGGGATCGGGCGCAGACGCGTGCGCGACATGCGGTCGTCGATGTCGCGGTCGAGGTACATGTTCACCGCATTCGCGCCGCCGGCCATGAGATACCCGCCGATGAACACCACGAGCACGAGGTCCCACGAGGGTCGGCCCGCGACGAACATTGGCGCGATCGTCGTGACGAGCAGCAGCGAGATGATGCGTGGTTTCGTGAGCGCCACGAAGTCACGAATCAGCGCGCGCACGCCCGTCACGGGGATGGCCGTGCTCATGCGCCCTCCAGCGTCGGCTGCGCCACGACGTCGCGGACCATCGCCGCGCTGCTGCTGGCAATGCGTGCGAGATAGGTGGCGAGAAAGAGCGCGATCCAGACGAGGACGCCGACGGCCTGATGCAGGGAGCGCAGCGCCGGAGGCAGCGCCCCAAGCACCATGGCGGCGCCCAGTGCGACCTGCGTCAGCACGAGGAACATCGCGACGCGCGCCATGTGCCTCACCACCGGTGACTCGCCGTGGCGACGTCCGATAGCGGTCGCGATCGCGATGACGTGAAAGAACAGCAGGTACGCCACCACGCGATGCGTCATCTGGAGATGCGAGGCGCCCCGTGCCGCGCCGGCTGGGACGTCGCCACACAATGGAAAGCTGGTGCAGGCGATGGCGGCATCCGGCATCTTCGCCACCAGTCCGCCCAGGACGACGGCGATGAACGCCATCGCCGCGCCCGCGCCGAGCGAGCGCGCCGCGCGGGATGTTCCGCCCTGGATACGCGCCGATTCGCCGCCGAGCGCGCCAGTCCGCGCCGCCGTGGCGAGTACGACGGCGAGCAGAGTGAGCGCGAGCG
>Ga0066652_100002572_pt1 | contig 10016 bp, 5 predicted proteins | sample GraSoiAngelo_101_FD_71413 | JGI IMG/M metagenome (GOLD analysis project Ga0066652, IMG submission 71413) | Grasslands soil microbial communities from the Angelo Coastal Reserve, California, USA - 14_0903_02_30cm | ecosystem: Environmental > Terrestrial > Soil > Grasslands | place: USA... | reverse complement strand
ATATTTTTATTTTTTAGCCATTCATCTTTTTCAATTGCCTGCTGAATAAGCTTACGAAGATCATCATCCGTTAATGGTTTTAGAACATATACCTGGCAGCGGCTTAGCAATGCTCCGTTTACTTCGAAAGATGGATTTTCAGTCGTAGCCCCAATTAAAGTAATGATCCCTTTTTCCACAGCTCCCAGCAAAGCATCTTGTTGACCTTTGTTGAAACGATGGATCTCGTCAATAAATAAAATTGCACCGGCTTTGGTTTTCGATTCTTCAATTACTTCCCTCACATCTTTTACTCCTGCACTGATAGCACTTAATTGAAAGAAAGGAACTTTTAATGTATTGGCAATAATGTTTGCAATGGTTGTCTTTCCTGTGCCTGGCGGTCCCCACAAGATCATTGATGGTATCTTTCCATTTTCTATTGCAGTTCGAAGAATGCTTTTTTTGCCAGTCAAATGATCCTGGCCAACTAATTCGCTCAACGTAGTAGGGCGAATTCTTTCTGCTAATGGAGTTTGTTTCACTATTCCAAATTAAGGAAAAGAAGAATAGCACAAGGATGACACGGTTTAAAAAGATTTACACAGATCTTTTAATAATTAAGATTGCGACCCTTTAGTTTGTTTTGGGTAAACGGGAATGCAATTGTCCAATATTGAATTGAAAGTTGAATGGAGCGACGCAACAGAAGCTAAATAGTAGTAATGATGCCAGCTAAATAAAAATAAGAACACGATCACTGAACATTTGCCGCAAGAAAGGCTTGTATCTTATTAAATGAATCAGAAAGATTGGCACCCACCCAACCATGTCCTTCAGTTGGATAAAAAAAGTATTGATGAATGACTCCTGTAGTTTGCAATTTTGTATCCAATAAGACAGATTGGGAAGAAGAAACCACGATATCAGCGCCACCATGAAAGATGATCGTTGGGGGTGATTGTGCCGAAACAAAATTTATCGGGCTTGATTGAGTATAGAGTGTATTATTTGTAGCCGGCGTACCACCGGTAACAGAAAACAATGTTGGTTGTACAAAAGGATTTGGAGGATTATTATATAAGGAAACCAGGTCTGTGGGGCCAAAAAAATCAATGATCGCTTTAGCTTTTACCGGTGTAGAATATTTATAGCCTTGCAACAATGCAAGATGTGCACCGGCGCTGGCCCCAACTAAAACAAACTTATCTGAGATCTTATATTCCTGTCTTTTATTATATATAAATTCAACTGCAGCTTTAATATCCTGTTCCTGCGCAGGAAAAAGATCCGGCGTATTTGCAAGCCTGTAATTGATATTGAAAATTGCGTAAGTGGGTTCTCTTTTTTTAAGGCTATCAACATATTCATTAAAATCCGTTTTATCTCCGGTATTCCATCCACCCCCGTGGATCATGATCATTACTTTGGTAGCGGTAGTGCTCCTGGTTGCTGGTAAATAAACATCCATTTTTTGCTGGGCATTGTTTCCATAAGATACATTTAGCATTATGACAGACATATCTTGTTGTGAGTCATCTTCTTTTTTACAGGAAGAAAAGGATAGGAGAAAAAAAATAAGGATCAAAAGGCTTGATCTCATGTAGGATGATTTATTATAAAAGTACATTTTAAGATCATCGGCTTCCCAATGTTAGGAAGATTTCACAGTTTTTTATTTCCCATTTCATCTAGGATTTCAAAATCGAATTGCCTGAGGTTTGCATTATTATTTTCGTATCGGTATCAACCAGAAGCGAGTCATTACTATTTAGCGGTTGACCTTATTTGTAGTTCCACCAATTGCTTTTCATCAATTGTAGAAGGAGCATCAAGCATTACATCACGGCCCGCATTGTTTTTTGGAAATGCAATAAAATCACGAATGCTTTCGCTGCCACCGAGAATAGCGCAAAGTCGGTCGAAGCCGAATGCGATACCACCATGCGGCGGGGCGCCGTATTCAAATGCTCCAAGGAGAAAACTGAATTTATGTAGTGATTCTTCTTTGGTCATTCCTAATGCGGCAAACATTTTTTCCTGTAACTCTCTTTGGAAGATCCTTATCGACCCACCGCCGATCTCATTGCCGTTTAATACCATATCATAAGCGTTTGCCTTAATGTTGGCATAAGGGTGTTTAAGATATTCAGCAGCATTTTCAATTGCAGGATCATTACTGATCATTATTTCAATATCCGATGGCTTGGGTGAGGTAAATGGATGATGACGTGCCACCCAACGATTCTCATCTTCAGCATATTCAAATAAGGGGAAATCTAAAACCCAAACGAGTTTAAATTCTTCTTTTTTTCTATAGCCAAGACGTTCTGCCATTTCAAGACGTAATTCGCTGATGGCTTTTCTTGTTCTTTCTTCAGCACCGGCCAATATTAAAACAAGATCACCTGTAGACGCATTGCATGCAGCCGCAATGGCTTTTAATTTTTCTTCATTGAAAAATTTATCCATGCTGCTTTTATAGGTTCCGTCTTTATTGCATTTAATAAATGCAAGCCCACCCATGCCGATCTGTGGTCGCTTCACCCATTCGATCAATTCATCCGTTTGCTTACGGCTATAATCACTACAGCCAGGAACTGCAATTGCAACTACAGTTTCAGCATTATCAAAAACACCAAAGCTTGCACCCGTGATCAACTCTGATGAATCCTTTTTATTTGTATAAACTGAAGACGGTTTTTTCAGGTTCAGCAATTTCCAGTCAAAACGAATATCTGGTTTGTCATTGCCATAATTCCACATTGCATCTTCCCAGGTCATGCGAGGCACTTTCTCCGTGTAATCAATTCCTTTTACTTCTTTGAAAATTGACTTGATCAAACCTTCAAACATATTCAGAATATCTTCCTGTTCAACAAAAGCCATTTCGCAATCGATCTGTGTGAATTCAGGTTGGCGGTCTGCCCGTAGATCTTCATCACGAAAACATTTTACGATCTGATAATAACGATCGTAACCGCTTACCATTAATAATTGCTTAAAGGTTTGCGGTGATTGCGGCAATGCATAAAACTGTCCACCATTCATTCTTGACGGAACAACAAAATCTCTTGCACCTTCGGGAGTTGATTTAATTAAAAAAGGCGTTTCAATATCCATGAAACCTTGTTGATGCAGATAATTTCTTGTTGCACGGTTCACGGCATAGCGAAGTTCAAGATTTTTCTTTACGGCATTTCTGCGCAGATCCAAAAAACGATATTTCATTCGGATATCATCCCCGCCATCTGTATCATCCTGGATGGTGAAAGGCGGTACGGCTGACTTATTTAATATTTTAAATGATGTTACAATTATTTCAACATCGCCGGTAGGTATATTGGAATTTTTGTTACTTCTTTCATGAACCGTGCCGGTGGCTTGTAAAACAAACTCACGTCCCAAAGGGTTTGTATCAAGCTGTTGATTTAATTCTTCCCCAAAAAGCAATTGCGTGATTCCATACCGGTCACGGAGGTCAACGAAAGTGATGGCGCCAAATTTCCTGATCGTTTGTACCCAACCAGCGAGGGTCACTTCATTATTTACACTATTGATTCTTAATTCGCCACAAGTATGAGTTCGAAACATTCGATTTTAAATTTTATTCCAAAGGAACTCCTTCGGAAGATTTCAGATTTCGGATTGTTGAGCAGAAATACCGAATGTTGAAGAGTGCGACCCTTCCACTTCGCTTTGCTCAGTGTCCCGGTAAACTGCGACGCTTATTGATGAAAAGCGAACAGAACCTTGAACGGAGCGTCGCAACCGAAGCTTAATAGTAACACTTTGGCCCGGCCCCAAAAAATTCAACGGCGGCAAAGATAAGGACAAATGAATGCCTAAGAGTATGGTTTGACTGTCGTGACCGAATGAGTTCCCGCCCTTTGCATAAATTATTTCCGGTCAAACGTAATTTTCCTAATGATTCTATCGTTTTTAAATCATTAGTAATTCCACCCAAAAAAATCGTAAAGCTTGCAATTTGGAAAACGATTATATATTTTTAAAGTTCCGAACCCTGAAACATGCTGACATTTTTAAGAAAACTGAATCACTTTTTTGCTCCGCAAAAGCTGGAAATCCCAGCGCCACCTCCTGTAGAGGAATTGGTCAGCGATGAAATTTTCAATCATTATTCCTACATCATCAGCAGTCGCATTCAATATTTTAATGAGCTTTCTTATGAACTAAAACAAAAATTTGTAAACAGGGTTCACCAATATATTACGCTTAAGCAGTTTCATTATATCGGCCTGGAACCTAAAGACGAGATCCCTGTTCTAACAGCGGCTTCTGCCATACAAGTTACATTTGGTTTGAAGAGCTACCTGATGCAACATTTTAAAAATATATATATACTGGCTGATGCATATCGAATGGACAATGATGAAGAATTGTATATAGGTCATGTGGCTCCGGAAGGCATCTACCTTTCATGGAAGCATTTTCTTTTTGGTTATTCTGATAATACAGATAATATAAACGTAGCGGTGCATGAAATGAGCCATGCACTTTTATTTAATAATTATTTTGCGAAGTATGGTGTTGATAAAAACTTCAGAGCCAATTATGAAAGATTTTCAACAACAACAGGTCCTATACTGGCAGATGTAATTACAAAAAGGCAAAGCTATCTGCGCAATTATGCGTTGACGAATATTCATGAATTCTGGGCAGTAAGTGTAGAAGCATTTTTCGAAAACCCGGCTGATCTTAAGATCAATATGCCTCAGTTGTATGATGCATTGTGCCGTGTACTGAACCAGGATCCGAATACAACTCAAAAAATTCTAAAACCCGAACTATGATAACACTCACACTACTCTATTTGTGCAAGAAGATTTTTTTTGAAAAGAAAAAGAAAGAACTCGTATTTGCTACTTCCTGAAAATTATTAAAGGGAAAATGATTTCTTTATTAAGAGCTTTAAGATTGATAACAATTTTAAAGCTCTTTTTATTTCTGATCACATTGTTACAGCATGTTCTTCTTTTAATTCATAGCGACGCTGAACGAGGTAATAATATAACAAAATAGCAGCGCCGATTGTAAAAGGTATTAATGCCATATGTTTTCCTGTAAATTCCTTCCAGACAATTATTCCATCAAACCCAAAAAATTCACTGATCATCCAATAAGCGTTGGCCGTGATCCAAAACACTATTGCCAGGTTATGTGCCAACTCCGATTTTATCGTTCTTGTGCGGTATGCAATGTAAATGGCTATTGAAAGCGTGGGTACGATCATAATGATACCAAGTGTTTTCCAGATCATGCACCAGCTAATATCTTTCATTAGCCAAAAAGCGATGTGCATGTTCTCCAGCCTGCGGAATCGGGCAGGTATTTGGTAAAAGGCTTCTTTCTTTTCTGTCATTGCAGTTGAGTTTGATTTGGATAAGATCAAAAATAATTGAATGCGACTAGATCTATGGTAGAATCTTATCGCATCAGAATTTTTGAAAACCTGCTTATATCGGCTTCTGATAAAATTTGATCTTTGTTGGTAAGATTATCCGTTAATTGTTTAGCAAAAAAAGGTGCTAATGAACAGCCCTTTGTTCCCATACCATTTAAAATACCAATGTTTTTATAAGTTGGATGAAAGCCAACGAAGGGCCTCCGTTCAATATTCGCAGGGCGAACAGATGCTTTGTGATCTACAATTTTAAACGGCATCTTTAGCCACGATCTTAAAAGTAACTCAGTTTGTTTTCTGAATTGTTCAGTAGGTTGATCATCCGGAAATTCCCATAAATAATTTGAGCCAAGCCAAAAAAGATCTTTTTGAATTGATGTAAGCATCATTCCTTTTTTAAAAATATGTGTTGAAGGAATGCCTGGAGCTTCAATAAGAAGTGCTTCACCCTTATTTAAAGCAAAAGGGAGATTTTTAAAAAAAGGATTTAAAGAAGAGTGAATGCCATCGCAAAAAATTATTTTTTCAGCTTTAATATTTTTATAGTTTATTTCTCCATCGACGTGTTTCAATTCAGTTATATCAAAATTTTCTTCAAGAAATTGGTTGTTTGATAAAATTTTATTTCTCCATACGGGAAGAATTTCTTTTAGATTGACAACATAACAGAGATCTACTTCGCCAAATCCAAAGTCATAATTAAAAATGTTTTGATATTGCCCTTGATCTTGGGGATGAAACAAAAGATCTGCATTCTCTTTTACTCTTTCATCAAAAGCGATCTTCATTTGAGGTGTAGGATGGAAGTCGATCAGACTTTTTTTCTCAATAGTCCTGATGTTAAGTTCACTTCCTAATTCTTCATAAGCGGGGATAAGAAAAGAAAGCAGCTCATCGATTATCCATGTTTTTACAATTCTTCTTCCTGTTACAGGATTGATAATACCTGCTGCAACTCTTGAAGCTGAATTGGGTTGGTCATTATCTATTACAATAAATGATTTGTTTGCTTTTTGTATAAAATAGCTGAGCCAAGTTCCGGAAATGCCTTGCCCGATAATGAGAAATTCTGTTTGCATGAAGAACAAATATAAAATGTTCAATGCTCAATGTTCAATTTTCAACGATCATTTATCAAAAGTCTGAATTGAACATTCTCTATTCAACATTTAACCTAATCCCTTCAGAATGACTACTGAACTCCGGTGCATACATGCACTGAATGTTTGTAATGCCATTGCTGAAATTACCCGTATGTGTAACGAATAAAGGATACTCAAACACGTAAGTTCCTTTTCGCAGGTAATCAAAGAAGAAATTAGTGCTGGCGTCTTTTGTTGTTTCATAATAACCAAGGCCGCCTTGCCATTTATAACTGCTTAAAACATTTACCGGTTCAAGGCAAGAAGCTCTCATATCTTTCATATGAACATATTCCATATCACGATCAACCCTTAATTCAATTCTTACTTTTATTTTATCACCAACTTTTACGGCATCTCCTTCATTTATTGGGGTAAGTACCGGCCCACGATCTGTATTTGTTTCAACGAAAAGCTTTTTATACAACTTTAAAGGTGTAGAGGCGGTTGTTATTTTATCAAGGTCTTCAAAATATTGCCAGTAAACGCCACCCCATGAAGCCCCCCCACCCCCCGAAGGGGGGATTTTGGAAGATTCTTGTTTGATCGAGATATTTCCCATGCTAGGAGTAACCAATGGCCCATTGATTGTCTTCTTGAAATAGCCCGTTCCTTCTTCTTGTTTATTATCTGTTGATCTTATAGTCGTATTGCCTAATTTAATTTCAACAACAGGTTCATCAATTAACAGATCAGTTCCTTGTAACAATAAAGCATAGCATGCCTCTGCCGTTGCTTTTGTTGTTTTCCAGTTAGTGGTCTGTTTATTTTTCAGTAGCCATGTTTTCAGATCGTCAACAGTTTTTGTGTCTTTAGTGATCTCGCCAAACACTTCAATTAATAATGCTTGTGTTTCAATAGGCGCCTGGTGCCAGAACCAACCACCGCTGTTTTCTTTCCAATACATTCCTAACTCTTCATTATTGATGCTCGTTTCCTTTAGTGATTTTAAAATGGCTGCAGGCGTTTTTGTATCACCAGTTCTGAATAAGGTCAATGCGATCATTCCCTGCATGTATTTGTTTTGCTTTGTCCATGATTGCTGAGTGCGGCTCCGGAAATAATTATAAGCTGTTTGTGATGCTGCGGCAATTTTTTGCTCAGCAAAAAAACTACGCATGTATAAATATTGTATCTCGTATTGATCCGGTGAGTATTTAGCAAGGTCAGTTTTATTCTTTTTTAGTTCATCATGATCTTTTTTGATCTGCAGATCAAGATAGGGAATAGCGAGTTTAAGAATTGGCTCCAGTTTTTTGATATCAACCCCCAATTTTTTTAAATGACCGATACCTGTAACAATATATTGTGTGATATAACGATTATCCGGTCCGCCTTTGAACCAAACAAATCCACCGTTCTCCAATTGCATTTGCTTTAATTTTTCGTAAGCGCCGTTCATTTCATTGCTCATTTTTATCATATCAAAAAGTAACCCAATATTTTTCTTTTGTTGTTCTTCTGTTTTTGCCTGCAATACCCAAGGTGTTTCTTCCAGCAATACAGCTTTCAGTTCCTGGTTCTTTTGGAGATTGCTTAATAAAGCAGCCGTATCTTTTGTGTTCTCCGAAGGAGTCCTTGCGGACCAGCTTTCAAATATTTGCTTGATGCGTGGAGATGTGTTTGCAATTTTTGAAGCCAATGCATTTGCATAAAAACGGTTCCATGTTTGCTCTGCACATTCATAAGGATACTCCATTAAATAAGGTAAAGCCTGCACAGCATACCACGTCGGGTTAGAAGTGTATTCAACAGTAAGCGAATGATGTTGTAATGTTTCAGAATTTCCCGATGTCAACAATTTTTCAAACCGGAAGTTCTTTGTTTGAGTATTCCGCAGGTTCAATGGAAGAGTTTCTGTCACCAATGTTCGATTGGTGAGCACGGGCATCGCGGCTTCTTCACCATCACTTACATCCCCGGCTCTTGCAACAACACGCCATACTAATGCTTGGTCAAACAAATAAGGAACTTGTATCGGGAATACTACAGGTTCACTTTGTCCGGCTGCTACTGTGAAGTATTGATTCGGATACATATTATTGAACCAGCCACTGACTGATTCATTTGTTGCCGCATCAAATAATTGCAACTCGGCTTGACCGGTTAATTCTTTATCGGTAAGGTTAACGATCTTGGCGCTGAATTCCATTCTATCACCTTCTCTTAAAAATCTTGGTGCATTTGATTGTACCATCAATTGTTTTTGAGTAACAATTTCTTTACTGCTATAACCAAATGAAAGATCTTTTGTATGAGCTAATGCCTGGAATTTCCATCTTGTTAATGCTTCAGGTAGAGTAAATGAAAATTCAATATCGCCATTATCATTTGTTCTAAGATCAGGAAAGAAGAAAGCGGTTTCGTTGAAGTTTTTGCGGATTTGTACAGCTTTATCTTGCTTAGGTAATAAATTGGATATTGATGAAGAATCCATTTTCAACCCTTCGTCTTTAATAATTTCCATTCCTACCTCTTTTTCAGCTAACGCACCCCTGATTTTAACCTGCTGCATTGATGGGGGTTCAGCTTTTGCAGATACATCTGTCATCTCCCGCTTTATCATATGTTGTTTGTAATACCCAAAATGAATAACTGCCTCATTAATATCGAAGATCAATTCATCATATGATTTTTCAACACTTTTTACTGCATTTACAGTGTTATCCGGCTTTTCTTCTGATTCAAATTCAGAAAAGTTATGATCGCTTTTCCATAGCGAATTGTAAGAATATTTCGGCCAAATATTGGGCTCATTCCAGCTATGAAATTTAAACTGATCCAGCGAGGCATCATACATGCTTGCTAATATTTCAGCGGCGATCTTTTCTTTTTTAAATCCGTTGATCTTTACTTTCCATTTTTCTTCACTACCGGGCAGAGTCTTATCACGGAAAGTTGCATATTCAATACGGAGGTCCTTGTTGGTCCAAGGTATGGTGATAATATCATTGTATTCATAAAAACGATTGTTCTTTACAAAAAAGAAATTGACGCCATAACCACCACGATCTGCATCTGTGGCAACAAACTCAAAATCTTTTTTTTCATTGTCAATATTTAAATATTGATATATTTTGTTTTCCTGTGTGTTATTTCCTGTTTTTATTGTTTGCCTGATCACAAACAGGTCATTAGCTGAAGTGCCAAGTTGTATTACTGTTTTCTCACCAGGCTCAACAGGCTTTGATCCTTTGGTCCATAAATAAGTGGGTGAATTAAGTTGTTTACTCTTTTCATCAAATAGCTCTATATATTGTATATCTTTTATTTCTTCGCCATTCTTATCTTTTGTTGAAATTTCAACCATATAAAAGCCGGTCCCGATCTTTCCATTGTCAATTTTCCATTTACCATCATCTTTTACTGAATCTGCTTTCTCAAATACTTTTTCTCCCTTTCCCCAGCTTTTAAGATCCGTTTCGTTATCATATTCATCGTTTGGAAAATATTTTATGTATTCGTTTTTG
>Ga0066652_100002568_pt1 | contig 10024 bp, 8 predicted proteins | sample GraSoiAngelo_101_FD_71413 | JGI IMG/M metagenome (GOLD analysis project Ga0066652, IMG submission 71413) | Grasslands soil microbial communities from the Angelo Coastal Reserve, California, USA - 14_0903_02_30cm | ecosystem: Environmental > Terrestrial > Soil > Grasslands | place: USA... | reverse complement strand
AAGATCGAGATCAACATCTTCGGCGTGCGCGATGGGCGAAAGATCCGCAAGGAGATCATCGAGCACAAGCCCTCGCAGGCGATGCGGCTCGGACCCGCGGCGGTGCGCACGGGCGACCTCTTGTGCCTTTCCGCGCTCTATGCCGCCGACGCGAACGGCGCGCTGCCTGGCGCGCCGTCGGGCCTGCGCTATTTCGGCGCGCCGGTGCAGCACCAGATGCGCGCCGTGCTCGACGCAGCCGACGCGATCGCACGCGCCGGGGGAAGCTCGCTCGCCAACGTCGTGCGCGCGCACCATTTCGTCGGCGACCTGAACCTCGCCTATCCCGCGCTGCGGGTATGGAACGAGCGGCTCGCAGGCGCGCCGATCCCGTTCGGGGTGGTGCGCATGCCGACGCCGATGCCGACCCCGGGCTGCGACGTTATCGTGGACGCCTGGATTTATTGCCCTGGCGGCTGAATGCCCTCGTAGGGCGCAATAAGCGAAGCACATTGCGCCGTCTGGATTTGGTATGCTCCATCCTGGTTTTCAGAAGGCCCTCGCCTACCTCACCAGCGACAATGTCCGCTCGCTGCTGACGGACCTCGTGGACAACAGCAGCCCGACCGGGAACGAGATCGGCGTCGCGCAATATCTCACCGCGCGCATGCGCCGCATCGGCATGGACACCAATCTGCCGCTCGTCGACGCCGGGCGGCCTAACGCGGTCGGGCACCGGCGCGGACGCGGCGATGGGCTCAACCTCCTGTTCACCGGCCACATGGACACGTCCTATTCCGGCGCCGAGGAGCATCTCGCCGGGGAAGGATTTCAACCCAAGGCGGTTTACCGCGACGGCTGGGTCTGGGGCCTCGGTGCCAACAACATGAAAAGCGGACTCGCCGCGGCGCTGAGCGCGATCGAGGCGATCGCCGCGGCCGGCATCGAGCTCGCGGGCGATATTTCATTCGCCGGCGTGGTCGGCGAGATCGAGAAGACCGCGGTCGAGGAATTCCAAGGCGTTGAATATTCCGGCTACGGCATCGGCACGCGTCATCTCGTCACCCACGGCGGCACCGCTGATTTCGCCCTATTGGCCGAGCCGACCGGCCTCAAGATCGCGATCGCAAACATGGGCGTCGTCTGGCTGCGCATCACCGTGCGCGGCACTGTCGCGCATTCCGCGCTCGCCAATCGGCCGGACGTGGTCAACGCGATAGCCGTGATGCACGAATTGCAGAGCGATATCGCGCAATGGGCACGCGATTACGAAGCCCAACATGAATACATGGGCGAGCACGCCAACGTGACGATCGCCGCGATCCGCGGCGGGGCGCCGTGGCGATTGTCGCGCAATCCGCACGATTGCAATCTCTACCTGGACATTCGCACTGTGCCCGGCCAGAGCATCGAGGACATCAAGCGCGACCTGCGTCGCGTGCTCCGCGCCTTCGCCGAGCGCAAAGGTATCCCCGAGCCGGAGATGCACATTTATGTCACCGATCCACCGCTGCTGCTTGACCGCGAGCTAGCCGTGGTGGAGGCGCTTGGCAGGGCGCGGCAGGCCGTGACCGGCGAGGCGCCGAGCTTCATCATCCGCCGGCCCGGCGCCGATGCCGTGCATCTTACGGCCTATGGCGTGCCCTGTGTCATTTTCGGCCCCGGTGGGCGCATGCATCCGGATGCGCGCGGAGCCGGCATGCACGCGTTCGGCGAGCACGTACTGGTGGAGGATTGCGTGACCGCCGCGAAGGTCTATCTTGCGCTCGCCCTCGACCTGTGCAGCCGAAACGCGGCATGATGCACGACATGCGGGACAAAAACGTAATGCAATGGGTTCGCTTGCCGCTCGCGGTTTTCGCCTGCCTCCTCGCGCTGTGGTCGGCGGCGACGGCACAGAGCTACCCGAACCGGCCGATCACCTTTGTCGTGCCGTTCGCGCCGGGCGGGCTCAGCGACGTGCCCGCGCGGGTATTGGGCGCGATCATGCAGGAGAAGATGGGCGCCTCGATCGTGGTCGAGAACAAGACCGGCGCCTCGGGCGTCGTCGGCGCCACCTCGGTCTGGCGGGCAGAGCCGGACGGTTACACGCTTTTGATCAATGCGCTCGCCGACGTGCAAAATCTACACTACATCAAGGTGCCCTATGATCCGATCACGGATTTCAGTTTGATCGGCAAAATCACCGATGGTCCGCCGCTCGTGCTCGTGGTCAACGGCAATCTGCCCTACAAATCGCTGGCGGAGCTGATCGCCGACGCCAAGGCCAATCCCAACAAGCTGAGCTTCGGCACCTCGGGACCGGCGACCTCGCCGGCGATCGCGCTGACGCAACTCAACCACGCCGCAGGCACGAAAATCGTCGACGTGCCATATCGCGGCTCGGGTGAGGCGGCCAACGCGGTTGCGACCGGCGCGGTGCAAGGGACGTTTACGTTCTTCACTTCCGCGAAGCCCCTCGTCGATGCCGGCAAGGTGCGGGTGCTCGCGATCGCGGGCAAGGATCGCATCGTCGCCTGGACGGACGTCCCGACCATGCAGGAATTGGGCTACGCCAACTTCAATCACAGCGGCTTCGTCGGCCTGGCGGGCCCGCCGAAATTATCGCCGCAGATCGCCGCTCTGCTCAACAAGGCGCTCAACGAAGCGATCCACTCCGACGCCTTCAAGGCGCGAATGGAGGCGCTCGGCATGACCATCCCTGCGGCCGACACCAACACGCCGGAGAATTTTGCCGCCTTCATGCGCGCGGAAAACGCGCGCCAGGCGGAGCTGGCGAGTTTGACCGGCCACGATCCCATGGCGCCGAAACAATAAGCGAAGCGCGTGGACCGGTTGCTGGGGCGTAGTCCTCGTACGACATCGCGCCGCGCGCGGAGCTAACCCTGCACGGAATACCCGCCGTCGACCGTGATCGCTGCCCCGGTCACGAAATCCGAGGCCGCGCCCGCCAGAAAAACCGCAATCCCGGCGAAATCCTTCGGCTCGCCCCAGCGGCCGGCGGGCGTACGCGCCATCACAGTCTCGTTCAGGCCGGCGATCTCGCGCCGGGCTTGCCGCGTCAGGTCGGTATCGATCCAGCCCGGCAACACCGCATTGACCTGGATGTTCTCCTTCGCCCAGGCGGTCGCGCAGGCGCGCGTGAACTGCACGATGCCGCCCTTGCTCGCCGCGTAGGCGGGCGCGAAGCCGGCGCCGAAAATCGACATCATCGATCCGATATTGATGATCTTGCCGCGTCCCGCCTTCTTCATGTGCGGATAGGCGGCATGCGTGCAGATGAACGCGCTGGTGAGATTGGTATCGATCACAGTGTGCCATTCGGCCGTGCTCAGCGTGTCGGGCGACTTGCGGATGTTGGTCCCAGCGTTGTTGACGAGAATATCGAGGCGGCCGTGACGCGCCGCCGCTTGATCGACCAGCGCACGGCAGGAGGTCTCGCTCGTCACATCGACCGCGGCGAACTCGGCGTTGCCGCCGGCCCGCGCGATGCGCTGCACAGCCGTTTCGCCCTTTTCGGTATTGCGCCCGGCCAGCACCACGATGGCGCCGGCCGAGGCGAGACCTTCCGCCATTCCGAGTCCAATGCCGCCATTGCCGCCGGTGACGATTGCGACGCGGCCGGAAAGATCGAACAAGCTCATTGCATTCCCCTGAGCGGCGACGCCGGTTGTGTGCGATAGGTGACTTAGTGTTCCGGGTTTCAAAATGCTCCGTGGGAGCGCGTCAATAGCTGGACTTGATTGTTCGCTCCGCGGATGACGTGGCCCTATTAGTAGCTCGTTACCTTGAATTCGTCGCCGAATTCGCGGTCGCCGTCCACCCAAATGCCAAGACCGACGGGCCTTGACCCGCAGGTCGCGGGCCGCGAGAGTCCCCTCGTCGTCTTCGCCTGACCTTCGCCGCGCCGCAGGTTCCCATGAAGGTTCTATTCGTTCACCCTGGCCCATTGCTCTACACGAATGTCTTCCTTCGGCTCGAGCCGTTGGGTCTCGAACTCGTGGCGGAGGCGGCCCGCCGCGCCAAGCACACCGTCCGGCTCCTCGATTTGCAGGTCGAAAGTCACGCCGACTACCACCGCATGCTCGCCGAGTGGCAGCCGGACTTCATTGCGTTTTCCTGCAACTATCTCGCCAATGTGCCGGAGATCGTCGATCTGGCCAAGGCTGCGAAATGCGCTCTGCCCCGCGCTTTCATCTGCGTCGGCGGCCACAGCGCCTCCTTCATCGCCACCACCATTCTGGAACACGGCGAGGGCGCGATCGACTGCGTGCTCAAGGGCGAAGGCGAGGCAGGCATCGTCAAGCTCCTCGAAGCGGTCGCCGGCGACCGCGGTGCGATCGTCAAAGTGCCCGGCGCCGTCACCGCGGACGGCGAGGGCCCTCGCCCTGGATTCGTCGAGCACCTCGACGAGATCCGGCCCGCGCGCGATCTCGTGCGCAAGCGCCGCAAATATTTCATCGGCGTGCTCGATCCCTGCGCCTCCATCGAATTTTCCCGCGGCTGCCCCTGGGACTGCTCGTTCTGCAGCGCTTGGACGTTCTACGGCCGCAGTTATCGACTGCTCAGCCCGGAATGCGTCATCGAGGACCTCGCCTCCATTCGAGAGCCGGGCCTTTTCATCGTCGACGACGTTGCATTCGTCCAACAACGGCACGGCCTTGCAATCGGCGAAGCCATCGCTCGCAAGGGCATCCGCAAGAACTTCTACCTTGAGACGCGCGGCGACGTGCTGCTGCGTCACAAGGAGGTGTTCCAGTTCTGGAAGAAGATCGGCCTCACCTACATCTTTCTCGGCCTCGAGGCGCTCGACGAGGAGGGATTGCGAAAGTTTCGCAAACGCATTCCGCTCGGGCGCAATTTCGAGGCGCTCGAATTCGCCCGCTCGCTGGGCGTCGAAGTGGCCATCAACCTCATCGCCGATCCGGATTGGGATGAAGAGCGCTTCCGGGTCGTGCGCGAGTGGTGCATGAACGTGCCGGAGGTGGTGAATATCAGCATCAATACGCCCTATCCCGGCACGGAGACGTGGCTCACCGAGCAACGCCGATTGCAGACGCGGGACTATCGCTTATTCGATATCCAGCACGCCGTGCTGCCGACGAAGTTGCCGCTTGCGACGTTCTATCGCGAACTCTTGCACACGCAGCGGGTGCTCTACCGCAAGCATATGACGTGGTGGACGGCACCGATGTTTGCCGGCGTGCTCGCCCGCAATCTCCTGCGCGGCCAGACCAACTTCATGCGCGGCATCATGAATTACAGCAAGGTCTACAACGTCGAGAAGATGCTCTCGGATCATGCCCGGCCAGTGCATTACGAATTGCCGTTGCCGCCGCGCGCGGCGATGGATGGCCGGGATGCCAAAGCCGCTCAGCTCTACATTCATGCGCCGCGCGGCCGCGCCGGCCGCAGCATCGACGATTCCACCGAGCACTTCGTCGAAGCGACGCGCATGGGCGCTTCCGGCTAAGAGAAAATCGTCTGCGCCGTTGCGCGCACGCCTGCATTCTCTTGCGTCTCGTCAATGCGCGGTTGCCGCAACTTGGGCGCCCTGCGCTCGCCGCCTGCGCTGACTGTGAATCCACGGCTTGCTGGATCTGCCGCGCATGGATTCCCTCGCCGCCTTGAGCGCGACCGGACCGACGTTCGCGAGGAACACCTTTTCGTGGGTGCGCGAGAGCATCGCGATGGCTTGCTTCAACGAGAGCCACTTCACAGCCTTGATGTCGCTCATCGGCTCGCGCATGGGTCCGCCGGTAACGCGCATGTGCCAAAACTGCACGAGCTTCATCCGGCCATCAACGGAATAAAGCATGGAGCCAAGGAAACCCTGCACCGAAACCTGATGCCCGGTTTCTTCGAACACCTCTCGTTTGGCGCCGGCAAGCGCGGGCTCACCGGGATACAGTTTTCCCTTCGGCAGTACCCATGACTTGTCCCGTCGCAATCGCACGATTGCGATGCGGGGTCGGGAGCCGTCGCGTAAGACAATTCCGCCCGCGGCCAGAACCGGCGCGGCGGCCTCGATGGAATCGGCCATGTCAATGCCAACGGGTATGAACGCGCGCGGGGGAAGCGGCCGCTCGCGCTTGCTCGCCCAAAAGGGCGACCCACATTGCACACAGTGCCGCCGTAAGAACCCCCGTGGTTACGGCTGCCCAGCCCATGCTGTACCTCCGACTCGCGTGAAAGAGCACGACGCGTTTCTCTTCAGGGCGCGCCGCGCATGCTCGCTCGGTTATACTTAACGCCGGGTTAACGTACCGAACCTACGGCCGCAGTGGCGAGCGCGGGTGTGAGGCAGTCATATTGCGCGCTGCGCACCACGCAAATCCCGCAAGCGAATTAAAGAACGTGCCGTAATTTGCGGCGCGCGCGCTTCCAGATATTCTAGCGCATGCCGCAGCAGCCCATGTTTACCGAATAGTCACGGTACCGCGGCTACCACTACGACATGGTTCATCGCAGCCGAGAACCGGGCGCGGAATGTCCAGCCTGTCGCCGCCGAATGGCGCCGATGGACCGCAAACCCATTGTCAGCACCGATTGCCTGGTCGACGTGACCTATATTTGCGAGTGGTGCGGCATGGAAACAAAGCGCGCCGTCAGAGAGCAGGCAAAACTCTCGCACGCCCGCGCCGGCGGACGACACGATCTGTCACGTAGCGTTGGCCGCTAGACAATTGTCCCAAGAGAACGCGCACGCGGCCCACGCCGTTGCGGGTTGACCATGCACCGCCGGCGGCGCGTCGCGATCAAGCTCGCGCCGACGAGGTGATCAAAATAAGCGAGCGGCACCGTTCAAATCCGCGGCGCCGCCCCGGCCTGGGATCCCGCCTCACGTGGATTTAGCAAACCCGTAGAGGACCGCGGGATTGTCGACCAGGATGGCCGTGCGTTGCGCCGGATCCGGCGCCCATTCCGCCAGCAGGTCGAAGAGGACCGCGTCGTTCGGCTTTTCCTTCTCGGTCGGATGCGGCCAGTCGCTCGCCCACACCACCCGCTGCGGCGCGGTTTTGACGTAGGCGCGCGCGACCGGCACGGTATCGGCGTAGCTCGGCGCGCCGATCTTGCTGTCCTGATAGGCCCCTGACAGCTTGACCCAGGTCTTGCCTTTGTCGATCAGCTTGCTGATCGTCTTGAAGCCCGGATTGTCGAGCGCGTTGGGTTGCGCGAGACGGCCGAGGTGATCGAACACGATCGGCGAAGGAACGCGCAGCAACAGATCTTCGATGCCGGCGATTTGCTCGCCCTTCATGTGGATCTGAATATGCCAGCCGAGGTCGTTCACCCGCTTCGATAGCGGCTCGATCATCTCGACCGTCGTGGCGCCCGCCTGCACCAGATTGAAGCGGATGCCGCGGATGCCGAGATCATTCATGCGCTTGAGCTCCGCATCGGCAACGCTCGTGTCGACGACGGCGACGCCGCGGGCAGTCTCGCCGATCTGCGCCATGGCATCGAGCGTGACGCGGTTGTCGGTCCCGTAGGTCGAGGGCGTCACGATGACGTTGCGCGTCGTGCCGATGCGCTTCTGCAGCAGCTTGTAATCGGCGACCAGGGCGTCCGGCGGCTTGAGCGTGGCCGACGGAGCAGTCGGATATTTGGCGTCGTAGATATGCATGTGGCAGTCACATGCGTTGGCCGGCGCCTGGAGCTTGGGGGCTTCGGTGCCGCTCGAATAGGGTACTTGCTGCGCACCGGCGGAGCGGATGCCGAGGGTGCTGGCAGCGCTCGTCATTGCCAGCGCGCCTGCCGCCTTCATGAAGTCGCGGCGGTCGGTCGACACGCGTTGCATGGAATTCCTCCCGTGGCCGAGCCAAGACGAGGGATCAAGCCGCGACTGCGGTTCTACACCCTCGCTAGGCTTTCAGTGGTTCGTTGTGCAGATAGGATGACAGCGGATCATCCTATTCCAATCTTTTGCTTCTGTCGTCCATGTTCGGGCGCGGCAGCGTTTTTGCGTGGGCGGTATGGTAATGTGCGGCTTGCGGTGCGAGGAAGGGATCTCATGAGGCGGCGCGAGTTCATCACGTTCGTCGGTGGCGCGGCGGCCGTTTGGCCGCTCGCAGCACGCGCCCAGCCCGAGCGAATGCCCCGCATCGGGGTGCTGGCTCCCACAATTCATGAAGGTGCGATCCTGCAGGGCTTGCGCGAGTTGGGGTATGTCCAGGGAAAGAACGTCGTTATCGAATACCGCCCTACCGACCGAACGGGCACTATTGCCGACTTCGCCGCTGAGCTTGTCCGTCTCAACGTCGACGTGATTATCGCGACGGGCTCGCAAGCAGTGCGCGCGGCCCGGCAAGCGACGCAAAGCATTCCCATTGTGATGACCGCCGCCAGCGACCCCATCGGCACCGGATTCGTCGCGAGCCTGGCTCGGCCGGGTGGAAACGTCACCGGCAACAGCCTTCTGTCCCCCGAGCTGAGCGGAAAGCGGCTGGCATTGCTCAGCGAAATCGTGAACGGTCTCTCGCGTGTCGCAGCGCTGTGATCCCGACGATCCGCCGGCCATGCTGTCGCTGCAAGAAACCGAGGCTGCGGCGCGGCAATTGCGCATGGAACTCACGTCCGTGGAGGCACGAAGTCCCGATGATTTGCACGCGGCCGTCACGTTCGCAACGAAGGCTCAGGCGCAAGAGCTCGTCATCCTTTCGGCGCCCATCATGACCATTTATGCCGGCCAAATCGCGGAGTTAGCGCGGGAGAATCGGCTGCCGGCGATTTACAATGGCAGTGAGTTTCCCAAAGCCGGCGGTCTGATGTCGTATGGACCGAACATCGACGATTTATGCCGGCGCGGCGCCGTTTACGTCGACAAGATTCTCAGGGGAACGAAACCCGCCGACCTTCCCGTGGAACAGCCGATCCAATTCGAGCTCGTCCTCAACCTCAGGACCGCGAAGGCGCTCGGCGTCGAAATCCCGCCGACGCTGCTCGCGGTCGCAGACGAGGTGATCGAATGAACGCCGCGCCGTCTGGTTTTACCCAGTGGAGAACCGCAATGTCTCGTATCAGGATGCAGTTGTTCGCGTTGACGTGTGCCGTGCTCGTTGTCACGTTGGCGGCGACAAGCCGCACGCGCGCGCAGCAAGCGGCGACGCCGCAAGACACGTTTCTTCTGACCGTGTTTCTCAAGCATGATCAAAGTAAGACGCTCGACCAGATCAACGAACAGCTCAAGCGCCAGGATTACTACAAGAAATTTCCTCCGCCCGGCGTCGAGGTCGTCTCCTGGTATGTGATGATGGGGATCGGCCAGGTGGTCACGTTGCGCGTGCCAGCGGCCCGCTTGCGCGACGTCAACCGCGCGATCGAGCAAAGCGCTTGGGGTGCTTACCGCACCGAGTTTTATCCGACCTACGACTTCAAGGCCGTCGCCGAGGAACAGCGCAGAACGCAGTAATATCAAGGCACACAATCTGACTCATGATGCCCGGCATGCAGTCGGGCTTGCGCAGACTGCGTCTTGTTCTCGCTCACCATGCTCGGGCATGGTGCATCGCAAGACCCGCGTGAACGCGCTCTAATACCCCAGCGCGCAACCATCCTTGCGCGGGTCGGAGCCGCCGATCAGCACGCCGCGCTCCCAGTCGATACGGATCGCCTGCGCGCCGCCCCATGGATTTGACGCGAAGGCCACCTCGTGCCCGCGCGCGCGAAGCCCTTCGACGCTCGATCGCGGCAGCCCCCGCTCGACCACGCTCGTTGCTTCCAGGAAGAATGCGCGCGGGCCGTCGATCGCCGCCTGCACGTCCATGCCATAGTCGACCATATTCGTGATGATCTGCGCGTGCCCCATCGGCTGGTAATGCGCGCCCATGACGCCGAACGCAAGCTCGCAGCGCCCGCCACGGAAGCCCAGCGCCGGGATGATGGTGTGCATCGGCCGTTTGTTCGGACCGAATGCATTGGGATGATCGGGATCGAGCACGAAACACGCGCCGCGGTCGGTCAGCGTGATGCCGGTCTCCTCTGTGCAGATGCCCGCGCCGAAATCTGAAAAGAGCGTGTTGATCAGCGACACCGCCATGCGGTC
>Ga0066652_100002566_pt1 | contig 10026 bp, 7 predicted proteins | sample GraSoiAngelo_101_FD_71413 | JGI IMG/M metagenome (GOLD analysis project Ga0066652, IMG submission 71413) | Grasslands soil microbial communities from the Angelo Coastal Reserve, California, USA - 14_0903_02_30cm | ecosystem: Environmental > Terrestrial > Soil > Grasslands | place: USA... | reverse complement strand
GCGCTTAGGCACCGGGATCTCGACGGGCTTGCCCGGTTTAGGCCGCGTCTCGTGCTCAGGCTGGCGCAGGTCAGTCATCCAGAGTGAGGGTAGTGAGTGGATCAGCGGCCGCAGTTTTTGGGCACTAGCGGGCACTGGCGGCGCTATCCAGTCGTGGATCCGGCGTCCAGCCTGAGCGCCGGACCATGAGAAACGCCGTGTTAGCGGGGCTTCTTCTAATGGGCGCGGCTGGTTTCGAACCAGCGACCTCTCGCGTGTGAAGCGAGCGCTCTCCCACTGAGCTACGCGCCCGGGCGGCGCATTCTATGCCGGGCGGTCATCCCAGTTCCTCGTACTCCGCGTCGGTCAGCTCGATCTCCAGTGCGCCCAGGTTCTCCCGCAGGTGGTCGATCGACGTGGTCCCGGGGATGGGGAGCATGATCGGCGACCGCCTGAGCAGCCAGGCCAGGGCGATCTGGGCGGCGGTCGCGTCGTGCTCGTGGGCGATCCGGGTCAGCGTCGCCCCGTCCTGTCCCCGGAGCGGGAAGTACGGAATGAAGATGATCTCCTGCTCGGTGCAGTGGTCGACGACGTCATCGTGGCCGCGGTCCGCGCGGCTGTAGTGGTTCTGGACGGCGGAGACCTGCACCACCTGCCGGGCGCGCTCGATCTCCTCCACCCCGACGTTCGAGATCCCGACGTGGTGGATCGCGCCCCGTTCCCGGTACTCGCGGATCGCGCCGAGGCTCGTCTCGAGTGGAACGTCGGGGTCGACGCGGTGCAGGTAATAGAGCGGGATCGTGTCCGTCCGAAGCCGCTGCAGGCTCTCCTCGATCTGCGCGCGGATCGCGTCCGGGCGCCCGTCGCGATACCCGCCCTTCGTCGCCACCACCAAGTTCTCAGGGAACGCGGCCAGAGCATTCCCGATCGTCCGCTCGCTTTCCCCGTTCGTGTATCCGTGAGCCGTGTCGATGAAGTTCAGCCCGGCGTCGACCGCGGTCTTCAGCAGTTCGCGGGTGTCCGGTGCGTCCGTCAGACGGTTCGTGCCGAGCCCGATTCTCGTGAGCTCGATGCCGTCGAGGGTGAGCGGTTCCGACATCGCCGACGATGCTAGCGACGGACCCGCCGCGCTCCTACGTCGATCTTACGACGGGTTTAGCGCCTTCTTGAACTGCCAGGTCCAGGCGGCCGCGCTGCGCGCCGCCGGTGCCAAGTAGTTCATACCTGGCGCTTATGTACGGCAGAGAACGACCTAAGGCGGGCGCTTCATCCTCTACCCAGGCCATCTCCTAAGGCGAAGCGAGGTTCTGATGTCAACGCCGATCATCGACCAACCACCCACGGGCCCCCGAAACGGCCGGCTCGCCGATCCGCCGACGCCGCCCGACGGCCCGCGCGGCCGCCGACCCGCTGGGCGCGCCGGCCGAGCCGCGCTGGTCGCGGTCGCGCTCGCCGCGGCGCTCCTCGGCGCCGGAGCAGTGACCGGTGTGCTGGCCGCGACGGGCGCACTCGACGGCTCGACGAAGTCCACGAGCGTCGTCGAGCCGGTCGCCGCCTCCGGTGGGTCGACCACGGCGAGCCTGAACCCGCGTGCGCTGTACGCGAGGTCCGCGGCCGGGGTGGTCGACATCACCGCCAGCGGCGTGAGCTCGGGCGGCGATCAGGGCCGTGGCCCCTTCGGCCCGTCGGGCCCGTCCGGGCAATCGCAGACCGCCGCCGGCAGCGGGTCCGTCATCGATGGCCAGGGACGGATCCTCACCGCGGCGCACGTGGTCCAGGGCGCCTCGTCGATCAAGGTCAACTTCCAGGACGGGACCACGAGGACGGCGCGGGTGCTGGGAACCGACCAATCGACGGACATCGCCCTCCTGAAGGTCGACCCGAGCGGCCTGACACTGCACCCGCTGGCGCTCGGCAGCTCGAAGTCCCTGTCGGTCGGGGACGCGCTCGCCGTAATCGGCGACCCCTTCCAGTACAGCCGCAGCCTGAGCACCGGCGTGGTCTCCGGACTCGACCGGACGATCGGGGCGACCAACGGCTTCAGCATCGCCCACGCGATCCAGACCGACGCCTCGCTCAACCCAGGCAACTCCGGCGGGCCCGTGCTCGACGCACGCGGCCGGCTGGTGGGCATCGCCGACCAGATCGCGACCGGTTCGAGCTCCCAGAGCTCCAGCGGCGTCGGCTTCGCCGTGCCGATCGACCTCGTCAAATCCGAGCTCTCGCAGCTCGAGAGCGGCGCCCAGGTCAGGCATGCCTATCTGGGCATCGAGACCGGTAACTCGACCGACGGCAAGGGCGCGCTCGTCGGATCGGTCCAGGGCGGCGGCCCCGCCGCCGCGGCGGGACTGCGCGACGGCGACGTCGTGACCGCGTTCGACGGCTCCCCGATCCACGGCTCGAACGATCTGGTCGCGGCGATCACGTCGCACCGGCCGGGCGACCGCGTGACGCTGACGGTGCGCCGCGGCTCGAGCAATGTCAGCGTCAGCGCGACCCTCGCGGCCCAGCCGCAGCGGGCGTCGTCGAGCGGCTAGGAACGGAGGGCAGAGCTCGCCATGCGGGTCTGCCGCAGGCCGAGCTGGGACCGGCGCTTAGAGGCGCGGGCGCTGGCGCCGAACTCCGCCAGCGCCTCGCCCGCGCCCCGCACCACGCAGCTCAGCGGATCGTCGGCGAGGTAGACCGGCATGCCGGTCTCGGCGCGCAGCAGCTCGGCGAAGCCCCGCAGCAGCGAGCCGCCGCCGGCCAACACGATGCCGTGGGCCGAGATGTCGGAGGCCAGCTCAGGTGGCGTGCGGTCGAGCGTCTCCTTGACCCCGTTCACCGTGGTGGTCAGGGTGGGCGCCAGCGCGGCGCGCACCTCCCCGCTGGTCAGCGCCAGCTTGGTGGGCAGGCCCGAGATCATGTCCCGGCCGCGGATCTCCGCCGTGGTCTCCTCCTCCACGGGATAGGCCGTGCCGATGCGCAGCTTGACCTCCTCGGCCGTGCGCGAGCCCACGGCCAGGCGGTGCTCGTTCTTGACGAAGTCGACGATCGCCTCGTCGAGGGTGTAGCCGCCGATGCGCATCGACGTCGAGACGACGATGCCGCCCATCGAGAGTACGGCGACCTCGCTCGTGCCACCGCCGACGTCGACCACCATCACCCCCGAGGGCTCCGAGATGTCCAGACCGGCGCCGAGGGCCGCGGCGATCGGCTCTTCGATCAGCTCGACCTCGCGCGCGCCGGCGGCCATCGAGGCCTCGACGACGGCACGGGCTTCCACCTCGGTGATCCCGGAGGGAGCGCACACGATCAATCGCGCGCGGGCGCGGCGCGACGGCAGCACCCGGCGGATGAAGTGCCGGAGCATCTGCTCGGTGACCTCGAAGTCGGCGATCACCCCATCCTTCAGCGGACGCTGCGCCGAGATGGTGGCCGGCGTGCGTCCGAGCATGCGTTCGGCCTCGCTGCCCACCGCGTAGACCTCGCCGGTCTCGTCGACCGCCACGACGGACGGCTCGTCCACGAGGATGCCCTCGCCGTGCACGAACACCAGGGTGTTCGCGGTGCCGAGATCGATCGCGAGATCCCGTCCTCCGCCGAGGGCGCGCAGCAGGTTCATGCCCGCAGCATGACGGACCGGGGACCTCGGCGTGTCGTCTAGGCGGTTACGGCGCGCTCGCCGGCAGGCGCCCGGGCGCGCTCGGCGTCCGAACTCGGCGCCGGCGGACCGGCCGCGCCGGGCCCCGCGCTCGCCAGGCGCGCCAGCCCCCAGGCGAGCGCTCCGAGCATGCCGAGCCAGATGAGCAGCACCGCCACGTAGGCCAGACCGGTCAGGTATCCGGGCACGCCGGTCTTCTGCTCGCGCTGCAGGTTCTTCTTGTCCCGCACGAAGGCGCGGTCGAAATTGGCCTTGGCCGGTACGGCGCCGACCGGGATGGCCGGGTCATTGGGGAAGTAGACCGGCAGGCCCATGACCGCCGCGCCCTTGTGGAGCCTGACGGTGACCTTCCAATTCCCGTAGACCGGGATCGGCTTCGTGGTCCGGTAGACGCCCTCGCCGATCTGCTTCAGCGGGTCGACCACGCTCCCGCCGCCCTGCCAGGCCGTCACGTTGAGCCAGCGCGCATCGCGCGCGGCGTCGCGCGGCTGGAGCCGGATCGTCGCCCCCACCGTCCGCTTCGGAGCGCCGTGCACCGTGGTCAGCGCGACCGTCGCCCGGGGCGGACGGGCGGGATTGGGCATGGGCAACATGAAGGCGAGCACGCCGACCGCGGCCACCGCGGCCACCGGGACCGCCCAGCGCGGTGCGGTCTCGCGCGGGCGCTCGGAGAGCAGGGAGCGGCCGATCCATCCACCGATCACGCCACCGGCGACGGCGGCGATGAAGCCGGCGATGGCGCCCTCCGGGAACAGCGAGGACGGCCAGGGGATGGTCCACCAGACGTGCGACCAGCCCCACTCGGCGGCGAGCCCGACGGTGCCGATGGCGACGCCGGCGAGCGCGCCGAAGGCGATCGGGCGCCGGCGTGCGGCGAAGCGCAGCGCGATGAGCTCGACGAGCCCCGCCTCGACGATGTACAGCGGGAAGTGCGGCGTGGTCTGACCGAAGATCGGGCCGACGAGCAGCGCCAGGAGGCCGCGAATGACGAGGAAGATCGCAACCGCGCCGAGCGCGCCGCCGCGCCCCAGGCGCACCCGCGCGACCACGAGCCCGATGCCGGCGGCGAGCATCAGCAGGATGGGGTGGCAGACGAGCCGGAACTGGGGGACGGAGAAGTCGAACTCCGCCTGGAAGGTGGAGAGGCCGACGAGGAACGAGCCCGCGAGAACGAACTCCCGTGCGCGGGCGCGACGGCGGGCCGGTCCGGACTTCGTCCGCGTGCTCTCGCCCTCGACGTGCAGGATCCAGGCGCCGATGATCGAGAACGAAGCTCCGCCGATCAGCAGCAGGTGGGTCGGGCCCCACAGCGTCACGTCCTGGCCGAACAGGCGATGCCAGACGTCGTCCATCGGAAAGGCAAGCAGCGAGATCGAACCGCAGATCGCGATCAGCAGACCCCCGAGGGGAGCCCACCAGCCGTTGGGCAGGCGTACCGCGACTGCGTCCGGGCGCTTCAGCGGCAGCGCAATGGCGGCGACGCCGGCGAACAGGACTCCGAAAAGGCCGATGAGGATGAAGTAGTGGGCGGGGTTGGCCAGGGGACCGGGATCCCGGCCGTTGTCGAGGTGCAGCGAGATGTCCCAGTACATCCCGAACACGGCGGTGAGCAGCGCCACGCCCAGGAGCGCGCCCGGCAGCGCTGCCCAGCCGGCGACCCCGGACTCGCGCTCGGCCAGGTCGGCCGCGCGACCGACGATCTTCAGGCGCCCGCTGCGGTGCCCGAAGACCAGGGCGAGCATCCCGAAGCTGAGGGCCAGGCCGCCCACCGTGGCGATGATGACCTGGCCGATCTCCGCCCCGGCGGCGGGCTTGGTCGTCGAAGCGAGCGTCTGCAGGGCGGCGTCTCGGATCATGCTTCCCCTCCTGGCCTGTGCAACTGAACGGCTGGTCAGTTACCTATCCCCTCTCGCCGCGGCTCAAACGTCAAAGCTCGCCTGAGCTACGATGAAACGCGGACCGTGCTAGGCGGGGAGATAGCGGTGCCCTGCACCCGCAATCCGCTCTAGCGGGGCCGAATCCCCTCCCGAGGGGCGCGTGGCCTCGAGGCCCGCGCGCCGGTGAGGCGATGAAGGCCGGGTCCCGCGCGATGCAGGCCCGTGAACCAGGTCAGATCCGGAAGGAAGCAGCCTTAAGCGGTCACCGGTAGGCGCAGCGGGTTTCCTCGGCTGGAGCCACCACCGGCGAATGCGCTCGAGGGCCGAGCTTCGACGGAGGGTGCACGGTCCACTCTTCGTCAGCAGCTCGCCCGCACGCGCCATGAGCGGTCGCGGGCGACCTCGACCGCGCCGGCCGGGGGCGGCGCCGCCGCCTCGGCGGGATCGCTGGAGGCGAACAGCAGCGTGCGCCGCGCCGCAGGGGTCGCCGGCTCGACGTAGGCCTGAACCGCCGGAGCGGCGGGGCCCGCGACGAATCCCGTCGGCGCGCGGCCGGTCCACAGCGCGAGCAGGGGAATGAGCTTGTGGTCGGCCACGGCGACGCGCGCGCAGTCGGCGGACAGCACACGGCGGTTGGCCAAGGCGTGCAGGTCGGCGCGCAGCGACGCCTGGGCGGCGAGGTCGCCGCGCCGCTGGAGCACCGAGCCAAGACGACCGGGGAGCGAGCCGGCCAGCAAGACGAGCGCGACGATCCCCGCGATCATCGCGGCGGCCGCCCGCGACCGCGGTCGCGCGTCCCTTTCCGGCCGCGGATAGCCGGGGCTATCAAAATTGATAGCCGGGGCTACCCGCAGCGCAAGAGACCCACCCGCCGCCGCGGCGAGGCCCGCGGTCAGGACCGTGAGCAGCACGAGCGGCAGCAGAAGGTAACGCTCGACCACGGGCATTCCGGACGCGGTCAGGCCGGCGGCGGTCGCGAGCGAGGCGCCGAGCGCTGCGGCCGCGAGCCCGCCGGCCCGCGGCCGCCGTCCCACAAGGAGCGCGAGTCCCGCCGTCCCGGTGATCAGCACGGGCAGCCCGGCCGCGTGCGCCAGTTTGTCGGGCAGCGCCGCGCGAAGGGCGCCGAGTCCCCGCGCGCGACCGAGGATGGCGGCCTGGTCGCGGGTCCAGGTGAACGAGTGCAGCGCATCGCCGGCGAGGACGAGGTCGCCGAGTAGCCACGCGGCCGGCGCGGTGGCCGCGAGCATGGCGAGCCGTGCCGCCTCGGTGCGCGGGCGGCGCCGCGCCGCCCACGCCCAGTACGCGGCGGAGAACAGCCACGCCTCCGGACGCCACAGCCCGGCCACCGCCAGCAGGGCGAGCACGGGCGCGCCGGCACGCGCGCGCCGCGTCTCGACCGCCAACGCCCCGAGCACGAGCGCGAGGTAGGGAAGGTCGAGATAGGACCGCCCCGCCGCGGTCAGGAGCGGGAACGAGGTGAGCGCGAGCGCGGCTGCGATCCACCCCGCGGCGCCGCCGAACCAGGCGCGGCCGAGCGCGAGCGCCAACCACACGACGGCGGCCAGCGAGCCCAGCACCAGCAGCGTGGCGAGGTCGCCGGCGGCGTCGCCCAGCGGCGCCAGGATTACTCCGACCAGTGTGCCCAGCGGGTGCGGCGTGGGCGCGGACAGCGCCTCCAGGTTCGGCCCCGCACCCCGCGCCAGCTCCCGGCCCCATACGAGCGACCAGGCCGTGTCGTAGTTGACGTACGCGGGCAGAGCCAGCCACAGCGCGAGCGTGCCGGCGGCGATCGCCGCGAGGGGCCGGAGCCGCTGCATCACCCGCGACGCTACCCGGAAGCGCAGGCCGAGACCGCTGCTAGATTGGCCGTCCGTGCCCGAGGCCCCTTCGCTCTACCGCCGCCACCGCCCCCGCACCTTCGACGAGGTGGTCGGCCAGGAGCACGTGGTGCGCACCCTGCGCAACGCGGTCGAGCAGGGCAAGGTCCACCACGCCCACCTGTTCGTGGGGTCGCGCGGGACCGGCAAGACGAGCATGGCGAAGATCCTCGCCGCGTGCCTGAACTGCGAGCGGGGGCCGACCACCGAGCCCTGCGGCACATGCGAGTCGTGCGTCGCGATCGCCGGTGCGACGTCGCTCGACGTGATCGAGATGGACGCGGCCTCGAACAACTCGGTCGACGACATCCGCGAGCTGCGCGAGCGCGTCGCCTACGCACCCGTCTCCGGGCGCCACAAGGTCTACATCCTCGACGAGGCGCACATGCTGTCCACTCAGGCGTGGAACGCGTTCCTCAAGACGCTCGAGGAGCCGCCGCCCAACACGATCTTCGTGCTCGCCACGACGGAGGCGCAGAAGGTGCTGCCCACGGTCGTCGACCGCTGCCACCGGTTCGACTTCGCCCGGCCGGCCGCGGGCGACATCGCCACCGTCCTCCGACGGGTGGCGAAGGCGGAATCGATCGAGCTGCCCGAGCCCGCCTGCGCGCTGATCGCGCGGGCGGCCACCGGCTCGTTCCGCGACGCGCTCGGCACATTGGAGCAGCTGGTCACCTACGGCGGGCCCTCGATCGAGCTGGACTCGGTGCTGGCCGTCCTCGGCGTGGCCGACGCCGAGCTGTTGTTCGACGCGGTGGACGCGGTCGCCGCCGCAGACGCCGGCGCCGCGCTCGGCGTGGTCGCGCGGCTGAGCCGGTCCGGTCGCGACGCCGGGCAGTTCCTGCGCGATCTCGAGTCCCACGCCCGCGAGCTGCTGGTGGTCCAGACGCTGGGGGAGGTTCCGCCCGAGCTGCGCATCACCGACGAGCGCGACGAGCGCCTGGCCGAGCAGGCAGGCCGCGTCGGCCAGGCCGAGGTCGTGCGCGTGCTCGACCTCCTGGCGACCGGGCTCGAGGCCATCAAGAACGGGTCCGAGCCCCGCACCCAACTGGAACTCGCACTCGTGAAGGCCGCCGCCCCGGAGGTCGACGCGTCCACCCGCGCGTTGCTGACCCGGGTCGAGCGACTCGAGGCGCAACTCGCGCCCGGCGGCGTCGACGACGAGGCGCGCTCCGTGCGCGCCGTCGGCCAGCCGCTCCCCGACGCGCCCCCGCCCAGGTCGACGCCGCCGGTGGAGAGCACCGCCCCGGCGGCCGGCGCCGCGGCGGTCGCGATCGCCGTGGAGGCCGACCAGGCGGAGGAGGATCCGTTCGACCTCGAGGCGCTGCGCTCGCTCTGGCCCGCCGTGCTCGACACGGTGCGCGAGCAGAACTCGATGCTCGCGGCCCTGCTCGACGGGGCCGACCCGATCGCGCTGGCCCGCGATGAGCTGACGGTCGTCTTCTCGGAGTCGCGCGCCTTCCTCAAGCGCAAGGCCGAGGACGCCCCGAACCGCGAGGCCCTGGCCGCCGCGATCCAGACCGTGAGCGGCCACGTCGTGCGGCTGGCCTACGAGCTGCGCCCGGACGACGGCGAGGCGCCGGCAGCGCCCCCCAAGCTCTCCGACGAGGAGCTCGTGAAGCATTTCCTGGAAGAATTCGACGCCGAGGAGCTGCCCGAGGAGGAGCGCCAGGCCTGATGCCCCAACCGCCGAACATGCAGCAGATGCTCAAGCAGGTGCAGAAGATGCAGCAGGACATGGAGGCCGCGCAGGCGGCGCTGAAGGACGAGCGCGTCGAGGCCTCAGCCGGCGGCGGGATGGTCAGCGTCGTCGTCTCCGGTGACCTCCAGGTCAAGGAGATCCGAATCGATCCTGAGGCGATCGACCCCGAGGACCCCGAGCTGCTGTCCGACATGGTGCTCGCCGCGGTCAACGAGGGCCTGCGCGCGGCGCAGGAGCTGGCGACCCGGAAGCTGGGCGGCATCACCGGTGGGCTCGGCGGGATGCTGCCGCCGGGTCTCGGCCTCTGAGCGGCCCACGCGACCGTGTCCGACGCCGTCTACGCCCCGCCCGTCCAGCGCCTGATCACCGAGCTGGGCAAGCTGCCGGGCATCGGGAACCGGACCGCACAGCGTCTGGCGTTCCACCTCCTGCGGGCGACCGACGAGGATGCCACCGCGCTGGCCGAGGCGATCCGCGAGGTCAAGGCGCGCATCGGGCTGTGCGAGATCTGCTTCAACCTGGCCGACGCCCCCCGCTGCCGCATCTGTGAGGACACGCGCCGCGACGCCGGGCTGATCTGCGTGGTGGAGGAGCCGGGAGATGTCATTCCGATCGAGCGCACGCACGAGTACCGCGGCCGCTACCACGTGCTCGGCGGCGCGCTGTCGCCGATCGACGGCGTCGATCCGGACGACCTGAAGATCGCCGAGCTCTACGCGCGCGTGCAGGGCAACGGCGCCGAGCAGGGATCGGTGCGGGAAGTGGTGCTGGCCACCAATCCGACGACCACCGGCGAGGCGACGGCGCTGCACATCGCCGAGACCCTGCGGGCGCGCGCGCCCGGCGTCACCGTCACACGCCTGGCCAGCGGGCTGCCCGTGGGGGCCGACCTCGAATACGCCGACGAGGTCACGCTGGGCAAGGCGCTCTCCGGGCGCCGAACGCTTT
>Ga0066652_100002565_pt1 | contig 10028 bp, 9 predicted proteins | sample GraSoiAngelo_101_FD_71413 | JGI IMG/M metagenome (GOLD analysis project Ga0066652, IMG submission 71413) | Grasslands soil microbial communities from the Angelo Coastal Reserve, California, USA - 14_0903_02_30cm | ecosystem: Environmental > Terrestrial > Soil > Grasslands | place: USA... | reverse complement strand
CGCAGGTGCTAATCCAGGTTCGAAGCGGTGAGGCGCATATCACTTTTGATGCAGCCACTGAGTCGATCAACGTCGTGGTTACGAGCGCGATCAGCGGATCAGGGCGTCCCTAGCGTTGCGGACTGCCACAACGTCAAGGCGGCCGTAGTCATTGGACTTGCGTCATTGGCGATTGGCTCGCCCACGATTGCCTATCACGGCTCCACGAGTTGGTAGCCGTCTCGGTCCATCAGCTGGGCCGAGGTGTGAGCGGCTGACTGCGGGCACGCCCTGGCCATTTCGACGGACATGCGCGAATTCCCATGCAGTCCGCGTGTAACGAAGACGTCGTACGGACCCATCGTCGGACGTCCGTGCCACATCGCCCTCTTCATTCCGGCAATGCACAGTTCGACGGGTCGGGTGGGAAAGTCTTCTGGCCGGTAGGACGTCCCGTCCGCAATTTCAGGACGGACGGCCCCAGGGTCAGGAAAACGGATCGCGACGTCAGCTCCAAGGGGTATTAACGACAGGGTGGTTGCGTCACCCGCGGCAGCGATCAGAATGTCATCACGCAGGATCGCAATGCCGAGGGCTGGCGATGCCCCGACGTGCATCACGTCGCCGGAGCGGAGCATCGTCAACAGTCCCCTCTCAATGAGGAAGGAAATGCTTTTACCGCGCCCCGCCGCGCCCGCGGAGGCGGTCAAAGTCACACGCGCATAACGCTTCCACGGCTCAGGGGTGTGTTCGGCCCACGTCAGCCCCGGCGAGTGCCCCAGGAAAGATTCGTCATAGCCATCAGTGATGCAGCCTGAGAGTGGTCCACGCAGCGTCTCGCCAATTCGAAACGTGTAGCCAAAAGTCGGCAGCCGGCTGTTCATACTGGCCCTTTCCTTCGAGGGTGGCACTCTACTCTGCCACTGTGCGCGGCGCCGCGCACTTACATCAGGAGTACATGCACCCTGGCCGCTCAATTACTTCTCGTCGGCGCATTTTCTGTCGTTCACCATCGGGAAGTACGGCAGATTACCAGTCGCTGTTGAATGGTTGGTGACCAAAATCGGTGTATCCGTGCTGCTTCAACTCGCGTCGGAGACGCGCCGCATACAGACGTGCAGGGGTGTCGCGAAGGAACCGCCAGCGGGTGATGAGCCTGGCGGTAGAGTGGCACTCAACCTCGACCGCATCGGGGTACGCGACTGGTTCGGCCCGGAGGCGGCGGTTGCTCCCTCCGGCGTCGCTCACGACGGTCACAGCGCTTCGCGGCTGACCTCGGTCACGCGCGGACGCACGTACGGGGGCGAGCGGTCCTCCTTCTCCTCGCGAGTCACCTGAACAACGCGAGCATTGGGAATCCCACGGCGCGGACCAAGGTTGGTATACGGCTGCCGCATGTTGGCACGCCGCTCTCAGACGACCGATCGAAACGCCCTCCCTCGCGGGTATCCGGCTTGCTGACCGACGTCACGGTGTGACCTGCCCACCGCTGCAGATGCTCGTCGCCATAACTTCCGCCGTACTTGCGCGACGCCCCGTGAAACCTGACGGACGCGAAGTGCCCCGACGGCATCGGCCCCGTCGCTGATCCGGGCATGTCATGAAGGCCGAGAGCGATGTCGTGCGTCCTCATCAGCCCGAACAACCGGTGCGTATGTCTCCTCTCCGTCTTCTCCTCGGCATCCCCTCGGGGCGCTGTTCAAGGGTGGTGCCGATCTTGTAACGGAGTCCACACCAAAGCGTGGAGGGGTGCATGTTGGGAGCCGTGCTACGAGGGGTTGCGATGTTGACGCTGATGTTCTCCTTAGCGGCCTGCAGTCAGGATCGGGCACCGCAGGTGCGTGACGCCTCGCATCCGGCGCCCTCAGCCAGTCCGCCGCGATCGAAAGGCTGTGAGGACGTGCCTTCTGCCGCCGAGCTCAAGCGTCTGCTTCAAGCGGCCCCGGCCCAGAATGGCGATGCCGGCGGACTCAATCACGGCAAGGCGATGTGGGGAGCCTTGGTCGATCGCGATGGCCAGTTGTGTGCGCTGGCCGTATCCACCGAAGATTTGGCGGCGACGTGGCCCGGCAGCCGCGGCATCGCGATCGCGAAGGCGTCCACAGCCAATGGCTTCAGCTCGGACACCTCGCCACTGTCGACGGCCCGGCTCTACACGCTGAGCCAGCCCGGACACTCCCTCTGGGGAGCCGCGAACGGGAATCCGTTCAACGCCCTCTGCCAGGGGGCGGCGAACGACACGACGACCGGAATCGGTAAGGCGTGCGGCGGCACCATCGTGTTCGGTGGCGGGCTGGCGCTGTACAAGGGCCAAACGCGGGTTGGCGGGCTCGGCGTCAGCGGCGATACGTCGTGCGCGGATCACGAGATTGCGAAGCGTATACGTAGCGCGGCCGGCCTCGCTCCAAGCGGCCTGCCATCCGACGAGATCCTCTATGCCGCCGTCGATGGTCCATCGCCGTTCGCCCACCCGCTGTGCGCCAACACCTTCCGTGACGGTACCAGGATCGGCGATGAGGCCGCCGGTGGAGGTTACTGACCCAAGTCTCTCTGACGCACGGATTCCATACGGTGTCTTTAACGGAGATGACGACGCCGTCAACAGCGCTGACCGTGAACAACATGAAACGCCCTTTGCAAGAGAGTTGAGAGTGATGGACATGCGTACCTCGCGGTGGCGGGCCCGCGGACTGGCTGCCGCGCTGGCGCTCCAGGTGATGAGTTGCCAGAAGCAAACCCTCGACACGTCGTCCCCGGCCTCAGCCCGGGCCCTGAGTGGCACTACCGCTGGCGACCCCGCCCTGCTCCAGGAAGACGACGGGCAGTGGGTGATGCCGGCGAAGAACTACGCGTCCACGCGATACAGCGGCCTGGACGAGATCAACGTCCAGAACGTCGGCCGGCTCGGCGTGTCGTGGACGTTCTCTACCGGGATGGTGGCGGGACACGAAGCCGCGCCGCTCGTTGTCGGCAGCACCATGTTCATCGTCACGCCGTTCCCGAACATCGTCTACGCCTTTGACCTCAGCAGTCCGGGCGCGCCGATTAAATGGCAATACGACCCCAAGCCGCCTGGCGCGGCCAAGGGAGTGGCGTGCTGCGACCTCGTCAACCGCGGCGCCGCTTACGCCGACGGGAAGATCTTCTTCAACTCACTGGACGGCCGGACGATCGCACTTGATGCCGCGACCGGACAGCCCCAATGGATCACCCAACTCGCCGACATCAACAGGGGCGAGACCATGACGATGGCGCCGCTGGTGGTCAAGGGCAAGGTCCTCGTCGGCAACAGCGGCGGCGAGTTCGGCGTGCGCGGCTGGCTGACGGCGCTCGATGCCACGTCGGGCAAGATCGCGTGGCGCGCCTACAGTACAGGGCCCGACAAGGACGTCCTTATCGGCCCGAACTTCAAGCCGCATTACGACAGCGACCGCGGCACGGACCTGGGCATTACGACTTGGCCGGGCGAAGGCTGGCGCACCGGCGGCGGCACCGTGTGGGGGTGGATTTCCTACGATCCCGAGCTCGATCTGATCTTTTACGGCACGGCGAATCCCGGGCCGTGGAACCCGGAGCAGCGGCCCGGTGCCAACAAGTGGACCGCCGGCATGTTCGCGCGGCGGCCCGATACCGGGGAGGCGATCTGGTTCTACCAGACCAGCCCGCACGATCTCTTCGATCACGACGGCGTCAACGAGCTCGTGCTCGCCGACGTGAAGATGAACAACGGCGCCGTGCGCAAGATCGCCATGCGCGCCGATCGCAACGGATTGCTCTACGCGATCGATCGCACGAACGGCGAAGTGCTGTCCGCCGCATCGTTCGGCTACGTCAACTCGAACCGCGGCATCGACATGAAGACCGGGCGTCTCATCCCGGTCGCGGAGAAGGAGCCCAAACAGGGCGTCGTCGTGCGCGACATCTGCCCCGCGGCGCCGGGCATGAAGGACTGGCAGCCGACGTCGTTCTCCCCGCGCACGGGACTCCTCTACATCCCGCACCAGAACCTGTGCGAAGACATCGAGACGATGCCCGCGAGCTACATCGCCGGCACGCCGTACGTCGGCGCCAGCGTCGTCTACAAGGCCGGCCCCGGCGGCAACCGCGGCGTCGTGACCGCGTGGGATCCGGCGGCGGCGAAGCCGGCGTGGACGATCAAAGAGACGTTCCCGGTGTGGAGCGGCACCGTCGTCACCGCGGGCGACGTGCTGTTCTACGGGACGATGGACGGCTGGTTCAAGGCGGTGAACGCCAGGACAGGCGACACGCTCTGGCAGTTCAAGTGCGGTTCCGGGATCATCGGCCAGCCGATTGTCTACAAGGGGCCCGACGGCCATGAGTACGTCGCCGTGCTGTCCGGCGTCGGCGGCTGGCCCGGCGCCATCGTCAGCGCCGATCTCGATCCTCGCGACGCGACCGCGGGCAACGGCTGGGGCGGAACACTCGCGGATCTCAAGTCGGCGACAACCCGCGGCGGCATGCTCTACGTCTTTTCAATTGGAGGCGGCCATTGACCCGCCTTCGCTTCGCTTCGGCGCGGCACGTCCGCCTCGCTTGCGGGTCGATCGCCGCGGTCGCGTTGCTCGCGGCCGCTGGGTGTATCACGAGATCGCCGCAGCCCGCGCTGCGGGTCTGCGCCGATCCGAACAATCTTCCCTTCTCGAATCGCGACGGTGAGGGCTTCGAGAACCGGATCGCAGAGCTGCTCGCGGCCGATCGCGACGCGACGCTCGAATACACGTGGTGGGCGCAGCGCCGCGGCTTCGTCAGGAACACGCTCGGCGCCGGCGTCTGCGACGTCGTTATCGGCGTGCCGCGCGGCTTCGAGCCGGCCCGGACGACGCGGCCGTACTACCGTTCGAGCTATGTGTTCGTGTCGAAGGCGGCGCGCCGCCTCGGGCTGGAGTCGCTCGACGATCCGCGGCTGCGCGATCTCCGCATCGGCGTGCAGATGATCGGCGACGATTTCAACAACAGTCCGCCGGCGCACGCGCTCGCCAGCCGCGGCATCGTCCGCAACGTCGTCGGCTATTCGGTCTATGGAGACTACGCGCGCCCCAACCCGCTGGCCGACATCGTCAACGCCGTCGATCGAGGTGAGGTCGACGCCGCGGTGGTGTGGGGGCCGGCGGCCGGCTACTTCGCAAAGACGAGCCGCACCGGCCTGGCGCTGACCCCGGTCTCTCCGCGCCGCGACTCGCCGGCCTTGCCGTTCGTATTCGAGATCTCGATGGGCGTGCGGCGCGGGGACAGGGCGCTGGCGGAGAGCCTCGACGATTTCCTGCTGCGGCGGCGCGCCGACGTCGAGGCGATCCTGGACCGCTACGGCGTCCCGCGCCTGGAGGGATACTGATGCCGCGGAATACGCGGCTGTGCTTCTGGCTTGGCTTGACCCTCGCGCTTGCCGTGGGCTGCGAGCGCGAGGCGCGGCGCTACCAGGAGCTGCCGGCATCGGCGAACCGCGAGACTGCGGTCCGCGTGGGACAACTCGAGCCGGGCATGCCGCAGATGCGCGCGCCGGTGAAAAGCCCTTACCAGAACAACGCGTGGGGCATGGGCGAAGGCAAGCGCCTCTATGGCGCTTACAACTGCGCCCCGTGCCACGGCGTCAACGGCGGCGGCGCCATCGGACCGGCGCTGATCGACGACAAGTGGATCTACGGCGCGAGCCCGGATCAGATCTACGCGACGATTTCCCAGGGGCGGCCCGACGGCATGCCGTCGTTCGGCGGGCACATCACGACGCAGCAGATCTGGCAGCTGGTCTCCTACGTCGAGGCGATGTCCGGGCAGGTCAAGGCGACCTCTGCCCCCTCGCGCAACGACGACCAGATGGCGGCCCTGCCCGAGTCGCGGCAGTCGAAGCAGGTGCCCGTGCAGACGGGACACCGCTGATGCCACACTTCCAGTCCATTCTGCATCCGGCGGGAATCCAGGCGGCGCGGGTCAGCCACCTGTGGTGGGTGATGTTCTGGATCTGCGCGGCGGTATGGTGCGCGGTCGCCCTCGGGGCGGCGATCGCGATCGCGCGAGGCCACCGCGGCACGTCGATGGCCAGCGAGCGACAGCTCGGGACATCGGTCGCCATCGCCGGCGGGATCAGCGTCGTCGCACTCGTCGCCCTGCTCTTCCAGAGCGTCGTGACCGGCCGCGCCCTCGACACGCTGCACTCCCCCGACGCGCTGGTGATCACGGTCACCGGCAACCAGTGGTGGTGGGACGTCCAGTACGACCATCCGGTCCCGTCGCTGCGGGTCACGACCGCCAACGAGATCCACATTCCGGTCGGCCGGCCGGTGCGCTTCAACCTGTTCTCCAACGACGTCATTCACAGCCTGTGGATTCCGAATCTGCAGGGGAAGATCGATCTGGTGCCGGGGCGCTTGAACGAGCTGTGGCTGCGCGCGGATCGGCCGGGCGTGTTTCGCGGCCAGTGCGCCGAGTTCTGCGGGTTGCAGCACGCCAAGATGGCCCTGGTCGTCGTCGCCGAGCCGAGCGACGACTTCGAGCGCTGGCTCGCTGGCAACCGCGCCCCGGCGCCGGCGCCGATCACGCCGGAGCAGCAGCGCGGCAAGGACGTCGTCGAACGCGGGCCGTGCGCGATGTGCCACAACATTGCCGGCACCCAGGCCGGCGGACGCAGCGCCCCCGATCTGACGCACGTCGCGACGCGAAGCACGATCGGCGCCGGCAGCCTGCCGAATACCCGGGGCTATCTCGCCGGCTGGATTGCCGACCCGCAGCACGTCAAGCCGGGCAATCGCATGCCGCCGCCCGGTCTCAGAGACGAAGAACTGCAGGCCGTTCTCGCCTACCTGGAGACGCTGAAGTGACGCGACACGAGGGCGACGAAAAGCGCCGCCGCGACGACGCCGGCCGGCCGGCGTTATCGGAGAACGATCCCCGGCTGGAACCGGCACGGCTCGACACGGAGCGCCGCCTCCTCGACAGAACCTGGGCGAACGGCCGTGGCCTGATCGCGTGGATCTCCGATACCGACCACAAGGCGATTGGCCGCCGCTTCCTGGTCACTGCGTTCGGCTTCTTCACGCTTGGCGGCATCCTCGCCGGGCTGATGCGCATCCAGCTGGCGCGGCCGGAGAACACCTTCCTCAATCCGGATCTGTACAACCAGATCTTCACCATGCACGGCACGACGATGATGTTCCTCTTCGCGGTGCCGGTGGTGCTGGCGATGGGTGTGTATCTGGTGCCGCTGATGGTCGGCGCGCGCGCGATCGCGTTTCCGCGGATGCTGAATTACGGCTACTGGATGTTCCTGTTCGGGGGGATCTTTCTCTACGTCATGTTCTTCCTGAACACCGGGCCCGACGCCGGCTGGTTCAGTTACCCGCCGCTGGCCGGTCCGGAATTCGGCTACGGCAAGCGCTCGGACGTCTGGGCCCAGCTCATCACCTTCACCGAAGTGTCGGGCCTGATCGTCGCGACTTGCCTGGTCTGCACCATCTTCAAGCTGCGCACCCCAGGCATGTCACTCAACCGCATGCCGCTCTTCGTGTGGGCGATGCTGATCGTGTCGTTCATGGTGATCTTCGCCATGCCGTCGATTGTCATCTCGAGCACCTGCCTCATTCTCGATCGCCTGGTCAGCACGCACATCTACAACCAGGCGGAGGGCGGGGATCCGATTCTCTGGCAGCACCTCTTCTGGTTCTTCGGCCACCCCGAGGTCTACATCATCTTCCTGCCGGCGCTGGGCATGATGTCGGAGGTGATCGCGACCTTCTCGCGGCGCCGCGTCTTCGGCTACATCGAGATGGTGCTGTCGATGGCGGCGACGGCGTTCATCGGCTTCGGCGTCTGGGTGCACCACATGTTCACGACCGGGCTGCCGCAGTTCGGCCAGAGCTTCTTCACCGCCGCCAGCATCATGATCGTGGTGCCCACCTCGATCCAGATCTTCAATTGGATCGCGACGCTGTGGACGGCGCGGCGGCTGCGGCTGGCCACGCCGTTCCTCTACATGGCGTCGTTCTTCTTCGTCTTCATCATCGGCGGGCTCACCGGCGTGATGCTGGCGTCGGTACCGCTCGATCGCCAGGTCCACGACACCTATTTCGTCGTCGCGCATTTCCACTACGTGCTGATCGGCGGCTCGACGTTTCCGCTGCTCGGCGGCCTCTTCTTCTGGTTCCCCAAGATGACCGGCCGGATGATGAGCGAGCGGCTGGGCCAGGCGAGCTTCTGGCTGCTGTTCGTCGGCTTCAACCTGACGTTCTTTCCGATGCACCTGCTGGGGCTGGAAGGGATGCCGCGCCGGGTCTATACCTACCAGGCGGCGATGGGCTGGGAGCGCCTGAATCTCCTCGCTACGCTCGGGGCGGCGATCATCTTCGTGGCCCTGGTGGTGTATCTGATCAACATCCTGGTCAGCCTGCGGCACGGCGCGGTCGCCGGCGACAACCCGTGGGGGGCGTCGACGCTGGAATGGGCGACCTCGTCGCCGCCGCCGCCCTACAATTTTTCACCGCAGCCGACGGTGGCCAGCCGCGAGCCGCTGTGGCACACCGAGCTGACGCCGCCGCCGATCGTCGGGCTCGATCCCTCGAAGCGCGAGGTGCTCGTCACGTACCTGCTCGACGCGGAACCGGACCATCGCTACCCGATGCCGGGACCGTCGTTGTGGCCGTTCCTGGCGGCAATCGCGACGAGCGGCATGTTCGTGTGGTCGATCTTCCAGGCGCAGGGCGTGGTCTGGGGCTCGATTCCCATCTTCGTCACGCTGGTCGGCTGGTTTTGGCCGACCAAAGGGAAGAAGGCACTGCAGCACGGCGTGCACGGCCGTCTCGCCCTGGGAGACAGCCTCTCATGACCCATCTTCGCGAAGGCTACGGTGGGCGGGGGCCCGTGGCGCTCGACGTCAGCGCGCTGCCGAACTACGCCTTCGGCCACCGCAGCCTGATGTGGTGGGCGACCGCCTGCATGATGGTCATCGAGGGGATGGTGTTCGCGATGATCGTGATGAGCTACATCTACCTCAAGGGCCGTGTCCCGCACTGGCCGCCGTCGGGGCCGCCGCCCGACCTGCGCTGGGGCACCGTCAACACCGCGATTCTGCTGGCGTCATGCCTGCCAAATGCCCTGGCAAAGAAGGCGGCGGAACGCTTCGACCTGACGAAGGTGCGCCTGTGGCTGGTCGTCTGCCTCGTCTTTGCGGCCGCGTTCAACGCGGTTCGCTTCGTCGAGTTCAGCGCTCTCAACGTGCGCTGGGACAGCAACGGGTACGGGTCGATCGTATGGGTCCTGCTCGGGTTTCATACGACGCACGTGCTCACCGACTTTCTGGACAGCAGCGTGTTGACCGCGCTGGCGCTCTTCGGACCTATGGAGGCGCACAAATTCGTCGACGTCTCCGAGAACGCTCTCTACTGGTACTTCGTCGTTCTGTCGTGGCTGCCGATTTATGCCGTCATCTACTTTGCGCCACGGATCGTTTAGCTGGGGCCGCCGCATGGCCGCGCTGTGGCTGGGCATACTGGCCGGGCCGCTCGCGTGGGCGGCCCTGCTCGAGACCAACTACGTGCTCTCCTACGTCGCCTGCGAGCAGCGGCACACGTGGATGCTGCACCTGGCCGCCGCAGCCGCGCTGATCGTCGTCGCGAGCGGCGCGTGGATGGCTTGGCGGGCGGCGCCACCGGCCCTGCACTGCGAGCGCGAGTGTGAGCCGTCAACCGATCCCGCTGAGACCGCGGTGATTCGCGCGCGGTTCATGGCGATCGGCGGGCTGGCGCTCTGCGCCTGGTTCGCACTCGTGATCGTGGCGACGGAGATTCCTGTCGTGGTGCTTCAGCCATGCGCGCGGTAAGGGTGCTCGGGTGCTCGGGTGCTGGGGTGCTTCGGGTGCTGGTGCTCTTGGTGCTGGTGCTGGTGCCGGAGGTGTCGGCGCACGGGCTGGCCACCGCGGCAGTGCGCGAGTGGGACTTCGCGCCACTGGTGATCGTGCCGCTCGTAGTCACCGCCGCGCTCTACGTCATGGGACTGCTGCGGCTGTGGCGGCGCGCCGGAACCGGCAAGGGCATCTCGCGCTG
>Ga0066652_100002564_pt1 | contig 10031 bp, 12 predicted proteins | sample GraSoiAngelo_101_FD_71413 | JGI IMG/M metagenome (GOLD analysis project Ga0066652, IMG submission 71413) | Grasslands soil microbial communities from the Angelo Coastal Reserve, California, USA - 14_0903_02_30cm | ecosystem: Environmental > Terrestrial > Soil > Grasslands | place: USA... | reverse complement strand
GACGTAGCAGTAGCGGCAGGCGCGCGTGCAGGTGTCGCCGAGGATCTGGAACGTCGCGGTACCCCGGCCCCAGCACTCGGAGATGTTCGGGCACCGCGCCTCTTCGCAGATCGTGTGCAGCGACTGTCCGTGGATAAGCGCCTTCACGTCGAAGTAGCGTGAATCGGCGCTCGGGGCGCGCACCTTCATCCACTCTGGCCGGCGCGGCCGTTCGGCAACCGGAAGGCTCTGCATCTCTGTCAGTCTATGGACAGGATGGTTCCCGAAGCCCGGTTGGAGGACACCGAGCACGGTCGCAAGGCCGCCGGCGAAGGCTGGTTCGTGCTGAATGCGCGGGCTGCGACGTGGTACGACCGTGGAGAGCGCGGAGCCGTGTGTGACTTCGAGGCCGGACAGGACTGGCCACAGGTGGGCGTCAACCTGTTCGTTCTGAGTCCCGGGAACCCGATGTCGATGTATCACTGGGAGGCCGACCAGGAAGACTTCCTCGTCGTGCGCGGCGAGGCGCTCCTGATTGCCGAGGGAGAGGAGCGTCCCCTCCGGCAGTGGGACTTCGTCCACTGCCCGCCCAACATGAGCCACGTCATCGTCGGTGCGGGCGACGGGCCTTGCGTCGTCGTCGCGGTCGGCGCGCGTGAGCATCAAAGCGGGGAGGGCTGGGGCGGCTACCCGCTGAACGACACCGCGGCCCGGCACAACGCGAGCGCCGACGAAGAAACCACGGATCCCCAAATCGCGTACGCGCGCTTCCCGCACCGGAAGCCGACGCGCTATCGCGACGGCTGGCTGCCCTAGGTCTTCGAAGCGAGCTGGGCGTGCACCGTCTGCGGCCAGAGACCGTGGCCCTCGTCCGCGGGTAGCGGCTCGAGCTCGAGCCCGAAGACCTCGGCCAGCGCGTGCTGTGCAAGCGGGCGAACCTCGTCCACCGAAACGTCCCGGCCGAGCTCGCGCGCGATCGTCGTGAATGCGGCGTCCTCGAGGCCGCACGCCGTGATCCACTCCGTGAACGGCGCAGGGTCGAGATCGACGTTGAGCGCATACCCGTGCGTCGTGACCCAACGCGAGATGTGCACGCCGATCGACGCGATCTTCCGCGGCGGCCGTTGGAGCCAGACGCCGGTGAGCCCGTCGATCCGTGTCGCGTCGAGCTCGAGCGGCGCCAACGTTCGGATCAGTGCTTCCTCCAGGTCGCGCACGTACTTCTTGACGTCCTTGCCGTGGCGGCGAAGGTCGAGGATCGGGTAGCAGACGAGCTGGCCCGGCCCGTGGAAGGTCGACCTGCCGCCGCGGTCGGTTTCCACGACCTCCACCTCCGCACTCTCCGGCAGATGGAGCTCGCCCCCGTCGGTCCGGCGGCCCAGCGTGACGACCGGTGGGTGCTGGAGAAAGACGACCGTGTCCGGGATCGCGCCCTGGGAGACGCCCCCCGCCAGCGAGCGCTGGAGCTCCCACGCTTCCCGATAGGGGACGAGGCCGAGGTCCAAGAGGTAGGCGCCTCGCTTCACCCCTCCAGCCTAGCCCCGGACCTATACATCGATCTATATATGCGCTACTGTCGCCGCCTATATCACGGGCGGGGCGCGACCGGGCGTCCTCGCCCGACTCGACAGGGGAGGATGGATGACGAGCTTGAGACGGCTTGTGCTTGCCTTTGTTGCCGCGTCGCTCTTGGCTGTGGTGGCCGCGGGCGTCGGCGGTGCGGAGAGCGAGCCGGCCTACCGCGATGGATCTGAATGGGCTGCATCGGCCGAGGCAGAGGACTCGCCGGCGGCGTTCGAGGGCGCGATCTTCGACCGCAGCTTCGGCCGCGACGGCCAGCCCGCGCAGGGCCCGGCGGCGCAGGCCGGCCGGCGTGCCAAGTCGAACCCGGAGCTGAACACGAGCTTCGAGGGCGTCAACCTGTTCCAGCATCGCTACGCCGACAACCAGAACCAGCTGACGATCGAGCCGCCCGACCAGGGCCTCTGCGTCGGCAACGGCGACGTGTTCGAGGCGGTCAACGACGCGATCAACGTGTACGACGAAAGCGGGCACTCGCTCCTGCCGCCGGACACGAACGTTGCGCCGGTTCCTCACGTGAACGGCACGGTGACGCTCAGCAAGTTCTTCGGCTATCCCCCGGCGATCAACCGCACCGGCGGGAACGTGCGGGGGCCGATCGTGACCGATCCATCGTGCTACTTCGACCAGCCGACCCAGCGCTGGTTCCTCGTCGTGCTCACGCTCGACGCGTTTGCGAACGGCCAGACGAAGGGATCGAATCACTTCGACATCGCCGTGAGCAACGGCCCGAATCCCTTGCCGCTCTCGAACTGGACGATCATGAAAGTCCCGGTCCAGAACGACGGCACCGAGGGGACGCCGAACCACCACTGCCACCCGGCCGACAACCCGCGGGCCGGCAATCAGCCGACCAACCCGACCGCGTGCATCGCCGACTACCCGCACATCGGCGCCGACGCGAACGGCTTCTACATCACGGCGAACGAGTACGACTTCTACGGGAACGAGTTCCAGAGCTCGAACATCTACGCGTTCTCGAAGCGTGGGCTCGAGGCGGGCAGCGCGCAGCACGTGCTGCTCGAGACGAAGAACACCGTGCACGGCCAGCCCGGTTTCACCGTCTGGCCGGCGAACTCGCCGCCTGGTCAGTTCCAGACCGATGCCGGTGGGACCGAGTACTTCCTCAGCTCCAACGCGGCCGACGAGGCGACGTGCCCGACAGGCTGCAACGGTCCGCGCACGTCGGACGAGCTGGTCGTGTGGTCGCTGACCAACACGTCCTCGCTCGACTCCGCGAGCCCGAACATCCAGCTCCACAACAAGGTGCTGAAGGTCGGCCCCTACGGCGTCCCGGGGCGCGCGAGCCAGAAAGCCGGCTCGACGCCTCTGGCGGACTGTCTGAACGACCGGACGCTGCCGACGCCGTTCGGACCCGGCTGCTGGCAGATCCTCCTGCTCCCGCCGCCCCCGCCGCCGCAGGTGGAGGGGACGCTGGACTCGAACGACAGCCGCATGCAGCAGGTCTGGTACGCCAACGGCAAGCTGTGGGGCGCACTCGACACGGCGCTGACGCTCGACCGCAACAGGTCCGGGATCGAGTACTTCATCGTCAATCCCGGCAGCGCCGACGTGCAGTCCGCGTCGCTGCGTCGGAGCGGCTACCTCGGACTATCCGGGAACAACGTGACCTATCCGGCGATCGCGACCACCGAGAGCGGTCGCGGAGTCATGGCCTTCACGCTCGTCGGTGACGACTACTACCCGTCGGCCGCGTACGCCTCGATCGACGACAAGGCCGGAGTCGGCGACATCCACGTTGCGGCGCCCGGCGCCGGTCCGGACGACGGGTTCACGCTCTACCCGCCGCTGGCGAACCCGGCCCGTGGGCGCTGGGGCGATTACGGGGCCGCCGTGCTCGACGGGAAGTCGATCTGGGTCGCGTCCGAGTACATCGCCCAGACGTGCACCTACGAGCAGTACATCGGCCAGCCCGGTGCGGACGGCAACTACGGCCGGCTCGCGAACGGGTTCGGGCTCTGCGGCAACACGCGGGGCTCGAGCGCCAACTGGTCGACCCGCATCAGCAAGCTGACGCCGTAAATCAATAGGGGGCGCCGCGCTCGCGCGGCGCCCCCTACTCTTCCGGGGTGAAGATCACCCTGCTCCTCGCCGACTTCGCGCGCGTCGCGAACGGCAAGCTGGACGTGATCGGCGGCGGCTGGTCGATGATGAACGCGCAGGGGCCGTTCGGGTTCTTCGTCGCGGCCCTGTTCCAGATTCCCTGGGACCGGACGAACCAGAAGCACAAGTTCCGGCTTGAATTGCTCGACGCAGACGGTCAGGGTGTACCGACGCCCGACGGCGAGACGATCCGCGCCGAGGGCGAGTTCGAGGCCGGCCGACCGGCCGGTCTACGTCCCGGGACGCCGGTCGACGCCCCGCTCGTCGTGCCGTTCGGCCCGCTGGTGCTCGAGGACGGGCGCTACGAGATCCGGCTGACGATCGACAGCGAGACGAAGGAAGACTGGTTCGTGGCGTTCACGGTGCGGCACGCGCCGGCGCCGGTTCAGTAGCGCGACCCGTCCGTTCCGGACGAGTCGCAAACTTCTGGGTCTGACCCTAGGTGTGACGAATGCGTGTCAATCGATCCACATGGATCGATCGGGCTAGTACGCGGACTCGTCCCAGGTCTCGAGCTTTTCGCGCAAGTCGCGCAGGAAGCGACCCGCGAGCGCGCCGTCGACGAGGCGGTGGTCGTACGTGAGCGTCAGGTTCATGATCGGGCGGATCGCGATCACGTCCTCGCCCAGTTCGTCCTGCACGACCCAGGGGCGCTTGACGACCGCGTACGTGCCCAGGATCCCAGCCTGCGGCTGGCTGATAACCGGCGTCCCGTGGAACGTGCCGTACCCGCCCGGGTTCGTGATCGTGAACGTGCCGCCCTGCACCTCGTCGGGCAGAAGCTTCTTGTCCCGCGCGCGCTGTGCGATGTCGGTCACAGCTTTGGCCATGCCGAGCAGGTTCAGCGTCTCCGCGTTCTTCACGACCGGCACGATCAGCCCCTTGCCGTCCTGCAGCTCGACGGCGAAGCCGAGGTTGACGTAGCTTCGCGTGACGATCTGGTCGCCGCGGATCTCGCCGTTGATCCACGGGTACTCGCGGAGCGTCTCCGCCGCGGCGCGCGCGACGAAGATCAGGTACGTCGGGTTGACGCCGTAGCTCTGCTGGTACTCCTTCTTGAGCTTTGCTCGGATCGCGCTGACCTTCGACATGTCGACCTCGATCGCGCTCGTGACGTGCGCGGACGTGTCGAGCGAGCGGCGCATGTGCTCTGCGATCCCCTTCCGCATCGCCGACATCGGCTCGAAGCTCTCTCCCGCCTGCGCGGCAGCCGGAGCCGGCACGGGAGCGGCCTTTGCTGCTGCGGGAGCCGGCGCCTGGGGTGCCGCCTGCGGCGGCTCCGGTGCGGCCGGCTGCGCGGGCGCGGCAGGTTGCGGGCCCGACTCGATGAAGTTGAGGATGTCCTTCTTCGTCACGCGTCCCCCGCGGCCGGTCCCCTGCACCTGGCTCGGATCGACGCCGTGCTCGGACGCGATCTTCGCGACCACGGGCGAGACGAAGGTCTTGCCGTTCGTCGAAGGGGCCGGCTCGGCCGTGGGCGCGGGACTCTCCGCTGAAGACGGTGCCTCCGCTTCGGCGGCGGCCTCAGCCGTTGCCGGCTCGGGCGGCGCCTCCACTTGCTTCGGGGCGCTCGCGCCGTCGCCGCCGATGACGGCGAGCTTCGTGCCGACGTCGACCGTCTGTCCTTCCTGCACGAGGATCTCGGTCAGGACGCCGCTGCCGGGGCTCGGGACCTCGGTGTCGACCTTGTCCGTCGAGATCTCGAGCAGCGGCTCGTCGGCCTCCACCTGCTCACCCTGCTGCTTCAGCCACTTCGTGATCGTGCCCTCGGAAACGGACACGCCCATCTGCGGCATGACGACGTCGATTGCCTCGGTGGTGGCCACTAGTACTCCGCCAACTCTCGCAGCCCGGCGACGACGTCGTCCACCTGCGGGATGAACGCCTTCTCGAGCGGAGGCGAGAACGGCACCGGCGTATCCGGGGCCGCGATGCGCTTCACCGGTGCATCGAGATCCTCGAAGGCTTCCTCCGCGATCGTCGCGGCGATCTCCGCTCCGAAGCCGCCGGTGCGCGTGTCCTCGTGCAGCACTAGCGCCTTCGACGTCTTGCGCACCGACTCGAGCACCGCGGGCTTGTCCCACGGCATGACTGTCCGCAGGTCGACGATCTCCACCGAGACGCCGTCCGACTCGAGTTGCTGCGCGGCTTCGCCGGCCGTGTACACCATCGCACCCCACGTGATGACCGATACGTCGTCGCCCTCGCGGTGCGTGCGCGCTTTGCCGATCGGCACCGTGTAGCGCTCCTCGGGGACCTCCCCCTTGATGCGGCGGTACAGGTGTTTGTGCTCGAAGTAGAGCACGGGGTTGGGATCCTCGATCGCGCTGATCAGCAGGCCCTTCGCGTCCTCCGGCGTGGCCGGGCAGACGCACTTCAAGCCTGGGATGTGGGCGAATGACGACTCCGGGTTCTGCGAGTGGAACGGACCGCCTGAGAAACCGCCGCCCGAGGGGAGCCGAACCGTGATCGGCACCGGCGTGCCCGCGCGGTAGCGCTGCTTCGCCGCGACGGTGACGAGGTGGTCCCACGCGCAGGAGATGAAGTCGGCGAACTGCATCTCGGCGACGGGACGCATGCCCATGATCGCCGCACCGGTGCACGCTCCCACGATCGCCGTCTCGGCGAGCGGCGCGTCCAGCACGCGCCAGTGCCCGAACTCCTCCTGGAATCCCAGCGTCACCTTGAACGCTCCCCCGTAGACGCCGACGTCTTCGCCGATCACGAACACGCGCTTGTCGCGCCGCATCTCGGTGCGCAGCCCGTCGGAGATCGCCTGGAGGTACGTGAGCTCGGCCATTACTTGTGGTGCGGCGTGTCGAGGTCCTCGGGCGTCGCGTAGACGCCTTCCGTCAAGGACGAGACATCGGGAAGCGGCGACTCGTCCGCGCGCTTGAGCGCGTCGTTCAGCGTCTTCTTGACGCCCGCGGCGATCTCCTCTTCCTCATCGTCGGACATGTCGGCGTTGTCGCGCAGCCAACTGCGGAAGCGCTCGAGCGGATCGTTCTCGGCCCAGCGCTCGAACATCTCCTTCGGGACGTAGAACGCGTCGTCGTGGACGGCGTGGCCTTCCATGCGCAGCGTCAGGCTCTCGATCAGCGTCGGCCCACCGCCGGCGCGCGCCTTCTCGATCGCGCGCTTCGCCTCGCGGTAGACGGCGAGCACGTCGGTGCCGTCGACGACGACGCCCTCGAAGCCGTACGACTCGGCGCGGTCGGCGACGTGCTCGGTTGCGAACTCGAGGTGTGTCGGCGTGGAATAGGCCCATTGGTTGTTGTCACAGACGAAGACCGTCGGCAGCTTGCGCACGCCCGCGAGCGTCATCGCCTCGTGGCAGTCGCCGCGCGCGGACGCGCCCTCGCCGAACCAGCCCACCGCGACGCGCTTCTCCTCGCGGATGCGGAACGCGAGCGCGCAGCCGACCGCGACGGGGAGCATCGCCGGCAGGTGGCTGACCATCGCGATCAACCCGAGGTTCGAATCGGCCATGTGGACGTTCCCGTCCCGCCCCTTCGTCGGGCCGTCTGCACGACCCATGTACTGCGCAAAGATCCGCCAGGGCTCCACCCCGCGCACGATGTGCACGCCCATGTCGCGGTGCAGCGGCGTGCCGACGTCGTCGGGGCCCATCGCCGTCGCCACTCCGACCGAGGCGGCCTCGTTGCCGCGGCCCGTGTAGAACGAGCCGGGAATCTTCCCCTGCCGGTAGAGGATGTGTCCGCGCTCCTCGATCCCGCGCGTCAACAGCATGCTGCGATAGACGCCGAGCAGGTCCTCGCGGTCGAGGCCGGCCTCGCGGACCTCTTTCAGCGAGCCGACTGGCTCGGCTTCCCGGGCGATCGCCATGGCGGTGCAACTCTAACGATCGGGGCTACGATCGCCCTGTGGGGAAGGCCTCGGACTGGCTGCGCGAGGAGCGGCGCAAGGTGCTCGGCGACTGGGTTGCCTTCTGCATCCAGTGCGGCGCGGCGCGACGCTGGTTCGAGCAGTTCGAGGACCAGGTGCCGGACGAGTGCCCGCAGTGCGGCGGGGAGATGCTGCGCCGCTGCCCGTCGTGCGACCAGCCCTTCAGCTCGACGTTCACGGTCGACTGTGAGTCCTGCGGCGTGCAGCTGCGCGAGCCGCATCTCTTCGGGACGAAGATCCGCCGCCGCTAGCTGTAGCGCTAATTCTTGATCTGCGAGAACCGGATGACGGTCACGGTGTCGTCCGGCGTCACTTCACGGTTGTAGAGCTGGCTGAGGAACGAGGCCATGTCCTCGGTGCGCCGGATCTCCGGGTTGTCGTGCTCGATCTCCCGCGGCGAGAGCTCGCCGAGCGTCTTCACCTCGACCTTGTCGATCACCGCGTCGAAGACGCGTTCACGGGGGCTGAACCGGGCTCCGGCGAGCACCTGCACGATCATCCCCTTCCGATACTTCGCGGCCTTGTCCCCCAGCCGGATCGTCGCCGTCTTGCGGCCGCTTCGAAGCTGTTCCGCGACGATCGGGGAGTAGAAGTTGAGCGCGTACATACCGTCGGTCAACGAGGTCGCCGTGTGCGGTGGCGGACGAGGAACGACGTCACGATACCGAGCACCCAGCCGCAGATCGCGCTGATGATGATCAACCAGATCAGTCCCGCCTGGGTGCTGCTGAAGACGTAGTCGAGCTTGACCTGGCGCGTGTTGCGGGCGACGAGCAGGACAAGGAAGACGAGGACGCCGAGCGCGACGACGAGCGAGACGTACATGCCCGTGCGGTGCCCGTACCGGACGCCCCGCTCAAGGCGCGTCTCCTCCTGGACGCTGGTCGCTTCGCGTTCCTGCTCGCTCACGCGCGGGAGCCTAACCGGGCGAGCGCCTTGGCGGCCATCTCGCGCTCGCCCTTGTAGGCGAGCAGCTGCGGCGCCTCCTCGAGCGGGAGCCAGCGCACCTCGGCCACCTCGTGCGCGTGCTCGGCCGGGATCTCGCCGAGCCGGCCCGAGCGGTAGCGGAACAGGAAGAAGCTGACGACCTTGAAGACCCGCTCGCCCGCCCAGGTGTAGACGTAGCGGATGTCCCCCAGCTTCTCGACGGGCGTGGCCTCGACCCCGGTCTCCTCCGCAACCTCACGGAGAGCGGTGAGCTCGGCTCGCTCCCCCGGCCCGATCAGACCCTTCGGCAGCGCCCAGGTCCCCGCCGGCTTCCCCGCCGGGCGGATCGCGGCCACGACCGGGCGGCCGCGCAGCTGGCGGACGACGACTCCGCCCGCGGAGAACTCCCGGCGCACCCGGACTTTGTAACACAGTCGTGCCGAGGCCTTGCACGATCCGGTCCAGAGCGGTTAGAATGCCCTGGCACTCCCAAGGGGAGAGTGCCAATGGATGTCACAAAGTCGTTTGAACAGGAGGAACGTGCATGAACCTGCAGCCGCTTGGTGACCGCCTGATCGTCGAGGTCCTCGATGAGGAGGAGACGACGGTCAGCGGCATCGTGCTGCCCGACACGGCGAAGGAGAAGCCGCAGCGCGGCAAGGTCCTCTCCGTGGGCCCCGGCGCTCGGGACGAGGACGGGGAGTACATCAAGATGGATCTCGAGGAAGGCGACGAGATCATCTTCAGCAAGTACGGCGGGACCGAGATCAAGCTCGGGACCGACGAAGTTCTCATTCTGCGTGAGTCGGACGTGCTCGCCAAGGTCGTGGGCGACCGCGAGCTGGCCGGCGCAAAGTCGTAAGGACCTAGGGAGGTAACGGAAAGACATGGCTCACAAGGAGCTGAAGTTCAACGAGGATGCGCGCCGCTCGCTCGAGCGGGGCGTGAACATCCTCGCCGATGCGGTCAAGGTCACCCTTGGCCCGAAGGGGCGCTACGTCGTGCTCGACAAGAAGTTCGGCGCTCCGACGATCACCAACGACGGCGTCACGATCGCTCGCGAGATCGAGGTCGAGGACGTGTTCGAGAACCAGGGCGCGCAGCTCGTCCGTGAGGTCGCCACGTCGACGAACGACGTCGCCGGCGACGGCACGACGACCGCGACCGTCCTCGCTCAGGCGATCGTGAAGGATGGTCTCCGCAACGTCGCCGCCGGTGCGAACCCGATGGCGGTCAAGCGCGGGATCGAGCGTTCCGTCGACCTGATCGTCGAGAACCTGAAGTCGCAGTCCAAGGAGATCTCCGGCAAGGAGGACATCGCGCGCGTCGCGACCGTTTCCTCTCGCGACCGTGAGATTGGCGACGTCCTCTCCGACGCGATCGAGAAGGTCGGTAAGGACGGCGTCGTGAACGTCGAGGAGGGCCAGACGTTCGGCCTCGAGCTCGAGTTCACCGAGGGCATGCAGTTCGACAAGGGCTACCTGTCGCCGTACATGATCACGGACGCCGAGCGC
>Ga0066652_100002561_pt1 | contig 10035 bp, 6 predicted proteins | sample GraSoiAngelo_101_FD_71413 | JGI IMG/M metagenome (GOLD analysis project Ga0066652, IMG submission 71413) | Grasslands soil microbial communities from the Angelo Coastal Reserve, California, USA - 14_0903_02_30cm | ecosystem: Environmental > Terrestrial > Soil > Grasslands | place: USA... | reverse complement strand
AGCACGATGGCAATCCGCATGTCGTGGTCGAGCGCCTCGATACTTTCGCGAACCAGCCGGTTACGCTCACCGGCTTCGGCGCGTTCCTGCGGGTCGGGGGTGACGATGCCCAGGCCGAAGCTAGAACGTTCGTCGTCTGGCATCGTGCCGTATCGCCGGTTGCGCCGAAAGTGGTCATAACAGAGATTCGCGGCGATCTGGAACAGCCACGACTTGAAGGGCGCGTCGCGCAGGGTCCGAATCTTTTCCCAGGCGCGCAGAAAGGCTTCCTGCGAGATGTCGGCGGCGTCCTCTCGCCCGCCGACCATCCGCAGAGCCATGTTGTAGAGCGGGACCTGATATTGCACGATCAACTGGGTAAAGGCCTCCCGATCGCCCCGGCGGGCCCGGCTCACCAGGTCGCGATCGTTGGGATTCTTGTCTTGAGACGGAAACATTTCCAATAAGTTCCCAACGGAGCGTACTCGGATATACTCGCCCCGGGCCGGAGTGTCGGAATGGTAGACGAGGGCGCCTCAAAAGCGCCTGGGCGTAAGTCCGTGTGGGTTCGAGTCCCTCCTCCGGCAGTCCGCCCGATCCGCGCCTGGCTCGTTGCTGGCCGGCCACTGTGAGTTAACTTCCTGTCCCCAACCGATTGACGGCCCCGGCAGCCCCGCCCATACTGCCCCCGGTAGAGGCGAGAACGGAACTTTTGAGCTCGGCCAGCGTCGTACTGAGCTAGATGGGCCCCCAGCGCTGCCGGCTGCCTGCGCGGATCGTCTTGTCGACCCTGCTGGCCGCCCTGGGCCTGAGTATGGCGGCTGTCGGCGCCGAGGCGGCGAGTAACGGGCTCACCCTGGCCGTGCACGTCGGATACCAGGACGTCGTCAAGCCCGGCGAGTGGACGCCGGTGACGGTCGACGCCCACAACACCGGGGCCGACGTGGACGGCACCCTGGAGGTCCGGGAGTCGCTGAACGCCCAGCCCGGCGTGACCGGTTTCACGATCTACCAGCAGCCGATCAGCCTCGCGAGCGGCGCCAGCAAGCGGGTCCGCATCTTCCTGGTCGAGGATACGAGCGGCGCGACAGTCACCGCCCGGGTCATCCAGAACGGCCGCGTCGCCGTCTCACAGGATTCGGTCACCAGCAGCAGCACCTCCACTCTGGTCGGCGTGCTTTCGGACCAGTCAAGCGCGCTCGACGATTTCGCCGCCATCCATCCGGGCGGCATCGCGGCCCGCGTCGTCCATCTCCGCGCAGACGACATCGCCGATTCCGCGATCGCGCTGCGCGCCTTCGACATCCTGGTGATCGATGACTTCGCCACCGACGGCCTGACCGCCCGCCAGCGAGCGGCGATCGCCGACTTCGTCGAGGCCGGTGGCAATCTGCTGCTGGGGACGGGCGCGTCCTGGCACAAGACCCTGGCCGGGCTGCCCGCAGCCATTATTCCGTTGGAGCCGAGAGCCACCCTGAACGTTCACGCGGCGCGCGCGGTCGGCGGGCACAACATCGAAGTCGCGATTGCCGACGCCGTGAGTGGCCGCGCCTGGTTGAGCGAGGGCGCCGTCCCGCTCATCGTCGACCGCGGGGTCGGCGCCGGCACCGTGACGCTGGCGACCTTCGACTGGAACCAGGAGCCGATCGCCGGCTGGAGCGGGACCAAGGACGTGCTGCGGCAGGTCCTGGCTCGCGCCGTCTTTGGAGCTGGGAGCTCGGGCGCCAACTACCCCAATGGCATCGCCTTCGGCGGGCCGAGCCCGGCCTTCGGCTCACAACCGTCGATCGCGTCGAAGAGCAACGCCCTGACCCCGGTGCTTGGCAATCTTCCCGGGCTCAACCTGCCCTCATTGCAGCTCACCGCCGGCCTGGTGTTGCTCTACGTTCTGCTCGTCGGCCCGGTCAACTACCTGGTGCTGGGCGCCCTGCGCCGCCGGGCCCTCGCCTGGGTGACGGTGCCGCTGATCGCGGTGATCGCGGCAACCGGAGCCTACGGTGCGGGCGTGCTCACCAAGGGACGGTCGGTCCAGACCAACCAGGTAGCCATTCTTCACCTGCAGCCGGGCTGGGATCACGCCTACCAGGAGACCTACACCGGCGTCATTCCCCCAAGCCGCGGCGACTACCAGGCGCACATCGAGGGCGACCGGCTGCTCATCAGCCCGATTGCCACGAACAACAACGGCTTTCCGACCAGTTCGAGCAGCAGCATTCGGGTCAACGTGGCGACCAGCGAGGTCACGCTGTCCGGCATGACCGCCTTCTCCCTGGGCGGCTTCGGCACCGAGACGATGACGGCCGCGCCCGCGTTGACCGGCCACCTCCAGCTGGTGAACGGCAAGTACGTCGGCACCATCGAAAACCACTCGAATCTCACCTTTACCGACGCTGTCGTGCTCGCGGGTGACAACTTCCAGACGATCGGAGCCCTGAAGCCCGGCGCAACGGCAGCCATCAACCTGGTACCGAAGGCCACCAATCCGGCTGCACAACCTCTCTATACGCGGATCTACGCGAACAACGGGCAAAGCTTTGGCCCGGGCGCCTATGAGGTCAGCACCAGCGACCGAGACAGCCTGGCCAGAACCCAGATTCTGTCCATCCTGCCCACCGGGGCGAACTTCAAAGGTTTTGTGTCGCTGACCTCGCCGTTGCTGGTGGCCTGGACCCGCGAATCGTTTCAGGACATTAGCGTGAACGGCGTCCATCCGCTGACGACGGCGCAATCCGCCGTGGTCCTGTCGCTTCCGGTCGACCAACTTGGTACGGGGCCGTTGCCCGCCGGCGTCCTCAACGGTCGCATCGTGGACGTGGTGGGCGACAGCCAGGGGCAGGGGGTGCCCGGGATGATTCAACTGCAGAACGGCAGCGTGACCTATGAGTTCGCGCCGGTGCTAGCCGCGGGGGCCAGGCTGAGCGGCCTCTCGCTCAACGCGTCAAACCCCTTCGGGCCGACGGTCGGCCCGCCGGGAACCTCGACCCCCGCCAGTCCGAGCGTCACCGGCCAGGTCTGGGACTGGTCGCGATCGGCCTGGACCGACATCGGCTACCAGGACAACGGCGTCACCGCCCTGCCGGAAAGTGCCGTCAATCCGGCCAGTGGGCTGATCCGGCTGCGGATCAGCACGACAAACAGCGGCCCGATTGGTGGCAGCCTGACGCTCTCGGGGACGATCAAATGATCAGGGTGCAAGGCTTGACCAAGGTATACGGGTCTCGGACCGCATTGGACGCCGTCTCGTTCGAGGTGCCGAAAGGCGAGATCTTCGGCTTCGTCGGCCCAAACGGCGCCGGCAAGACGACGACGTTACGGATCCTGGCTGCGCTGCTCGAGCCGACCGGCGGCCGGGCATTCGTGGACGGGGCCGACGTCATCCAGCATCCGGACCTGGTGCACGATCGACTGGGCTATATGCCGGACTTCTTCGGTGTCTACGATCAGCTGACGGCCACCGAATACCTGGATTTCTACGCCGCTTGCTACCGGATTCCGAGAGCCCGGCGTAAGAAAATCGCGGCCGACTTGCTCGAGCTGGTCGGTCTCGCCGACCGGCGTGACCAGTCGGTCGATACATTGTCGCGAGGCTTGAAGCAACGCCTCTGCCTCGCCCGGGCGCTGGTCCACGACCCGGCGGTACTGCTCCTGGATGAGCCGGCCTCGGGTCTCGACCCGCGTGCCCGCGTCGAGATGCGCGAGATCCTGAAAGAGCTTCAACGAATGGGCAAGACGATCGTGATCTCCAGCCATATCCTTCCCGAGCTGACCGAGCTCTGCACCATGGTGGGCATCATCGACCAGGGGCGGATGCGCGCCACCGGGCCGGTGCAGGACGTCATCCGGCAGCTGACGAGCGGGCGCCGGCTGCGCATCATGGTCCTCGGCCAACGCGACGAAGCCGTCGCGACCCTGAAAACCCTGCCGTCGATCCGCACGGTCGACATGATCAACGGGGCGATCGAGGCCGAGTACGAGGGCGATGACGCGACCGCGGCCTCGATTCTCCAGGCGCTGACCGCCGCCTCGATTCGTGTCTCGGGCTTCAGCCAGCTCGACGGCGGCCTCGAGGACGCATTCCTCAAAGCCACCTCGGAGGACGTGGGATGAATCGCGTTGCCATGGCGCTCTGGAACCCGATCGTCGCCAAGGAGTACCGATCCCGCATGCGCACCTGGCGCTCGCCGGTGGCAATGACTGTCTACATCCTGCTGCTCGGGGGGCTTGGCTGGGCGATCTTCTCCTCCATGTCGTCGTCGGCGCGGAGCGGCTTCAACGGTGGCCAGGCTGCGAACTACGGTCAGGCGCTGTTCCTCTTTCTCGTGATCTTTCAAATGGTGCTGCTGGCCTTCATCACCCCCGCCCTGACGGCCGGCGCCATCAGCAGCGAACGCGAGCGGCAAACGATTGATCTGCTCTTTGTCACCAAGCTGCCCTCCTTCTCAATCCTCTGGGGCAAGCTGCTGGCCTCGATGTCATTCGTCCTCTTGCTCTTGCTGCTGTCGGTGCCGATTTTTAGCCTCGTGTTTCTGTTCGGCGGCATCGAGCTCGACCAGGTCGTCGCCGCCTTCATCGTGACGGCGGTCGGCGCCCTGACCCTCGGGGTCATCGGCATCGCCTGCTCGACGGCGTTTCGCCGGACGCTGGCGGCGACGGTCGCGGCCTATGGCGCCGCGTTCATCCTGCTCGCCGGCAGCCTGCTGTACGGGTTGCTCTTCCCGACACCGATTGATCCGAACGCCACCAACGCGCCGGCGCCGCCAGCGGTCAGCTACGTCAGTCCGCTCCTGCCGCTGATCACCATCGGCACCAGTCAGCCGGTGACCTGGTACGGCATCGGCTCCGGCTTCTCGTCGGGTGGCGGCGGTGGAATGATGTGCAGTGGCACGCCCGGTGGTGCACAGCAATGCGTTCCCACCAACGCGAACGGCGTCGTGGTCGGCAAGGGGATCGCGTCGCCGATCTATCGCAACCCCCCCCAGGCGACCGGAACCACCATCCCGAGTGGTCTGTTTGCCGGCTGGCAGTACTGGCAGGCGACCGTGACGCTGCAACTGTTGATCAGCCTGGCCGCGCTCGTCTTTAGCGCCGTCCTGATCCCCCCGACCCGGCACCTGCCCTGGGCGCGACGCACCCGGGCAGCCGGGGGAGCGCGATGAGCTCGCTGGAGGCGATCGTCCGGGAGCTCCGGAAGGCCGCCCGCCGGGCGCTCGGCGCCCGGTACGCCGCGCATGCCCTGGTCGGGGCGGTCGCCTGGGTCGCCGCCGTCATGATCCTGGTACGACTGGTGCCCTTCGAGCGACGTGCGGAGCTGGCCGTCCTGGGTATCCCGGTGGCCCTGGCGATCGCGGCAGCCGCCTGGCTGATCCGCCGGCCGAGCGCCGCGCTGCTGATGGCCATGGCCGACATCCGGCTCGGCCTCAAGGAACGTCTCTCCACAGCCTGGGAACGGCGAGCCGAGTCCGGACCGCTGGATGACGCGCAGCGGCACGACGCCGTGCAGCACGCAGCTCGGGCGAGCCTGCCGGCCGCCTTCCCGGTTCGCGTCAACCGCGGTGAGGCCACGCTGGTCGCGATTCTCGCGATCTTTGCGCTCGCGCTGGCGCTGCTGCCCAACCCCATGGACCAGGTGCTCGCCCAGCGCCAGGCGGACCGAGTCAGCCAGGCGCGCGCGGCCAAGGCCGTGGCAGACGCCAAAAAGAAAATCGCCGACAGCGGGAAGCCCTCCCCGAAGGATGCACAGATCCAGAAGATCCTCCAGGATGCCCAGGCAAAGATCCACGAGGCGGACAGCCCGAGAAAGGCGCTCGAGTCGATCACGCCGGCCGAGCAGCAGCTACAGAAACTGGCCGACCCGGGAACGCCCGCGCTGCAAAGCAGCGCTCAGAACCTCGCGAATGCGTTGAGTGGCACCGCGGCGGGGCGCAGCGCGGCCCAGGCGATCAGCACCAACCCGGCAAAGGGTGCCCAGTCGGTGCGCGACCTGGCCTCCCAGCTCCAAAGCCTTTCACCCAAAGACCGCGAGGAGCTGGCCAAGGCGCTGGCGAAGGCGTCGCAGCAGGCGCAGAACAGCCAGATGCGGGATTCCCTGAGTAAGGCGTCGTCCTCGCTGCAGAGCGGGGACGCGGCATCGGCGGCCCAGGCCCTCAACGACGTGGCGAGCCAGCTCGATTCGCTGCAGGAACAGGAGAACACCGACCAGGCCGTCGCCGCGGCGATCAACGGCCTCGAGGCTGCCCGCCAGGGCCTGGCCGCACAGGCCGACCGTGATGCAAACGGACAGGGCGGACAGGCAAACGCCGGGGCAAGCCCCTCCGCCGGCGCGAGCGGCAATGGCACCGGCAATGGCACCGGAAACGGCAACGGCAACGGGACGGGCAACGGCACCGGCACTGGCGGCACTGGCGGCACCGGCGGAACCGGCTCCAACGGTTCGGGAACCGGAAGCGGCTCGGGCGCGGCCAGCACCGAGCGGATCTACGTTCCCGGGCAACCCGTGCCGGGCCAATCAGAGAATGACCCGACGCCGCTTGGTCCGGGACAGGACGTGCCGCTGAGCCCGTACACCCAGGTGATCGAGGCCTACCAGCAGGCGGCCCTCGATGCGACCGACCAGAGCCTCATCCCCGGAAGTGAGCGCGACCTCGTCCGCGAGTATTTCTCGCAACTCGGTGAACCGCGTGCCGCCAAGTAAATCTCGCCAGGGAGGATCATGATCGCCGAAGAACCGCGCGTCGACGCAACCCGGGTGACCGAGCTGGCCCAATCGCTCGAGACCGAGCTGGCGCGTCTCATCGTCGGTCAGAAAGCGCTCCTCCGCGACACGGTCATCGCGCTGACCGCCGGAGGCCACGTCCTTCTCGAAGGCGTCCCGGGGCTTGGCAAGACGGTGCTCGTGCGGTCGCTCGGCCAGACCCTGTCGATGAGTTTCTCACGCATCCAATTCACACCCGACCTGATGCCAGCCGACATCGTCGGCACGAACATCATCGGCGACACCGACGGCCGTCGTGAATTCCATTACCAGGCCGGTCCGATCTTCGCGAACCTGGTCCTGGCCGACGAGATCAACCGCGCCACCCCCAAGACGCAGAGTGCCCTGCTGGAGGCGATGCAGGAGCGCACCGTCACGGTTGGGACGCAGACCCGGCCACTGCCCTCGCCATTTTTCGTCCTTGCCACCCAGAACCCGATCGAGCTGGAGGGGACCTATCCCCTGCCCGAGGCCCAGCTGGACCGGTTCTTCTTCAAGATCCTCGTGCCGTTTCCGAGCGAGGGCGACCTGCTCGAGATCGCGCGGCGGACGACCGGCGACTCAACCCCGCAGTTGAAATCTGTCGCCGACGCCGGCGCCATCCTGACGGCACAGCGGACCGCCCGCGAAGTGCCGATCGCCGAGCACGTGCTGCGGTACGCGGCCCGGCTGGTCTCCGCCACCCATCCCGACCGGAGCGAGCTCGACAGCGTCCGGCGTTATGTCCGCTGGGGCGCCAGCCCACGCGGGCTGCAGACGCTCGTGCTCGCCGGTAAAGTCCGCGCCCTCCTCGAGGGCCGCTACAACGTCGCCTTCGACGATCTCAACTCGGTCGCGCAACCGGCGCTCCGTCACCGGATTTTCCTGCAGTTCGAGGCGGAGGCCGACGGGATCACGGCCGACCGCATCATCAGCGAAATCCTCGAGCACACCGCCAAGGAACCTGCTAGCAAATAAGATGGCGGCCGCTCTGCTGGAGCCCGCCCTGCTACGCCGCCTCGAGGGGCTGGCGCTGCAGGTCCGCCGTGCCGTCAGCGGGCAGATGGGTGGCGAGCGGCGATCGCGAAAACGCGGTCAGTCCGTTGAGTTCGCCGACTTCCGCAACTACACACCCGGCGACGACTTCCGGCTGATCGACTGGAACGCGTACGCCCGCCTCGATCGGTTCATGTTGCGACTCTTCGTCGCCGAAGAAGAATTGCCTCTAAGCCTGTTCGTCGATCTGAGCGGCTCGATGGACTGGGGGACGCCGAACAAGGCGGTCACCGCTCGCCGGCTGGCCGGGGCGATCGCGTACGTGGCGCTGGCGGCCCTCGACCGGGTGCGGCTGACCGTCTTCGCCGACGGGCCGACCTCTGGCGGCGCCCCCTATCGCGGACGCCGCGCCGCCGCCCAGCTCTTCGCCCGGCTGCAGTCATTCCCCGTGGGCGGGGTCACGAACTACCAACGCCTCGTCTGGCCGATCGCCCGGCAGCGGCCGGGGTTGAGCGTCGTGATCACCGACGGCCTGGGCGATCCGCCGATCGATGGGGCGCTGGTCGCGCTGCAGCGAGCCCAGCAGGAAGGCGCCGTGCTCCAGCTGCTGGCGCCCCAGGAGATCGTGCCGGACTGGTCCGGCGACGCCCGGCTCAAGGATGCCGAGACCGGGCTGGAGCGCGAATTCACCGCAACCCCGCTCACGCAGGGTGCTTACGTGAACGCGCTGGCGCAGCGCACGGCCCAGATCGAGCGCGCCGCAGTCCGGCGTGGCCTGCGGTTCGCGCGGTTATCCACGGATACAGCAATCGATGCGATGGTGCAGGGGACGCTGCGTCGCCTCGGGCTGCTGGGATGACGTTTCTCGCGCCGGCGGCGGCCGCCCTGGCATTGACGATTCCCGCGATCGTCGCGCTGTACTTTCTGAAAATTCGCCGGCCAACCCGGATCGTGCCGGCCCTGCACCTCTGGCCCAACCAGATCCGAGATCGCCAGGCCAACGTGCCCTGGCAACGCTTGCGCCCCAGCTGGCTGCTCTTCCTGCAGCTCCTCGCCGCCGCGGTCCTGGTCGCCGCCGCATTGCAGCCCGCCCTGCCGGCCGGCGCCGCCCTCGCCCGGCACAGCCTCGTGCTGGTCGACGCCTCGGCGTCAATGCAGGCGACCGACCTGTCGCCCTCACGCCTGGGAGAAGCCAGGCGGCAGGTCAATGCCGTCATCGACCAGCTCGGGCCGTCAGACCGGATGACCATCATTGCCGTGGGGCCCACCGCCCGAATCCTGGCCTCGGTCACCGGGGGCCGCGACGCGCTGCATCGCGCGGTGAACGAGATCAAGGCGAGTAATGGGCCGGCCGACCTCTCGGCGGCGCTCATCCTGGCCGCCGGCCTGGTGCGGCCCGGCGACGACGCCCGCGCCTACCTGTTCAGCGATGGGATCGTGCAACCGCTGCGTGCCTCGTTCGCTGCCGGGCTGCCTTTTCCTGTCGAGTATCACCGGATCGGCGTATCCGGGGAGAACGTCGGCCTCACGTCGTTGACGGTTCGGACCAGCGCGCAAGCCCGGGCGGCCTACCTGCATGTCCAGAACTTCGGCCAGCAAGCCCGCTCGGTCAGCGTGGAGTGGCGTGCTGACAGCCGTTTGCTCGATATCCGGCCGCTCACGCTGGCCGCCGGCCAGGCGCAGGACCTGGTGCTCCCGGTTCCGGCCGACGCCACATCCGTCACGGCGCGCCTCGGCGGCGGTGACGTGTTCGCGCTCGACGATTCGGCCACGGCGGTGGCGAAAACGCCGCGGGCCTTCCGGGTGTTGCTCGTTACGCCTGGCAACGTATTTCTCGAGCAGGCGCTCCGCCTGCGCGCGGATTTGCAAATTGACGTCGTCGCGCCGGCCGCCTACCGGCCCAGCGCCGCCTACGCGATGACCGTCTTCGATCGGTTCGCACCGCCGACCCTGCCGGACGGGCCCGTGCTGGTTGTGGATCCACCGGCCGGCTCGGCGCTGGCCGGCGGCGCAGCCCTTGGCATCGGGCGGGTTCGTGCTGTGGATGCCGGGGATCAGCTGCTTGCCAACGTGGACCTGCAGGACGTGCACGTCGCCCGCAGCCAGGACCTGCGTGCGTCGACCTTCGGCCGCCCGCTGATCACCAGCCTGCAGACGCCACTGGTTCTGGTTCGCGAGGAGCCCTACCGCCGGGTGCTGTTCGGCTTCGACCTGCACGAATCCGACCTGCCCCTGCGGATCGCGTTCCCGATCCTGACGCAGAACCTGAGCGAGTGGATGTTGCCGCCGAGCGTCCCGAGCCACAGTTTCCACCCCGATGAGCCGGTCAC
>Ga0066652_100002560_pt1 | contig 10036 bp, 11 predicted proteins | sample GraSoiAngelo_101_FD_71413 | JGI IMG/M metagenome (GOLD analysis project Ga0066652, IMG submission 71413) | Grasslands soil microbial communities from the Angelo Coastal Reserve, California, USA - 14_0903_02_30cm | ecosystem: Environmental > Terrestrial > Soil > Grasslands | place: USA... | reverse complement strand
ACCGGCGCGGACGCGGTCGACATGGAGTCGGGAACGCTCGCCCGCACCGGGCGCCTGGCCGGTTGCGTGCGCGCGATCAGCGACACGCCGACCAGCAGGCTCGCCGGGCTTGCCCGCGCCGTGAAGACGAGCGGCGAGCCGGACCTACGTGGGTTCGTCGGCGGCTTCGTCCGTGAGCCTCGCGAGACGGCGCGCGCGCTCGTGAACGCCCGTCGCGCGCTCAAACGCCTCGAGGCCGTCGGATGAGCGGCCGGGTGCTGCTTGCTGCTCCGCGGTCCTTCTGCGCCGGCGTCGACCGGGCGATCGAGATCGTCGAGCGGCTGCTCGCCGAGCACGGGCCGCCGATCTACGTCCGCCACGAGATCGTCCACAACGACCACGTCGTGCGGCGGCTGGAGCGGATGGGCGCGGTGTTCGTCGACTCGGAGGATCAGGTGCCCGCCGGCGAGATCTGCGTCCTCTCGGCTCACGGCGTCGCTCCTGCCGTCCGCGAGAACTGCGAGCGGCGCGGTCTACGGGTCGTCGACGCCGTCTGCCCGCTCGTCTCGAAGGTGCACGCCGAGGCGCGCCGGTACGCCGACAGCGGCCATCTCGTCGCTCTCGTCGGTCACGCGGACCACGTCGAGGTGATCGGTACGCGCGGCGAGCGGCCCGAGGCCACCATCGTCATCGAGTCGCCCGAGGATGCGGAGCGGCTGGATGCCGGCGACCGCCCCATCGCGGTTGTGACGCAGACGACCCTGTCCCTCGACGACGTGCGGGCGACCGTCGATGCACTGGGGCGCCGGTTCGGTACGCTCCGGCGGCCGGCCGCCGATGACATCTGTTACGCGACCCAGAACCGCCAGGACGCCGTCAAGCGGCTGGCCGAGGAGGCGTCGCTCATCCTCGTGATCGGCTCGCAAACGAGCTCCAACGCCCAGCGGTTGGTCGAGGTCGCACGGAATGCGGGCGCCGCCGCCGAGCTGATCAACGGCGATGACGAGCTCGAGGCGGCGAAGCTCGACGGACACGCGACGATCGGCCTCACCGCCGGCGCCTCCACGCCCGAGGAGCTCGTCCAGGCAACCGTCTCGCGCCTTGCCGAGCTCGGGTGGGACGAGCTCGAGGAGGTCACGGTTGCGCGCGAAGACGTGCACTTCCGGCTCCCACGTGAGGTCGCAGCGTCTTCATGACGTCGGTCGAGATACCCGTCTCGATCGCGGCCGCGCTGCCGACGCTGACGGTGCTCGACATCACGAACGACGTGCAGCGCGAGGTGCACAGGACGGGGGGAAGCGGGATCGCCTATGTCTCCCCGAATGGCGACCCCTCGCTCGTGCGCGTGCAGGAGCGCGAGACGGGGTTCTTCACCGATCTCGAATGCCTCCTGGAGCGGCTGGTTCCGCTCGAGGCGATCGAACGGGCGCGGATGCTCTCGTTCCTGCTCGGCCCTCGCACGGAGCAGATTCCGTACGCGGAGGGCCACCTCTGTCTCGGTCAGTGGCAGCGGATCCTGCTCGTCGGCTTCGAGGAGCGCTGCGCCGACGAGTGGACACTCACGCTGGTCGGTTAGCCCGCGGACTCTGAGTCGCGTTTGACCAGACCGCGTCGCGGAACGCAGACTGTCGGGGTGGAACGGGCCCGAAGGCACCAAGTCCTGCTGGCGCGACTGGCGCTCGCACTGCTCATCCTGATCGCCGAGCTTGCCGGCCGCTCGCTCACGCACCGGCTCGACGTCGGCCGACACGTTCGCGCGCCGTCCTACTCGGGTGCGGACTACTACCCGTTCCTCCTCGTCGCCGTGAAGGTCGGCGTGGCGCTGATGCTCGCCCGGCTCGCGTGGCGCTTCGCGCGTGCACGCTCGGTGGCGGCGGCGGCGCAACGGCTCCTCGAGGCGCACGGCCGCGAGCACCGCCGCAGCGCGCCGCGGATGCGCCTCGCGCTCACACCGAAGCTCTGGCTGTGGTGCTTCCTCGGAACCTCTCTGATCTTCCTGCTCCAGACGGACGCCGAGCGTGTGGCCGTCGGTCAGTGGCCGTTGCTCGCGCCGTGGCTGCACACCTCGGCACTGCCGGTGTTCGCGGTCCTCTCGGTCGTCGTCGCGGTCGTGTATCGCGCCGTCGCCTCGTGGTTCGCCGAGTACGAGAGCTACGCGCGTGAGACCGCTGCGCGCGCAGCCGGCCTGCGCGCCGCTCCGCCTCCTGCGCGCCGCGCCAACGTCCACGAGCGAGTCACCCCGCGCGGCCTCTTCGGCGTCGCGTTCGAGGTGCGGCCGCCCCCAGTGCCGGCGTAGGCCTGCGGACCAGGCGTCCGCGGGCTCGGATCAACGCCGACCCTGGAGGACGTCGTGAGTGCAGAACTCGTCAGCGAACTCAAACTTCCGCGGCATCGAATCTGGCGCGCGCGCGCCGTCGCAACGCTGGGGCCCGCGACGGCGCTCTGCGGCGCCGTGTGGGCGCTGGTGCAGCCGTACCGGATCACGCTGCTCCATCCGCACGGGCAAAGCTTCTGGTGGCTCGCCGTCGAGCCCCCGCTGCTCGTGATCCTCGTCGGCCTGCTGTTCCAGCTGGTCGTCGTGCCGGGGCTGCTCGAGGACCTCGAGGAGGCAGGCGATGCAGCCTCCCGCTGAGCACGTCCACTGGCTCTTCGGGACAGGGTTCGTGATTCTCAGCCTTTGCCTGCTCGCCGAGGCGATCGTCGGCGTCGACGTCTGGCGGAAACGTGCCTGGCGCGCATATCTGTGGCCCGGGACGCTGTTCTTCATGGGCGTCATGTTGTGGCCCGTGATGACGTTCTTCACGAACTCGACCATCCACATGCTCGCGCACGGCGCCTGGGCCGACGTGCTGATGTTCGCCGGCGCCACCGAGCTCGCGCTCGTCCGCGGCAAGCTGGTCAGCCCGTGGTGGCGGCTCGCGACCGTGCTGGCGTTCGTCGTCTCCGGCAGTGCATTCCTCGTCCACGAGCAGAACACGTGGTTCTTCCAGCGCTCGTCGTTCCTCCATCATCTGATGGGCTGGACGCTCCTCGGCGTGGCGATCGTGCCCTTCGCGCGGTGTCTGCGGCCACGCTCGGTCCTGTTCGGGAGCGCCTACGCGCTCACGTTCGTCGCAATCGCGGTGATCCTCTTCTGCGACCGCGACCTCGCGAGCGTCTTCGGGCACCTGTCTCCGCTCGCCGGGAGCCCGCATCGATGAGGCGCTTCGCCGCAGTCCTGGTCCTTGTCCTCGCGCTCGCGTTTCCCGCGACGGCGTTCGCGCACGCCGCGCTCGAGCACGCCGGCCCGTCGATCCGGCAGCGCGTGCAGATTGCGCCGACGCGATTGTGGCTGCGGTTCGACCAGCGAGTCAAGCCGCTGCCGAACTCCATCGTGGTCTACACGGCGAGCGGCACGATCGTCTCCGGTCCCGCCCGCAACGAGCGCGATCCGCGCTACGTGCAGGTGTCGCTGCGAAAGATCCCGCGAGGGGCCTACACCGTGCGCTGGCACGTGATCTCGGGCGACGGTCATGTCATCTCGGGCCTCTACACGTTCGGTGTGGGTGTCGCCGCGCCGCCGCCGACCGAGGCGTTCGGCGCCTCCGGCCCGACCACCGCGGAGCACGTCGTGCGCTGGCTCTATTTCGTCTCGCTCGCGCTCGTCGTCGGCGGGATCGGGTTCCGGGTGCTCGTTCTGCGCTCGCCGTTGCCACCGCGCGCGGAAAAGCGGTTCTACGTGGTCACTGGAATCGGAGCTGTGGCGACGCTGCAGGTGGGCGTCGCGGCCTTCGTGCTGCGTGCCGAGGATGCACTGCAGCTCCCGTTCGGTCGGTTCCTGTACGGCGACCTCTCGCCGATCGCCGGCGGAACGCGCTTCGGCGAAGCGTTCATCGCGATGACACTTGGCTTCGCGCTCGTGACCGCGCTGCTCTTTCTCTCGTGGCTTACCGAACGCACGGCCTTCCTGCTGCCCGCGTTCGCGGTCGGGCTCGCCTTTGCGTCGGGACTGTCGCTGTCCGGGCACTCCGCCGCCGACGTCGGCTCGTCGTGGAAGTCGGAGCTCGCCGACTGGGTGCATCTGTCAGCCGCCTGCATCTGGATCGGCGGTCTCGTGCAGCTGGCCCTCGTCGTCCTCCCGCTTGCTCCGGACGTGCGGCGTGCGACCTTCCTCCGTTTCTCGACGGTCGCCACGGTGCTGGTCGCGCTGCTGCTCGCGGCGGGCACGTATCTGAGCATCGTCCGGCTGCCGCAGCTCCGGGACCTGTGGGCGACCGGCTACGGGCACGTGCTGCTCGTGAAGCTCGGGCTCGTCGCGCTCGCGCTCGCGTGGGGCGGTCTCCACCGGCTGCTCGCGGTGCCGGCTGTGGCGAACGGGAGCGACGGGCTGTTCGCGCGCCTCCCGCGCAGCGTGCTCGGCGAGAGCTTCGCGGGCATGGCCGTGCTGCTCGCGGCCGCGGTCCTCGTCGACTCGAAGCCGCCGCCGCGACCGCCCGGCCCGCCCGTGCAGGCTGCGCACGCGAAGCGCTAGACGTTGCTCGAGCGCAGCGCGAGGACGTTCGCGACGAACGTCTTCGTCTCCGCCAGTACGCCGTTCTTCCGGACCGACGCCGGGCCCTGGTACCAGCCGGCGAGCGCGCGATGCTCGTTGCCGTTGAACTCCCGCAGCAGCTGGCGCAGGTAGAGGACGCCGACGCGGATGTTCCCGGACGCGGTGCGCGGCACCTTCGTGCCGCTGAGCAGAACCGTCTCGACGTAGCTCCACGTCGGCGGCAAGATCTGCATCACGCCCCACGCGCCGGCTGCCGAGGTCAAGTTCGTCTGGAAGCCGGACTCCATCCACGCCACCGCACGCACGAGCTTGACGTCGACGCCGTAGTGCCCCGCCCAGTGGTCAAGGAGCGTCCGAACCTGCGTCGCCGGTGTGGTCGCGTTGACGAGCACGGGGCGAACCGCCTGGGGCGAGCGGCGCCGGAACGCGGCGAGCGTGCGGTCGCCGGCGACACCGTCCGCTGCGAGCCGTCGCGCCTTCTGGAAGCTCCGCAGCGCCCGCTCGGTGCGCCCGTCGAAGTAGCCGCTGATCGGAACGAGCGCGCCGCGCCGCGCCAGCAGGAACTGCAGGACGGAGACGTCCCAGCCGAAGAGCCCGCGACGGAGCGTCCGCCGCCCGAAGAGCGGGCCGCCGAGCGGGCCGAGCGCGCGGCGGGTGGCGGCGCCCGCCCGGCCGTTCGGCCGAAGCCCCACGCGCCGCTGGAACCGCTTGACACCGCGCACGGTCGCCGGGCCCGCGATCCCGTCGACCGGCCCGCTGTAGAGGCCGTACGCGCGCAGCGCCACCTGCAGGCCGGCGGCCTGCGGGCTGACGCGCGCGCCAGCGAGCGCAGGCTGCGCGACCGCCAGCAGGGCGGCGAGCGCGAGAAGTACCGTGAAACGCCGCACGTCGGCTGGTTTTCGCCGCGACCTCCGGATTCCTCTAGCGTCACGCCGATGCTCTGGGCGATCTCCGGCGGCGCGGGTTTTCTCGGCCTGCACCTCGCCCGCCGCCTCCTCTCGGACGGCCATCAGGTTCGGACACTCGACGTCGTGCCGCTCGACGACGCGGAGCTGGAGCGCTCGGTCGAAGAGCTCCGCGGCGACGTGCGCGACGGCGACCGTCTCCGCGAGCTCGTGGCCGGCGCGGACGTCGTCGTGCATGCGGCGGCTGCGCTGCCGATCCAGGCGTCGCGCCAGTCGATCCGGTCGGTCAACGTCGGAGGGACCGAAAACGTACTCGTCGCCGCCCGTGACGCCGAGGTCCGCCGCGTCGTGTTCATCTCCTCGACCGCCGTCTACGGCGTGCCCGAGAAGCATCCGATCTCCGAAGACGATCCGCTCGTCGGCGTCGGGTGGTACGGCGAGTCGAAGATCGACGCGGAGGCGCTGTGTCGCGTGGCCGCGGTCGAGACGACGATCGTCCGTCCGAAGACGTTCGTCGGTCCCGAGCGGCTCGGCGTCTTCGAGATCCTGTTCGACTGGATCCGCGAGGGCCGCCGGATCTACATCCTCGGCAAGGGTCACAACCGCTACCAGCTGCTCGCCGTCGAGGATCTCGTCGACGCGATCGTGCGTGCAGCGGAGAGCCCCGCCGCAGCCGGCGAGACGTTCAACGTCGGCGCGACCGAGTTCGGCACGGTGCGCGACGACCTCGGCGCCCTGATCGCACACGCCGGCTCAGCGTCCCGCCTCCAGCCCGTTCCCGTCCGGCCGGCGGAGCTCGCGCTTCGCGCGCTCGAGCTCCTGCACCTCTCGCCGCTCGCTGAGTGGCACTACAAGACGGCGTATCGGGACTCGTTCGTCGACGTGGCGAAGGCGCAGCGCGTCCTCGGCTGGCAGCCGCGGCGCTCGAATCGCGAGGCTCTGATCGCGACGTACGACTGGTACCTGCGCAACCGCGACCGGGTTGCGTCCGCGGGCGTCACGCACCGCGTCCCGTGGAACCAGCAGGCGCTCGGGTTGCTGAAGAAGCTCTCCTGATGCTCGTCCTGTCCGAGGCCGACGTCCGCGCCGTCCTCGACCTCGACGCGCTCGTCGATGCACTCGCGGCCGCGCACGCCGATCTGAGCGCCGGCAAGGCATCGATGCCGCCGCGCTCGGCCGCGCTGGTCAAGGAGCGCGAGGGCCTGCTCGGAGTCATGCCCGCGTTTCTTCCGTCCGCGGGCCTCGCGTGCAAGCTCGTGACGCTCTTCCCCCACAACCGCGACCGCGAGACGCACCAGGCGGTGATCTGCGTCTTCGATCCGGACAACGGAACGCCGATCGCGCTCATGGACGGCACGTACATCACGGCGGCGCGCACGGCGGCCGGGTCCGCGCTCGCGACGAAGCTGCTCGCCCGTGACGACGCGCGCGTGCTCGCGATCGTGGGAACGGGCGTACAGGCGAGGGCACACGCGCGGGCTCTGCCACGGGTGCGCGAGATCGAGGAAATTCGCGTCGCGGGGCGCGACCGAGCGAAGGCCGAGGCGCTGGCCGAGGAGTTCAGCGGTGTTGCCCTCGACTCGTACGCGGCGGCGATCCGCGGCGCCGACATCGTCGCGGCAACGACGCACGCGCAGGAGCCCGTCGTGCAGCGCGAGTGGATCGAGCCCGGGACGCACGTCAACTCCGTGGGGCTGAATCCCGCCGGACGCGAGGTCGACGCGGACACAATCGCCGACGCGACGCTCGTCGTGGAGTCGTACGAGTCAGCGCTGGCTCCACCGCCGGCGGGCGCGCCGGAGCTCGTCGGCGTCGACGCTGCGGACGTTCACGCGGAGCTCGGCGAGCTGGTCAGCGGCGACAAGCCGGGGCGTCGCTCCCGCGAAGAGATCACCCTGTATAAGTCAGTGGGCATCGCCGTCCAGGACGCAGCAGCCGCAGCACTCGTGCTCGCAGCTGCGCGCGAGAGGTCGGTGGGACGCGAGCTCGACCTGGAGGGAGGGGGATGAGCGGGAGCAGCAACGACTTCAGCCCCGGCCTCGCCGGCGTCGTCGCCTTCGAGACCGAGATCGCGGAGCCCGACCGCGAAGGCGGCTCGCTCCGTTATCGCGGCGTCGACATCGAGGAGCTGGTCGGGCGCGTCCCGTTCGAGCAGGTCTGGGGGCTGCTCGTCGACGAATCGCTCGAGCCGGGCCTGCCCGCCGCCTACGAAGAGCTGCCGGTCCGCACCGGCGGCTACATGTCCGACCTGCAGGCCGGGCTCGCCGTCCTCGGCGGCAGATGGGGCGTCAAGCAGCTGATCGACATCGACGCGGATCAGGCGAAGGAGGATCTCCGGCGCCTCTCGGCCGCAGCCCTCTCGCTCGTTGCGCAGTCGGCCCGCGGCGATCGTCCCCCGATTTCCGAGGAAGAGGTCATGCGCGGCCGGACGGCCGCCGAGCGGTTCCTGCTCACGTGGCGGGGCGAGGTGGACGAGCGGCACGCGAAGGCGATCGACACGTACTGGATCTGCACCGCCGAGCACGGCCTGAACGCGTCGACGTTCACCGCCCGCATCATCGCGTCGACCGCCAGCGACTGCGCCGCCGCGTTGTCCGGTGCGGTCGGCGCATTGGCGGGACCGCTCCACGGCGGTGCTCCGGCGCGCGTGCTGCCGATGCTGGACGCCGTCGCGGAGCTCGGTGACGCCGAGAAGTGGGTGCGTGACGCACTCGCGCGGAAGGAGCGGATCATGGGGTTCGGTCACCGCGTGTACCGCGCCGAGGATCCGCGCTCCCGTCTCCTGCGCAGGACGGCGAAGGAGCTCGGCTCGCCGCGCGTCGAGGTCGCCGAAGCGCTCGAAAAGGCGGCGCACGAAGCGATCGCCGAACGTCACCCCGATCACTCGTACACGAACGTCGAGTTCTGGTCGGCCGTCGTCCTCGACGTCGCGCAGGTGCCGCCGAACCTCGCGCCCGGGATGTTCGCGTGCTCGCGCACCGCCGGCTGGTCGGCGCACGTGCTCGAGCAGAAGCGGCTCGGCGTCCTCGTTCGTCCAAGTGCCCGCTACGTCGGCCCGGGCGAACGAGGCCTCTCACAGCTCGGCTGAGCTCACGCGTCGCACTTTCGACACACAGGCGACACCCACGCGTGTGAGCTGCCGCGATAGCGTGACTTCAGGGGCGCTCGCGCCTCCCCGGCCCCGGGCGGTCCTGCGCGGGACATGGCTCCGAGTGGCTAGTACGCTCCGGCCGTGGAACTGACGGACTACCGCGACCGGTTCCCGATCCTCCGGGACACGACCTACCTGATCAGCCACTCGCTCGGCGCGATGCCGGCCGCCGCCGAGGAGCGCATGCTCGAGTACACGCGAGCGTGGAACACGCGCGGCATTCGCGCCTGGGGCGAGGGCTGGTGGGAGCTGCCGCTGACCGTCGGCGATCAGGTTGGCCGCATCATCGGCGCGGCGCCGGGGTCCACCGTCATGCACCAGAACGTGGCAATCGCCGAGGCGGTGATCCTTTCGTGCTTCCGTCCGGTCGACCCGCGCCGGAACCGCGTCGTCTACGAGGCCGGCAATTTCCCCTCGGTTCGCTACCAGTACCAGGCTCAGCCGGAGCTCGAGGTCGTCGTCGTCCCGGACGACGCTGCGATCGTCGAAGCGATCGACGAGCGGACGCTGCTCGTCCCGTTCAGCCACGTCCTCTTCAGGACGGGCGAGATTCAGGACGCCGAGGCGATCGTGCGGCGCGCGCACGAGGTCGGAGCGCACGTCGTCCTCGACGCGTATCAGTCCGTCGGGATCGTGTCGTTCGACGTCACCGCGCTCAACGTGGACTTCGCGGTCGGCGGCAGCGTCAAGTGGCTCTGCGGTGGTCCCGGGAACGGCTGGCTCTACGTCCGCCCCGATCTCGCCGAGACCCTTCGGCCGACGCTGACGGGTTGGCAGGCACACGCGCGACCGTTCGCATTCGAGCCGGAGCTGGAGTACGCGTCCGGCGGCGCACGCTTTCTGACGGGCACGCCGAACGTTCCCGCGCTGCACGCCGCCACCGCGGGCTACGACCTGATCGAGGAGATCGGCGTCGACCGGATCCGCGCGAACTCCCTCCGGCAGACCGAGCTGCTGATCGACCTGCTCGAGAGGTCGGGGTTCGAGGTCGGCAGCCCACGCGACCCGTCTCGCCGCGGCGGGACGGTGACCGTCGTCACACCCGAGTTCGAGGCCGTCCACCGCGAGCTCTCGGACCGGCAGATCATCTGCGATTTCAGGCCGGACGCGGGCATCCGGATCGGCGCGCACTACTACAACACCGACGACGAGCTTCGCTACGCTGCCGCGCAAATCGCGGAGATCGTCGAGGCCGGCGCCTACGAGCAGCACCTGGGCGCCGCGGCTCGCTTCTAGCTCAGGTTCCGGCGACCGCGCGCCGATTTCGCCGTGGGTGTCATGCGTTTTCCGGTCCTCACAGCCGTGCTCGCAGCCGCCGCGCTCCTGGCGGGCCCAGCCGCCGCCTCGCAGATGATCGATCGCAATGCGCAGGGCGTGCGGCTCGCGGTCGACACCAAGGGCGAGGCGCTGCTGACGTATCGAGCGCGCGGTCGCGTGCAGCACGTGCTCGTGTGGGGCGCGATCAACGCG
>Ga0066652_100002559_pt1 | contig 10038 bp, 10 predicted proteins | sample GraSoiAngelo_101_FD_71413 | JGI IMG/M metagenome (GOLD analysis project Ga0066652, IMG submission 71413) | Grasslands soil microbial communities from the Angelo Coastal Reserve, California, USA - 14_0903_02_30cm | ecosystem: Environmental > Terrestrial > Soil > Grasslands | place: USA... | reverse complement strand
TTCAAAGGATGCGTTGGAGGACGAGCATCTTCCGACTGGAGACCAGATGCGCCAAGTCATCAGCCAAGCCCTCGACCCGTTGCTCCGCCTGTTGCTGCCAGCGCTCGAGGTTGACGATCTCCGCGATCAGCACGTAATCGGCTGATTCGCCCGCCTGTCCGGGCACATCCGTCGGCCGCGTCAATCGCCAATCCCGCATCGTGTCCAGCGAGCCACCGACGATGTCCCGATCGCTGGCCATCAGACGCTCAAAGTCCTCGGCTAGCTCCGGCGAGCGCAGGGAAAACCACATGAGTAGTGTCGCCCGCGCGGCCGCCATCGACGTAGCGTAACTCTGTAGAGCAAGTTTGCGAGCCTCGAAATGGCCGCTAGAGGGAGGGACTGAAGCCTCGCTTCTGCTTTCGCCCACGTCGCTTCGATCCTCGCGCGCATGGGCGGCTACCCGTGGATGCGTGGGTAGCGCGCCCGGCACGCGCATGAAAGCGGGGAGCTCACAGAGCTACAACGTGAGCTATGGGCCGCGGTCGTTGAGCGCGTCCTCGAGGAGCCCGAGGACGATCCCGAACACTGCGTGGCGGATCGTCGCCTGGCCGAAGGCTCGGCGGTTGGCGGCGAGCTTCGGCAGCTCCTTACGGGCAGGGTGGTAGCGGTCGACCACCACGGTCATCGGCCAGGTCGTGACGTGCTCGACGAGGCCCGCCAGTAGGCCGCGGAGGACCGCCGACCCCGGCAGGGACGGCTTGAGCCGCGCGTATGCGACGCCCAAGATCGCGCCGTTCTGCACGTGGAGCGCGAAGCCGATGGGTCGCCAGCGGTCGCCGCGCGTCACGAGCTTGCCCAGGATCTCGACGTCGTCGTACTTGGAGTCGAAGAGGCGTTTGTCGAGCGGCTGCTCGAGCGTCATCACCACCGCCGCGACCGCGCCCGCAACCCCCCCTCGCAAGCTCGTCTGCAGCATCGGGCAAGCATGTCAGTGTTTCTGCGCCGGTACAACGGCCGCCGACCAACGCCTCGATCGCCGGGTCTGCCACGCTTGAGGTGGCTTGGCGGAACCCGGGCGGGCTTGGGTTGCACGAGGTGATGCCGAGCGCTCGTGAGGGATCCTGGAGATCTCAAAGAACAACAGGAAGGAGTGTCATGAAGGTCGTGGTCATCGGTGGGAGCGGGCTGATCGGCCGCGACGTTATCCGCCGGCTGGCCGGACAGGGGCACGATCCCGTGCCGGCCTCACCCTCCACGGGCGTCGACACCATCACAGGCGAGGGCCTTGCCGAGGTGGTCGTGGGTGCTGACATCGTCGTCGACGTGTCCAACGCGCCGGTCTGGGACGACGACGCGGTCATGGAGTTCTTCACAACTTCGTCGCGCAACCTGCTGGCGGCCGAGCGCGACGCTGGCGTCGGCCACCACGTCGCCGTGTCGATCGTCGGCGCCGACCGCTTGCCCGACAGCGGCTACCTGCGCGCCAAGGTCGCCCAGGAAGCCGAGATCGAGGCTGGGTCGATCCCCTACACGATCCTGCGTGCTACGCAGTTCTTCGAGTTCCTGTCCCAGATCGTCGAGGCAGGTGCCGAGGGCGACAGCGTCCGGCTGTCGACCGGGCTGATGCAGTTCGTCGCCGCCGACGACGTCTCGGCGACGGTCGCCGAGCTCGCGATCGGCGCGCCGGTCGGTGGCCACGTCGAGCTGGGCGGGCCCGAGGCGCTGGGCATCGACGCCTGGGGGCGGCGGCTGTTCGCGGCCACCGGCGATAACCGGGCCGTCATCGCTGACCCGCACGCGCGGTACTACGGCACGGAGCTGCACGGCGGCGAGCTGACGCCGAGCGAGGGGGCCCGCATCGGGAAGGTCGACTTCGATACGTGGTTCGCCGCAAACCAGCAGGAGGCCCGCTAACCGCAAACGCCAACGCGGTCGGGCCCGCATTCCTCGCGGAAGGAGTATCTGGTGGCGGGACCGTCAATTTGAGCGCGGAAAGCGTCCGCTTTCGGCCACAGGTGCGCGGGCTTCACTAGCGCATTCGCGTGAAAGTAGAACCCAGACGGCCGAGTCAGCCCACCTCGGACCGGCGGCGATGAAGTTCTTGAATCGCCTTGCCGATCTCGGGGTTCAAATACCGTTTCATCAAGGCCGCTATTTGCGCACTTTTTGCGCGAGAAACCGGCGCGAGTCGTCCCCGCCGCGCGCTAGGGTCCCCGCCGAACGGATACCTGCCTAGTCCCCTCGCCTCGCGAGGGGAGCGGGGGAACCATTGAGGGTCAAACCCAGGGGCGAATCGGAGCCGGAGTTCCGTAGCGCGACTCTTTCAGCGCGAGCCCGTCAGCTAACCCCGCAGGCCTGAGAAAGAGAGGTTCTGCATGACCGACCGCATCCTCAACCTGATGGAGCCGCAAGGCCTGGATCGGCACGCCCGAGTCCTCGGATGGATCGCCGGAAGTCTCGCCGGACTGCTCGTCGCGACGGCGGCGCTCGTCCTCCTGCTGCTCCTGGTCCACCTTCAGTAACAGCACCAGTCGATAGCCGGCCGGGCCGAACCCCGGTCAGGCGCCGAGGTACCGGTCCGCGTCGGGCGGCTTGTAGCGGTCGGCGACGGCCCCGAACGGAATGCCGAGAAACCAGACCGCCACCGCGACCGCGGTGCTGGCGAAGGCGACCGGCACCGAGAGCACGAAGAAGACCACGGGCAAGACCGACTGGACGGCGCCCCAGCGAAAAACCGCCTCGGGCATCCGGTCGCGAAACAGGTGTCTTCTGTACGCGTGCCGGTAGAGCACCACCTCGAGGCCGCTGATGATCGCCACCATCACCGCGTAGATCGCCACCGAGAGCGGGTTCTCGAAGTAGGTGCCGAGGAGCGCGGTGGGAAACGGCAGGAAGGCGATGAAGGCGAGGTAGACCAGGTTGATCGCCACGAGCCCCCGGTCGACCTGACCCAGGAGCGCGAAGAACTGCTGGTGGGCCACCCAGTAGCGACCGATCACCGCGAAGCTGATGAAGAAGCTGATGAAGTTCGGGATCAGGTCGTTGAGCGCGTCGGCGAGCTCGCCGACGTCGCGCGTGTCCGTGAGGGTGGGCACCGCGATCCCGACGACGAGCAGGGTCATCGCGATCGCGAAGACCCCGTCGCTGAACCCGAGCGCCCGCGAGAACTCCTCGCTCCCGCGCTCGTAGCTGCCGCGCCGGAGCGCCTCGCCCTCCGCCATGGGCCGAGAGGCTAGAACGCGCGCGGGACGCCGCCGGAAAGCCCGACGACGCATAGCCTTCGCTCGTGCCCGAAGCGGAGCGCCCACAGCCCGATCCCAACGACCCGGCCCTGCTGGGCGGAGCCGAGGTCTCGCTCCTCGTCGACCTCTACGAGCTGACGATGTCAGCCGCCTACCTGCGCGGGGAGATGAACGACCCCGCGACCTTCGAGCTGTTCGTGCGCCGCCTTCCGCCGCACCGCGAATGGCTGCTGGCGGCGGGGCTCGGCCCGACCCTCGAGCTGGTCCGCGGGCTTCGCTTCGAGCGCCCCGAGCTGGCGTATCTGCGCTCGCTCGGGCTGTTCGACGAGGGCTTCATCGACTACCTGGGGCGGTTTCGATTCGAGGGCGACGTCGACGCGATCCCCGAGGGGACGGTCTGCTTCGCCAACGAGCCGCTCCTGCGCGTCACGGCCCCCTTGATCGAGGCCCAGCTCCTCGAGACCCTGCTCCTCAACCAGATCAACTTCCAGACGATGATCGCCACCAAGGCCGCCCGCGTGGTCCTCGCCGCCGGCGGGGGCAGCCCGGGCGCGGGTGAACGGGTGATCGATTTCTCCCCGCGCCGCGACCATGGGGTCGACGCGGCGATGAAGGTTGCCCGCTCGGCGGCGATCGCGGGCTGCGGCGGCACGTCGAACGTCGCCGCGGCGATGCGCTACGGCCTCCGCCCCGTGGGGACGATGGCGCACTCCTACGTGCTGTCGTTCGAATCCGAGGAGGAGGCCTTTCGTCACTTCATTGAGGGCTTTCCCGAGAACACCGTTCTCCTCGTCGACACCTACGACACCCTGGAGGGGGTGCGCCACGCGGTCTCGGCGGCGCGAGCCGCCGGCGTTCCCCTGGGCGGCGTCCGGATCGACTCGGGCAACCTGCTCGAGCTCTCCCGCGAGGCGCGGCGGGTGCTCGACGAGGCGGGGATGAGCGAGACGCGGATCGCCGCGAGCGGCGACCTCGAGGAGGGCCGGATCGCGAAGCTCGTCGCGGCCGGAGCGCCGATCGACGTCTGGGGAGTCGGGACCGACCTCGGAACGAGCCGCGACTCGCCCGTCGTGAACGGTGTGTACAAGCTGGTCGCACATCGGCGCCGCGGGGAGTGGAGCGGGGTGTGGAAGCGCTCGGCGGACAAGGCGACCGTGCCGGGGCCGAAGCAGGTGTTCCGCCGCCACGCCAGCGGCGAGATGCGCGGCGACGTGATCGCCGCCGCGGACGAGGAGCTCGACGGCGAGGCGCTCCTCGTGCCGGCCATTCGCGACGGCGAGATCGTCCACCGCGAATCGATGGCCGAGATCCGAGAGCGCTCCGCCTCGCAGCTCGCCGCGGTGCCGGAGCGGCTTCGACGCCGGGGTCCCGGACAGGGTGCCAACGCCTATCCGGTGAGCTACTCGAAGCGCCTTCGCGCGGCGATCCAGGCCGCGTCCTAGCTACCGCCGCGCGGCGAAGAACGACTCGAGAAGCGACGCCGACTCGGCGGCGAGAAGCCCGGCCTCAACCCGGGGGCGATGGTTGAGGCGGGGCTCGGAGAGGATGTCGAGCACGCTCCCGGCCGCCCCCGCCTTCGGATCCGCCGCCCCGTAGACGACCCGGGGCACGCGGGCGAGGACGATCGCCCCCGCGCACATCGGGCACGGCTCGAGGGTCACGTACAGCACCGAGTCGGGAAGCCGCCAGCCCCCCAGCGCCCGCGCCGCGTCGCGCATCGCGAGAACCTCGGCGTGGGCGGTGGGGTCGCCGCGGAGCTCGCGCTCGTTCCCGGCCACCCCGATCGCCTCCCCGTCGCGCGCGACGAGGGCGCCGATCGGCACGTCGCCATGGTCCCCCGCGCGCTGGGCCTCGCGCAGGGCGAGGCGCATGAAGCGCTCGTCGCGGCCATCGAAGCGATCGTCGGAGCCCACCACCGCACAAGTATCCGGCAACTTCCAAAGGCGATCCGTGTTAGAGCTTTCGCCATGCACACGCCGTGGCTGGGGCCCTCGATGAGGGCGAGCGGGGCATTCTTCCTGGTGCTCTTGGCGGGGGGCCTGCTCGCCCCTTCGCCTGCCCCTGCCGCCACCCCCGGATCGGGGTCGTACGCGCCGGACGAGGTGCTGGTGCGCTACCGGGGCGAGCCCGCCGAGCACGAGCTGAAGCTGCCGGCGGGGACCGCGGTCCCCGACGCCGTGCGGACCCTTCGCCACGACCCGAGGGTCGCCTACGCGAACCCCGACTACGTCGTAACCGCGGCGGCGAGCTGCGGGTTCCCGAACGACCCCGGTCACCGCGGTCCGGATTGCTGGCGCGATGACCAGTGGAACTTCCTCCCCGCGACCTCGGTCCCGGGAGGAGTCGACGGGGTGGGGGCGTGGAACAACCTCGCCGACGACGGCGATCCGGGCGCTCACGGGATCACCGTCGCCGTCCTCGACACCGGGGTCGCCTACCGCGACAAGGGGTCGCGCTTTCGCCGCGACCCCGACCTGCCGCCCAGGAGGCGGTTCGTCCACCCCGCGGACTTCGTGGGCCACGACCGGGTGCCGCTCGACGAGGATGGACACGGAACGCATGTCGCGAGCACGATCGCCCAGCGCACGAACAACCGGCGCGGGCTCACCGGCCTGGCCTACGGGGTCAAGCTGATGCCGATCCGGGTCCTGAACCGCCACGAGAAGGGCACCGGCTCCAACGTGGCGCACGGAATCCGGTACGCGACCAAGCACGGCGCGGACGTCATCAACCTGAGCCTCGAGTTCAAGCCTCGGGTCGCGCAATGCGCTCAGGTCGTCAGCGTGTGCAAGGCGATCGACCGGGCGGTCAATCGCGGCGTCGTGGTCGTGGCGGCCGCCGGCAACCACAGCCGGACCCAGGTCGCCCTCCCGGCCGCGGCGCCGGGCGCGATCGCGGTCGGGGCGAGCACGTACCGCGGCTGCCTGGCCGACTACTCGGACCGCGGCGACGGGCTGGACCTGGTCGCGCCCGGAGGGGGCTCGGACGCCGGCGGAACGCTGAACCAGCGGTGCGACCCGGTGGCCGTGGGCCCAGGGATCCGCCAGTTCAGCCTCGAGTCTGGACCCGGCCCGGACAGCTTTCGCCGGTTCGGGATCGTCGGACTCGAGGGGACGTCGATGGCGGCCGCCCACGTCAGCGCCGCCGCCGCGCTCGTCCTCGGAGCGGGCGTCCTCGGATCGGACGATCAGCCGAGCGAGGTGGAGAGCCGGCTCAAGTGCACGGCGCGGCCGGTGCCCGGCGACCACTTCCACTACGGGGCCGGGCTGCTCGACGCCGGGCAGGCGACGTCGCCGACGGTCCTCTGTCCCTAGGGGCCCCGGCGCTCAGGTCGTGCGGACGATGTACACGCCGCACGGCGCGTGGTGGGAGACCTTGTTCGGCACGCTTCCGAGCAGGAACCGCTTCGCGCCGGTCATCCCCTTGTTGCCGACCACGATGAGGTCGGCGCCCTTCTCCTCGGCGACGTCGAGGATCGCGTCGGCCGGGTCGCCCTCGCGAGGGTAGGACTCGGCATCGATGCCCTGCTGCTTGGCCATCCCCAGCGCGCCCTCGAGGGCGACGTTGACGTCCTCGCGCGCGTTCACCGCGTAGTTCACGTCGCCCGGCAACTCGGCGCGCTCCTCGCGCAGCCGGCCGGCGGAGACCGGCTCGAAAGCGGCGACGAGGTCGAGCTTCGCCCCCGACGCCTTCGCAAGCTCGATCGCCTGGCGCACCGCCTCGGTCGCGGTCTCGGACCCGTCTGTGCCAACCACTATGCGCTCGAACACCGGTCCCCCTTCGTCTCGTCGCAGTAGGGACAGAACATGCGCCGCATCCTAACGCCGCACCCTCCACGGGCGCGGCGCTAGATGAGCTTCACCAGTGCGATCACCACCGAGGCGAGCAGGCAGCAGACGAGGATCGTCATCGTGATCACCCAGCTCCGCGGCACGGCCGGATCGTACGCGGGCGGGCCGCCCGCCGCGCATAGACTTGGCGGGTGTTCACACCCACCACCGAGAAGATCGCGCCAGGGGTTTGGCGGCACGCCGGCGACCTGCGCCAGTCGATGAACGTCTACCTCCTCGAGGACGACGGCGGGGTGACGGTCTTCGACGGCGGAACCCAGGCGATGATCGCGGGGGTCCGCGAGGCGGCGGCCGAGCTCGGCGGCGTGCGGCGGGTGGTCCTCGGCCACAGCCATGCCGACCACCGGGGTATCGCCGCCCATCTGGGCGTCCCGGTGCTGTGCCATCCCGACGAGGTCGAGGACACGCAGGGCGACGGCGGCTACCACTATTTCGACCTCGACGAGATCCCGCTGTGGTGGAGCCGGGGCATCTACCCGACGCTCCTTCGCCGCTGGGATGGCGGGCCGGCCAAGGTCTCCGACACGGTGTCCGAGGGCGACGAGATCGCGGGCTTTCGCGTGGTCCACCTCCCGGGGCATGCCCCAGGGCTGATCGGGCTGTGGCGCGAGTCGGACCGCCTCGCGCTCGTCAGCGACGTCATCTACATGGTCGACTCGATCCGCCTGCGGCGCCTGCCGCCCGACAAGGCCCCGGTCGTCCCCGACCAGGTGTGGAACGTCGACCACGAAGGGGCCAAGGAGAGCGTCCGAAAGCTCGCCGCGCTCGAGCCCCGCACCGTCTGGCCGGGACACTACGAGGCCGTGCGCGGGGAACCCCAGCAGGTGCGCGCGATCCTCGAGCGCACCGCGGATCTCGCCTGACCGACGATCGGCGGCGAACCTGCTCGCCGTTCGTCCGGCGGGTAGATGTGGCTCGCGGAAGTCGGGCGGGCAGGGCTATCTGCGTCGGTGGACCCGCTCGCAGTTGTGCGCAACGCGGTCGCGGCGATCGGCGAACACGGTGTCGCGCCCGCGCCCGCACTTCACGCGGTCGCGCCCGCGCCCGCGGACCCGGATCCGGTCGGCGCCGGTGCCTCCCACGACCTTGTCCCGCCCTGGCCCGGCCTTGATCACGTCACCGCCCTTGCCGCCCTTCAGGCGGTCGCGCCCCTTCCCCCCCGAGAGGCAGTCGCCGGAACCCCGCCCGGTGATCCGGTCGCGGCCGCCGCGGCCCCGGATCCGGTCCGAGCGTCGCGTCCCGACCAGCCGGTTGGGGCCCGATGTCCCGTTGATCGAGTGGCCGCATACGGGAGCGGGACCCGGGCCGCCGCCGCCGCCGAGGTTCACGACCAGGGGCCGCCCGACGTTGCCCTGCTCGTCGACGGCGCGGATCGCGACGTAGCGCTGCGCCGCCCCGGGGACGTCGTAGGTCTGCCGGGTCCCCGCGGCGGCGGGCGTGGGAGCGCCTCCGAGCGGCGTGGCGCTCGCAAAGCTCGATTCGTCGATCGGCTGGCTGGAGGTTCGGACCTGGTAGTGGTCGGCGCGACCGCAGAGGAGATCGTCGCCGGGGGCCTGGAAAGAGATCTGCGACTGGGTCGCGTCGACCCCGAACGGCCTGCCCGGCAGGGTCGCGTCGCGTCCGTAGTCGCCCGAGTTGGCGTTGTCGTGGTGAAAGCGCGGCCACGCCGAGGGCGAGCACGCCGGGGCGCTCGTGGTGTAGGCGTCGATGTAGCCCGAGCGGGTCTCCGAAATCACCACCTTGTGGGCCGTGGAGCTCGTGTCGAGCGTCCCGAAGGAGCCGATCGTCGGGTTGGCGACCGTCCAGTCGCCCGTCAGCTTCGGCCACCCCGAGAGCTCGGACCCGGTGGCGCTGAAGGCGTTCAGGTCCATGCTCGCGGTGCCCTCCACGATCTCCTGGCCTGAGCTTCCGTCGAGGTCCGCGACCGACGGCCCGGTGAGGAACTGGAGGTCGTTCACCGGCTGGGGGAAGTTGGGGCGAAGCTGCCCGGCGCCGGGCACGCTCCAGGCCGCGAGGAAGTCCTGGCCGGTGGGCTGGTAGTCCGGGAACGCGACGTCGAGCGCCCGGCCGAGACCCGCGGCCGGGGCGACGAAGCTGAGCCCGGTCCCGTCGAGGTCCGCGAACGCCGGCAGGCCGACGGCGGGGACCAGCGGGTGGTCGGGCTGGTTTCCATACCCGTCCGTCTGCAGCGGGATGTCGGCACCACCGCTTCGCCCGTAGCACGACTGCCCGTTCGTGCCGAAGACGTAGGCCAGGCCGTTGTTCGCCATCGCACCGACCTTCGGGCCGCCGCCCGAGCCGCAGTCGACGTTTCCGATCACGGGATAGCCGGTGATCCCCTCGCCCACCACCGGGAGGAGCTCGCCGTTCACGATCGCGACCTTCGCCGGCCAGCCGGCGAGGAACGGCCCGCCGGCGTGCTGCGTGCCGTCGGGGTGGATCGCGTAGAGGCGCGAGTTGGCGGGGGTCAGCGGGACGTCGGGGATGTGGTCGCAGGAGGTGCCGCCCCCCTGCGCGACGCACTGCTGCTTGAACTGGTCGATGCCCTGCTGGACCTGGCCGAGCAGGTTGAAGGAGGAGCTGTTGGCGGGGGCGGCGTTCCAGCCGCCGTCGGAGCCGGCCTGGTACTCCTCGTTCGTGCCGACGACGATCTCGGGCCGCCCGTCGCCGTTCAGGTCGCCGACGGCCGGGGTGTCGACGATCGCCCCCTGCTGGAGCGATCCGGCACCCGCCGCGAACGTCACCTGGTCCGTCTGCGGATCGACCGACTGGACCTTGCTCGGGTCGACCACGAGCACCGGGAAGCCGGCCACCGGGGAGCCGTCGAGGTGCCAGGCGTAGAGGTGGCGGTCCATCCCGGCGGCGATCACCTCGAGCTTGCCGTCGCCGTCGATGTCGGCGAGCACCGGTGAGGCGATGAACCCGTGCTGGGTGCGGTGGAACTTCGACTGCCCCGGCTGGTA
>Ga0066652_100002557_pt1 | contig 10040 bp, 6 predicted proteins | sample GraSoiAngelo_101_FD_71413 | JGI IMG/M metagenome (GOLD analysis project Ga0066652, IMG submission 71413) | Grasslands soil microbial communities from the Angelo Coastal Reserve, California, USA - 14_0903_02_30cm | ecosystem: Environmental > Terrestrial > Soil > Grasslands | place: USA... | reverse complement strand
GTAATTTCGACCGCAAGGTACAGCGCCGATTCATCCCAGGCCGCATGCGCGACCGCCGAGAGATCGTCCGGACCGGGATAGGCATCCTCGCTCCGACGATACTGGTCCTCGAGTCCCAGGCCGAGCGGCTCCGCGAGGTCGAATCCGTCGAGCGAGCCGTCCAGGGGCGGTGGGGTCCCGACGCGAAACGCCGGCGCGCCCACTGGGGTTGGCGCATCAATCTCGAGCAGCGGCACGAACGGCGGCATGGCGTCCCTCTGGCCGCGCAGGGTGATCGACGGCTCTCCGTGACGCTCGATGACCCATTCCGCCGTGCCGAAGCGGTGACGATCCGTACCAGTTGCGGTCTCGACTTCTACAGTGTCGCCGCGCGTCCGCACCGCCCGGATCACCGGCCTGCCGGTGTGCGTTTCGATCACGGTGATGATGCGCGCGTTGCGCCCCTGCACGCGCACCAGGTAGAACGGCGCCCGGTCGTGCTGGTCCGGTAGGCCGGGCCCTTCCGCCTGTAGCAGGTGACCGTCAAAGAGGAGATGGGTAGTGAATTGCGCGTGCTCCTGGACGTGCGCGAGCACGACCGGTCCCGGGCCGTCCGGAATGAACCGCTGTACGCGCGTCGCGAACTCATCCCGCAGCTCGTCATCGACCCAGCGGCCTGTGGTCTCCAGGCCGCCTCGACCCGCGATGTGCCAGGGCAGCTCGAGCATGGTCTCGTCCTTCGCGCCAAGCACCGTGATGTCGACGACGTACTGGGGGCCCGTCATGACCAGGCGTGTCATCTTATCGAACCGCCCGCACACCCACGCCCAGTCCCCGCGATCGTCGAAGCACACGCATGTCGCGTTCCCCGGTGACTGGGATTCACCATTCAATCGGGGCGCATTGTGCGCCAACGTCGAGCGATACCAGAAGAGATCGTGGGCGACATACGACCCGGTGCCCGGATCCGGAAGCCAATAGACGCCGTCAGCGTACAGCGTGAGCTGCAGGCGATCGGGATGGCCATGACCGCCGCCGTACGGTCCGCATTCGACACTCACATAGCGACCGTTGCGGCGCAGCACCGCCACGCCCTGGCCCTCGAGCAGCAGGCTCTGCGGCTCCCAGGGAACATCGCTCTCCGGGAGCGCCGGCAGCATTTCGAGCAGCGACCACCACGACAGCTTTGAACGGGACACGGGACACGGGACAGGGGACACGGGTGCGTCATGAAGATAGGACTCCAGCAGCTCCTGTCTCGGCGGCTCGGCCTGGGTATAGAGTGCCGATAGCCAGCCGGGCAGGTCGTCACGTTTCCCGTTTCCCGTGTCCCGTGTCCCGAGTCTCGCAAGACCGATCTCCCACAGCTCGACATATGCGGGCTGGGCCAGCGAGACACCGAACCGGGAATCCTTGCGCGCCGGATAGGTGTAGTCGGGGAGCGCCGTCAGCGCCGTCGCGCGCAGCGCAGCGTGTAACCGTGCGGCGAAGCGATCATCCTGGGTGAAATCAACGCCCGCCAGACGCGCCCAGCCGGCTCCTGTGAGCATGCCGCGCAGGGCGAAGAGATGGTAGTTCTCGCCTTCGTACCACATCCCGTCCCGGCCATAGCCGCGCATCAAATGCACGATGAGTCCCGTGTCTCCTTCGATCACGCGCTGCGCGAGATCCTCGTCCTCGAACCACACGGCGACCGCGGCGAGCGCGGCGTTGTTCCACGTCTGGCGATTGGAGAATCCTTCGTCGTACTCCCCGATCAGCGTCGCCGCTTCCTCGGCGACCTGATTGACGCCCCGTGCCGTGGCCTCATCGAGCTGATCGGACGCGCGTAGCAGCGTCGCGGCGGCGACATAATTGCAGGTCCAGAGCGACTCGAAGTAGGTCGAATAGAAGAGCCGGCTCGGGCCGAGCACGTTATCGCGATTCGGATAGCTCCAATAGCGCTGCGCGTACGCGTTGAGAATCTCGCGTGCCCGCGCCCCCGCCGGCCGATCGTTCCCGCCTCCGAGGGCGGCGAGCGCGGCGAGATGCGCGGCGCGCTCGGCCAGCCAGAGATGCTGAAGGCGCACCCAGCTCCAATCGTGGCGCTCGCCCCGCCAGGTTTTGCCGCAGCGCGGACAGCGGTGGTCGGTTGGACTCCACGGATCGAACGTGAGGGCGGTGCCGTCCTCGGGACAGAAACCCCCATCCGTCGTCAAAATCGCCTTGTGGTCGGGAATCACCGGCAGGCGCTCGAGCAGTGGCCGCGCCCGTTCCCGGAGATGCGCCAGGAGCGCCTGCAGGTCCGCAGAGCCCTGCATCACCTCTCGGCGCGCGGCGAGTTCCTCGGCCGTCACCATGTGCGCACGCCTTCCGCTGACCACGTGAAGGGTACCACCGTGGAGCTCGCGACGGCCGCCGCCGCCGCCCGTGCGTCTCCCCGCATGATGAAAAACATGCAACCGCCGGCCCCCGCGCCGGCCGCCTTGCCACCCAGCGCCCCGGCGTTCGCCGCGGCGACTTCGAGCTGGGCCATCTCCGGCGTGCGCATGCCCGGATCGAGCGCCTGCTGATGCTTCCAGTTCTCGCTGAGCAATGCGGCGACGCGCGCGAGATCGCCGGCACGCAACGCTTCGGCCATGGCGTTACCTGTCTCCTTCAGACCGTGTAGGGCGCCGGTGACTTTTGGGTCGCCCCGCTCGTAGGCACCCATCACGCGGGTGATCGTGTTCCCCGACACTCGGCTCTTCTTGGTGTAGCAAATCAGCGTCTGTCGTTCCAGGGCCGCAGCGAACGCGTGATCCAATGTGATCGGCTCGATCCCCACATCGGGATCGCGGAAGGTCAGACGGTGAAAGCCACCCAAAGCCGCGGCGTACTGGTCCTGCTTGCCGCCGGCCAGACAGGCTTCGATAGTCTCCACCTGCCACGCCTGATCCGCCACGTCTTGCGGGCGCGAGGCCATCCCGTCCTGGCGCGCGCGTGTCAGCGCGCCGACGAGCGCGACGCCGAGCGCACCCGAGCTGCCGAGTCCTGAGCCTGGCGGGGCGTCACAGCGCGTCGTGAGCGTGAAACCGCCCAGCACGGGAAACATGCGCAGGGCCGCCGCCAGCAAGGGGAGCTTCCCGTCGGGGACCAGCCCGCCGGAGTTCGCGCACTCGAGTGTCTCGCCCAGCTCTTCCGAGACCAGCCGCAAGAGTTTTCCGCCGAGCTCGAGCTTCACGTGCGCGCGCAACCCGATCGCGCCGTTGACGACCACTCCGCCCTCGCGCGTCGAAAACGGCGCCACATCGGTCCAGCCACCGGCGAAATCGAGTCGCAGGGGCGCGCTCGCATGAAACTCGGTGGGGAGATCGCGCCGTCTCATTGCTGCACGTGCCACGCGGTGACGCTGGGTAGCTCTCCGCGCATATCCATGCGCACGCCGCGCACGCGTTGGTTCATCGCCTGGACCCCGCGCCCGTGATACAGCCAGACGATCGGCTGCCGCTCCGCGAACACGCGCTGCGCTAGAGCGGGGTCCCGCGGTACGGGAATTCCTGTGAGATCCTCGAGCGGTTGCAGAAATCCGAGACCGACATCTCCGGGAATGCCCATGACCGCGGCCGAGAAATCGTGGCGTGGGCCGTACACACGATCCAGAAATGCCGACAACTCGAGCTGCCGGATCGTCACCTGAAATCCAACCGCGGCGAGCCGCGCCTGGAGCATCTGCTCGAGCGGCGCCTCGCCGCTGCCCACCGACACGAGTTCGAACCGGGGTGGTGTGCCCAGCTGGGCGACCAGCCGGCGCGCCGAATCGGGATCGAACGGGATATGCGGGGGCGCGACGTACTCCGGAAGACCGGGAGGAACCGGCCCCTCCGCCGGCGTCGCGAGCCCGAACAGATAGCCGTCCACGATCTCCTGCCGATCGATCGCGAGCGCAGCAGCGAGCCGGGCGCGCGGATCGTCGAATGGCGGCCGACGCGTGTTGAAGACGAGACCATACGGGAAGATCAGCGGATACTCGCGAATCGCGAGCGCGGGGTGACGGCGCACGAACGCGACATGCTGTGGACTGATGCCCGCGAAGTCGAGCTCGCCCGCGACCAGCGCCGAGAGCTTGACCATCGGGTCATCGACGACCACGACGATCAGCCGGTCCACCTGCGCTGGGCCCAGCTCCTCGGGAAAGTCCGTGCTTCTCGCAAAGACCCAGCGGCGGTGCGATTCGTGGGTGACGAACCGAAACGGGCCGTTGCCGACCGGGCGGAAATTCCAGGACGCCTGCCGCAGGCGCGCATGCGGCACGCTGTCCAACAGATGCGCGGGTAGGATCGCGAGGTCGGTGAAGACGTCGGGCAATGCCTCGGGCGTGCGCAGAGCCGCGCTCCCCGCAAAGTGGAGCGTCACCGTCGAGTCGTCGGGCGCCGCGATCGTGGCAAGCGTCTGCAGTTCCGTCAGGCGGGGGTATCCCGTTGCCGGATCGCGCGCCGCCTGGAGCGTCCAGACGACGTCGCCCGCCGTCGTCGGCACGCCGTCATGCCACCGCACGTCCGTGCGCAAGCGGAAGGTCAGCGTGCGGCCGGCGTCGGACCAGCGCCAGCTCCGCGCCAGGTAGGGTCGGGGCACGAGCAGCGAGTCGTAGCGCGCCAAAGTGGTCAGCAACACGTAGCGTTGAACTTGTCGCGCGAGCGGATGGTTGGTCAGCAACGGGTTGATGCTTGCCAGATCGGCGCCCGACGCGAACAGCACGGTCGCACCGCGCCGCGTTGCCTCCTCCCCGCACGCGCTCGTCGCGAGCAGGACGGCCAGTAGCATCTTGACGGAGAAGCGCGACACGCCCCGCATTCTAGCGGCGCGCGAGAGGCGGCGCGAGATTCCCGGCGATGCTTGCCAGGTTGGGGCACCGCCTGCTCGCCGGTCTCGCCGTCGTGGTCGGCGTCGTGACGTTGACCTTCCTGCTGTTACATCTCGCACCCGGCGATCCTGTCGACATACTGCTTGGCCCGCGCGCGACTGTCGAGCAGCTCACGAGCCAACGCCGGGCCCTGGGGCTCGACCAATCCCTGGCGCGGCAATTCGCGGGCTGGCTAGGTCGGTTTGCCCGTGGCGACTGGGGCACCAGCATCGCCACGGGTCGCCCGGTGCGCACCATGCTCGGAGACGCTTGGCCCGCGACGGCGCGCCTGGTCGCGCTGTCGCTGATCCTGAGCTACCTGGCCGGGCTCGCGCTGGGAGCGCTCCAGGCGGCTCGCAGCGGCTCGCGACTCGACACGCTGCTCTCGATTGTCTCGGTCACCCTCTTCGGCGTGCCCGGCTACTGGCTGGGACTGATGCTCGTGCTCGTGTTCACGTACTGGGCGCGGCTGCTGCCGGCCTTCGGCATTGCTGGGCTGGATGCCGAGTACGTGCCCGGCGTCAGCCGCCTGGTCGACAGTCTGCGCCATCTCACCCTGCCACTGGCGACCCTCACCCTCATCGGGATCGGCGGCGCCGCGCGCTTCGTACGCGGCGCGATGCTCGAGACGTTGCACCAGCCCTTCATGACGACCGCGTGGGCGAAGGGGCTGACGCCCCGACGCGTCGTGGGCCGGCACGCGCTGCGAAATGCCTTGACGCCCGTCGTGATCCTACTGGGCCTATCGTTGCCGGCACTCTTTTCCGGCGCGGTGTTCGTCGAAGCAGTGTTCGCCTGGCCCGGCGTCGGCCGGGTGCTCGTCGAAGCGGTAAGGGCACGCGACTATCCAGTCGTCATGGCCGCGACCGCCGTCAGCGCGGTGTTGGTTGTCGCGGGCAATCTGCTCGCTGATCTGCTGGCCGCCTGGCTCGATCCGCGAGTCCGGAGCCCGGTGGCGTCATGAGACGGCTGCTGCGGGATCGTCGCGGCGCGTTCGGATTCCTGGTCCTGCTGGTGATCGTCGTGTGCGCGATTGCCGCGCCGCTGGTCACGAACGGCGAGCCGACTGCGCAGCGCGACATCGTCGCGACGCGGTTCCTGCCGCCGCTTTCTCAGGACCTCCAGGGCGCCTTTCATCCGATCGGCACCGACCGCTTCGGGCGCGACGTCTGGACACGGCTGATCTACGGGGCGCGCGTCTCCATGGGCGTCGGCGTTCTCGCCGTGCTGGTCTCGGTGGTCTTGGGCATGATCGTGGGCGCCGTCGCAGGCTACTGGCGCGGTCCGATCTCCGTCGCGCTGCTGGCCCTCACCGATTTCGCGCTCGCCCTCCCGCGCGTGGTGCTCTTGCTGTTGCTCGCGGCGCTCTGGCAACCGAGCACGCTGCTCGTCATCGCCGTGCTCGGCGTGACGGGGTGGATGGGCATCGCACGACTCGTGCACGGCGAAGTGCGGGCGCTCGGCGCGCGGCCATTCGTCGAAGGTGCCGTTGCCGTGGGTGCGCGCCGGCTGCGCATTCTGGCCCGCCACATCCTGCCCAACGCGCTGACTCCCGTGATTGTCGCCGCGGCCCTCGGCGTCGGCAACGCCATCGTGCTCGAGGCGGGACTCTCGTACCTCGGGCTCGGCGTACAGCCACCCACACCGTCGTGGGGCAACATGATCACGTCCGGCAGCGACACGCTCGTGAACGCCCCGTGGGTCGCGATCGCGCCCGGTGTCGCGCTGGTGCTGGTTGTCGTGGCATGCACGCTGCTGGGCGATGCGCTGCGGGATGTGCTCGATCCGCATGTGCGACGCTAGGTCACGCTGCGCAGCGTCGCCTCATGGATCTCGTGCCCGCCGTCGAATTGCACCTGCTCGTACGCGATGCCGGATGCCTTGAGCCGTGCGGTCGTGGCGGCGACAACCTTCGTGCTGAAGAACGCATCGTCGGTTCCGTAGACAAGCGTGAGGCGCAGAGCGCTGAGGCGCTCCTTCACGCGCGTGTCTCCGAGATCGAGGTCGGGCGGTACCTCCCCGCCCCAGACGATCAACCGGTCGATACGGGCCGACCCGAACGCTGCCCAGCGGCACGCGGTCGCCGTGCCCTGTGAGAATCCGAGCGCCGTGACCCGCGCCTTGCCGGACGCGACCTGCGCGTGCACCGCGTCCAAATAGCGAACGTAGTCGTCGATCTCATGCAGCCGGTCCTCCCGCGTCATCCAGCTCGCCCCCACCCGCCGCTCGGTCGGATGCTCGGTGAGATAAAATCGCGACAAGCCCTCGGGCGCGACGATACAGCGCCCCGGCGATTCGAGCGCGCGAAAGCGCTCGAGAAAGCGGGAGGCCAGCTGACCGTACCCGTGACACACGAACCACAGCTCCGTCGCGTCCGTCGGGTGTCCCAACGTAAAGTAGCGCGCGGTCCGGGAGGTCGAGAGAACATGCTCCTGCATCACGTCACCAGCAGCGACACGATCTCATGCGGTTCGGCGACGAAGCGAACGACATTGCCGCGCTGCTCGAGCACAAGTGCCACCGCCTCGCGTTCGTCGGCACGCACGCGATGCGCCGTCTTCACGCCCTGCGCGAAGCGCCACGCGCCGGCAGTCTTGCGACCGGTCGCGTTGTAGCAGCGCAGCACAGTCGGCGAGCCGATTTGCGCCGGCTTCAGCGCCGAGTAGACCAAGCCCGAGCCCTCCAAGGCGATGCTGATGGGTGTGAGGGCGGGCGGCGACGCCGCATCGCGGAGCCACAGGCCGTGCAGCGGCAGGAACGCTTCCTCCCACAGCTGCGGGAGCACCTCGCCGCGTTCGACGTCTCCGGCACTCACCGGGACGATCGCGAGGTCGATCCTGCTTGCGCCGATGCACTGCGCGGCGGGAATCGCGGTCGGCCAGGCGGCGTGACCGGGCCGCACCGGCAGATCGCCGCGAGACAAATCGCCGATCGCGCGCAGCAGCGTCACGAGGAGATCGCCCCTTGCGGTCCACTCGTACTCAAAGAACGCGGGAGCAAGCACCGCGAGCCCTCGCCCACCCTGCGCCGCGGCGACAAAGCGCTGCGCGGGTGCCGTGCGGACCGGCGTCTCGTGCGGGGATGGGGAGCGGGAGGGGGAGGGGGGGTGCTTGTCGTCGACATTTACCGCGGGGCGCTCGATCGCGCCGAACGCGGCACCGGCCGTGGCAGCTACGCCCGCCAGGCCGGTAGCGAGTCGGGCTCGCAGGCGGTGATGGCGGTTGCGGTTGTCGACGTCGAGCGTCACGCGAACGATCGGGCTGTCGGCGAACAGTTGCACAATCAGACGCGCGTCGATCCCGCGCACCACTTCCCAGCGCGCCTCCAACGCGGCCACCAACGGACCTGCCGCAATGCGCCGCACGGTAACGGGACCGCGGCTTTGCTTGATACGATCACGTGCTGGCGGGCAGTAGCTGTACGCGTCGCCCGCATCGCCGCCGTCCTCCAGGCGCAGGAGATCGCCGTAGCGCTCGTTGCGCCGACGATCGACCAACGTCAGCACGCCGTTGGACTCGAGCGCGACTTGGACGAAGCGATTCTCCAGCGCGCGGCCCGAGACACGCACGTCGCCGCCGCGCGGCAGCGGTACGGGCGGCCCCGCCGTCAACGCCGCAACACCCAGCCCCGGCACGGCCGGCGCGCGAAACGCGATGCGCACTTGATCCACTTCATCTTGATCAGGGTAATGGCGCGTTGCCTCGAGACGCTCCTGCGCGCGCCGTTGCGCCAGCACCTGGACCGGTATCGCCCGTCCCTCGCGATCATGGAGACTGAACGGCCGATAGCCCCCTCCCTCTCGGGGCACGCGCCCGCCGCTCGGTGGACCGACCAGCACATCGCGACGAAATACGGTGATGTCCGCGACGGTGATGCCGCCGCGCGGGCGCACGGCCGGATTCCACAGCAGCAACGCCGGCTGGGCACCCTCGGTCCGCTCGCGCTGCGCATTCGCGTCGTGACCCGCGAGATCCAACAACGCCCCACGCGTCACCTCCCCGGCGTACGCGGCGACCTCGGTGAGTCGGCATTCCGCCGCGGCGGCGACGGGATCGGCGGTGGACCCGGCGATCGTGTCATGGAACTGTGTGCGGAGGATGGTGCGCCACGCGGACTCGAGAATCGGGCGGCGATCGCGTCCACCCGCCAGCCGGACCAGCGCCGCCAGCGGCTCGGCGATCCGCTCGAGCCACAGCTCGATCTGCCCGTGCCGGCGTTTGAGCGGCGTGCGCGTGCCGTGCACGCCTTGCAACGTCCAGGTGTAGCCCTGCGACGACCGCAGCTCACCGGCGACGGCCTGCGCCGGCGTGCTGTCGGCCGCTTGGAAGAACTCGTCGAGCCGAGAGATGCGGAACGCGCTCGTGGGCTCGAGATCGGCGAGCAGGTCGCGCAGGCGCGCGAGGGAGGGATGTGGCGCGTGATGATCGGCGCCGATGAAGAGCGGGATGTGTTTGCCGGCCGCGCGCTCGACCAGCTTCGCGCGCACCTCTTTCCACAGGTCCGGTAATCTCGCGCCGGCGCCCGGCAAGGCCGCCCCGATCTCGTAGCCGTCCGGCGGCAGGTGCCAGAGCAGCATCTCGCGGCCCCCCCCGTCCGCGCCCCGCCAGCGAAAGAAGTCGCGCGCCTGTCCCGGCCGGCCGCCCAGCCCCCGCCACAGGATGCCGTATTTCAGTCCGAATTCCCGCGCCAGCGTTGGGAGGACGGCCGGATGCCCGAACGCGTCCGGGGAATAGAGTACGTCGAGTCTGCCGCCGAGACGCTCGGCATCGGCCGAGCCGAGCAGCAGATTGCGGATGAGTGATTCCGCCGAGGGAATCAGCTCGTCGGCCAGGACATACCAGGGTCCGACCTGCAAGCGTCCCGTCTTCACGAGCGCTTTTATGTCGGCTTCGCGTTCGGGCCGCGCGCGGAGATAGTCTTCCACAATGACGGTCTGGCCGTCGAGCAGGAAGGTGCGGAAGCTCGTGTCGCCTTGGAGCCGCTCGATGAGCTCATCGAGCATCGGGATCAGCCGCGCGTGAAAGGCGGCACGCGGGAGATACCACTCCCGGTCCCAATGCGTGTGCGGTATGAGATGAAAGATGTAGGTGGTTGTCGTCACGGCATCAGCTGTGACAAGTCCGCGAGACTCGAGAGATGCACGTGGGCCACGCGTCGTCCGCGCGCGAGCAGCGCGCGCACATCGCCGCGTGCCTGCGCG
>Ga0066652_100002556_pt1 | contig 10043 bp, 10 predicted proteins | sample GraSoiAngelo_101_FD_71413 | JGI IMG/M metagenome (GOLD analysis project Ga0066652, IMG submission 71413) | Grasslands soil microbial communities from the Angelo Coastal Reserve, California, USA - 14_0903_02_30cm | ecosystem: Environmental > Terrestrial > Soil > Grasslands | place: USA... | reverse complement strand
GATCAGCGCACGCACGGCCCTGGCCGTGGAGAGGGCGTCGGGCAGCCCGAGCGCTCGCCCGATCTCGGCCGGCGTGTCGGTCATCACTTCGCCCACTGCCACACGCTCAACGACTGCAGCAAGGAACGCATTGGCCCGCTGGAGGCTCTCCTGATTCATAGATGCCAATCATCCACGATTGGACAGCCCAAATACCAGTTGTGCGGCGACGAACCGGCTAGCAATCAGTTGCGCAATCCAGGTAGATCGGACCGGCGTTCGTGAACCGGCCGAGGTCTCCGTCGGGTCGAGCGGCCTTCGTGGGGGCCCCCCCATGGCCGCTCGCGAGCTGGACCTTGGCGATCAACAGCCGGATCGTCGCCCTGAACCCTCCCAGGTCCTGCGACCCGGTGGGAACCGCTCCGACCTCCGAGAAACGAAGGACCAGGCGACCTCCCGACACCGCGCCCGTGACGGCCAGCATCACGGTTCGCGTTTGCACCTGCGCCACCGGGAAGTCGCACCCCCAGGCTCGGACGGCGGCGCGCGCTTGCCCCTCTGCGGAGCCGTCCGGATGGATCGTGAGGCGTCCGGACGTATGCCAGCGGCTCCGACAGGAACCCCCGACGTGCAGATCGTGACGCGTGGCGCTGTCCATCGCCAACGTCCACCGCTGGCTCGTCGGCGCTTCACTCGTCGACGTCGGGGGCGTCCGTCGCGTCCCCGGATCCGCAACGCCCGGGGGGAAGGGGTTCGTGTGCGCCGCGACGAACGCACCCGCCCCTGCGCAGACGCCGAACACGCCCAGCCAGAGCGTCCGCTTCACCCAGCGAGGCACGACCGGAGCCTAGCGGCTGCGATGACGGACGTAGTCGCGCAAGACGAACTCACCGACGTTGCGGTCATCCATCAGGAAGACACGCCCGCCGGTTCGCTCGGCGAGCCGCTCCATGAACCGAGCGAGCCCATCGGAGTCCTCGAGCATGAAGATGTTGAGCGTGACGCCGCTTCGGGACAGGCGCACCGCCTCGGCGAGCGTCAGCCGGATCGTCTCGGGCTCGGGTGGCCAAGCGAAGAAAGCTTGCTCGCCCTCGAGGTGGGCCGTCGGTTCCCCGTCCGTCACCATGATCACCTGACGGGCGGCTCGAGGATGCTGTGCCAGCAGCCTCCCGGCCATGAGGAACGCGTGCTGCATGTTGGTGCCGTACGTGCGCTCGAAGCCCGGGGTCGCGAGCTCCTCCGGTTGGAGCCGGCGCGCGAAGTCGCTGAACCCGATCAGGTAGAGCGTGTCGTGCGGGTATCGGCCCTCGATCAACGCGTGCAGCGCCAGCGCCATCTTCTTCGCGTGCACCAGATGGCCGCGCAAGGGCATCGAGAACGACAGGTCCAGCAGCAACGCGGTCGCCGTCTCGGTCCGCTCCTCCGCCTCGACCAGCTCGAAGTCGTCGGGATGGAGCCGGACGACACCCTCGGATGCCGCGCCTCGCGTCACGGCGTTGAACACCGTGCGCTGCACGTCGATCCGTCCATGATCGCCGAAGCGCCATGGTCTCGTCTGCCCGGTCGGCTCGGCGAGCCCGCCGGGGTCCCGCGCCTCGTGCGTCCCCTCCCGGTCGCGGTTCAAGCGTTCGAATACGCGCGTCAGCGCGCGTTCGCCCATCTTTCGCGCTCCACGCGGGGTCAGGTCCAAGCGGCCGTGACGACGCTGAACCAGGCCGGCGTCCTCGAGCATCTTCTCGATCTGCTCCAGCCGGCGGAGATCGCGGACGGCAGGCTCCCCCATGGTGCGCCGCAGCGCCTCCTCGTCGATGTCCTCGAGTGAGGCTCCGGGGTAGGACCCCTCCAGCGTGCGATCGAGCTCCTCGTAGTCGTGCATCCGCTCGAGCGCGTCCACGGTGGCCGACATCGGCATCGCGTCCTCGCCCACCCCCCAGCCCGGCTCGTCCCATCCGGCATCCGGGAAGGCGCCCGAGAGGTTCGACCCCAGCCGGTCGAGCTCGAAAGCCAGGTCCATGTCCTGCATCACCTGGTCGACCAGCTGCTGCAGCTCGGCGCGCTGCTCGTCGGAGAGCGACGCCAGGAGGCGCGACATCGCCGCCATCCGTCGGGCCATCTGCTCGAGCAGTTCGTCCAGGGTGCGCGGTCTCTCGGGGAACAGGTCGCCGTAGCGTTGCATGAAGTCCTCGAACGCCGGTTGGACGTCCTCACCGCGTTCGCGTCGCTCGAGCATCTCGTTCAGCTCGGCGATCATGTCCTTGAACCGAGCGAGTTGCTCGGGATCGATGTTGCGCATGCCCTGCGCCAGCTGCCGGAAGTAGGAGCCGAGCACCTGCTCCTTCAGATGCTCCATGAGCTCCTCGAACATGCGCTTCGCGTCGGGATCCACGAACCGGTAGTCCTGGAGCTCGCGGATCTGACCGGGGACGTCGGGCGGGAGGGCGTCCAGCGAAGCCTCACGCATCCGCGCGTCCTCTCCCGGATCGAACGACAGACGCGAACGCTCGCGATCCAAGATCTCGTCGAGGCGCCGACGGAGCTCCTCCAAAGGACCTGCGAGGTTCAACCTCGTCTGCTCCTCGTCGCGCAGCTGTTGGAGCCGGCTGCGAAGCGAGTCGAGACCGCTGAAACGGCCCTGCATGCCGCGCCGCATCAATCGGCGGAGCGCCGCGTCGGGCGATTCGCCCATCAAGATGTCGTCGGAGAGCTCCTCCAGGACATCGGACGCCGCCATGTCGTCCGCGAACGGATCCTGCGAACCGTCCCAGCGGGAGTAGCGGAAGCGAGCCACCCATCCAGGGTACGGCGGTTCAGCCCAAGCCGAGCCCCGTCATCAAGGCGCGGCCGGCGAGACCGAAGCAGATGAATGCGGCCCCGGCGAACACGACCCATGGCTGCGACAGCCTCCCGCCGGGTTCACCGGCGCGGACCTCGCGCGCCATCTGGTGCGCGATCAGGAAGACGACGATGGGGCCGAACCCGTAGACGTAGTGGAGCCACGTGTCCGGCCGGTATCCGAGGAGCAACAGGATGAGGCCGATCGCCGCCTGGATGCCCGCGATCGCTTGCGCGACCACCAGCCAGGTCCAGAAGCCCTGCCCCGGCTCGCGCCTCCGGATCAGGGCGAGCAGCCCCCACACCCAGCCCACCGTGAAGATGGCCACCACGAGGAACCCGACGTACTTGTGGACCTCCGGCATCGGGCGGGGAGTCTACGGTGGGCGACCTTCGAGGGCGCCGTATCCTCGTAAGCCGATGCACGCACGGCGCAACGATGTGATCGCGCTCGCGATCCTCGGCCTGTTCCTCGTCCCCATGCTGGCCCTCATGGGCGTTCGGCACACACCGCCGGTCGACCTCGACGTATACCTCCGGGCGGGCAGGTTGTTCGCGACCGGCGGTGGCCTGTACGGACCGAACTGGGGCGCGCCGCTGGCGCACCCGCTTCCTTACACGTATCCGCCTGTGTGGGCCGCGATCGTCGCTCCCATCGCGTGGTTCCACTGGCGCGCCGTGGCGGTCTGCTGGACGATCCTGAACCTCGGCGTGCTGTGGTGGATCGTGCGCCTGTCCTATCGCACGGTCCTCGATCGGGGCGGCGCCGCCCGCGGGATCGTGCTCGCCGCGCTCGTCGTCGCCGTTGCGATCACGACGCCGCTGGCCAGCGTCTTCTGGTTCGGCCAGGTCGGGATCCTGTTGGTCGGGGCGTGCTTGGCGGACACGATCCCGGCGCGTACCCGTCTGCCTCGCGGCATGCTCGTGGGCTTGGCGATGGCGGTGAAACTCACCCCCGGGATCTTCATCGTCTACTGGCTGATCACGAAGCGATGGCGCGCCGCCATGACGGCCGTCGCGACCGCCGTGGGTCTCTGGCTCGCGACCGCGCTCATCCGGCCGGGGCTGTCTCGCGAGTTCTGGACGGATGTCGTGTTCCGCACCGGCCGCGTCGGCGATCCCAGCGTCGTCAGCAACCAATCGATCTACGGATGGCTGCTGCGATCCGGGCGGTCGGATGCGCTGCTCTGGGTGACGCTGGTCGCGGTGGTCCTCGTCCTCGGGATGCACCGCGCGCGCATCGCCCATACGTCCGGCGAGGAACTCATCGCGGTAACCATCGTGGGAATCACGAGTCTCCTCGTGTCACCGGTCTCGTGGATCGATCACGCCGTGTGGATCGTTCCGGCGACCGGCGTTCTCCTGGGGGACGGTCGCGACGTCTGGCGACGAGGCGCATGGATCGCGCTCCTCGGCCTGTTCGTGTTGCGGCTTCCCGACTGGGCGGCGGACGGCCGGCTCCCCGTCGGACCCTGGATCGATGCGCTGCTCCAGAACGCGTACGTGTTGGCGTACGTCCTGCTGCTCGTCTTCCTCCCGCTCCGGACGTCGTCCCGCGACCCCTACCCGGAGGTCGAGTCCTCGGCTCCCGCGTAACGCGCGATCCCGCCGTCCTCGTCCTTGTTGAGCCGCCGGGACAGGTGGAGCCCTTCGAGGGCGAACTCGAGCGCGCTCGCAGCCACGCCGGGACTCTCCTCCTGCACGCCCAGACGCTCGAGCAGCTTCGCGAGCCCGGGAAGGTCGCCCACCTCGCCCAGGAGATCGGACGCCGGCGTCAGCTCGGACGTGTCGACCGAGAACGACGGATCGTCGAACCGGCCGAGGAGACCCGAGAAGTCGTAGCCCGAGAGCCTGCGGCGGAAGACGTTCAGCTCGGCTTGCCGGAGCGCGCGCGCCAAGATGTCGTGTTCGCGTCCCTCCTCGACCGTGTCGAACTCGACGCGGCCCTCCGAGGACAACAGCACGGCCGACAGGTCGATCGGACGGGGGACGGCCTCCGGCTCGTGGGTGCGCGCCGCTCGACGCACCGCGGCGGCCTGCAGCGTTTCGAGGTTGCCGATCGAGTAGCGCACGCTGATCCCGCTCCGGTGGTTGATCTGAGGAGATCGCCGAAGCTCCTGCGTGAGCGAGGCGACGACCTCCTTCATGAACACCGGGATCCGGACCGGGACGGTACCGGTCAGCGGCCGTGACTCCTGGTCCATGATGCGGATCTCTTCGGACGGGGTGTCCGGGTAATGCGTCCGGACCTGCGTCCCGAACCGATCCTTGAGCGGCGAGACGATGCGGCCGCGATGGGTGTAGTCGTCGGGGTTCGCCGTCACGACGAGCAGGATGTCCAGCGGCAGCCGGATCCGATAGCCGCGGATCTGCACGTCGCGCTCCTCGAGGATGTTGAACAACGAGACCTGGATGCGCTCGGGGAGGTCGGGCAGCTCATTGATCGCGACGATCCCCCGATGGGTGCGGGGGATCATCCCGTAATGGATCGTGAGCTCATCCGCGAGGTACCGTCCCTCGGCCACCCGGATCGGGTCGACGTCACCGATCAGATCCGCAACGGACGTGTCCGGGGTCGCGAGCTTCTCGCTGTAGCGCTCGTCCGGCGTGAGCCAGGTGATCGGTGTGGCGTCACCTTCGGCCGCGACCAGATCACGGCAGCGAGCGCAGATCGGACGGAACGGATGATCGTTCACCTCGCAGCCGGTGATGGCCGGGACGGAATCGTCAAGGAGGTTGACGATCGCGCGAACGAGCCGGGTCTTCGCCTGGCCGCGCTCGCCCAGGAGGATCAGATCGTGCCCCGCGAGGATGCCCCGTTCGAGACCGGGCAGGACCGTGTCGTCGAACCCGAGGATCCCCGGGAACAGCTCTTGGCCGAGCTCGAGCCGGTCGAGGAGGTTGGCGCGGAGCTCTTGCTTGACGGTGCGGTCCGGATACCCGGAGGCGCGGAGTTCGCCGAGGGTGGTCGCCTGGGTCATGCAGACCAGGGTAGCGGGGTCTGCCGATATGACGACCTCAACGACGCGCGAGCGCCGACGCGAGCATCGCGGCAGCGAGCAGCGGCACCGCCAGGGAGAGCAGGCGGAGGGTTCGCTCGGGCGTTCCTCGGAGCCACGCGTTGTCGAGCCGTTCGTCGGTCCCGTCGTCGTAGACGGCCCGACCTTCGATCGCGACCGCGTTCCTCCGGAGCCTTCGGACCGGTGTCGACAGGACCCGCTGCGCCGCCGACAGCGTCGCGCACGCCGCGGCGGCCAACAAGCCGGCCCACGTGAGCCGGCCGAGCTGCGCGAACGCACCGGTGAGCGCGGGGAACGCCCCCCAGCCCAGCGCGAACCACAGGTCCGAATGGAACGTGCCGTGGAACCACTCGAGGTTGTACGCGAGCGCGATGAACGCCCCGATGACGATGAACCACAGCATCCACGGCGAGACGATGACCGCACCGTAAACGCCGAGCACGACCGCGCCGCTCAACCCGACGAACGCGATCGCCACGAGGACGGGTGACGGGATCGCGGTCCCGAGCGGACGTCCGTTCAGCTCATCGAGGGCGTGCGCGCCCAGACCGACCGCCCCGAAGAAGGCAAGCACGGACCAGGCGAGGTACCCGAGGTTGACGTCGGGGACCGTGCAGGCACCGATCACGACGTACGAGAGATGCCACACCGTGTACGGAGGGTGGAGCAGGGTCACGTAGTCGCGCCATCCGCCGGACGGGAGGGCATAGAAGGCCGGTCGTTCCCCCTCCGGCGTCATCGCTTCAACCCCCAGGTCACGATCGCGGCGCCGTTGGACATCGTCCGCGTATGGACGCTTCCGATCCCGGCCGCACCCCACCAGCTGAGCTGTTCCTGCAGCGGGTGGACGCGCCAGTGCTCTTCGATCGACCGGCTCAGGAAGCGCCCGGTGCTCGCCCAGGCCGGTGAGACGATCGACCCGACGAGGGGCATCACGTGACGGGTGTACGGCCGCCACGCCGACCGGGCCCACCTGGCACCGGGCACGTGGAACTCGAGCGACGTGATCACCCCCCCGGGCGTGACCACCCTCGCGAGCTCCTTCATCGTGGCGGCGGGATCGTCGACGTAGCGCAGCAGGTAGGTGAAGGTCAGCGCCGCGAACCCGGCATCGCCGAACGGCAGGCACTCCGCCAACGCGACCACTCGAGGGCCGGCCGCCTCCCCCGAACGGAGCATCGGCTCACTGGCGTCGATCCCGGTGACCCGGTAGCCGCGGGCGGCGAGCGCTCGGGCGACCAGCCCGGTCCCGGTCGCGACGTCGAGCACGGACGCGCCGCGAGGCGCATCGACGCGGCTCACGAGGAAGCTGCGCCAACGGGGGTCCTGGCCGAACGACAACACGGCGCCCATCCACTCGTACTCCGGGGCGATCCCCTCGAAGAGCGCTTGCGCGTGTCGTGTTCGCGTGGTCATCGAACGCCTCGGACCCAGTCGGGCACGTCGGCGAGGGAGTCAAGCACGACGTCGGGCGACCCCTTCGTGAGGTCGGCCTCCCGGAACTTGCCGGTCCGGACCAGCACGCCGGTCATGCCGGCGGCCCGCGCCCCTTCGATGTCGTTCGTCACGTCGTCGCCGACCATGGCGGCGCGGGCCGCCGGCACGCCGAGGAGCGCCAACGCCGCTTCGAAATACGTTCGAGCCGGCTTGCCGCAGATCACTGCTGCGGTCCCGGTCGCTTCCTCGAGGCCGGCGATGTACGCCCCGCCATCGAGCTCCCAGCCCTGCGAGGTCTTCCAGTACAGGTTCCGATGCATCCCGACGAGCGGGACGCCCTCCATCAGCCGACGGAAGATCCCGTTCATCGTCTGGTACGTGAACGCGTCGCTGGCTCCGCCGATCACGATCACATCGGCCTCTTGCGGGGTTCCTGCGATCGGCACGCCGGCGAGGTCCTCGCCGGGCGCGCCGTCGGTGAGGACGAACGCACGACGTCCAACGTGATGCTCCTGCAGATAGGCGGTGGTCGCCGTGACGGCCGTCACGATCTCTCCCCCGTCGATCTCGAAGCCCGCCTCATGCAAGGTTGCCGCAAGGTCGCGTCGCGTGTGGGTCGTGGTGTTCGTGATCAAGCGGAACGGGATCCCTTCGGCCCGCAGAGCGGCCATCGCTTGCACCGCACCGGGCAACGGCTCCCACGACACCGCGAGGACGCCGTCGATGTCCAGCAGCAAGCCATCGATATCGCTCACCCGCGGGGCCTCGCAGGGCGCAGGGTTGGAGTTCGCCGACCCTGCCGGACCCAGTCGTTGTACGGCTCGATGTACCGGTACTTGGCCGGGAGCAGAGGACCTGCCGCGCGCATCAATGCGAACGTTGAGCGAAGCGCAGCCTCTTTCGCCGTGTTCCAGCGGATACCGTACATCTCGCGCAGGTGGGGGGAGAGCGTGCCGAACGCGAGTCGAGCGACCTGCGGAAGGATCGGTCGCCATTCCGCGTCACGTGGCGGATCCATGAACAGCCCCGCGACCCGACGGGCCCCATCGGTCACGGCGAGCTCGCCGCGATCCTCCACATCGGCGAGCCACGCGCGCAGCGCGGGCACCGTCGGCGGGATGGACTCCTTCGGGATCCGTACGAGCTCCGCCGCGAGCATCTGCTCCTCGTGGAACCGTTGACGACCCACGTCGTCGAGCCGACCGATCGTGAGCTCCTCGTAGAGCAAGGCCGAGTCCACGAGCGTCGCGTGGACGTACAGGAGCAGATGGGGGTCCAATGCGTCGTACCGCTTGCCGGTGACCGGATCGATCCCGTTGATCCGGGCATGGACCTCGTTGATCCGCTCCGCAGCGACGTGAGCCTCCGCCTTCGTGCCGAACGTGATCGTGTACGTCAGCATCAGCGTTCGTTGGAGCCGTTTCCACGGGCTCCGGTCGTACATCTGGGTCTGATTCACGCCGGCGACGACGAGCGGATGCGCGGCCTGCATCAACAAGGCGCGGGCGCCGCCGAACAGGACGGTCACCTCCCGGTCCACCTGCCAGCTGACGCTACCGGGCCCGAAGTACCCGAGATCCGCGCCTGACCCTTCCATCTCCTGAAGCGTACCGACGTTCGTTCGGATCACGTAGCGTGACGTGGACGACGCGGCAGGGCACCATACGCGCATGTCCCCGATCCTGGCGGTGATCGGCCTCGCGATCCTTGCCGGCGTTATCGCCGGCGGGAGCCTCCGGAACTTCGAGCGTCTCCACGTGCATTGGTGGGCACTCGTGTTCATCGGCCTCGCCCTCCAGATCGTGGCCGTCCCTCGGTTCGGCTCGGTACCTGTTTGGGCGATCGGGGCGGGCCTCCTCATCGCTTCCTACGTCTTGCTGCTGGCGTTTCTCACCGTCAACCGGTGGATCCCCGCAGCTGCGGTCATGGCGGTCGGGCTGCTCATGAATCTCACCGTCGTGGTAGCCAACGGCGGGATGCCCGTGAGCGCCGCTGCGGTCGAGACCGCCGGCGGAACGGCGGCGGCCTTGGCCACGGACGCCGGGGCCAAGCATCACTTGATGAACGACCGAGACCTCTTCGCTCCCCTCGGTGACGTCATCCCGATCCCACCGCCGGCGGCCGTGGTTCTGTCGATCGGCGACGTCCTGCTCTACGCCGGCATGGCCTGGTTCGTGTTCCAGGTCATGCGGGGACGGAATCGCGAGAGCCCTCGGCCGATCGCGATGTGGTTCCTGACGTATCGGGGGAAGCACGCTCCGGGCCATTGGCGGATGGCGGCTCGCTACCGGGCTGCGCATCCCGTTGGAGCAGAGCGATCGGGAACCGAACCGTGATCGTGGTTCCCTCACCGACCGCGCTCCGGACATGGAACGAACCGCCACCGACCTTCGCACGCTCGCGCATCATCGCCATCCCGTAGTGGCCCTCGGGACCGGGAGCACCGGCATCGAACCCCGAACCGTTGTCGTCCAGCTGGAGCACGATGTCCTCGCCCTGTTCGGCGACCGACACCGACACGTCGGTCGGGTCGGCGTGCTTGACCGCGTTCATGATGCCTTCGCGCGCGATGTGGAAGACGAGCAGAGCGATCGGCGCGGGGAGCTCGATGTCTTGCACGTCCCGGTGGAACCGGATGTGCGAATCACGTCCGACCTCGTCGGTGAACGACTCGAGTGACTCCGCGAGACCTCTGGCGCCGAGGGGCGAACGGTGCAGGTCGCGGATCAGCGCACGGATCCGATCCGACGTCTCTTGCTTCGATTCGCGGATCTT
>Ga0066652_100002555_pt1 | contig 10045 bp, 11 predicted proteins | sample GraSoiAngelo_101_FD_71413 | JGI IMG/M metagenome (GOLD analysis project Ga0066652, IMG submission 71413) | Grasslands soil microbial communities from the Angelo Coastal Reserve, California, USA - 14_0903_02_30cm | ecosystem: Environmental > Terrestrial > Soil > Grasslands | place: USA... | reverse complement strand
CTCTGTCCTGACGTGATAGAAACCGCTGTCGGGACTTGCATCTACCAGCATGATTCTGGCTCCCTTGGCTAGATGCCCCAGAACCGGACTGGACGTTGAGGGGTCGCGGCGAAGAATGACATTGCGGCGTAGGGATGCCTGCTGAGCCAACACAGAAGATGAGAGAACAAACAGTAGTAGGAGCGTCCCCACGGCGGTTCGGCCGAAGGTGATTTTCATTTGGTCCCCTCGCGTTTCTTGCTTGGGCGAGCTTTGGAAGGTCCGAATTTTGCGGACACCAGAACGGCACGTACGCTGGCCGTCAGCTGATGCGGCTCCTTCCCGGCAGCGATATCCGCCAAAATTGTTGAGAATACCTTGCCCGCGAGCTCTACCGTCCATGGCGCCAGCTGACCCAGGTGCGCAGGCTGCGATGCACCGCCGAACGGGTCGTCATCGGTAACGCCGTTTGGCAGCGCTTGCACCGCCGCGAGAAACTTTGGCCACGCGTTGACACCAGCGTCGGACCGCAGCCGGGCGTACAGATCGGCCAATGTGCCCGTGTCGCCGCCGGCAACGATCGTCCGGGCAATCGACCCCAGGTCAACGCCGGTGCTCATCAGCCAGGATATAAAGGCCATTCCGCATCCGGTGCTGTCGGCGCCTCGGTCGGTGGGGTCGGTCCGGTTCACGTAGTCCGCCATTCCATCCCGGGCCCAGGTCGGAGCGGTCGCGAAGTCATCGAGCGCGTTGTTGCCAATCACTGCTGCGCACCACCGGGACAACGCTTCGCCGGTGCTGACGCCGCAGAGATTTCCTCCCATTGAGCATTCACTCAGCTCGGCTTCGAATAACGCGGATACGCGGGCTGAATTGCCATAAGACGCGCATACCTCGATCGCTGCGCCCGTCGCATAGTCACAGCCCATATGATCGGCTCCGCCAGACCCGTCGGTCGCGCCGTCAAGTGCGAAGACGACGACACTGACCGGTCCGCCGCTCGTACCGAATAGCTGATCGTTCGCGCTAACTACCCGATCAGCGTCATTGAGCAGGTCTTGTGCGTTCTGCAGGCCCGATTGCCCCGTTGTCGGGTCGACATAGACCGTCACCCGCCCGCTGGCGGTCGTCCCGACGAACTGCGCGGTCCCGGTGAAGCTCGGCCATTGAGGCGGCGTCGGCGCGTCCCGCTGCTGCAACGGAGCCACTGTCGCTCTTGCGGTCGCTTTGATCGGATGACGCATGGCCAGACCTCCGAGGATGTGTGGTTCGTGCTACCAATGAAGAGAGATGCGCTTGCCGAAACTATCATGGGCGCGCGCCCGTAATAGTCCGCAATGCGGCGTATGTACGGCGTGTGCGGGCACGTTCGCGCCAACCGTTTGGGCTTGGGATGCTGGCGGAAGATCCTCGATGTTCAGTACGCAGGCGCCGCGCCATCCGGGACCGCAGCGCAACGCCCACGTTCGCTGGTTGCGTGGAGCTGCAGGGCGCGGAGCAGTGCACCCCGAGCGTGCCCCTGCACGGCCCCGATGTTGAAGCGAGGCGCGGCGACCTGCGGGCAGGGCGTGCTTGAGTGGGGGGCTGCCCCGTGATAATCTAGTCAGCGTGACTAGATTATCCAAAGCAAAGTCCGGTGCGCCGAAAGCGCGAAGACCGCATGTTTCCAAGTCGCGCTCCGGCTACTGGCTCCTGCAGGACGCGAAGGCCCGCTTTAGCGAGCTCGTCCGCAAGGTTCGCAGCGAGGGGCCGCAGCACGTGACGGTGCACGGACGCGACGAGGTCGTCGTCATTGCCGCAGAGGACTTCCGGCGCCTCAAGGGCAGCCTCACTGGAAAAGCACTGATTGAGGCCGTGCAGGCATCCCCGCATCGTGATACTGACATCGAGGCAAGGCGCAGTCCGCTGCCCGTGCGCGACGTGACGCCGTGACGGGATGGCTGCTGGATACCAATATCCTGTCGGAAATTCGGCGCCCGAGACCGGAGCCGAAAGTGCTTGCGTTCATCGAGGCGCAGCCGCTCGAATTGCTTTACCTCAGTACTGTGACGCTGGCCGAGATTCGCTTCGGCATCGAATTGCTGCCCGAGGTCGCTCGCCGCTCTGCGCTTAACGACTGGCTTGCCCGCAAAGTGCGCCCGATGTTCGAGCAGCGTGTGCTGCCGATTACCGAAGACATCATGTTTAAGTGGAGACTGATGGTCGAGGAGGGCCGCAAGGCAGGCCATACGTTCTCCCAGCCTGACCTGATTATTGCCGCGACCGGCCAGCATCATGGCCTCACGATCGTCTCACGCGACACCGGCGATTACCTCAAGGCCGGTGTCGCCGTGTTCAATCCCTGGCTTGATTCGACGTCCGGACCCGCGCAGCGACGATGATGCCGGGGCTCTTGTCAAAGCGATGTCAACAGGCGTGGCGTTCGCGATCAAAGCAGAGGTTCGTGATCTGCGGGCGAAGACGTTCATGTTTAGTGCGCAGAAGACGATGTATGGCGGCAAGCACATCGCCAAAGGCGACACGGTGTTCGTCTTCGCAAGCGAGAACGAGGGCGGCCAAGGCGTCATCGCGTGCGGCGTGGTGACTTCCACCGAAGCGATCGCTAAGAAGAGTGGCGTCCTCCGGCAAACGCCTCGCGTGAGCATCGCCGTGAAGCGCACCGGGCTGGCGAAGCAGCCCCTTGGGCGCAGCGAGCTTAAACGCTTTACCGACTGGACTAGCGGCCGGCCGGAAGTCGAGCTCAATTTCAAATTCTATCGTCAGGCAACGAACAAGATCGTCGGCATCTCGGATGAAGCGGCGGCTTTCCTCGAGCGATTCTTCTAGCGTGACCCGCTGTCCGCGAGCCGCGCCGTGTGCACAAAGGCCGGTATCCGCCCGTTAACGGTCGGGTCTAGAGCAGGCGAGCTGCGAGCGACAACGGTCCAGGGTCGGTTACTCGTTTCCCAGCTCCGGGCAAAAACCACCAGCAAACCCGCAAAAGATCTCCGTCAGGCCGCGACCCTCATTGAGGCGCTCGTCGAGCGGTTTCCCGGCGCGGTCGAGGACGCGTTGACCGCAGTTCCCAGGAGCGCCGTACGGCATGTTCGGCGTGCAGCAGCGGCGCTCACGCGCCATCTGCCGGCTTCCGCCGAGGCCGCGTGGGAAGCGCTGAAATCCTATACGTAAGCCGCAGGCCCAGCGGCACGGAGAGGCGCTCGTGCTCTGTTACTTTCCCGCACCAGGACTCGTTTGATTGACTGGGGGCTTTCCTGGCAATACCTCCATGGCCGTGATGGGATGTATCTCCCATACTGTTGCCCGCCAGATATGAGCGCCCCTGGAGGCTGTGTTCCTGGCCTCCGGTTTGTGCTCGACATCGAACAGGAGCCACCCCGTGACGCGCACCCAGCGACCGAGAAGACTCGTGCGCAAAGTCCTGGTGCTCCAATCCACCCCCTTGCTTGACATTTCCTGCCTGACCTGAGGGGTGACTTCAACGATGACATAGGTGGTTTCGTCGTTCTTTGTCGGATCCAGCGTCAGCTCGATGTGCGTATCGCGGTAGGCGGGACCATGCGTGTGACAATTCACCGACTCGACGCCACCCACTTTGACGTCCGCGACATAGCCTTCGATGGTGGCGCCACGCTTCTCGTCCCAGCGCGTAGTGTCATCTCCCGGGGCCACCATGGCTCTGAGGGTCACATTCGGATCGATATCCCCCGGCGTTGGCACCGTCATGCGCCGCTTGAGCGTGTTCAATGCCCGCACGTTGGTGCCTTTGGCATCTCCGACCGCAGGACAGTTGGCGAGGATCTGGGCATCGTCTGCGACAGTGGCACGCGCCACAGGAAGCGTTGCGACTGCCCCCAGCAGTCCCCCGACGATCAAAGAGACTGTGGACCGGATTGAGGCAAGCGCCACCGAAAGCGATCCGCGGGTGAGACGGGCTGGCTATCGGGAACAGGTAGCGGCAATTGAGCTCGAGGAATCCGGGTCGCGCATCACGGTGCCGGCGGAGCTCCGCGGGCGCGGAGATTGAACGGGAACACTTCCCCCGTGCCGGGGGCTCGAGCGTCAGGCTCGATGCGAAGCAGGTAACTACCGCTTTCCAGGCGGGCGGCGTCGGCATAGCCGTGAACGTACCCGTCCGCGCTCAATTGAAGACCCGCCGCGGCGCCGACGGGCTTCCAAGCCCCTCCCTCGTCCTGTCGAACGAGCGTCATCCGGTACCGGGAAGCCCTCAGGTGCGTTGCCGGCGCCGCGCGAAACTCGATCACGCCGCCGGAAGGCAGGTTGAGGTCAGGTATCGCACTGCCACGCACTGCGACAAATGTGAAGTGCGCCGCCACCGGCGGCCCAACAGCAGGCGCGCGCGAATCGAGGGACGCCGTCAGAACGGGTGACGGTCCCGTACTCGGTTGCAGCCACAGCAAGAGTGCAAGTCCGGCTATCGAGGCCGCTGCGAGGACCGGTAGCCAGATCCGGGAGCCACCGGCTCGCGATGCGGCCTTGTCAAAATACCCCTGCGCCCGCAATTGATGCAGTCCGTCGCTCAGTCGCAGCGACTGCTCCAGCTCGTGCACGAGCCCCGGATCCCGCACCAGGCGATCTTCGAATGCGCGGTGCTCATGGTCGGACAGTCGTCCGACAATGTAGTCCTGCATCCGCTCGGAATCGCGGCCGACTTCCATCACTTCATACCTCCCTGGATAGCCGCATGGCCCAGGATCAGTCCAATCGCGACCAGCGTCAGCAGATCGGCTTTCCAGAAGCCGCGGTGCTCGAGGAGCTCCCTGAACCGATTGCGGGCGCGAAAGATCACGCGATTGAAGTGCTCCTCCGACAAGCGAAGCTCGCGGCAGATCTGTTCCTTCGCCTCGTCATTCAGATAGAACCGGACCAGGAGGTCGCGGTCCCGCTCAGCCGGCATTTCACCGAGCATCCGCCGCGCCGTCGCGGCCCATTGCGGTCGCCCGACCCGTTCCCACTCAGGGTCGTCCTCGGTGCCCGGAAGCTCCTCCAGGCCGTCGCCACTCGACACGGCCGTCCGGTCCTTGCGGCGATGATTTCGCAGGTGATTCAGTGCCACGCGGTAAAGATACCCGCCCACGTTCTCCGGGTGGGCGATCTCACCCCTGCGGAGTTTCTCGAGCGTCGTGACCGCGGCGTCCTGAAGAATGTCCGCGGCGATCTCCGGGTCGCGAACACGCCGCAAGATCAGCGCGCGAAGACCGGGATAGTCGCGATAGACTGCCGACAGGTGGGAAACCGGGTCCGAAACCGGGGCAGGGACGTCCGCCGTCGGGGGCATCGCTGCGGGTGCTGCTTGGTCGTCAACACCAATCATAGGTCGAGTATAAGCCGCAATCACGAGACACCGCAGCCGGCGATGAACCGCCACGCCGCCGGCCGACGTCTTTTTGTCGCGATTGTTCTGGCGGGGTGGGCCGTGCCCGGCACCGCGGAGAATACCTCGTGCACCCGTGCTCTCGGAGCTCCCGCGGTCGCCGCAGGCCCTCTCAGGACCCTCGGAACCGAGCCCGCGATGGCGGGTTTTGCCGTAGTGCCGGGGCATGCCTACCTGATCGAGGTCGGCGAGCGCGACAACGATGCGCTGGTTGAGATTCTCGGCTCGAAGAACGAGGTCATGGCCCGAGCCGACCACCCCGAGCGACGCTCGGGAACCCGTCGTGCGGTGGTGACGGCACCGGACTCCGCCTCCCTCGGCGTGCGCATCACCGGTAAGGAGCACGCGAACGCCGCCGGCTCGGCGACCGTTCGCGCCTTCGATCTTGCGACTCTCCGGGACCGACCCGACTGCCTGGCAATCGTGAAGGCACTCGCCGCGGCCGATGCCGACTATGCGGCGGGCGAGGAGATTTCCAGGGGCCGCTCGGCTTCCCCCACCCCTAGCGCACACGATGCGTTCTTGCGGGCGGCGGAAGGGTACTCGGCCGCCGAGCGTGCGCTCGCCACCTCTGCGGATCGGCCGCTGCGCGGCCAGACGGCACTCGCCCTCGCGGGAGTCGAGTACCTTGATCTGCAGGACTGGGCGAAAACGGCCGAGTGGGCCAAAGCGGCTGCCGAATTGCTCGGGAATGACGATCCCTACCGGCGGGCGCGCGCCCGTGCACTCGTCGCCGCGGCGTGGATCGAGATCGGATCGACCGCACCTGCTGGACGAGCTGTGCCGGGATATGGTGTGCATTCGACCGACCTTCTAGTACGCGCACGCAGCGCGTTGCAACGCTTGAGTCGCTTCCACCTGCGGCGAGGCGAACGCTATGACGCCGGGTTGCAACTCACGAACATTGCGTTGACTCATCTCTATGAGGGTCGTTACCCGGAATGTGTGACGGCTTCTACGACCTCGAGTCGCTTGTTCGAATCCATCCACGAGACGCCGCGACGCGCACAGGCATGGCACAACCGGGCGCTGTGCCTGTGGGGCCTGGGACGTCTGCCGGAAGCGCTACGCTGGTTCAGGCGCGCGCTCACCGATATCGGTCCGGAACCCTACCCAAGCCTTTACATCGGGGTGATCAATAACACGGCGCTCGCAAATTACGCCCTCGGCCACTTCGACGACTCGCTGCGTCTTTTTGATCGCGCGCTTGCCTTCGCAGAGAAAGTTCAGGCCCAGCGGGATGAAGCGCAGAGTCTCTACGGCATTGGTGTGAACTATTACGCACTGGGCGACCGCGATCGCGCCCGCCAATTCCTTGAGCACTCGCTCGCGATTCGCACGGTGGCGCTCGATGGCCGCGGACGCATGGCCACTCTGCGCGCGCTTGCGACCATTGACGCCGAGCAGGGGAGGCTAGACGACGCGATAGCCTCCGATCGGGAGGCGCTCGCCCTTGCGCTCGCCCCCTCGGCGATCGAGCGCATCAGTATTCAACTGGCGGCGCACACCGCCGCCGCGGGTCGCTTCGAGGAGGCAAGGGCACAGCTCGATGAGGTGCTCTTGACGGGCGCGAAGGTCGATCCGCTCATCCACGCGGAGGCGCTCCTGCAGCGCGCGGTGCTGCTTCGCGAGACGGGTCGGTCCCGCGAGGCCCTGGCGGATCTCGCGATCGCTCGACCGCGCCTGCACCGGTTTGGCAGTGTCACTGAAGAGTTCGAAGCGGACCTCGAGCAGGCGCGAGCACTTCGACTGCTTGGGCAACCTCGCGCCGCGCTCGCGGCCATCGAACGGGCCCTGCGACAAGCCGACGCCGTCCGCCTTCAGACCGCGAATCCCGAGCTGCGCGCACAGCTGCAAACACCATTGCGATTGGCCTACGACCTCAAGATTGAGTTGCTACGGGCCCGTTACGAGGTCGCCTCAGCGGCGGGCCGGAACGACGAGGCCAACACGCTGGCGGCGGCCGCGTTCGCGACTGCGGATGCCTCGCGCGCGCATTCGTTCGCCGACGTCGCGGCCCAGAAGTACTCGCCTGCCGTTCGACGGGCACTCGCGTCTGAATTTCGCCGGCGCGAGGAGCTCTATCGTGAGCTGTCGGCGCGTCGGTTCGCCCTCGAGGCGCGGCTGGACCGCTCGGGCTCGGGCGACCCACGGGCGAGGCATCTGATGCATGATATTGCCGAGCTGGAGCGCGAGGCGGACGCGATCAACACCCTCATCGCGACCCGAGCTACGCCCGTCGGAGGACCTCCACGAGGGGGGAGCGAGCAAGCGGGTCTCGCGCCCCTTCCCGCCGATACGGTGCTCGTGTCGTACTGGCTCGGGGCCGAATCCGCTTACGCATGGGTGGTCTCACCTGCTGAAATTCGGTGGGCGCAGTTGCCGTCGCCGGCGGCGATCGCGGAGAAGGTCGCGGCTTTTCACCGCTCGCTGACGCGGCTCATCGATATGCCCCGCGAGCGTCGGCTCCAGGACGCCCGCGCCCTGTACGAGCTGATCATTCGGCCGATCGAGCCGTGGCTGTCCGGCGCGCGGCAATGGGTGCTCGTTCCGGACGGCGGCCTCGACTACGTGCCGTTCGCGGCGCTGCGGACGCAGGACGCGTTTGTTGCGTTGCAACACGATGTCGCCTTCACTCCGGCCGCGTGGGTGCTCGACACGAACGGGACACGGGCTCAACGGCACGAGCGCCGCGGCCTGCTGCTCGTCGCCGATCCGGTATATCAGGCGGACGATCCGAGGCTCACGGCAGTCCAACGCGTGGAGGTGACGCCGCGGGTACCGGACGGGCGTACGCTGGATCCCGCCCGTCGCGGCTATCGGCGCCTACCGTTCACAGCCCAGGAGGCAGCCCAGATTTCGGCACAGTTTTCGCCTGCGGATGTGGATCAACTCAACGGCCTCAACGCCACGCGCGACCGGCTACTCTCTCTCGACTGGTCGAAATACCGGTTCATCCATATCGCCACGCACGGCATCGTGGATGCGCAGGTTCCCCAGCTGTCCGCGTTGATTCTCGGCTCGTACGACGCCGGCGGAAACGTCGTCGACGGTGCGGTGCGGGTGTCAGACCTGTCGCTGCAGACACTCGAGGCGGACGTTGCGGTATTCAGCGCATGCGACACCGCCCTGGGCAAGGAAGTGCCCAGCGAGGGTCTGGTCGGCATCAGCTCGACCGTGCTTGCCCGGGGTGCGCGCGCGGTGGTGGCCTCTCTTTGGCCTGTCTCGGATGAGATTGGCGCTCGACTCATGACAGAGTTCTATGGACACCTGCTGCACGACTCGATGAACCCACCCGCGGCACTGGGCGCGGCAATGCGATCGGTCGTGTCGCGCGACGGGTCTGCGGATCCCGCCCTTTGGGCTGCGTTTCAGGTATCAGTGGTTGCGCTCGGGCCGGGCCTGCCGACCCGCAACGCCCAGACAGCGAAGACTGCAACCACGACAAGGCCCTGAGGAGGCCAGTTCCATGGAGACGCGCCGGTTGCGCACCCTCCAGCAGCCCTCCCACATAGAGAGGCTGCTGGAGGCGCTTGTCTCACGCGCCAATCTCTTGCCGAAGGACGGCTACCAGCTTCGGGACCCGGCCGCACTGCCTCCCCCGCTGCAGGCGGTCATAGCCAAGGCCGCTCAGGAGGGACGCGTCTGGGGGTGTTGGGCGAATAGCTACGAGACCCGCCTGTTCACGTGCGAGATGTCGCTCCCCCGGTCCCGCGAGCGAGGAGTGCCCGTGCTCATGGTGAATCGCTACGCCGAAAGCGGCGAACTCCAGGATGCCGGATCCTGGATGAGTGATCCCGAGGGAAAGTGGCGACGGTGCGCGGATTGACTCTTTGATGACCTCTTCGGGGCGTGCGTAAGAACCAAGCGGCGGCCGCCGTGGGGATGACGCTGCATCTGAATCAGCGGTCGCGTCTCGAGCCACGACCGATCCGATTCGTCGTGCCTATTTCGTCATTGAAGCTAGTTTCGACCTGGGTTGGAAAAACTTCGACAGCGGCCTTGTCGGCGAAGCAGTCGTCGGCACAGCTACCGGCTGTGGCATGACGATCACCGGCGAGTGGGGGGGGCCCTGCCCGCTTCCATCCTGCGCAACCGCAGCGGTTGTGACCGATGTCATGAGCAAAAGCGTGACGATTGTGTATTTCATACTCATTCTCCTCGAGCGCGGTTGTAGTACACGGCGCCGGCGACGTGCGTACGCGCCCTGTCGGCAACATCGCCGGATTCAGCTTCCGTGAGGAAGCGCCGCATCAGGTATCTGTCGCGGGAGACCGTCGACTCTCACTTGCTTCGTGACGAGAGATCGATCGTCTGCTGAGACGCGCGCGCTCTGGGGAACAGATAGAACGTGACCGTGGAGAACCGTTGCGACACTGCGGATGGTCGCCCCGACCTACGGTCCGAAACCCAACGCGAGAGCTACGCAATGAGCCGAGTCAATATCGCGGTCGCGGTCGCGGACGACGCACGCGGTCGCATCCATGAGATCGCCGCTGCTTGTCGCGCGCTTGGCCTTCACCACAGCGCGACGCTCGCGCTGGTCGGCGTATTGACGGGTTCGATGGAGTCCGACGACCTGGTGAGACTCTGGGCTGTTCCCGGGGTTCTGGCGATCGAGGTCGAATACGGGTTTCGGTGGGGAACGACCGGGAGGCCCCACTGACGCGCGCG
>Ga0066652_100002554_pt1 | contig 10045 bp, 7 predicted proteins | sample GraSoiAngelo_101_FD_71413 | JGI IMG/M metagenome (GOLD analysis project Ga0066652, IMG submission 71413) | Grasslands soil microbial communities from the Angelo Coastal Reserve, California, USA - 14_0903_02_30cm | ecosystem: Environmental > Terrestrial > Soil > Grasslands | place: USA... | reverse complement strand
ACAACTATTTGTCCCGATGCATTGGTTGCCGGGGTAGTTGTAAAATCTGTTCCGTAGACAGCGTTCTGCGGAGTAACACTGATCGTCACCGGTATATCTTTATCCGTTCCTCTCGACAATTTTATTTTTACCGAAATAGAGTTCTCTGTTGACGCAAGACCCTGTGCTGAAGATTCAAAAGTAACCAGGTTATCCGGCAGTGATACGTCCGGTCTCTTACGGCAGGCAGACAACGCGATTATTGCGCCCAGCAAAACAAATCCTGTTCTTGTAATATTCGTCTTAAACATGTGGTTAAACATTTATGAAATGATTGATTATTTTTTATCCCAGTTAAAAACAATACCCGCGAAATAAGAACGCCCATAACCGATACTGGCTATCCCATTTGAGCCATGCACACTACTTCCGGCGATTGTACTCGTCACGCCTTTTACATCAAACAGGTTGCGGATACCTGCGTTGATGATAAAATACCTGAACAGTTTTTTATTGATCGTAAAATCGGACCAGCTATAGGATTCCCGTTTGGACAATACGGGCTGCTGGCTACCGTTGAGTACATAGAATGGCCGTTGACCAGTGAACTTATAAAAGAGATTTACATCCAGCCCGATCTTTGAAAAACTATAACCAAGATTCGAATTTACCTCGGGTGACCATTGTAATTGCGCCAGTGATTTGTCTGTCTCAGCATAATCATTATAGAAGCCGGTATAAGAAAATCCCAAAGACGCATTCCAGTTTTTATAACTGGCGGTCCCTGCTAATGAGCCGCCGGCGGTTTTGCTATTTGACACATTTGTCACCACAAAAAGGTTTGGATCGGAAGATGAGACCGCGTAATCTATCAGGTTTTTTACATCGTTATAAAACCCCGTGGCTACCGCAGTAAAAATAATTTGCCTGTTGTTAACTTTCCTCCATGACAGGGAGCCGGTAAAGCTATTGGAAGTCTCAGCTTTCAGATCAGGATTACCGACAATCTGGTGGTTGGCATCAAAGAAATTGAAATATAATTCACGGATTGAAGGTGAACGGAACCCGTTTGCATAAGCAAGACGTAGATCAAGATTTTTCGATAAATCAAATTTTGCATTAATGGAAGGAATAGCGGGCGGTGCATCGTAAACCGAGTTTTTGATGATGCGTACACCTGGCCGGATATTAGCCCATGCAAAAGGCTTGAGCTCGGCGGTCAGGAAAAAAGCATAATCATTTACCTCGTTATCCCCTTCCTTTAATCGTTCGCCTGTGCCACTTTCGAGATTGATATCTACTCCAGGTTGTAAAAAGATGGCAGGAGAAATCTTATACTGTGCCGTTGTGCGGAATGTAAATCCTTTAAATTCATCGCTGGCTTGTGAGCCTGCAGCGGGATCCAAACTAACCCTGCCCGTTTTCTGGCTTACAATAGTAGATGAGACCGAGCGGTCATAGTCGGTATAAGAAGACTGGGCCTGGAATGATAAGTTCTTATTTACAAAATACGATGCCTGTACCTGTTGCATCAATCGGCGTGAAAGATATTCCTGGTCAGGAGCAAACCAGTCGTCTGCATCCTGCTGGTAACGGATGAAATTCCCGGGATTTGTAATAATCTCATCAAGACCGTCAAAGCGATAGCGGATATTTAATTTGGTGCCGTTATAGCCGATAAATCCGTTCCCCGTGATCTGGTCCTTCCAGTGCCAGGTCAGTTCACGACCTGTACTATCTCCTTTCCATCCGCCGAAATAATTGTAGCCAACCCCTCCGCCTATCTCCCATTTTTTATTTCTCAGCGTAAGACCGACATACTGGTTGTGTATTCCCTGTTGAATGCCGTATTCTTTTCCTACCGTTTCCTCGTGCAGCCTGGCTATCACGGATATTTTTGAAGCGTTGGCCTTTTTTGTAATGATATTAATTACACCAGCTAATGCATCGGCTCCGTAAATAACTGACATGGGTCCTTCCACGATCTCGATCCTTTCAATCGAATTGATGTCAATCTGGTTGATATCGATTTCGTTCGTTGTTCCCTGTCGTCCTATTATTGGCATACCATCAATAAGGATCTTGACGTTTTGCCCTTTCAGTCCCATCATAGTAATTCCCGAACCACCGGTAGCATTGTCCTGTGTAAAACGGATATTCAGTTCGCTGTTCAATACATCCTGCAATTTTGAAGCTCCTATTTTCTGTATTTTTTCTTTGGAGATAACCCTGACCTGGTAAACAGAATTTTTTACCGACTGAGGCCTGTACTGGCCGGTAACTACTACTTCACCGATAGTCTTGACAGAATCTAGCTGGGCAAGAACTGGAAGCCCTGTTATGATTAAAGCAATTAGCGTGTAAATTTTTCTCATATATTTCTCTTTCCGGCTGCAAATGTTGTTTAACAATCATTCAGTTTTATCATACAATTGTCAAGAACAACGATGAAATAATTGTTTTACAAAAGAGTGACAACAGTACTGATGTAAGTCACCGCTATCGGTGACGAAAATCCTTTTATGTGAGACAACTATTCTTTCACAAAATTCGATGCACGTCGCAACTTTTATGTAATGATAGAGTAAGAGTGAAGCGATTGCCAGTGAAGAATGATTTAATTGAGAAATTAATTGGATGAACCGGGCGACAAAGAGAATCTACCGCGTAGATGCAGGTTTCACGCATCTTTAAACTGCGTCAGCAACGGTCATCTGTTCAATTCAGCTTTCGTTGCCTCTAAACTAAAGGTGCAAAATCCGGGAAGAAGTTTTTTCCAGCACCTCTCGCCATGTCTAACGAAGCTGATAACGATTAATTTATCCAGGACATTCGCTCGTCCAAAGGAATGCGTATAGCTTTTGCCGGCGGGATGCCAATATGCCCAATATAGAAGAATCCAAGAAGCCTGTCTTCGTCATCAAGACCAAAAAATGATTTTGCTTTTTCCTGGTAGGTAATACCGCCAGTGGTCAGGTAGCCGCCCAGGCCATAAGCTGTTACTGACAAATAAATATTCTGTATCGCGCAACCGACGGCTATAATATCCTCTATTTCGGGTATGTTTTTGATCGTCGTGCGCTTCATTCCGATGGAAATGATATGCGAGGCCTTTAGCGGGTTTTGCTGGAGCTTAATATAAGTGGCTTCTTTAAAGCTATCACCGGCTTCCATTTTATAGAGTTCACTTTGGAAATAGGCAAATTTTTTCAGCCCTTCATCAGCAAAGACTGTGAATCGCCACGGATCCGATTTACCATGATCAGGTGCCCAGGTAGCATTGGTAAGTATCTCTTTAATGATATTATCATCGACTTTTTTGCCGGGTATGAACTGGTCAGGGAAAACAGAGCGACGGTTACGCGCAAGCTGGTTGAAGAAGTCAGAGTTTTTCATGGTTATGATAGAGTTGGTGATGATGACTCAACTAATATAGAGGTTACGTTATCGCAACAACAATTCGCAAGGTTTTAGACCCGTATGTTTTTTGAACGCGGTGGAAAAATGTGAGATCGATGAGTAACCGAGCATCAGCGATACTTCTGTAACGCTTAATCCCTTTTCGTAAAGCAAATAGCGGGCATGCTCCATGCGTTGGCTCTGGTAAAAATCAAAGATGGTAGTACCGAACATTTCTTTAAATCCTTTTTTCAGGTAGCACTCGTTCATGGCAACTTTGCGGCTAAGCTCTTTGATGGTTATCGGTTCACCGATATGCTGGATCAACACCTCCCTGGCCTGGTTGATCTTTTCCCGGTCTGTTTCATTGGCCAGGAACTTGCAATTGATCACGTCCACATCTTTTTCGCCGATCATGCAATCCATGCTATGGAGAAGCAACATCTGTATCTGCGCATTGATATAAATGTTTTCCAGGCTGCCGCTATAGTTATGATTCAGCAATGCTTCGAGTACAATCCTTGTTTTACCACAAAGCGGTAACACTTTAGTGAAAGAAGCCTCGTGCCGGAAGTTGAGGATATTCTCACCCATCGTGTCGGTTGCATTCCTGGGTTTTACAAACTGGGAAAGGTGAGCCGGGAAAAACTTAAAGCTCATCACATCCACGCTGTCACTTTTATCCACGCAGTTCCTGGATAACCCTGCTTTGCACATATTACATTCCGTTTCCTTATGACCGCAGTAGATATTCCCCGAAATACAAAATTTCAGTTCAAGACAATTTCCTCTTGGATCTTCTTTTTCATAATGGTAGACGATGATACCCGTGTCTTCAATGGGTGATTGCCTGTTACGGGTGTACCTTCTTATCACATATTGCACCGAACCGGGCATTTGGTGTTCCTTTTCATACAACAATGTCATTTGGTCGAGCAGGGGATCCTGCTTGTAAGCCAGTGCCACTATATCAGAGGTTATAAGATTATTCATTGGAGCCACAAATTTACAAGCGTGGTATTGATTTTCAGCGGTGATTTCAACAGAAAACGATGGTGAAAACCCCAGAAATCTTTAAGGTCTGAATTTTAACTGCCTATGACAAAAAAAATTCCGTTTTTGGCGGTAACGATTACCTTTGCACAGCTCCGCTAAGGCGGATGTTTTTTTAATAATACATGATTCATCCACATACATATATCCATCCGAATGCAAGACTTGCCACTAATGTAAAGGTTGATCCTTTTACAGTTATACACCAGGATGTCGAGATCGGCGATGGAACCTGGGTTGGGTCAAATGTAACTATCATGGAAGGCGCCCGTATCGGGAGAAATTGCAGGATATTTCCAGGGGCGGTGATAGCCGCGATCCCGCAGGATCTTAAATTCCAGGGGGAATATTCCAATGTATTTATAGGAGATGGTACGACCATACGTGAGTTTGTAACTGTGAACCGTGGCACCAAGGCAAGAGATAAGACGATCATTGGCAAAAACTGCCTGATCATGGCCTATTGCCATTTTGCCCATGACTGTATTGTTGGTGACAACTGTATCATGAGCAACAATACGCAGGTGGCTGGCCATGTGACCATTGGTGACTGGGCGATCATTGGGGGTATGACTGCCGTTCACCAGTTCATTAATATCGGCCAACATGCATTCTTAAGTGGTGGCTCACTGGTAGGTAAGGATGTACCTCCTTATATTAAAGCTGCCCGAACACCCCTGAGCTATGCCGGGGTAAATTCGATTGGTTTGAAAAGAAGAGGCTTCAGCATCGAGCGGATCAATCATATTCTCGATATCTACCGGATCATATATAATAAAGGAATGAACACCAGCCAGGCGGTGGAATACATCGAAGAAGAAATGCCGGCTACCGATGAAAGGGATGAGATCTTAACGTTTATCAGGGAAAGCGGTAGAGGTATCATCAAACGATTCACCAAAGGCAATGGCGATGACGATCTCCCTATCTGATGCCGGCAAGCGTTTCAACCGCGAATGGATTTTTCGCCATTTTACCTACACATTCGAAGAAGGAAAATCGTATGCCATTATCGGTCCCAACGGGTCGGGCAAGAGTACATTGCTGCAAGTGCTGAGTGGAGCGATGCATGCTAATGAAGGAAAAGTTCAGTATGAAGTCGATAGTCAAAAATCGATAGTCGATAGTCAGTCGAGCATCCAGCATCCAGTATCCAGGATACAGCATCCGGCAACCCACACCTTTGTAATCGAAGAAAAATTCTATAACCAAATTTCCATTTGCGCACCCTACCTCGAAGTAGTGGAAGAAATGAGCCTGAAAGAATTTCTCGATTTTCACAGCGGGTTCAAACCTTTATTGCCGGGACTCACACTTGATAATATCATTTCAATAATCGGATTGGAAAAAGCAACCAACAAACAGATCCGTTATTATTCTTCCGGCATGAAACAAAGGGTCAAGCTGGCACAATGTATTTTCTCCGATGTCCCTGTGGTCCTCTTGGATGAACCGTGTACGAACCTGGATGCTGCGGGTTTTCAATTGTATTACCAACTTATCAACGATTATTGCAAAAACCGGCTGGTAGTGGTGAGCAGTAATGATGAGATGGAGCACAGGTTTTGTAATGAAAGGATAAATATCAGTGATTACAAAAAGTGATTACAAGAAACACCATTTGTGTTGAAGCACGAAAAAAGAAAATACCGAAATCCGAAAAACAGGGTTTCTATCAGCAAATAATTTACCCTGTGTAGGAGTTTCGAGTTTCGGGCTTCATAATTCGAATTTGACTTAACCTATTGTTTAATCAACTTTATATTCTTTACATCCTTTGCAGTTCTGATAGTCAAAATATATGTGCCACCGGGTAATCCATTGAGGTTAGTAAGAACAAGACCCGTTTGCGTATCACTAATATTGTCTGTCCGGTGAAAAACAAGACGACCCGCCATATCAGTTAAATTGATTTCAGCGACGCCGTTCATGCCAGCCGGTAGATCAACTGCTATCACATCTCTGAATGGTATGGGATATGTATGTATTTGCCCACTACGGGGAACACCCAATGATCTTATCGGGCTGTAAGAGGCACGGTCATCATTATCTACCTGGCGAAGACGGTAATACAACAGGGTAGTTCCATAATGCCCGATGTTATGATCAGTATAGCTATAATTGATCTCACCAGTGCTATTGCCTGCTGCAGCCACTTCTGCGATTTTAGAGAAAGCAACACCATTTAAGCTTTGTTCAATTTCAAACCGGTTGCTGTTTTGTTCGGAACTCGTGCGCCAGCTTAATATAGCATCTTTGTCCTGTGGAGCCACATCAAATTGTACCAGCGTGACCGGTAACGCAAAAAGTAATTTTGCGACGTTGGAATAGCCAAAGAATACATCTAGCGATTGTGCCACACCTACTACCGATGCCAGGTCAATTTGCACCTGGTCAAAAGGAATGGTTGACTGAATTTGGATAAAACCCCGGTCAGTGGCTAACAATTGAATAATGGCTGAACCGCCAGCCTGCTGGGATTGTGATGTACCCGTGTTGAATATTCTTAGGGTAATGTTGGATAGAACGGTTGCAAGACCTACTGCCCGCACTTCAAACCCGGTCCAATTAGTGGCTGGTTGTATACTGGCGAAATTTGCAGCGAGAGTGACAGTGCAACCCACGCCGATAGTCGTATTCATTGTACCGAAACTACCTGGATCACCGTCACTTACATTGGCTGCGTTGACGCAACCACTTCCTATACAAATACCGCTAGTGTTGCAGCCAACCGATCCTGCAGTAAATACAATTTGGGTATTCGCAACAAGACTGGTGCAGAATAAAACAACACTCAGGAATAAACATTTCGATTTAATAGTCCACAGGTTAGGCGTTTTCATATCAAAGGTTTTATAACTAGACACCCTGGCGCAATAGCAGACGCCAAAAACTCCCTGGCACCGTTCGCTTATCCCCCTTTAAACTCATTTTGTTGCGCGAAAAAACTATTTCGTGGAACCACAAACCTGTAAAAATCCGACAGTCCATGCCCTTTAGACCTCCGCTTGTCTAAAATTCCGTGGAAGCAGATTTTTACCGCCCAATTATTTGTTGCTTTGGTAAAAATTACCGCTATGGTAAAACAATTCTCTTTGCTGCTATGCTGCCTGTTTACAATTATCGCTCATAGCCAGACCAACTACACTGAGATCAGCCTTCCCGAACTGATGAAGAAAAAAAAGCAGGGTGAGTCCAATATGGTAATCGTGGATGTAAGGTCGAAAGGTGAATATCACGATACTGTATCAAGAGGCAAACAATCCAATATAGGACGTATCAAGGGCGCCATCAACGTGACTCTACAGGACCTGCAACAAAATCCCGAAGCCGTTAAGCAACTTGAAGCATATAAAGACAAAGACATTTACCTGATCTGCTCCCATAGCTATCGCAGCCGCTCGGCTTCCCGCATCCTGTTAAACAATGGCTTTACCCATGTCAATAATGTGCAGGGTGGTATGACCGAATGGTATCGCCGCTATGATGAACTGGCTCCCTACCGCGACCAGTTGGAAAGAGATGATATCGTCTACAATAATATTTCACCTGAAGAAGTGCTGGACCAGTTGTCAGCTGGAAAGAAAGTGATGATACTCGGGATCAGGAATACGCCGAAGTTCTGGTATGACAGCTTTAACCTGAAACTGTATCGTTATTACCCAATTCCAAAAAATACTGTTTATTATTATTATGCAGATTCATTGAAAATACTCGACGATGTAAGGAAGGAAAAACCTCAATCTGTTGTGCTATTCAATCTTGTTAATAACAGCGCCGCGGAACTGGCCGAATGGCTTACCCAGAAAGGGATATCCAATGTGTCTTACCTGGTCGGTGGCGATAATCTGTATTATGAATATGCGCAAACCAGGCATGGTGCCAATGCCGATAAACTATTTACCCCACAAAGCAGAGTCCGGTTTATCACTCCGCCCACCTATTGCAGGGAAACAGGAAAAAATGCAAACAGGCTAATGATCGATCTACGCCACGATACGCTATTCAACAAGATCAATAGCGGTGTAAAGCACGACTACAAGCACCTGAAAGATGCTGTTAATTTCTTTGCCGGCAAAGGGACTGCACAATTTGAACAGGAATTCCCGGATAAGAAAAAAGAGTATGTATTCATAGCCGATAGCTATGACGGGCTTCAGATGGCTGATGAACTCAGCAGGAAAGGCTATAAGATCTCCTGGATGATCGGAGGATTGGATCGCTGGGAATGGTACATGAATAACACAGAAGATTTTAAATGCAATGATATGTTGGTAGAATGAAACTCGAATAATAAATCCCGAAATTCGAAAGTTCCGTAGCAGAATTCGTTGTTTGATAAAAACTCTGTTTTTCGAATTTCGATATTTGATATTCGTACTTCAGGTTTAGTGAGCGTTGCTTAAATCCAGCTTCTCTCCTTTCTTCTTTTTGTTTCCCCTTACCAATAAAATAATCGGAATACAGGCCAGGAACATCAGTCCGACATAAAGGAACACATCCATATAACTTAGTACAGCCGCCTGCCTGCTTACAGAATGTCCTATCGCTTCCAGCGAGGCCTGCTTTGCATCGAAATAATTCATGCCCCGGCTTGCAAATCCCTGCGTTGTTGCGGCTACTTTATATTGAACGGCCGGGTTCGTAGCATCAAGATGGATGTTCAGGTCAGCCTGGTGATGAACATTTGACCTTGCCATGAATGTAATAATGATGGCTACGCCAAAGGAACCACCTAGTTGCCGCATCATACCTGTAAAGGAAGCTCCGAGGCCAATTTCTCTCCCTTTGAGAGTACTTAGTGATAAAGTGGTGATCGGGATAAACAACATGCCCATCGCTATACCACGGAGAATAAGTGGCCAGAAGAAATTGTCGGCGCTGGTATCTGTCGTCAGCAGCTTATAATTCCAGAAACAAAAGAAGAAAAACAAAACCAATCCGCCGGCTACCAGGTATTGTTGTTTAAAGCCTTTTTGGATCAACTGCCCAATGATCGGCATCATGAATGCTGTCGTCAATGCCGCCGGCACGAATAGCATACCCGCCTGTGTCGCCGTCCAGCCAAGGATAGATTGGACATATAACGGGATGATAAACGTTGAACCATATAATCCGAACCCAAGTATAAACGAAAACAGAGTTCCCACTCGCAGGTTCCCATTCTTCAGTACTCTCAAATGAACAATAGGATTACGGAATGTCAGTTGCCGCCATATAAAAAAGAATCCGCCCAGGATACTGGTTACCGTCAGCATTACGATGGTACTGTTATTAAACCAATCATCTTCCTGTCCTTTCTCAAGAATATATTGAAGTGAACCAACGAACACCGCCAGTAGACCAATTCCGACCCAGTCAATATCACCTATCTTGCTCTTCTCACCGTATTTCGGGCTTTTTACATATTCCAGTGTGAGAAGGGTGGCAATAATTCCAAGGGGAATATTGATATAAAATATATATGGCCAGCCCATATTCGTGGTGATATATCCGCCCAGCGGAGGACCAAGAGTGGGTCCAATAATAACCCCCAATCCATAGATAGCCTGCGCCATTCCCCTTTTTTCTGGAGGATAACTTTCGGTGATGATCGTTTGTGAAGTGACCAGTA
>Ga0066652_100002553_pt1 | contig 10046 bp, 10 predicted proteins | sample GraSoiAngelo_101_FD_71413 | JGI IMG/M metagenome (GOLD analysis project Ga0066652, IMG submission 71413) | Grasslands soil microbial communities from the Angelo Coastal Reserve, California, USA - 14_0903_02_30cm | ecosystem: Environmental > Terrestrial > Soil > Grasslands | place: USA... | reverse complement strand
AGGTGCACGTATTGGCGACCGATCACGCGCTGGTCGAGGCGCCCGCCAAGGCCAAGGCGCGTCACGAAATCCCCGTTGTCGCCCGTGGGACGCCGCAGGAGGTTGCTGTCGTACATGAGGCCCGCCTGCCCCCAGACCGTGTAGGGCGGCGTCGGGTCTGCCGGGTAGGCCGGATAAAGGCCGCTCATGGCGGGCGTGAGTACGTCGACCGATTCGAAGCCGAATGCGCAAACCGGAATTGCAAGCAGCGCCCACGCCGCCTTGTGCCAATGACGCATCAAGGGAAACCCTTTCTGGAGTTGTTTGCGGGGCATTCTAGTAGGCGCTTGTGACGCAAATGTTTGTCGCCGGGAGGCAACAGGACTATGGGCCGTTCGGCTGCCTTGCGCGACGAACCCATTGATTTATCGACGTGGCACGAGCATTGCTCCTGCCTTGCGCTTCATGCTCCAGCTGGCAGAAGTGCCCGTGCTCGTACAGGCCGCATGGGCCAGGCGCCAAAGCCGCCGCGTGCGCGGCGAGCGCGAGCTGTTGACGGTCATCGGCCACCCGTTGCTGGCGGCGCGGCCCTCATCCCCCGCGGCGCTCGACGTCCTTTGCAGGCAACTCCTGGAGCACTGGTTCGGCGCCGGCCGCGCGCTGCTGCCGCTCGTCAGTCTGCGCGCCGGCGACGGGCGCAGCACGCTCGCCGTCGAGCTCGCGCGGCGCTTTGCCGCCATGGGCGAGCGCACTCTCCTGGTCGACGCCGACCTGCGCTCGCCGTCGCTGCATGCGCGCTTCGGCCTGCCGAACCGCCGCGGGCTTGGCGATCTGCTCGATGGGCGCGAGGTGCAGCTCGCGGCCTGCAAAGAGAATCTGGCGCTGATTGCCGCCGGCGCGGTGCGCGAGGACCCGCTGGAGCTCCTCTCGCGGCTGCGGCTGCGCCACTTCCTCGCCGCGGCGGCCCAGCCCTTCCGCGTCGTGCTGATCGATACGCCGGCCGCCGCGCGCGGCCCCGATTACGAGATGTTCGCCGCGCTCGCCGGCGGCGCGCTGCTGGTCGTGCGCCCGGGAGAGAACGCGGCGCGCCTCGCGCGGCTGCGCAAGCGTCTGACGCTTTGTCGCGCGCGACCTGTCGCTACGGTTTTCAACCGCCTGTGATCGACGAGCGCGGCTACGTCGCGGAGGCGCTGCTCGAGCGCCTGCATGCGGACGGCATCGCCTTCCGCTATCTCGGCGACGCCGCCGCCATCCCCGACCGGGCGCCCGATGAGCTCGACATCGCCGTGCCGCGCCACTCGCTTGCCGAGCTGCCGCGCTTCATCGCCCGCTTCGCGCAGGATTTCGACTTCCACCTGGTCGAGCTCGAGCGAACCGCGCGCGATGCCTGGCGCGCGATGCTCGCCTGGACCGACGAGGTGGGCCGACCGCGCTTCCTCGGCGCGCGCTTCTTCGTCGCGGCAGAAGAGGGCGTTTCGCCGGCGGCGCTCTTCATCAGCGGCCTGATGGATGCCGTCGAGCGTGGCGCGCTTGGCGACGAGCGCGGCGCGTGGCTCGCCAACTTGTATCGCGAGGACCCGCACGGCGTGATGAGCCGCATCGTGCGCTGCTGGCGCGACGAGCCGCACGCCCGGCTCATCGCCAACGCCGCGCGCCAGGGCAACTGGGTGGCAACCCGCGCGCGCCTGCCGGAGCTGTGGCGCGGGCTGCGGCGCTGGCGGCTGCCGCGCATGCCACGCAGCCGGCCGGCGGTTTTCTTCACCGGCCGCGACAGCGCCCAGCGCTCGAATCTGATGGTGCACGTGCAGGGGCGGCTCGCCCCGCTGCACCTGCAGATGTACGAGCGCCAGGCGGCGAGCGGATTTCGCGTGGTGTTCGACGGCCCGCCGGATCTCGACCACCCGGATGCGCTGTCGGTGACGAGCGACCAGCCGATGCCAGCCATGGTGGTGCAGGTCGAGCGCGCAATCCTGCGCTGGCTCGAATGCCGCATCGAGCGTCGCTACCCCGACGCCGTGGTCGGCGCCAATCCTTTCGCCGCCCGCCTGCTGCAGCTGCCGGTGATCGGCCGGCTCGCCGGTGTCCTGCTCGGCAGCCGACTCGAGTGTCGGCTGCGCTCGCCGCTGCTGATGCCGGTGCCCTCGGGCATCGTCATCGAGCGCGGCGTCCAGCTCGGCAGTCGCGTGACGATCATGCACCAGGTGACCATAGGCCGAAAGGACCCTGTCGTTCCCAGGGAACACGGCGGCAATCTTGCAGTGATTGAAGATAACGTCTTCATCGGCGCGGGCGCGAAAGTGCTCGGCCCGGTGCGCATCGGCCGCGGCGCCACCGTGGGCGCGAACGCGGTCGTCACGCGAGATGTGCCGTCGCACTGCACGGTAGTGGGTGCGAACCGCATACTCGGCGCCGACGAGCCACGTGTCGCCGCCCGGCGACGGGAGGAAGAACACACTGTCGTGAACACGTGACATTGGCCGCGGTCATAGGTCATGGAACGATTGCACGATGCTCGAGGCTCTCAAAGCCGTCGCCCGCGCGGCGGCATCCGCGCTGCCGTACCCGCGCTCCTTCCTGGGACTGCTGCTCACCGGCTTCACGCTGGTGATGCTCCCGCTGGTCGGCGCGCTGGCGTACTCGGCCTGGAACACCGAGCGCCTCGCCGGCCTTAGCCGCAGCGCAGTCTTCAACGCCTCGCAGGCCGCGCGCGCCAGCCGCTCGCTCGTCGATCGCATCGCCGCGATCGAGCGCGTGGCTCAGCAGATGGCGGTGCTGAATGAACCCGACCTCGCCGTCGACTACGCCCGCGTGCACCGCAGCTTCAAGCAGCTCGCCGACGAGATCGCCCAGCTGCCGCTCGACGAGGCACAGGTGGCGGCGCTCAATCGCACGGTCGAGCAGGAACAGAGCCTCTATGACCTGCTCACCGAGCACCCGCGCCCGAAGATCGACACCAAGGTCGTGTCGGGTCGCATGGACGGACTGATCGAGAGCGCGCGCGACGTGCTCGCGATCAACAACCGCATCGTCGACCGCGAAGTCCACCGCCTGCGGCTGAAGGCGGAGCAGGTGCAGCGCGGGCTCATCGTCCTCGTTTTGCTGAGCACGGCGGTGGCGCTGACCATCGCCCTCGCGCTCGCGCGCTACATCGTGCGGCCGATCTCCGAGATCGACGGCGCCATTCGCCAGCTCGGTGGCGCCGACTTTTCGAAAACGATTTCGGTGCGCGGTCCGGAGGACCTGCGCTACCTCGGGCGGCGCCTCGACTGGCTGCGTCGGCGACTGGAGGAGTTCGAGACGCAGAAGAACCGCTTTCTGCGCCACGTCTCACACGAGCTGAAAACGCCGCTTACCGCGATCCGCGAGGGTGCCGAGTTGCTGCACGACAAGGTGGCGGGCCCGCTGGTGCCGCAGCAGGCGCAGGTCGTCTCGATCATGCGTGACAACAGCGTGAAGCTGCAGCGGCTGATCGAGGAGCTGCTCGACTTCCAGCGCGCGCTGCATGCCGCGGCGTCGCTCGAGGTGCGGCTGATCGAGCTGAACGAGCTGGTGCGCGATGCCGCGCAGTCGCACGAGCTCGCCGCGCAGGCGAAAGGTCTGCGCCTGACGATCGACGCGGAGACGGCGACGCTCGAGGCCGATCCGCAGAAGATGCGCTCGATCGTGGATAATCTGATTTCCAACTCGGTGAAGTTCACGCCCCCGGGAGGAACCATCTCGGTGCGCGCCCGCGTGCTCGCCGGCGAGGCGGTGATCGAGGTCATCGACAGCGGGCCGGGCGTGCCGGCCGAAGAGCGCGAATCCATCTTCAACCTTTTCTTCCGCGGCCGGACCAAGGCCGACGCCAGCGTGAAGGGCTCGGGTCTGGGCCTCGCCATCGCGCGAGAGCTGGTCGAGGCCCATGGCGGGCAGATCGCCGTGGTCGGCGGCGCCCGGGGCGGTCACTTCCGCGTCACGCTGCCGCGCCGTTCGGCGCGTGCGCTGGCCGACGCCGCGTAACGACGCTTCGCGAGAATCTTTTGAATTTCTGAGGAGAAGGGGTGGGAAACAATGAGCGGTGAGAATCCAAAGGTCCTGCTGGTCGACGACGACAAGGACCTCCTGCAGCTGATCGCCATGCGGCTCTCGGCTGCCGGGTACAACGTGAATGCCGCGGAATCCGGCGAGGCGGCGCTTGCCAGCCTGGCCGTGGCGCGGCCCCAGGTGGTGGTGACCGACCTGCGCATGCACGGCATGGACGGCATGGCGCTGTTCGATGCCATCCACCGCGATTCGCCTTCGCTGCCGGTCGTGATCCTGACCGCGCATGGGACGATCCCGGAGGCCGTCTCGGCCACCCGTCGCGGGGTATTCAGCTTCCTGACGAAACCGTTTGAGCCCAAAGTGCTGCTCGACACCGTGGCAGAGGCCATGCGCCTCTCCAGCCCGCCGACCGGCGAGCGCGAGAGCTGGAGGGCCGAGATCATCACCCGCTCTTCGGCGATGGAAGATCTTCTCTCCCAGGCGCGCCGCGTGGCCGCCTCGGATGCAAGCGTCTGCATCTTCGGCCAGAGCGGTACGGGTAAAGAGCTCCTGGCGCGGGCGATTCATAAGGCGAGCTCGCGGCGCGAAGCGCCGTTCATCGCCGTGAACTGCGGCGCGATCCCCGAGGGCCTGCTGGAATCCGAGCTCTTCGGCCACAAGAAAGGCTCGTTCACCGGCGCGGTCGCCGATCGCCGCGGCTTGTTCCACGCCGCCACCAGCGGGACCCTCTTCCTCGACGAGGTCGGCGACATGCCGCTCTCGCTGCAGGTGAAGCTGCTGCGCGCGCTCGAAGAGCGCAAGATCCGTCCCGTGGGCTCGCACGAGTCGCACGATATCGACGTGCGCGTGATCTCCGCCACGCACCGCAAGCTCGAGGAGCGCATCGCCTCCGGCGAGTTCCGCGAGGACCTGTACTATCGCCTGAACGTGGTGAAGCTCTATATCCCGTCGCTCGCCGAGCGGCGCGAGGACATCCCGTTGCTGGCAAATCATTCCCTGACGAAATTGGCGGAAAGGTACAGAAGGGGGCGGCTGCAGTTCGCGCCGGAGGCGATGGAGATCCTGGTCTCCGCGCCTTGGCCGGGCAACGTGCGCCAGCTCCTGAACGTGGTCGAGCAGGCCGTGGCGCTCGCCGCCACGGAAGTGATCCCGGAGTCGCTGGTGCGCCAGGCGCTCGACGTCGCCGACACTGCGCTGACACCCCTGGACGAGGCCCGCAAGGCCTTCGAGCGTGACTACCTGGTGCGCATCCTTAAAATCACGGGTGGCAACGTGACCAAGGCCGCACGCCTCGCCGGCCGCAACCGTACGGAGTTTTACCGCCTGCTCGAGCGCCATTCGCTCGAGCCGGGCATGTTCAAGGGCTCAAGCCAGAAGGAGAAGGCAACCGTATGAGCAAACTAGTCGCATTCATGGGCGCCATGGCGCTCGCCTTCAGTGTGGCGGCGCAGGAGATCGCGCCCGACGAGCTGGTGCAGAAGATCACCAACGACGTGCTCGCCGCCATCAAGAGCGACAAGCAGCTCGCCGCCGGCGACAAGCAGAAGGCACTCAAGCTAGCGGAGGAGAAGGTGCTGCCGTACATCGACTTCGAGCAGTCCTCGCGTCTGGCCGTCGGTCGCGCCTGGTCGCAGGCGACGCCGGAGCAGAAAAAGCGCATCGTCACCGAGTTCCGCAACATGCTGGTGCGTACCTACTCGAACGCGATCGAGGGCTACCAGGGGCAGACGCTCAAGGTGCTGCCGTCTCGCGGCAAGCAGGATGCCGAGGACACGACGGTGCGCACGCAGTTCATTCGCGCCGGCGGCCAGCCGCTGCCGATCGAGTTCCACATGCGCAAGGCCGACAACACCTGGAAGGTGTACGACATCGTGGTCGAAGGCGTGAGCCTGGTGATGACCTACCGCTCGGAGTTCGACGCCGTGGTGAAGCAGGAAGGCATCGACGGCCTGATCAAGCGGCTCGCGCAGAAGAACACGCCCGCCGCGGTCGGCGGCTCCGCGCCCAAGTCGGAGAAGAAAGCAGAGAAGAAGTAGCTTTAGCGCAGCTGCGCGAGGATGCTGCGCAGAAGCTCCATGTCCACAGGCTTCTGCACATGCGCATCGAAGCCCGCCTCGCGGCTGCGCTTGTGGTCCTCCGGGTCGCCCCAGCCGCTCACCGCGACGATGCGCACGTCTTCATGGCCGAACTCGCGGCGAATCAGCGGCGCGAGCTCCCAGCCGTTGGCACCGGGCATGCCGATGTCGAGAAACACGAGCCACGGCCGCGTTCGCCGCGCCGCATCCAGCACATCGGTTGCATTGGTGACACATTCGGCTGGATGCCCGAGGTCCTCGAGCAGCGCTGCGAAGGTGCTCGCCGTATCCGGGTCATCGTCGACGACGAGGACCCGCCTGCCCTTATTGCTTTGCCCCGCCACCGTGCTCCCCCCTTATGCGGCCAGTTTATAGCGCGACTGCGCAGGTTGGCTGAACTGCGGCTGACGAACGGTGGTGGAAGAAATTACAACTGCTTCAGCCGACGATAGTTTCCGAGATGGGAACGGCGCTTGCCCGGAGCGGCCATGGCAGCACGCCCGATGATCCTGGTGGCGGCACCGGCAACCGTGTTCAACAAGTTGCAGGGCGCCTTCGCCGACCGCGCGGACCTGATGAATGCCGAGACGTTCGATACGGCTGCGCAACTGCTGCGCGAGCCGCGCCTTGAGCTTTTCCTGCTCTGCTACGTGTTCGACGATGTGCGGCCGTACCGCATACTCAACCATCTGGGGGCGCAAGACCTGCCCGAGGTGACGACGGTCCTGGTGCGCGCACTGCCGGTGCCATTGCGCGAGAGCGAAAAGGACGTCGAGGAAGCTTACCGCCAGCTTGGCGTGAGTTTGTTCGTCAACCTGTCGGATGACGAGCGCCTGCACGGCCACCCAGCCGTGGAGCGCTTTGCCGAGCGGATGCTGACGCTGATTAGCGCGGCTCGGCGCCGCGCCGGCCCTGCCGCAGCGTTAGGCTGACGCGTCCGGCCAGCAGCGCGTCGCCCATCAGCCGTTCGATGGCCCCGTTCAGGCTTTCCCGCGACACGACCAGATAGCGCAGCGGCGGCCGGTCGGTGAATTCGAGCGTCGTCGCGCCACGGGTGAAGCGGCCGGCGCCGATCTCCGCCTCGTCGAGCCGGCGCAGCGCATCGGTCGCGAGGTCGCGCTGGTAGAGCGCCACCAGCGACGAGAGCGCGAGCGCGATCACGTCGAGCGTCTTGAAGTCCTTCGACGGCTGATCGGGAAACAGCCGCTCGTGCGCAAGCGACGCGGCGCGGGCGAGCGGAATGAAATCCATCCCGCCATCATAGGAAGCAGGCGCGGCGCTGCCGAGAGGGCCGGCCGTGCCGTTTGGACTATCTGGCGCTTTCGCGCCGCAGGCTGTAGTAGCTGCCGGCGAAAATCACCGCCGCGCCGACGATCACCATCGGGTCGAACGGCTCGGCATAGAAGAGGGCGCCGACCACGGCGATGAGCGGCAGGCGGACGAAGTCGATCGGCACCACCACCGTCGCATCGGCGAGCTTCATCGCGCGCGTCATCGAGTAGTGCGCGGCGAAGGAGCCGGCGCCGATGGCGAGGATCCAGGGCGTATCGGCGAGCGCGGGCGCGACCCAGGACGGCAGCGCGGCGGCGAAGGTGATCGGCATCTGCACCGCCGACATCCAGAAGGTCACGGCGAGCGCCGTATCGGTCGCCGACAGGCGCTTGGTGAAAATCATGTTGCCGGCGTAGCACATCGAACCCAGCACCATCACCAGCGCGGCGGCGTGGAACGCACCCAGGCCCGGTCGCAGGATGATGGCGACGCCGGCGAGGCCGAGCGCGAGCTGCACGATGCGGCCCTGGTTGAGGCGCTCGCCGAGGAATAGCGCGGCGAGGATCGCGGTCCACACCGGCATGGTGAACTCGATGGCGAAAACCGTGGCGAGGGTCAAGGCGCTGATCGCGTACATCCAGCAGAACTGGCCGGCGAGGTGCATCACCGCGCGGATTGCGTGCACCGGAAAGCGCTGCGTGCGCAGCGGCGCGAAACCCCGGCGCGCAATCACCGTGCTCACCAGCAGCAGCGTCACCAGCGTGCGCAGCGACAGGATCTCGAGGATTCCCATGTGGCGCAGGAGCTGGCGCACCGCGACCGCCATCAGCGCGAATGAGAGCACGGCGCAAAGCATCCACAGGACGCCGCGCAAGGCGTGCGAGTGCAAGTTCCCTGCCGATTGGGACACGCTCGTATGCTATCTTTCGGCGCCCATGGCGAGCGACGCGCTTTATCGCACGCAGATTGCGCGGCTCTACGAGCATTCGCCGTTCTACCGCGACAAGTTGCGCGCAGCCGGATTCGCCGCCGCCGCTGCGGTGGGCGGCCTGGAGAACATCGCGCGGCTGCCTTTCACGGAAAAGGACGAGCTGCGCGCGAGCCAGGCCGCCGAGCCGCCGCTCGGTGCGCATGGCGCGATTGCCATCGCGCAGGCGGCGCGCATCTACTCCACCAGCGGCACGAGCGGCACGCCGCTCTACATCCCGCTCACGAAGAACGATGTTGAGCAGTGGCGCGAGATCGGGCGGCGCACGTATTCGTGCAATGGCCTCAAGGCTGGCGAACGCGTCGTCACCACCTACGGCGCCGGACCCTTCGTGGCAGGCGCTTCGCTCGCCGCGTTCGAGGCGATCGGCACGGTGCACATCCCGGTCGGCGTCGGCAACACCGAGCGCCTGCTCACGGCGCTGGAGAAGTTGCAGCCCGAAACGCTCGCCTGCACGCCTTCCTATGCGCTTTACGTTGCCGAGACCGCCGCGGCGCGCGGCATTAAGCGCACCTCGATAAAGCGCATCATCGTCGGCGGCGAGCCCGGCGGCGGCGAGGAGGGTTTTCGCCGCAAGTTGGAAACTGCCTGGGGCGCGAAAGTCTACGAGATCATGGGCATCGGCGACATCGCGGCGTCGCTCTGGGGCGAGTGCGCCGAGCAGGCCGGCATGCACTTCTCCGCCGAGGAGTGGATCCACGTCGAGCTGATCGAGCCCGAGTCCGGAAGATCGGTGCGCATGGAGGACGGCGCTACCGGGGAGCTCGTCTATTCGCACCTCGCGCGCGAGGCGGCGCCACTGTTACGCTTTCGCAGCCGCGATCAGGCGCAGGTCTGGACCTCGCGCTGCGCCTGCGGCAAGAGCACGTTGCGCGTGCGCTGCATCGGCCGCACCGACGACATGCTGATCGTGCGCGGCGTCAACGTCTTTCCCTCGGCCGTGCGCGAAGTCGTGGCCCGCTTTCAGCCGAAAGTCACCGGCGCCATCCTCATCCGGCCGCGCAGCAAAGGCGTGAAGCAGGAGCCGCCGCTGCCGGTGCTGGTGGAAGGCGAGGCCGGACTCGGCGAGGCCATCACCCAGGAAATTCGCAGCGCGCTACTCTTCACGCCCGAAGTGCGGATGGTGGCGCCGCAGGCGCTGCCGCGCTCGGATTACAAGGCCAAGCTGCTGGACTACTCGGAAGCAACCTGACAACGGAGGTGATGTGAAGCCATTCGCATTTTTACTGGCGCTGTTCGCCACGCTCGCGCAGGCGCAATCGTACCCGAGCAAGCCGGTGCGCATCGTCGTGCCTTACACGGCGGGCGGCCCGGCCGATCTTTTGGTGCGTGCGCTCGGCCAGAAGCTGACCGATGCCTGGAGCCAGCAGATCGTCGTCGAGAACAAGCCCGGCGCGAACGAAATCATCGCCGCGCAGGACATCGCCAAATCGCCGCCCGATGGCTACAACTACCTCGTGGCCTCGGACGCAGTGTATTCGCTCAATGGATATCTCTATTCGAAGCTGCCATACGACCCGGTGAAGGACTTGGCGCCCGTATCGCGCCTGGTGACGGCGAACCTGATGCTCGTCATTCGCCCCGACTTTCCGGCCGCCACGGTGCGCGAGTTCATCGACTATGCGAAAAACAATCCCGGAAAGCTGAACTACGGCTCGGTGGGCGCGGGCGGCGTCAACCACCTCGCCATGGCCTGGTTCAACACGCAG
>Ga0066652_100002552_pt1 | contig 10047 bp, 6 predicted proteins | sample GraSoiAngelo_101_FD_71413 | JGI IMG/M metagenome (GOLD analysis project Ga0066652, IMG submission 71413) | Grasslands soil microbial communities from the Angelo Coastal Reserve, California, USA - 14_0903_02_30cm | ecosystem: Environmental > Terrestrial > Soil > Grasslands | place: USA... | reverse complement strand
TCAGGCGTCCCGACTCCGACCGCGTCACGTCGAGCAGATCCCGGATGAGGCGGTTCATTCGCCTCGCCGCCCGCTCGATCGTGTCGGCCGACTTCTGCCGGCTCGCGTTTTCGTTCTCTCCTCCGTTTCGGTTCTCGTGCTCGCCTCCGTGACCGTTTCCATCTCCCTTTCCATCCCCGTTTCCATCCCCGTTTCCATCCCCGTTTCCATCCCCGTTTCCGTCGCTCTGGTCCTTCAGCAGCGACGCGCTCATGAGGATCGTCCCCAGCGGATTGCGCAGATCGTGCGCGACGATCCCGAGCACTTCGTCTCTCGTCGCGACGGCGTTCCGCGCGATTGCGAACAGGCGCGCGTTGTCGATCGAGAGCGCGAGCCGCAGCGCGATCTCCTCGACGAATGCCGCGTCGCCCTCGTCGAACCGACGGGCCTCGTTCGTGGACACGCAGGTGAGCGCGCCGAACAGCAGTCCATGCGCCTGGAGAGGGGCGGTGACGAGCGAGAGGGGGGCGAACCTCTCCAGCATGCGGCGATGCTCGGGCGACTGCGCGATCGAATCGAGATACTCGGGGGTCACGCGAGCGACGATCGTCGTCTTTCGCGTCGCGAGCGCCTCCGACGCCAGGTGCGGCCGCTCGGGATCGAGCGCGAAGTTCTCCATCGCGAGCGCCGTCTCCTGTTGCCGCGGGTCACGGTGGACGACGGCGAGCCGGCTCACGCCCTTGCCCGTCCCCGGATCGTCGACGCGATCGATCACGCAGGCGTCGGCGAACTCGTGCACCAGCAGATTGGCCGCCTCCTTCACGAACTGCTTCGGCTCGAGTGACGACGTCAGCAGCGGACCGATCTCGGCCAGCAGCCGATCGTGCTCGGCGCGCTGCCGCTCGCGCGTCACGTCGCGCAGTACGACGGTGAACGTCAGCTCGTCGCCGATGCGCAGCTTCGAGATCGCCGCGTCCGCCATGAACTCGGTGCCGTCCTTGCGCCGCCCGAAGATCACTGCGTCACGTTCGCCTGCGCGTCGCGCGTTTGCCGGCCCCGCCGCGAACGCGAGAACGTGCGACCGGTGCGCCGCGCGAAACCGCTCGGGCATCAGGATGTCGAGCGGCTGGCCGATCGCTTCCTGCGCCGTCCAGCCGAACGTCTCTTCCGCGCCATGGTTGAACATCGTGATCCGCTGCGCCTGGTCGATCGAGATGATCGCGTCGGAGGCGAGCGAGATGATCCCTTCGATCTTCGCCGTGGCGCGACGTGCGACCTCTTCGGCGGCCTTCCGTTGGCTGATGTCGCGCACGAACGCCTGCCAGCGGCCATTCGGCAGCAACGACGTGCTGACCTCGACCGGGAGGTAGGCGCCGCTCTTCTGGCGGAGATGCCACTCCGACACCTGGCTGCCCCCACCCATCACCTCCTGCCGAGCGGCCGCGAGCCGGTCGAGCTCCTCCGGCGGGATGAAGTCGCGGATCGACTTCCCGATGATTTCGCCCGGCGGCAAGCCGAGCATGCGAGCGCCGGCCTCGTTGACCTCCGTGTAACGTCCCTCGAGGTCGGCCAGGAAGATGCCGTCCAGGGCGTGCGCGACGATGTCCCGTATCCGCTCTCGGTTCGTCACCAGTTCGTCGTGCGTGCGATTCACCACGCGCGCCGTGATGTCGAGGATCGCCAACCCCACGGCCATCGTCCCGACCGTGACCGTGGCGACGACGAACGGAAAGTCTCGGACGTCGAGAACGCGGAAGAGCCTCGTGATACCGAAGCCGAGCAGGATCGACACGAGCACGGACTCCGGCGCGATGCGTCGCATCATCGTGCCGCCGGGTCCGCTCGATGTCGCCACCGCCATGATTCCTGCCGACGGTCGCGCCAGCAGCATGCCGATCGCTGATAGCGAGACGCTGACGGCGGTGGTCGCCGCCATGCCGACCGTCGGCGATCTCGGCTGACGATGCCCGCCCGTGCCGAGGAGCTGTCCCGTCACGCCGACGAGCCCGATGAGCGCCGCGCCGATCAGCAGCCATTCGGACGGACGCGTCTTCGCCTTCGGGAAGGAGTCGAAGATCAGGATCGCGACGCCAAGCAGCGCCAGGGCCAGCGCCGTCGGCGGCGACGGACGGCCCGGGTGTGTCCCGAGCCCGGTGGACACGACCAGCTGGTCGATGTGCAGGTCCACGCCGAATGCGGTCTCGCTGAGCGAGCCCACGCCGATGACGAGCACCACGGCGGCCGCGAGCACGCACAGCGCGCGGAAAGGACGCGTCGGCCAGCCGAGGAGGACGCCTGCCGCGCCGGTGAGCGTCAGCGCGAGGGTCGTGTTCGGCATCGCCGGCTGGCCGGGCAGGAGCGTGTACAGCCGGCTCGCTGCCGTCAGCCACCCGAGCAGCCCGATCGCACCGAGCGCCGCGCCGGCGAGGCACAGCCGCCGGCCGATGATCACGGCACGGGCAGCGCGATGGCGCTGGGCCTCGTCCATGGACGCGGTCCTCGGCTCACTCGATGCCACGAGGCCCTTTGCCCCTTCAGCCACCCATCGCCGCCACTGAGAAATCCTTCGCACAGTGGGCGCGTCAGCGCGTCGAGTCGATGGTCCGAAAGGTCAAGCCATCCGCAGCCGCACACGACGTGGGACCAAGGTCCAACCGCACGCGATGGACCGGCGGATCGTCTTGGCACGCCTTCTGGCGGGGTATTCTCACCGGCGAACCAGCTGGTCCTACCCAGTGCCACCAACGCGATGATGCGTGCTGAATCCTGACGAGGCCGATGAACGCTCACGCCGAACGTCTGCTGAAGTACACGGTCACACGCTACCTCGCTGCCGTCGCAACGGTTGCGGGCGCGCTGGGGCTCAGGTTGCTGCTCGAGCCGACCTGCACACGCAGAGCTATCGATTCCGGAAGGGGCACAAGATCATGGTGCAGGTGCAGAGCACCTGGTCGGCGAGTCGGGCCCGAAACTATCTGCAGTCCCACAGACGACCGCCTGCTTCCGCACCGAGAGATAGTTGCCGATACCCTCGAACCAGCGGCAGCCGGTCATCCCCATCCTAGATAGAAAGCTCCAGTTCCTCACGGCGACGTTCACCATCAGGCAGGGCGACCGGTAGAACTGCGCGTACGCCTCGCGGTGCGACGCCGGGAGGTCTCGGAATACTCTGTCACCCATCATCGCGCTTGCTCAACTGCGGGTTCCTATACTGCCGATCGGTCAGGAGTTAAGCGCGTGCCGGCATCCAGAAGCTCGGAATGGGGGCCGCGGATTGCCGACGTAGCAGGCATCCGCGTCCCCACCGGCCCTGCGATCGACCAGAACCTCTCGGCGTCGGCCTGCGTCCATGCCGCCGGATCGTACACGGCCTCAAGGGCCTCGCGTAGTTGGCGAGCTGATTGCACCCGCTCTTCGGGCAGTCGGGCCAGGCACCGGAGCAGAAGGGTTTCCAGTCGCTCGCATTCCGCGCCGTGCCCGGCCAGGCGCAGCTGAAGCGGCGCGGCCATGAGGTGTGCGGCCTGCAGCTGCACGAGCGACTTGCCCTCGAACGGCGTCAGGCCGGTCACCAGATAGTGCAGCGTGACGCCTAGCGCGTAGATGTCGCTGCGCTCGTCCGCAACGGCGCCCTGCCACACCTCCGGCGCCAGGTATGCCGGCGTTCCCACCATGGTTCCTGTCCGGGTGAGGTGCTCGTTCCCGGGTCCCTCGACTCGCAGGCGGGCGATGCCGAAGTCGAGCAGCTTGATGAAGTCGGGTTCGGCCTCGCCGCGCGTGAGGTAGAGATTGTGCGGCTTGATGTCGCGGTGGATGATCTTCGCGGCATGGGCCTCCTCCAGCGCCGCGCACGCCTGCATGATCAGATGGACGGCGCGTGCCGGTGGCAGCGGACCGAACCTCTCCACCACCGTCGCGAGATTCATCCCCGCGAGGTACTCCATGGCGATGTAATACAGGCCGTCGTCGCTCGCTCCGAAATCAAAGATCTTCACCACGTGCGGGCCGCGGAGCTGACCCGCTGACTGCGCTTCGAGCTCGAACCGGCGCACCATTTCCGGACCGGGGGCGGTTCCGACGCGCAGGATCTTGAGCGCCACGTCCCGGTTGAGACGCTGGTCCCACGCCAGCCAGACCTCACCCATTCCCCCTTTACCGATGGGTGCCTCCAAACGGTAACGCCCGAGGCGGCGCGCACGATACAGCCGCTCGTGCGCGCTCCAGACGATGTGGCCGGTGACCAGTCCGATGAACGACGACGCCACGACGAAGACGTAGTTGCTGGCAAAGACGATCAGCGACTCGGCACTCAGCCAGTCGCTGCGGGCCACCGGCGAAACGAAGGCGCCGACGCTCATGACGAGGGGAAAGGCGAGCGCGATCCCTACGTAAGTCTTGAGCGAGCGCCGCCAGTGCGAGGGGACCAACGTCGCCCGCACCAGTGCCACGATGGAAATACCATGCATGTACGGACTACGAATTCCCCCCAGGTTCACCGCCATGATCGCGATCGTGAGCGCGGCGAGCCCATAACACATGTTCTGGAGCCAGAAGAGCCGTGCCGCGGGCACGGTGGCATGCTGGCTGGCGGCGCGATACACGCCGTAGAACGTCAGCGATACCACGAGGCGATAGCCGAGAAACAGCCCGAACGGCGCGTTCGGATACGCCACGAAGCACATGAACACGTCGAGCGCCGTGAACGTCGGCCAGATGTAGAGGCCAAGTCGCATCGCGCGCGCCACCGTCCGACGCGCCGCACTATCGTCTGTCGGTGTGGAAACGACGCTAGGTGTATGGACCATGAGCGCCCTCGGCTGAAGGGACACTCCAGAAGCTGCACTGGACTGCCGACGGAGCAATAGGGAGAATCCCGCAGCACGCTCCCCCGGACGGCCGATCGGACCCGCTGCCGTCAGCCAGGAGCGCGGTACGCACGCTCGTGACGGGGCAGGTGCGCCGACGAGCGCGGAACGGATATCATGATCGGGAATGCCACGAACAATCCACGGCAACGGTGAGCCCGTGAAGCTCGGTACGAGGACAATCATTGCGATTGTCTGCGCAGTGCTGGTCTCGATGCAGGCGCGCGCGCGATCGTCGCTCGACCATGCGCACGCGCACAACGACTATGAGCATGCACGCCCGCTGCTCGACGTGCTGGACCGCGGCTATGGTAGCGTGGAAGTGGACATCTATCTCGTCGACGGCGCGCTGCTCGTCGCACACGCGCGCGACAGTGTGCGCGCCGACCGCACGCTCGAGTCGTTGTATCTCGCGCCCCTTCGCGCATGGATCGGGGCGCGTGGTGGCAGTGTGTACGCGGGTCGTCCGCCGCTCACGCTCCCCATCGACGTGAAATCGCACGCCGAATCGACGTGGGTGGTGTTGGAGCCGCTCCTGCGGCGGTACGACGACGTGATCGCCTCGTGGCACGGCGATTCGATGACGACGCGGCCGGTCATCGCCGTGATTTCGGGGGAGCGGCCGCTCGTCACGCTTCCCGCGCAGCGCGATCGGTGGGCAGGGCTCGACGCCCGTCAGCTCCAACGTCCGTTAGGCCGCCGGCGCATCGAACGTCGCAGCCGACCAGCGGCGTGGCGCCGGCCGCCTCAGACCGCGCGGCTTGATCAACGCTGAGGTCTATCGACTGCATCGAGCATTCCGTAATGTTCGATGCAATGATATCTCGTCGACGCAGCATTCTCGCCGCGCTAGCGGTTGCAATCGTGATGTTGCCTCCGACTCCGGCTGCGTCGCAGAATCGGCCGCGCACGATCGTCCTACTCCTCGCACATGCGGACGACGAAACCGCGGCGGGGCCTGCGCTTGCGCGCTACGCCCGAGAGGGCGTACAGGTGCAGATGATTATCGTGACCGACGGATCAGGCGGAAGCGGAACGCAAACGTATCTCCAGCGCCCCGACTCCGGTCCCGTGGGGGACGCGCTCGTGACGGCTCGCGCCGATGAGGCTCGCTGCGCAGCGACGACTCTTGGCGCGCGCGATCCGATTCTTCTCGGATTTCCCGACGGAAAACTCGGCGACTATCTGGGCGATCGCAGCTTGATGACTCGCCTTACCGACCGCATCGCCAAGGAGATCGAGCGGCTACAGCCCGACGTCGTGGTCACCTGGGGCCCCGATGGCGGCACCGGCCACCCCGACCACCGGATCGTCAGCAACATCGCCACGCAATTGTTCCGGTTCGGCGCACCTGGTATGCCCGAGCGTTTGTTCTATATGTATCTGCCGATCGAGATGTTCCGACTGGCCAATCCGCAGCGCGGCGAGCCGCCGCTGCTGTTCCCTCAGGCGAAATACTTTACCGTCAAGGTGCCGTTTACGCCGGCGGATCTCGACGCGGCGGTTCAGACCATGGCGTGCCACAGGACCCAGTTCGGCGCGGAAGCGATGCAGCGTTTCCGGCCCGCGCGAGACCGCGTATGGAATGGCGCGGTCTCGTTCGTACCAGCGTCGCCATCGTTGAGCGGCGACGACCTATTTCGAAAGTAGTGTCGCGCCTGGCGCGGGTTGGGCTCCGGCGGCGATGAGATCTCGACGGAGGCCGCGGACCGTACGAGGCGAAGTGAGCGGTCGGTGATTGAACTGTGTGGCGGCCTATCGCCCGTCAGGTGCAGCGTTCATTAGCCCGCAGGCGCGAGGAAATCCGGCGCGCGAGTGCACCTGCGCGCACCGTCGCCGCGAGCGGCCACACGGACGAACGTTGCAGCGCGTCATTGTTGCAGGGGCGGATGATGCACCACCTTGATCTGCGTGCCAACGAAGATCGTCAGAAGGTCCTCTGCCCCCTCCAACGGACCAGCGTAAGCCGTCCGGGTCTGCGCGAGAATCCGTTCAGTATTGGGTGCGTGCGAGTAGACGGCCAGGCGGGGCGCGACGCGCCGGAACAGCTCGGCGGCCTGCTGCGGCGTCGTATGGTGTGCGATGATCGCGTCGATGATCGCTGCACTTGGGTGGTCCGGTCGATCTCGAATCGCCTGGGGATCGACGACCTCGTGCACGAGTACGTCGACGCCCTGTGCGTGGCGTACCAGATTCTCCGAGACGCGCGTATCGCCCGATAGCACGACCGAGTGGCCCCCGTAGTCGACGCGATAGCCGAAGGCGGGCTGCACCGGCCCGTGATCCACGGCGAACGCGGTCACCGTCGCGCCGTGTTCGGAGAATACGACAGTGTCTGCCGTCACCTCGTGGCTGACGACGGTAATACCGGCGGCCGGAAAGTGCTCGTCGATGTCACGGCGCATCTGGATATCGAAGGCGAACGCTTCCTGAAGGTGCGCCATCATGGCGCGCGTGCCGACGGGTCCCCAAACCTCGAGCGGCACCGCGCGCGTCCCACCCGCCCAGCCGGTCAGGAGCAGGTCGGGCAGTTGGACCACGTGGTCCGAGTGCAGGTGCGTGAGGAACACACGCGTGATGGAGCCGACCGGAACGCCGGCCTGCGCGAGTCGCAGCGTTGTCCCGCGGCCACAGTCGAACAGAAGGCGCTGCCCTCCGACCTCGACGAGAATGCTCGCTCCATACTGGTGCAGGTTCACGGCTGGCCCGGCCCCGGTGCCGAGCAGCACGACCTTCAAAGTGTCGCCCGGCGGCATCGCGGCCGCCGACCGCCACGCACCTGCGATCGCCGCCCCGCGTCCAGACAGACGCAGCGACGCGGCTGGCGCTTGGGCGTTCCCATCGGCGCGGTCGCCGCCGTGGGCGGCTGCCGGAAGCGTGGCGCACGCGAGAATCGCCGCGGCGACGAGCAGGTGGAGAGTCATCTGAGTTCCTTATGTGCGGTGAGCGGCATGCCGGTCGGTGGTCATATCCTTTTGGTCGGGCTAACGCCCCAGCTAAGCTGCAAAGCATTCAAACAAGGGTGCGGCCAGGCCGCACGATTCAATAGCGATGCTTTGTCAGCTTCAGCGTTCGTTAGGTGGCCGCAGGGAGGAGGCCATACGCCCGCGCCGCGTCGCGCACGGTATCGACGAGCGCGGGAAGGTCGGCATCCGGCTCGATCGCCACCGAGACGTGACCGCCATCGACGGGGTGCACGAGCTGGAAGAACCGGCCATAGCGCACAAGCACGTACTCGAGGCCCCCACAGTCGATGCTACCGCGCTGGCGAGTGAGGACCAGCAGCGCCGGGTTGACGAGGAGTTCCTCGTACCGATCCGATTCCGTGGCGCTGGCGTCGCGCAGCGCTGGGCGCTGAGCCAGTTGCAGCTCCCCGTGGCGGTACAGGGCCACGTAGCGGATCTCCGGAGCGGCGCGGAAGAGAGCGTCGGGTAGGCTATCCATGTCGATTTCTGTTGGTCAGGGCCACCTAACGCCAATTATACAGCAAAGTCCGTAATGTCCGACTCACATCATGCAGCGTATCAGCGTGAAACGCAGCAAACGATTGCTGTATGATCTGCGGACGTCCAGTCGGTACGCTGTCGATCCGGGGCAAGGCAAGGGTTTACGCCGCTGTCGGCCGGCATCGCGATTGAATGGGAGATCGGATGGCTGAGCTACGGCGCCACCGAAACACCCGCGGATTGCTCGATGCAGCCCGCTAGAATTCTAGGATGTCCGAAGTCGACGCCCTCGCGCCCTTCCATCCGATCGTTCGCACCTGGTTCACCGAAACCCTCGGTGCGCCGAGCGCCCCGCAACGCGCCGGTTGGCCCGCCATCGCCGCCGGCTCCGACACGCTCATCCTCGCTCCCACCGGCACGGGCAAGACGCTCGCGGCGTTCCTCTACGAGCTCGACCAGCTCATCACCGACGGCCTGCAGGCGCCACTCGCCAACGCCGTCCATCTCCTCTACGTCTCCCCGCTCAAGGCGCTCAACAACGACGTCCAGCGCAACCTCGAGCTCCCGCTCGCGCAACTCAAGGAACGGTTCGAGAAGGCAGGCGAGAAGTTCCCCGAGATTCGCGTCGCCGTTCGCACCGGCGACACACCGGCGAGCGCCCGCGCCCGCATGCTGCGCAAGACGCCGCACATCCTCATCACGACGCCGGAGTCGCTCCACATCCTGCTCACGAGCGTCCGCGGCCGCTCGATGTTCAGCGCGCTCCGTGCCGTCATCGTCGACGAGATTCACGCCGTCGCCGGCACCAAGCGCGGTGCGCACCTCGCGCTCACCCTCGAGCGCCTCAGCCGCGTCGCCCCCGATCCGCCACAGCGCATCGGGCTCTCCGCGACGCAGAAGCCGCTCGACGAGATCGCGCGCTTCCTTGGCGGCTGTGAATCGCCGGACAGATTCCGCCCGGTCGAAATCGTAGACTGCGGACTCGTGAAGAAGATGGAGACCGAGATCCGCTCGCCGGTCGACGACCTCGCGCACGTCGACGGGACGATCTGGACCGCCGTCGCGCCCCTCGTGCTGCACGAGATCCGGAACGCGCGCACGACGCTCGTCTTCGTCAACAATCGCGCGCAGTCGGAGAAGATCGCCGCGCGCGTCAACACGCTCGCCGCCGAGGACATCGCCCAGCCGTACCACGGCTCCCTCTCGCGCGAGCGGCGCTTCATGCTCGAGGAGCGCCTCAAGGCGGGTGAGCTGCGCGCGCTCGTCACAACGAGCTCGCTCGAGCTCGGGATCGACGTCGGCTCCGTCGACGTCGTGCTCCAGCTCCAGAGCCCGAAGCGCGTCGCCGCGGCGCTCCAGCGCGTCGGCCGCGCCGGTCACACGCTCACCGCGACGAGCCGCGGCGTCTTCGTCCCGACCTTCCGCGACGACGCGCTCGAGCAGCTCGCCATCGTCGGCGCCATGCGCGAGGGCGACGTCGAGCCCACACGCGTCGTCCACAATGCGCTCGACGTCCTCGCCCAGCTCATCGTCGCCTGTGTCGCGTCGGACACGCCGGAGTGGACCGCGACGGAGCTGTTCGACTTCGTGCGCCTGGCATACCCGTACCACACTCTCACCCGCGCGGCCTTCGACGAGACGCTCGCCATGCTCGCCGGCAAGTACCCGAGCGACGTCGCCTCGGAGCTCGACGCCCGCATCTCGTGGGACCGCACCACGGACGCGCTCACGCCGATGCGCGCTTCGCGCCTGGTCGCCAC
>Ga0066652_100002551_pt1 | contig 10050 bp, 7 predicted proteins | sample GraSoiAngelo_101_FD_71413 | JGI IMG/M metagenome (GOLD analysis project Ga0066652, IMG submission 71413) | Grasslands soil microbial communities from the Angelo Coastal Reserve, California, USA - 14_0903_02_30cm | ecosystem: Environmental > Terrestrial > Soil > Grasslands | place: USA... | reverse complement strand
GTCCACGAGCTGGCTCTGGACCGGCGGGACGATCGCGTTCGGGCTCCTGCTGCTGTGCGCGATGACCACCGTGCACCTCGCGAACTTTCCACTCAAGCGCTGGGTGTGGCGTGCGCCTCTGTTCGCCGCGCTCGAGTCGGCGGCAGAAGCGCTCACCTCGGTCTTTCTCATCGCCATCGGCCGCGAGCCGATCGGATCCGCGCGCGCGGAGTGGAGTGAATGGCCGACGATGGCGTGGGACACGCTCTGGACCCGCGAGCTGGTGGTGTGCGGGTGGGCGCTCCTGCTCGCCGGCGTCGTCACCGTTGTGCGGCGCACCATCATGCGCCCTGAACAAGTCGAAGAAGAACCCGAACCCACCGAAGACACCGCGCAGGCATGACCAAGAGACTTCTCGCTCTGATGCTCGCCGCCGCGACCAGTGCGTCGGCGCAGGACGTCCGCATTGCTCGTCCGTTCGGCACCCTTCGCGAACAGGCGGAGACGCAACAGGCATGGCTGTCGCAGCGCATGGATTCCGTGTTGCCCGCGACGATGCGGCGCCACGGCGTGGAGATGTGGATCGTGCCGATGCGCGAGTACAACGAGGACCCGGTGTTCACGTCCATCGTGTCGCCGACCACGTTCGCGGCGCGTCGTCGCACGATCTACGTGTTCTACGACCCGTGCGCCAACGTCACACCCGCGCGTCAGGCGAGCCCCGCGTGCAAGGTCGAGCGGATCGCGCTGGGTGGCACGTCGCAGGGAGGCGTGTTTCAGGCCGTCCGTTCCATGAAGGCCGCCGCAGGACCGGCAGGCGCACAGTCGCAACGGCAGGCGGAGCTGTGGGGCGACGAACAGTGGCAGGTACTGAAGGGCGTCGTTCAACAACGCAACCCGCAGCGGATCCACGTGGACGTCTCCCGCACCTTCGCGTTCTCCGACGGGCTGAGCGCCGGCGAGATGGAAGGCATGCGCGACGCGCTCGGGCCCGAGCTGTGGGCGCGGATGCGGCGCGACGACGCCCTGGCCCTGGAGCTCATCGCGACGCGCCAACCGGACGAGGAGCGGACCTACAAGCGGATGAACGAGGTCGTGTGGGGAATCATCGACACCGCGTTCTCCAATGTGGTCATAACGCCGGGTGTCACGACCACACAGGATGTGGTGTGGTGGATGCGTCAGAAGGTGAACGACCTTGGGCTCGGCAGCTGGTTCCAGCCGTCAGTGGAGGTGCAGCGCATGGGGGCGACAGACGCGGACCTGGGTGAGAATCCCATCATCCAGCGTGGCGACGTGCTGCACTGCGACTTCGGAATCGTGGCATATCGGCTGAACACCGACACACAGCACATGGGGTACGTGCTGCGGGAGGGAGAGACCGACGTTCCCGCGGGGATTCAGGAGGCGCTGGCGAACTCGAACCGCCTCCAGGACATCGTGGTCTCCGAGATCAAGCCGGGTCGCACGGGCAACGAGATCCTGCGCACGGCACTGGTGCGGATGAAGGCCGAAGGGATCGACGGCACGGTGTACTCGCACCCGATCGGCATGCACGGTCACGGCGCCGGTCCGCTCATCGGTCTGTGGGACTACCAGGACGGCGTGCCGGGTCGGGGCGACGCGAAGGTCATCCCCTCGATGTGGTTTTCCGTGGAGCTGCAGGCCACCACGCCCATTCCGGAATGGAAGAACCAGCCGCTGCGCTCCGCGCAGGAGGAAGACGTGATCGTGGACGCTGCCGGCAACGTACGGTGGGCGAACCAGAGGCAGACGAAGTACTGGCTCGTAAAAACCGAACCACGCTTGCCGTAGCGCTCTCACCTAACAGCGTCGTTATGAGGAAACTGAACAAAGACCTGATCGTCGTCGGCGACCGCGTCCTCGTGAAGGTCGAAGAGGGTGAGGAGCGCACGAACGTCGGACTGTATCTCCCGCCAACGGCTGTGGACAATCAGGCGGTGCAGAGCGGTCAGATTGTCGCGACCGGACCGGGACTTCCGCTCCCGGCGCCCGACAGCAACTCGGACGAGCCGTGGCGCACGACCTCATCGCGCGAGACGCGCTTTGTCCCGATGCAGGCAAAGGTCGGCGACTACGCGCTGTTCTTCCGTAAGGCGGCCGTCGAGATCACATTCGAAGGCGAGCGCTACCTCGTGGTTCCGCAGGCGGCGATCCTCGCCCTCGTCCGGGACGACGATTTCGACATCGACAGCCTTTAGATTACACGTCATGCGTCTCCCAATGTCCGCGGGCATGTACCCGGAAGAGCTCGTGCAGCCGATGCGCGCCGAGCTCACCCAGATCGGTTTCGAGGAGCTCAAGTCGGCCGGCGAGGTCGACGAAAAGCTGAAGGAGAAGGGCACGACCCTCGTCGTCGTGAATTCCATCTGCGGTTGCGCGGCCAGGATGGCGCGGCCGGCGGTGCGCATCGCGCTCGAGGGCGCGCCCGCCAGACCCGAACACCTCACAACGGTGTTCGCGGGTCAGGACCGAGAAGCAACGGACCGCGCGCGGGAGCACTTCACCGGCTATCCGCCGTCGTCGCCGTCGATCGCCCTGCTGAAGGACGGGGAGCTGGTCTTCATGCTCGAGCGCTGGCAGATCGAAGGTCGGCCGGCCCCGGCGATCGCGCAGGATCTCGCCGCAGCGTTTCAGGAGCACTGCGCGCCCTGAACAGCGGAAGGGCGCGCGGGTGGCCTGACTAGGGGCGCTCCGCGACGCGCTGGTTCTCGATGGAGCGCAGCTGGAAGACCACAGTCCCGAAGGACATGTGCGTCTTCATCTGCAGCACCGCGCGTCCGGCGTCGTCGGCGACCCACACCTCGGCCCGGGCGCCTTCGGCGAAGATGCCTTTCGCCTTGATCTTCGGCTGCAGCACCACGGCGTCGAACTCGCCCGCCGGAACACGAATCCGTTCCTTCCGCACGACCGTGACCGTCACCGGGTTCCGGTCGGGCTTGAAGTAGCGGTTGAACGTGTAGGTCTTGCCCACCTTGAGCGGCATCGTCCGGAGGAAATACAGGAAGGCGCCGTCGTCCAGCGGCTTCTCGACTGTCGCGCGCTCTGTCTTGTCCGGCTCGAGATAGGTGCCCTTTTCCGGAAATATCTCGTACGTGCGGTTGCGCTCGTATGACCCCTGATCGATCTGCTGCCGATAGCGCAACGAGACCAGCGTGTTCGGGTCGAACCAGCTCTCGTATTCGTCGTTCACGCCGAAGAAGAGCAGCGAGCCCTTCATCGTGAACACGCTGTGGTAGACCTCCCGGCCCCGCAGCGTGTCGACACCTTTTATCTCGGCGACCGCATTGCCTCTGCCGAGCGGGCCGACGCGTACGGCGTACACCAGCCGCTCACCGACGGAGAATGGACGGCGCGCGACTTCGCCTCCCGATTCCTCGTACGTCTGCGCTCCGGCGACGGCCGAGGCGGCGAGAGCCGCCGCGAGACCGATCCCCCCGATTGAAGCTGCGCGCAGCGTCATCCCGACTCATCCTCCGACAGGCCGCGAGCGGGATGCCCTCCGCTCTACAGCGAGTTGCTCGACCGGGCCGGGACTCGAATCTCCTCTTTGGGCGAGGGTGTCACCGGGAGAAAATCCTCACCCGGATTGATGAACACATCCCTCTCCGCGCCGTACTGCCGATCATGCAGGTCGCGGTACCGGCCGCCAAGCTTCATTAATTCATGGTGCGTGCCACGTTCGACGATCGCGCCGGCCTCGAGCACGAGGATCTGATCGGCACTTTCGATCGTTGACAGGCGGTGGGCGATGACGAAAGTCGTCCGACCGCGCCGCAAACTGCGGAGACCGTCACGAATCATCGCTTCACTCTCGCTGTCCAGGCTCGACGTCGCCTCATCCAGGATGAGGATGCGGGGGTCTGCCAGGATCGCTCGCGCGATGGCGACCCGCTGGCGCTGGCCGCCGGACAGCTTGACGCCGCGCTCGCCGACGATGGTGTCGTACTTGTCTGCGAAGCCGTCGACGAACTCGTCTGCGTGGGCAATCCGCGCCGCCGCGACGACTTCCTCGACTGACGCGCCGGGCTTGGAATACGCGATGTTCTCGCGAACGGTGCCATCGAACAGGAAGTTGTCCTGCATCACTACACCCAGATGCGAGCGGAAGTCGTTCAGGCGCACCGTGTCGAGATCGCGTGCGTCCACGAGGATCCGGCCCGACCTGGGGCGATTGAACGCCATCACGAGACTGACGAGCGTGCTCTTGCCACCACCGCTCGAGCCGACCAGCGCGGTCGTGGTGCCGGCCTTTGCGTGGAAGCTCACATCCTTGATGACAGGAACACCCGCGTTGTACTCGAACCAGACATCGCGGAACTCCACATCCCCTTCGATGTCGGGGACGGAGGCCTTCGTGGCGTCGGCTTCGTCCTCCGTCGCCATCGTCTTGATCTCGCGGATGCGATCGAGCCCCGCGAAGGCCTCGGTGATCTGCGTGCCGATCGACGCGATGCCGACGAGCGGCGCGGCAACCATGCCGATGAAGAAGACATACATCATCATGTCGCCGAGCGTCATGCGTCCTGCGAGCACGTCGCGTCCGCCGACGACGATCATGAGCACGCCGATGATGCCGGTGATCACCGCGACGCCCGAGCCGACCGCCGACGTGCCGGTTATGGTCGACGCGACGTTGCGGAAGAGCTTATGCGCGCCCTTCGCGAAGATGAGGCGCTCCCGCCGCTCGGCGGTGTAGACCTTCACGGTGCGGATGCCGCCGACGCTCTCCGCGAGGCGTCCCGTCACCTCGGCGTTGATGGCTCCGCGCTCCCGGAACAGCGGACGCAGCTTCTTGAAGGCGATGGACATCATCGCGCCGAAGACCACCAGGATGAACACCGTCATCACGGTGAGCTTCCAGTTGAGCCAGAGCAGGACTCCAACCGCGACCGCCGCGGTCAGGAAGCCGCCGACCAGCTGGACGATTCCGGTACCGACGAGATTGCGGACGCCCTCGGCGTCGCTCATGACGCGCGAGATGAGAATGCCGGTCTTGGTCGAGTCGAAGTACGCGACCGGCAGTCGCAGCACGTGCTGCTGCACCGACTTTCGCATGTCGGTGATGGCGCGCTGGCCCGCCAGCGACACGACCTGGGACAGCGCGAATCCCGTCAGCGCCTGCACCACCGTGGCGCCGAGCGCCGCCGCGGCGAGGGGCAACAGCATCCTGCCGTTGTGCTTCCCGATGACATCGTCGATCAGAAACTTGGAGCTTGCGGGGAGCACCAGCCCGGCGAGCCGGTTCACGATCATCAGCGAAAAGCCGATCGCGAGCGAGCGCTTGTGCTGCCCCATGAGCTCGCGTGCTTCGCGCCAGGAGCGCCTGGCATCGATCTTCTTCTTGTCCGGCTTCTTGGCGGGAGCGGCGGGAGCGGCGGGAGACGTCACCCCAACAATCTAAGGGCGGACCTCAGGGCAGACGACCGGTGGCAACGCGCAGGTTGTCGATCCAGAACGACTGATCGACCGGCGATCCATCGCCGATGTACGGACCGATGATGAGCTGATCGAACAGCATCGTCGTTCGCGCGGCGGTTCGAAAAAGAATGTCGTGCCGATCCAGCACGACCGCGCCGTTGAACCAGTATTGCATGACGCCGTCGGCCTGCGCGACGCCGTTGGTGATGGTGTTCAGCTGAAAGTACGCCTCGACGTGGTTCCAGTTGCTCTTGTAGCCCGCGCCGGCGGCGGGCTGGAACACGACGGGGCCCATGAGCAGCTTGCGATTGTACCACGTCGAGCCGTTGATGAAACACTCGCTCAGCACATTCTGCTCGACAACGCCGTTGCAGCCCGACGTCGAGCGGTTCTCGGTCACTCCGACGAGGTTGTTCGGGAGCGAGCCGGAGCTCGTGTTGATGGCCTTGTTGTCCTGAATGGCGACGATCGGCTGGCCGCCGTTCTGATAGACCTGCTCCACATACGCCGTCATCCACGTCTGCGACGGACCCTCGTAGTCGCTGTCGAGGTTGGTCAGCACGTAGAACTCGTGAGGTTGGTACGGGTGTCCGGAACCGACCCAGTTCGTGCTGTACTTCACCCAGTAGCTGACGTAGACGCTCGGCGTCGCCCCGAACTTGTGCCGCTGCGTACCGCCGATCGTGGCCGTGATGGCGCCCGGGAGAAAGCGGTACTGCGATGACGACGTGCTGCCGCCCACATGCTCGGCGGTCGACAACAGCCAGGTGTTGTTGTCGTACCAGCCGCGGCTCGGAAGACCGGCGTCCTCGAAGCGCTCCTCGAACAGAAGCGTTGCCGGGCCGGTCGTGGTCTCCGTCGCGGCGCTTTCGGCACAGCTCAGCGCACCCGCAAGCGTCGCGGTGACCGCGACAGCGTGCAGCGTGCGCCGAGCGACGCTCATTGATACTGGATGTAGATCGGCTTCGGCTTGAGCTGCAGCACTTCCATCGGCGTCAGCAGCTTGTCGCCCTTCTTGGTGTCGTTGCCGAAGAAGAGCTTGAACCCGGTGAACTGCACCGGCTCGCCCACCACGTAATCCTTATATGAGTCGTACTTGAGCCAAGGCTGACCCCACCCGTCCATGTTGATCACGACCTGCACGCGCGGGTCGAGCCTGATGTCCTTCGCGCCGCGCAGCATCGGGCGCGTGAAGCGATGCACGATGAGCACCTTCGGCGGAAGATTCTTCTCCGCCACGAGCTTGGAAAGCTGGCCGATGGCATAGTTCACCTCGGCAGACGTCAGCGTGCCGATCTTCCTGCCCGGCATCACGCCTTCCTTGTCGTAGTGCATGTGGAACTCGGGATCGATCCCGAAGTGCACATCGGGTCGTGCGAGGAACGGCAGCAGGCGCGGGAGCTCTTCCTGCACTGTCGCCTGTCCCGTCTGGATGTCGAGAAAGAGAATCGCTCCGCGCTGATGCGCCCACCCGTACACCTGCTCGATGAGCGATGAATCCATCCGCAGCCTGTATTTGCCGTCTTTTCCGGGCGCGCCCTGAGCGACGGTCGCGATGAGGTGCAGCGCAGGTTGCACTGTCTCGGTCGGGTCCGCCTTCCGCCACTCGGCGACGACTGCGTCGAGCTTGGCGAGCATCTGATCCGGCGGCAGCGCGCCAAGAATCCCCATCTTTTTCGAGAGCGGGTTCCCGTAAAAGGCCACGATGCGCTTCTGCGGCAGCAGTGAGCCGGGCAGCGGCGCCGGCCCCTTCACCGGCCATCCCGCCGTCTTGCTGCCGACGCGGACCGCTGAGACGAGCGCCAGGGAATCCTTCTTCGGGCGCCCCGGAGGTACACGCACGGTGATCGGCGGATCGATGGGCTTGCCCGTCGAATCGCGCAGCACCGTCGTGTCTTTCTTCGTTGTGTCCTGATGAGCGACCTCGCCAGTCGCGCTGTCGGCCGCGGCCGTATCGCTGGCGGTCGTATCGGCGTGCGCCTGCGGATCACGTCCACACGCGAATGCCGCGGTTGCGGTGATCAGCAAACTGATCGGAACGACTCGACTACGCTGCAGCAATGCCATCAACTCTCAGGAAGGGTCAACGCCCGTTTACAAGGCAGCACGTATGCCAGCGCGCAACGGTGGCTTTGGACCCACGCGGTCTGGCTCGGCTCGCAACCGAATTCTAGCTTGGAGCAACCCTCGCGAGCCGTGATATACGTCCGGTCGGCTCGTTAATCCGGCGACGCATGGATCTCCGCCAACAACTGCAGCAGACTCTTGGTACGACGTACGCGCTCGACCGCGAACTCGGCGGCGGGGGCATGTCGCGCGTGTTCGTCGCCGACGAGCGTCGCCTCAACCGGAAAGTCGTCATCAAGGTGCTGTCGCCGGAGCTGTCCGAGGGACTCAGCGGCGACCGGTTCGAGCGCGAGATACAGCTCGCCGCATCGCTGCAGCAGGCGAACATCGTCCCCATCCTCGCGGCCGGAGAGACGAACGGACTGCCGTTCTACACGATGCCGTTCGTGGAGGGTGAATCGCTCCGCGTTCGTCTCGCGAAGGACGGCCGTCTCCCGATCGGCACGGTGGTGAGTGTGCTGCGGGACGTCGCAAAGGCGCTGGCGTACGCGCACGATCGCGGCGTCGTCCACCGCGACATCAAGCCGGACAACGTGCTCCTGTCGGGCGGCACCGCCGTCGTCACGGATTTCGGCATCGCGAAGGCCATCTCGGCGGCCCGCAACACCGGCGACGACGGGACGCTCACGCAACTGGGGACGTCGATCGGGACTCCAGCGTACATGTCGCCAGAGCAGGCCGCGGGCGACCCGTCCATCGACCACCGCGCCGACATCTACTCGCTGGCCTGCATGGCGTACGAGCTTCTCACTGGCAACTCGCCATTTCATGGACGCTCGCCAGCGCGGATCCTGGCGGCGCACATGACGGAGACGCCCGCTGCGATCTCCGCGATCAGATCGGACACGCCGCCGGCGCTCGAGATGCTCGTGATGCGCTCGCTGGAGAAGGAGCCCGCGGCGCGACCGCAGTCGGCGCAGGAGCTCATTGCGGCGCTGGACACGATCACGAGCTCGAACATGACAGCGATGCCGGGTGCGATGCGCGGCGGTCCCGTGCGCCTCGGTCGCAGCCTCGCGATCTACATCGCGGCATTCGTCGGCGTGGCGGTACTCGCGCGCGCGGCGATCATCGTCTTCGGGCTGCCGGACTGGGTATTCACCGGCGCCGTCATCGTGATGCTGCTCGGCCTGCCCGTGCTGCTCGTCACCTGGTACGTCAACCGCACCGTGCGACATCTCGCCGCCACGACGCCTGCGCTCACGCCGGGCGGAACGCCGGCGTCGCCCGGGACGCTGGCATCGCTGGCGGTGCGCGCGAGCCCGCACGTGACGTGGCGACGCGCCTGGATGGGCGGCGGGGTCGCGCTCGCGGTGTTTGCGGCGCTCGTGGTGGTGTTCATGGTGTTGCGCGCGCTCGGCATCGGCCCCGCGGGATCGCTGCTCGCGGCGGGCAAGCTCGAGGACCGCGCCCGCGTGATCGTGACGGAGTTCCAGGCACCCGATTCGTCGCTCGCGAGTGTCGTCAGCGAAGCGGTGCGCACCAATCTCGGTCAGTCGCGGGTGATCTCGATCATGCCGCCGATCGCGATCGGCGCCGCGCTCCAGCGGATGCAGCGTCCGCCATCGACACGCGTGGATTTCGCCCTGGCTCAGGACATCGCCGAGCGCGAAGGGGTGAAGGCGATCGTCGACGGCGCGGTGCGCTCGCTGGCCGGCGGATACGTCGTGTCCATCCGTCTCGTGTCCGCGGACTCGGCCAACGAGCTCGCCGCGTACCAGGAGACCGCAAACGGTCCGCGCGAGCTGCTCGAGACCATCGACAAGATTACGCGCAAGCTTCGGGGACGTATCGGCGAATCATTGAGGGAAGTGCGCGGGAACGCGCCACTCGAGCAGGTCACGACGCCCTCGCTCGACGCGCTGCGCAAGTACGTCGAGGGACAGCGACAGACCGACCTGCTTGGCGATCCGCTCAAGGGCATCGAGTCGCTGCGGGAGGCGGTGAAGCTCGACACCGCGTTCGCGATGGCGTGGCGCAAGCTGGGTGTCGCGCTCAACAACAGCGGCCGTCCGCGCGCGGAGATCGACAGCGCGCTCTCGAATGCGTACCGGTTCCGCGATCGTCTGACAAAGCGCGAGAAGCTGCTCGCGGAAGCGACGTACTTTCACCTGGGAGCGGGCCGCGATCGACGGCGCGCAATCACCGCGTATCAAGCGATCCTCGATCTCGACCCCAACGACGCCGGAGCGGCCAACAACCTGGGGAACATCTACAGCGGGCGCCGCGACTTCGCGCGCGCCGAATCGCTGTACAAGCGGATCATCGGTGCGGGCCGCGCGACGCAGCAGCAGTACTCGAACCTCATCGCCGTCCTCTACAACCAGGGCAAGATCCAGGAATCGGAGCGGTATCTCACCGAGATGCGGCAACGCTTTCCGAGCGTGCTGACCGCGACGACGAACAAGGCGTCGTTCTATTACGAGCGTGGCCAGGTGGATTCACTGCGCACGCTGTACACGCAGCTGGCCTCGAGCGACAATCCGGTCGCCAGGATCAACG
>Ga0066652_100002550_pt1 | contig 10054 bp, 9 predicted proteins | sample GraSoiAngelo_101_FD_71413 | JGI IMG/M metagenome (GOLD analysis project Ga0066652, IMG submission 71413) | Grasslands soil microbial communities from the Angelo Coastal Reserve, California, USA - 14_0903_02_30cm | ecosystem: Environmental > Terrestrial > Soil > Grasslands | place: USA... | reverse complement strand
TCAGGGCTCGTTGACATATGCGGTCAGGAGCACGTCTTCTCCCACCGGGCGGCTCTCCAAACGGCGTAGCTCGACCGGCTCGTCGAGCCTATCGCACAAGGTCGGCCCACCGCCAGCCAGTGCGGGCGCGATGAACACCAGCAACTTGTCGATCAGCCCGGCGCCCAAGAACGACGTGGCGAGCGCGGGCCCACCCTCGAGGAGCAGCGACTGCACGCCTTCCTGCGCAAGGCGAGCGAGCTCCTCGTCGAGCGACCCCGAGAGGAGCTCTAGGTCGACGCCTTCCGGAAGCGGGCTGCGACCGAACGCAAGGCGGCGCGGTTGCCGCCCAGCGCCTACCTCGCGGGCGGTCAGGGCGGGCCGATCCGCCCGCACGGTGCCCATGCCGACCGCAACGGCGTCGGAAGCAGCGCGCAGCTCATGCACGAGCCTTCGGCTTTCCTCCCCGGAGACCCAGCGCGAGCCCGGAAGGGTCAGGCGCCCGTCTACCGTCATGGCAGCCTTGTACGTGACGAACGGCCGCGCCCTCGTCACCCAGGTCAGCCACGCCTCGATCTGTTGGCGCGCGCGAAAGCCAAGCTCACCGTCGGCGACCTCGACCTCGATCCCGGCGGCACGCAGCTGCTCGAGCCCGCCCGCGGCCGCCGGGTTGGGGTCCCGCGTTCCGACGAAAACCTTTGCGACGCCGGCGTCGATCACCGCCTGGGCGCAGGGCGGCGTCGAGCCCCAGCTCGCGCACGGCTCGAGCGTGACGTACAGCGTCGCGGCGCGGGCGCCGTCGCCGGCTGCCGCGAGCGCGTTCGCCTCGGCGTGGGGCCCGCCTTTCCGCTCATGCCAGCCCTCGCCGACGACCTCATCGTCGCGGACGAGAACAGCGCCGACAAGGGGATTGGGCTGCGTCGTCCCGCGCCCGCGTTCAGCGAGCTCGAGGGCCCGCTCGAGATAGTTCACTGCGATGCGGCGACGAGTCCGCGGTAGGCCGCGCCGACGTCGCCGTCGTGGAAGACGGCGGTCGCGGCGACGAGGAGGTTCGCGCCTGCCTCGCGCGCCGCATGGATGTTCTCGCGCTTCACCCCGCCGTCGACCTGGAGGCGCATCGACGCCGGAAGCAGCTCCCGCAGCCGCCGCAGCCGTTCATAAGCGTCCGGCATGAACTGCTGGCCCGAATAGCCGGGCTCGATGCTCATGCAGAGGACGAGGTCGGTGCCGGCTTCGGTCGCCGCCGCGGCGACCTCGTCGACCGGCGTCTTCGGTTTCAGCGAGACCCCGACGCCGAGGCCTTGCTGTCGCGCCGTGGCCACGACGGCCCCAACGTCCTCGACCGCCTCGTAGTGAAAGGTGACGCTATCCGCTCCGGCCGCGCGGAACGCGTCGAAGTACCGCTCTGGAGACTCGACCATCAGATGGACGTCGACCAACGCGCCGCCGCCGTGGATTCGCTCGGCGACGGACTGCAGCACGATGGGTCCGAGGATGATCGGCTCGACGAAGTGCCCGTCCCCGACGTCGTAGTGGAAGGCCCGCACGCCGGCAGCGAGCAGCTGGTCGATCTGCTGTCCGAGCTTTGCGAAGTCGGCCGCGTACAAAGACGGCTCGACCTCGACCTCGCGCACCTGGTCCCACGTCATGTCGATTGATCCTACGCAGCCAGCAACCGGGCGCATTCGACCATGGCAGGCTCGGCTTTGCCCGGTCCGACTCCCCAGTGGAGCGCGTGCACGACGCCCCACCCGCGCATCCGCCCACGGTCGAGGGCGAGCTCTGCGGCGAGCAGATCGAGCCGCCTGTCGACCACGTCTGCGGTGATCGCGCCGCGGCGGTCGCGGAGGACCGATGCAACGTCGAAGGCTGGTTCGCCGACGATCGGCTTCGGGTCGATCGCGAGCCAGGGCTCGCGCTCGGCGCGGACGACGTTGCTGCCCTGCAGATCCTGATGGCAGACAACGACGCGCGGTTGCGACGCGGAGAGCTCGCGAGCGTAAGTCGCAGCCGCCTCGATAAGACGCCGCTCGAACGGTCGGCCGAGCGCCTTCCAGTCGGCCTCGATCTGGACTGCCCATTGCTCTGCCTCCTCCGCCAAGACCCTGAACGGATGATCGTCGGGAGCCGGGCGCCGCCACAGCTTCCGAGCCACGGCCGCCGCAATGAGTGTCGCCTCGCCGTCGTCTTCCACATCCCAGAGCGGCGTGCCCGGTTCGGCGCGCTCGAGCAGGAGAGCGCTCCGCTCGCGATCAGCGTCGAGCAGGCGAACGGCGCCCTCGCCGGCCCAGTGGGCGAGCGCGTCGGCCTCGAGGGCGCTCTCGGGATCGCGAAAACTCAACTTGAGTACGACGCCGTGCCCATCGGAAAGCGTCGCGCGCAGCGTCAACGAGATGTTCCCAGTCGCGAACGCCTCGCCCAACCTGAGCGACCACTTCTCGGCGCACTCGGCAGCCAAACGCGGAAGCGACTCGAGCCATGCACTTCCTCCGGCTCGCTCGCGCCACCAGCCGAGCCGTTCCGGGATTTCGATCACCGGCGCAGCCTGGTAATGAAGAAGCCGCTGGTGCCATGCCGGTCGGGACGCGTCAGCAGGAACTCGGGCCGCTTCGGGTGCGCGAACTGTGGCCATTCCTCGCCGAGCGGCTCGGCCTCGAGCCCGCTCGCGTCGACGATCGCCTCGTTCTCGTCGGCGTTGAGCGTGCAGACCGAGTACACGATCGTCGCGCCGGGGCGGGTGCGTTCGGCCGCCACGCGGAGAAGGTCGCGCTGGAGCTCGCGGAGTGGGCGTGCACGCCAGCGAAGGTCGGGACGCCGTGCGAGGACGCCGAGGCCCGAGCAGGGTGCATCGACGAGGACACGGTCGAAGTCGCGTAGCTCGGAGGGAAGCGTGAGCGCATCGGCCTGCAGGACCGTCACGTTCGCCGCGCCGAGACGGCGGACGTTCTCCTCCAGCTCCCGCGCGCGGCCGGGATGGATCTCGACCGCGACCACCTCGCCGGCGAGCATCGTCGCCTTGCCGCCTGGGGCGGCGCAGAGGTCGAGGACGCGCTCGCCGTCACGCGCGCCGACGACGAGGCCGGCGAGCTGGGAGCCTCGGCTCTGCGGCCAGATCCGGCCTTCGGCCAACGCGTCTTCGTCGACGCGCTCGACTCGGTAGGCGCCCGGAACGTCGGTCACCTCGCCGTCGACCTCCCCGCGCACGAGCCGAACGACGGTCTCCGCCGGCTCGTTCTGAGCCCGCATCAGCGCGATCGCGTCCTCGCGGCCGAAGTCGCGTGTCCACACCTCCTCGATCCAGTCGGGATACGACTGCTTCAGCGCTCCTTCCGGCAGCGAAGCGAGCAGCGGTTGCAGTCCCTCGGTCAACCGCCGGAGCACGGCGTTCGTGAACCCGACTGCGCGCTCCAGCCGCGCGCTGCGTACGAGCTCGACGGCCTCGTTGACGGCGGCATGCTGCGGCGTCTCCATGTAGCCGAGCTCGTACGCGCCGAGTCGGAGCGCCGACCGCACCGGCGGATCGAGCTTCCGCACCGGGCGCCGGCCCAGCGACTCGATCGCGTGATCGAGCGTCCGGACGCGCTGGATCGTCCCGTAAGCGAGCCGCTGCGCCAGCGCCCGGTCGCGCCGGTCGAGATCCTCGGCTGCGGTCCGCAACGCCCGGTCCGCATACGCGTCCTGCTCGAAGACCCGCAGCACGGTCTGATATGCGGCCGCGCGGGCCGGCGAGATCATCGGCGCAGGCCGCGCAGGAACTCGTCGTACTTCATGCGGCGCCGCCCTTCCGGCTGCACCTCGAGCAGCTCCAGCTTCCCGTCGACGAGGCGCGAGCGCCAGACGATCACCGCACGGCCCTCGACGATGCCCCGCGCGCCGATGTGCGGGGAGAGGGCGCGGATCCGGTTGTGGAGCTCCCGCGGCGGCAGGGACCAGTCGAGCTCGCGGTCGGCCGGCGAGATCTTCTCCGCGTAAGTGATGCCCTCGTCGGCCTGTGGGGCCGGCTCCCGGTTGGCCATGGCCGCTTCGACCAAGTCTGGGGTCAGACCCAGGGCATGGCCGAAAACCGCACCGGTATCGTCGTCCGGTCCGATCGTGAACCGGCTCTGGGCGGCAATCGGGCCCGCGTCGAGCTCCTCGACGAGCTCGATCACGGACACGCCCGTCTCTTCGTCGCCCGCCATGAGCGCGCGCTCGACCGGCGCGGCGCCGCGCCAGCGCGGCAGCAGCGAGGGATGGACGTTCAGCCAGCGCGCCCGCTCGAGCGCCCCGCGCGGCACGAGCTGCCCGTAGGCGACCGTGACGAGGGTCTCGACCTCCGGGTCGAAATCGGAACCGAGCCGCTCCGGCTGACGCACCCGGAGCCCGAGCGTCTCGGCGACCGCCTTCGCCGGCGGCGACGCAACCTTGCGCCCGCGCCCGCGCGGGCGGTCGGGCTGCGTGAGCAGGTACGCGATCTCGTGCCGGCGGGCGAGCTCCTCGAGAACCTCCGCCCCGAAAGGCGCCGTCGCCGCGACGGCAATCCGCGCCACGGCAGCAGGCCTAAGCCGTAACGCCGAGAATCGGCTCGGGCCGGAGGATCCCCAGCGCCTCGCGGCGGGCCTCGGGCGTCGTCCGGTCGATGATGAGGATGCCGTCGAGGTGGTCGAGCTCGTGCTGGACGACGCGCGCGGCGTGGTCCTCGAGCTCGACGCGAAGGTCGGCGCCGCTCTCGTCCTTGCCCTCCACCGTGACGCGCGCCGGCCGCTCGACGGGCACCGTCACGCCCTGAAGGGACAGGCAGCCTTCCGTTTCCGCCACTTTCACGTCGGAAACCTTGACCAGCACGGGATTGACGACCGCCCGGGGCTCGTCCTCCTCCGTCGCCTGGAAGACGAACAACCGCTGCAGAGTCCCGACCTGGGTGCCGGCAAGCCCGACCCCGCGGGCGTCCTGCATCAACCCGATCATGCGCTCGACGAGGCGACGGAGGTCGTCGTCGAAGCTCTCGATCTCGTTGGCGCGCATGCGCAGAACCGCGTCGCCGTACTGGCGGATCTGCGCGAGCGCCAGCCGCCGGCGGGCCTCGCGCTCGGGGTCGAGCTGCTCGCCCTCGAGGACCTGTCCCTGCTCTTCCGCCATTGCGCGTGAGTGTACGGGCGTCAGAGGCTCTGCGGATCGACGTCGACGACGGCCGTGAGGCCGGCGCGGCGCATCGCTGGAGCGGCCGCGGCCAGCAGCCGGCCGGCGCGCGCGGCAACACGCCTCGGCTCGTCCGTCTTGACGACGAGCTGCGCTCGGTGGCGGCCGCGGACGCGGAAAAGCGGCGCAGGGCCGAGGATCTCGGCATCGCGCAGGCCGGCTCGGATCTCGTCGAGCGCCCGAGACACCGGCGCCGCCTCGGCCCCCGCGACGAGGACGCGCACGAGGTGACGGAAGGGCGGGTAGCCGAGCTCGCGCCTCCGCTCGAGCTCCCCGGTCAGGAACCGCTCCACGTCGTGCCGCGCCGCGAGCTCGACCGGCCGCGAGTCGGGCTGGAAAGTCTGGATCAACACGCGCCCCGGCGCATCGCGGCCGCTGCGGCCGGCGAGCTGGGTCAGGAGCTGGAACGTCCGTTCGTCGGCTCGAAAGTCCGGCACGCCGAGCGCCGTGTCGGCGTCGATGACGGCCGCGAGCGAGACGCCCGCGAAGTGGTGTCCCTTCGCGACCATCTGCGTGCCGAGCAGGACGGCACGCTCGGTCTCGGCGAACCGGCGGAGGGCCGCCGCCAGTTCCTCGGGCTTCTGCGCCGTGTCCGCGTCGAGCCGGATCGGAACGAGCCGCGGCAGCTTCGACGCGAGCTCGCGCTCGAGCCGTTGCGTACCGGCGCCGATCCGTGCCAGCTCGACGGAGCCGCAGGCCGGGCACGCCGACGGCCCGGCCTCCGAATGGCCGCAGTGATGGCAGCGCAGACGCTCGTCGGCGTGGAGGACGAGCGCCACGTCGCAATGCGGACAGCGGACGGTCGTTCCGCAGGCGCGGCAGTGCAGCGCAGGCGCGATCCCGCGGCGGTTGAGGAGCAGGATCGCCCTACCGCCGCCTTCCTCGACCCCACCGAGCTCCCGCAGCAACGGCGCGGAGAGCGGATACCCCGTTTCCCGCCGGAGGTCGACAACGCGCACCCCCGGCAGCGAACCGCCGAGCCGGCCGCCGAGCTCGAGCCGCTCGAGCTGCTGCCAGCTCTCAGGCCGCGGCGTCGCGCTGCCGTAGACCGCGACCGCGCCCTCCAGCGCCGCACGTTTCGCGGCCACCGTGCGCGCGTCGTAGCGCGGATCCGACTCCTGTTTGTACGAGGAATCGTGTTCCTCGTCCACGCAGATGACCCCCACGTCGCCGAGCGGCGCGAAGATCGCGGAGCGGGCGCCGACCACGACATGCGCATCGCCGGCCGCGATCCGTTCGCGCTCGTCGCGCCGCTCGGCGTCGGTCAGACCCGAATGCAGCAGCGCGACCCGGTCGCCGAAGCGCGCACGAAAGCGGCCGAGTGTCTGCGGCGTGAGCGCGATCTCCGGCACGAGAACGATCGCCGTACGGCCGCGCTCGAGCGCCGCTGCGCAGGCCTGGAGGTAGACCTCGGTCTTGCCGCTGCCGGTCTGCCCGTAGAGCAAGAAGTGGCCGCCGTCCGCGTCGAGCGCCCGGGTGATCCGTCCGAGTGCATCCAACTGCGACTCCGTCAGCTCCGGCGGCTCCGCCTCTCCGACGAGCCCCTCGCCCGGCCGGGGCCGCTCCTGCCGGCGCTTCCGCTTGAGCGGCGCGATCAGCTCGAGCGCCCGTCCGGGCGTCGAGCCGTAGTAGTCGGCGACCCAGAGTGCCAGGTCGACGAGCACGGGCGGCAGCTCGTCGACAACCGCGTCGACAGGGACGGGCTCGATCCCCGGCGGCGCTTCGTCGCCGACCTCGACGACCACGCCGCGCCGCCGCGAGCGGCCGAGCGGAACCGAGACGACGGAGCCTTTGTCCGCGCCGTCGGCTAGATAGGTGAACGGCCGCGCGAGCGCGCGTGTCGTTACGAGGGGGTAGACGGTCGCGTAGCGGGGCACCGCCCCGAGCGTAGCCGCGGCCTCGGAGTTACACGCCTGCCGCGACGAGGATGAAGTCGGTCGCGAAGCCGAGCGTCAGCCCGAGGATGATCCCCCAGGCGGTCAGCGACTTCGAGCTGAACGTCCTGCACACGTTCAGCAGCTCGATCACGACGTAGAGGATCGAGCCGGCGGCCAGGGCGAAGAAGAGGATCGAGAGGTTCTGACTCGTCCATGAGTGGCCGATCACCGTGCCAACGAACGTAGGCGCACCGCCGATGACGCCCATGAGCGCGAGAAAGCGCCAACTCGGCAGGTCGGGGTCCCCGCTGAGCGGCCCGATGATTGCGAAACCCTCGGTCGCGTTGTGGAGCCCGAAGCCGATCACCAGAACGACCGCGAGGCTGGTCAGATCCTGCGCGGAAGACTGGCCGATCGCCAGACCCTCGGAGAAGTTATGAAGTCCGATTCCGGTGGCGATGAAGACCGACAACCACTGGGCCGCCGACAGCCCCGGGCGGTGCGTGCGCGAAAACTCGGCCACCGACGCGGCGCCGGGCCCGAGCATCGCCTTCCGCTGCCGCGCCTTGATCCAGGCGTCGTAGTAGACAAGGCTCATCAGGCCGACCACGAAGCCGGTCAGGGCGATCGCGGAGACGCCGGCGAAGCGACCCCAATGTCGCGCGTTGAGCGCGCTTTCGACCGGATCGATCGCCTCGCTGAGGACGTCCCAGAAGAGGAAGAGCAGGATCCCGGTCGCCATCGCCGTGAAGAACGCCTTCACTTGCGGAGAAACGCCCTGCATCCGGCCCATCGGCAGGCTGATGAAGATCGTCAGGCCGGCGATCGCGCCGAGAAGAAGGGTCTGGCCGGTGCTCATGTTGTAAGGGTCACCTTACAGATCGCGCGCAGTACAGTTGGCCAGCGTATGGCACAGGGCCACTCTGTCGACGAGTACCTGGAGACGATCTACTTCCTCGCCTTCCCGATCGGCGAGTACCGGCCCCAGTCGACCGGCTCCCCCACACTCGCTTCGCGCGTGGCCGAGATGCTCGGCGTCTCGCGCGCGTCGGCGGGCGAGATGCTCAAGCGGCTCGAGGCCGAAGGCCTGATCGAGCGCGGCGAGCAAAAGGAGGCGATCCTCACCGACAGCGGCCGCGCGCGGGCCGAGAAGGTCGTTCGCAAGCACCGGATCATCGAACGGCTGCTCACCGACTTCATGGGCTACACGGCGGCCGAGGCGCACGTACACGCCGACGAGCTCGGCGACACCTTCTCCGACGACATGGTCGAGCGGATCGACGACAAGCTCGGCCACCCCGAGCGCTGCCCCCACGGCTGGCCGGTCGACCCGGACGCCGAGCAGGCCGAGAACGCCGAGCTCGCGCCGCTCGCCGACCTCGAGCCGCCCGCCCAGGCGACGATCGTCCGCCTCGCCGAGCACGACGGCGAGCTCCTCCACTGGTTCTACGACCAGGGTCTGACGCCGGGCACCGAGCTACGGCTCCAGACAGCCGAGCCCGCGGCCGGGCAGTTCACCGTCCGAGTCGACGGGAGCGAGAAGGCGATCGGCGAGAAGGCCGCAGCGGGGCTGTTCGTCAGGCCCGAAAGCAGGGACTGACCCCGGAGGGGTCTGTCCCAACCACCGTTTGATGGGACAGTCCCCGTTCGGGGACAGTCCCTCCCCGACCGAGGGACTGACCCCGGAGGGGTCTGTCCCACCAACCGTTCTTGGGCGAGGGACCGCCTAAATCGACGCTGCCGCCGCCTCGACGCCGGCCGCAGCGCGCAACGCTTCCGCCTTGTCGGTGCGCTCCCACGTGAAGTCGTGGTCGTCGCGGCCGAAGTGGCCGTACGCGGCGGTCTTGGCGTAGATCGGCCGGGTCAGCTCGAGATCGCGCAGGATTGCGGCCGGGCGCAGGTCGAAGTGCTCGCGGACGAGCTGCTCGATGCGCTCCGGGGTCATGCCGTCGGCTTCCGTGCCGAACGTCCGCACGGCGATCGAGACCGGGTGCGCGACGCCGATCGCGTAGGCGACGTTGATCTCGCACCGGTCGGCCAGGCCCGCGGCCACGACGTTCTTCGCCACGTATCGCGCGGCGTAGGCGGCCGAGCGGTCGACCTTGGTCGGGTCCTTGCCGGAGAACGCGCCGCCGCCGTGCCGCGCCGCGCCGCCGTACGTGTCGACGATGATCTTGCGGCCGGTCAGACCAGTGTCGCCCATCGGGCCGCCGAGGACGAACTTGCCGGTCGGGTTCACGTACACGAAGTCGCGCTCCTCGAGCCGCTTCTCCTCGTAGAGGTCACTGGGCAGGATCGGACGCAGCACGCGCTCGATCAGGTCGGGCTTGATCAGTGTCTCGGCGTCGCATCCCTCGGCATGCTGGGTCGAGACGAGGATTCGCTCGATCTCGACCGGGCGCTGCCGCCCGAGCTCGTCGACCTCGTAGCGCACCGTCACCTGCGCCTTGCCGTCGGGGCGCAGATACGGCAGCTCTCCGACCTTCCGAACCTCGGCGAGCCGCTTGCAGATCTTGTGCGCGAGCATGATCGGCAGCGGCATCAGCTCCGGCGTCTCGCGGGTCGCGTAGCCGAACATCATCCCCTGGTCGCCGGCGCCGATCCGGTCGAGCGGATCGTCGTCACCGGGGTCGTGCTGCACCTCGTAGGAGGCGTCGACACCCTGCGCGATGTCGGGCGACTGCTCGTCGATCGCCACGACGACGCCGCACGTCGTCGCGTCGAAGCCCCATTCGGAGTGCGTGTAGCCGATCTCGCCGATCTTCTTCCGAACGAGCGCCGAGATGTCGACGTACGTCTCGGTCGAGATCTCCCCGGCCACGACGACCAGGCCGGTCGTGATCAGTGTCTCGCACGCGACGCGTCCCGTCGGATCGTCGGCGAGGACGGCGTCGAGGACGGTGTCCGAGATCTGGTCGGCGACCTTGTCGGGGTGGCCCTCGGTGACCGATTCGGAGGTGAACAGGAACTCGCGCGGCACGGGCGCGAAGGCTACTTGATCGTCTGGAACCCGGAAATCC
>Ga0066652_100002548_pt1 | contig 10055 bp, 7 predicted proteins | sample GraSoiAngelo_101_FD_71413 | JGI IMG/M metagenome (GOLD analysis project Ga0066652, IMG submission 71413) | Grasslands soil microbial communities from the Angelo Coastal Reserve, California, USA - 14_0903_02_30cm | ecosystem: Environmental > Terrestrial > Soil > Grasslands | place: USA... | reverse complement strand
GACCTGATCCGGAAAGGGGCGTACGCGCCCAGGACTTCCGAGTACAAGGTCGAGCTGCAGCACTCCGGCCAGGCGTCGTGCGGCTTCGAGGGCTCCGCGGGATACGGCGAGCTGATCGCAGGACCGCGCCTCAACAACGGGAAGTGGCACAAGGTCCAGTGCATCAAGGCCCCGACCGCGATCGAGCTCGTCGTCGACGGCAAGACGTTCGCGCGGCCTGCCAACGTCGGCTCGATCTCGAACACGGCCCCGATGGTGATCGGGAGTCGGCCCGGCGGCGACTGGTACTCGGGCGATCTGGACGAGCTCAGGATTCAGATCGGCTGAGACCCGCGCCGGCAGGGCAGCCCCTCATTCTGTCCGGAACGGAGGGCGACAGCGGCGACTGCTGAACGCTTCCGGTCGGCTCGGCCGCTTCAGTCGGTGGCGACAGCTGACGGGGCTAACGGGTCCGCCTCGAACTCGGCCTCCTCGCGAGCCGAGGCAGCCGCTCAGGACGAGCGCCGCCGCCAGCAAGCCAGCAACGGTTGCTTGTTCTACCGCGCCGGCACGGAGTTCCACGTCTGCGCGAGCCCGTCTGCGAGGATCGTCCTCGCCCGCCAACCGAGCTCGCGCTCGGCGCGCGACGCGTCGAGGACGCTGCGGCGGAGATCGCCGGGCCGCTCGGGGGCGAACCGCGGCGCCCGGTGCTCGCTCCGCGCTGCCTCCGCGCAGAGCGCGTGCAGCTCGAGGATGCTCGTCTCGGTTCCGGTGCCGACGTTGAAGACGCCGCCCCCATCCGCCGACATCGCCGCGAGCAACGCGTCGACGACGTCGCCGACGTAGACGAAGTCGCGGGTCTGATTGCCGTCGCCGAAGATTTCGACAGCTCCACCGTCGCGCAGCCGTTCGAGAAAGATGGCGACGACCCCGCCCTCGAGCGAAGCCTGCTGCCGCGGCCCGAAGACGTTCCCAAGCCGGCAGGCCACGTGGCTAGTCCCGTGCAGCCGGTTCCAGGTCGCGAGGTACTCCTCGCCAGCGAGCTTCGACGTACCGTAGGGCGAGAGCGGCCGGCGTTCGTCCTCCTCGCGTGCGGGACGCTCGGAGTCGCCGTAGATCGCTCCTCCCGTCGAGGTGAAGACGATCCGGGCGCCCACCGAGCGAGCCGCTTCGAGGACCCGGATCGTGCCGATGACGTTCACCGCCGCATCGTGCGCGGGCTGTTCGACGGAGGTGCCCACATCGGCCTGTGCCGCGAGGTGGAAGATCGCCTCGGGTTGCACCGTTGTCGCGACGTCCACCAGCCCTTCGCTGCGGATGTCGAGCGCGTGAAGCGTGGCTCCGTCGGACACGTTTTCGCGGCGGCCGCTCGACAGGTCGTCGACGACGTGTACCTCGTCATCCCGGGCAACTAGCGCATCCGAGACGTGCGAGCCGATGAAGCCCGCGCCGCCGGTGACGATCACGCGCATCGCTGCGTATCGTAGGCCGAGCTGTACTCAGCCGCCGGCGCGAAGCAGGCGGAAGGCGGGCGCCAACGACAGCGCCGAGGCGGCCTTCCCGAGGTGTCCGCGCAGCCCGAGCAGGCCCTCGGTCGTGCGCAGCAGGGAGTAGTGGGAGAAGGCTGCGGCGGAGCGCATTGCGCGCCGAACGGAGGGACTGATGACGAGGGCGGCGAGATGGTCGCAGTCGAGCGCCGGGCAGAGAGTGTTCTCGAACATCGCGTCCTCGTCCCATGTGACGAAGACGGCAGTCTTCCCCGACGTGTACGCCTTCGAGGCGAGGATCTTCTTCATCCAGCGCCGGAGGAACCCGTCGCTCAGCGGCGGGTCGACGTCGCCGCACGGCCGCGAGCAACCGGGCTTCGTCGTGCCGCCGTCATCTTTCGGGCCTACGAACGCAAACGCCGGCAGCTTGCCCGACGCCAGGGCGTGCGCAAGCGGCCCCTTGTGCACGGTTCCGAGCGGCAGGTCCCAGCGAGAGCAGTCGCGTCGGATGTTCGCGTAGTAGATGACCGGCTCGTGGTGGGCGGTGTAGACGGGATTGCCACTGGGGTAATCCGACCGGTAGCAGTTGCGCGGCATGCTCTCCGAGTAGCTTCGCCACTGCAGATGGGCCGACCGGACCTGCGAGAAGATGCTCGGCACGCGGAGCGGTGCGGAGGAGTCGCCGGTCACCCCCCACGTCCCACCCGAGGTCATCGCGATGTAGTTCGGAAGCGAGGGGTCCCCGACGCCGTAGTAGCGCGTGGCGAGGCCACAGGACGCCGCGAGCCGATTGGTGTAGGGAAGGTGGCGGTTGCCGACTACGTGGTCGTAGCCCTGGTTCTCGAAGACGATCCAAATCACGTGCGCGTAGCGACGCGGCGGCGCGGCGCCGCGGCAGGGCCGCGCCGCCGTGATGGAGTTCCGAAGTACCGCGCTCGCGCCGGCGCCGACCCACGACAGGGTGAGCCCTAGCGCCCCTAGCGCCAGGGGCACCGCGATCAGCCGCTGCAGCCTGGGCACACGCTCACGGGGTCGCCACCGGGTGGGCCGACGTGTTGCCGGCGCTGCGTTTCGCGAGTCGCGGTCCCCGGGTCCCAGTGGCAGAGGCGGGCAACGACGCCGTCCACCCGGCCGTCCACCTCGACGAAGCTGTAGCTCCCGTCCGCCCATGCGCCGGCGTTGAACCAGAGCAACCGCGCGCCGCCCACGTCGAGCGCGCGCTGCCCGACGCGGTGTGTGTGGCCGAAGATGTACACCGGCACAGCCTGCCCCTCGCGCGCGAGGATCTTGTGGACGGCGACCGCAGCCTGCTGCTGCCGCGACTCGACGTAGCCGCGGCGTCCGAGCACGGCGGCGCCCGCGTTCCGCAACAGCGCAACCGAGGAGTCTTCGGCGAGCCCACGGAGGCCGGCGAGCGCGTCGGGGCTCAGCCCCGCCTCCTGCGCGAGCGCCTCGCGGGCGGCGGCGGTCGCCACATCCCTCCTCCCGCGACGCGCGTGGGCACGCAGCATGGCGGGCACCAGTCCCGACAGCGCGCGCGCTCGACCGCCGTGCTCCGCCTGCCCGCACAGGTCGAGCACGGCGCCCGGCGGCAGGCGACGGCTCCAGCGGCCGAACGGGACCAGCGGCTCCGCGACCGCGTTCAGCGCGTGGTACTGGCTGCCGTGTTCGGCGTAGAGGAGCTCGGGCACGAGCAGGAACCAGGGCCGAACGCGAAACGTCGGTCGCAGCAGCGCGGCGCTCGTCCCGGCGGCGTCCGCGACGATGACACGCAGGCGCTCCTGCACGTCCGGATCGAGGAGCTCGCTGTCGTGGTTCCCGGGGATGAGATCGACCACGATCCCGTGCGCAGCGGCGGCTCCGAGGGCGGCGAGCGCCGGGCGGTGCCGCACGGCGACGGCGTCGAGCGCAGCACGCGGGTCATGCGCACCCGCAGGAGGGTGCAGGAGGTCGAGCAGATCGCCAAGGACGACGAGCCGCCATGGCCCCGTTTCCGGGTGGGCCCGCTCGACGAGCCACACGAGGAACGAGACGAACGCATCGTCCGTGGCGGTGCCGGCGGTGGCGCCGAGGTGCAGATCGGACAGGACGACGGCCTTCACGTCCCCAGGACCCCTCTTGCCTGCGCGGTGCTCCGGTTGGCGAGCCGAATCAGGGAGGCGAGCCGCCCGGGAGCGGTGTCCGGAGGAAGGTTCGAGAGCCAGAAGACTCCGGCACCCACCGTGGCCCGGACCTCGCACAACAAGAGGTGCTCGGCGCCCTCCACGAGCACGACGTCCGGCTCCTCATAGCCGGCGTCAGCCACTCGTTCCTGCAGGGTCTGCCGTGCTTCCGCAGTGGAGCGGCTCGGTCTGCCGGGGGCGACCTCGCGGGCCGCGGTGACCGGATCGACTCGCAGGAGGTAGGGAAGGCAGCGCGCCTCGAGGCCGCGGCGGAAGCCCGCGAGCGAGCCGAAGGCGCTACCGGCCGCGACGACTGCTCCGCCGAGCTCCGGCAGCGCGTCGATCATCTCGAGTGCCAGCCGCGTCCGCCATTCCTTGGCCCTCTCGTCGCTTTCGGTTCGCCAGGCGACCGGGATGCTCGTGTGGGCCGATACGCCTGCAATCAAGACGCCGCGCGTCTGCCCGGGCAGCCCCGGTTCGTGGTCCTCCACGAACCAGATCTCCGGGTCGATTTCCCGAGCGCGTTCCGTGACGAAGTCGCGGAGCGAGCCCTGCAGCGCGGCCGCCGGCCGCCCCACCTGCTCTCGCGAACGCTCGGCGAGCTTTTCCGCCCTGGCCGCGGGCGCAAGCGGGACATCGCCCCAGCCCACCGATCGTGCGTGGCGTACGCGGCTGTCGGACCGGGCGTCTCGCAGGCCCGCAGCGAGGCTGATGCCGGCGACGATTACGACGACCGCCGTGGGAGACCAGAGGTGCGCGTAGACGAGGACACCGGCCGTCAGCCCGGAGACCGCGACGCTGAGCGCGATCGAGAGCGAAAGCTCGACGGCCAGCGAATCGGGGTTGACGAGGTCGACCAGCGCCATGCCCGGAACGACACAGAGGAAGACGACCACGACCGGCGCCTGGACGTCGACCGGAGCCTGTGCGGCGACGAGGACGCAGGCGAGTAAGGCGCAGCCTGCTGCCAAGCCGCGCCGGAGAGCCGTGCGGTGCGACGCGAGGGCAGGGGCAGCACCGTTGGCGATCACGGCGCCTGCACCTGCTTCGTCCCGCTCGCAGGGACGGTCGCCCCGCTTCCGCCGGTCGCTGCAATCTGGCTCGGCGGGGAGGGGGCCGAACCCGCCGCGGCAAGCGTGAAGATCGTCGCGTCGGGGTTCCGGTAGACGACCCTGAAGAGGGGCGAAGCCGCAACCACGGCCGAGAGGCGGGCCAGGGATCCCGGCCGTCCATAGCCCAGCTGGTCGACCTCTTCCTCCTCGCTGCGCTCGATGATCAGATATGAGCGCCTACTGCTCGAGTGCAACGCATCGCGTACGTCCTTCAGAAGCGGCCGCCAGTCGACGGTAACCGGGGCCCTCGCCGACCAGTGCGGCATCTCGATCACGGTCCGATAGTGGTGATCCGGATACTGCGTGTACTTCCACGGCAGATCCCCGGTGCCGGCCACGAGCAGCGACCCGGGCTTTGCGAGTGCGTAGAGACGCTCGACGCCCGTGGTCTCGCCCCGGGTGAAGTAGTCGATCCGCTCGTTGCCGTAACGCGCGAAGAGGAAGAGTCCGGCGAACACGAGCAGGACGCCGCCGACCGCTGCCGACTGGCGCCCGCGGAGCGGGATCTCGTCGTCGTCGCCGACGAGCGCTGCCGCCGCGAAGAACGCTGTGAACGGCAGGGCGAAGAACTCGACTCGGAGCAGCATCTCGCCGCCGTACGTCTGCAGCGGCAGAAGTGGCAGGGGCGCGAGCGCCAGTGCGACCCCGATTCGATAGCGACGGTCACGCCGCAGGAGGCGCGAAGCGCCGACGAGGGCCAGGCACCACATTGCGGCCCCGGCGACGATCGTCAAGTCGGCGATGATTCGGTGGTCGACGTCGCCGCTCACGCGGTTCGCCAGGTTCTCCGTGAAGATTGCGCCGAGCTGGCCCGCCTGGCTGAGCACCTGGGACAGGTGGCCGTTGAAGAACGTCATCGCTCCGGTCGCGTACCAGAGGCCGAGCAACGTCGTCATCAGCGGCGGCAGCCATGCGAGCGACCGTGCCTCGATGATCACGACTGCAGTCACACCGAAGAGCACCGCAACCGGCGTGAGCTGATGGGTCGGCACCAGTACCGCGAAGAGGAAGACGATGCACACAAGGAGCGCCCATCGCCGCGGCGGCGAACGCGCCGGCGCCTCGTCCATGGTGTCGCGCATCCCCGTAGTCGACTCCCGCGGCTGCGAGACGAAGTAGCGCACGAGGATCGCGATGACCACGAGGTAGAGGAAGTAGGAGAACCCCTGCGGCGAGAAGTAGTCCTGACCGATCCAGTTGCCGAGGTAGAAGAGCCAGATGCCCAGCCAGACGAGTCGCCGGCTGACCGTCAGCGAGCGCGCGATCACGAGCAGCGGAGCCAGGTACAGGAGGTTGAAGTAGACCGGCGACCAGGCGGCGAGCGGCAGCGCGTTGTGGAGCCCGGCCGCTCTCGCGAGCACCGCCACGAGCACGAAGAAGCCAGGCCAGTTGAAGTACGCGTCGATGTGCGGGTTGATGTGGCCCGTGTCGAGGATCGCCTGCGCGATCCCGACGTGCCGCCAGGTGACGGCGAAGCGCGGCACAGACTCGAGAATCGGCGTCAGCCCGAAGAGCATGAGGACGAGAACCGCAACCAGCCCGAGGAGCACCCGGTCCCTCACCTGCCCGTGCCGCAGCGCGCCGACGAAGGTCACCGTGAGGATCGCGACCGCGATATAGAACGAGACGTGGAGCACCGAGACGAGACCCAGGCCGTTCATCCGCTCGAGCGCGACGTGCCGCAGGGAGAACGACCAGACGGCGAGCGAGCAGACAGCGCCCGCGGCTGCGGCGACGTTGCCAGGACCGCAGGCGAGAGCGGCTGCCCGGATCCCGGCGCTCGCGCGCGCCGCTGCGGAGGCCCCGCCCTCGGCAATCGCGTCGAACGTATGCCACCCGGTGTCGAGCGGTCGCCGCCAGACCGCCGCTGTGCGGGCGGCCGCCCACAATCCGGTCGCCGTCTGTACCGCGAGCCAGGCGTATGCCATGCCCACCAGGCCGCCGGCTACGGCTCCCGCCGCCGCTGCGCCGACCGACACGGCAGCGGAGACCCAGCTCACCGCGACCGCCTCCCCGAGCCGGCGGCGGGCGCGGCTGCCCGCGTAGTACGCCTGCACGAAGGTGATCGGCACGAATGCGAGCAGGAGGATCCGCAGCGGCGAGGCGCCGGTCGCGCCGTAGGCCGACCCGAGGAGCGAGAGCACGAAGTGAGCGAGCGAACCGATCAGGAGCGACGCGACAATCCCGACGAGCAGAGCGACGCGGATGGCTGCGCGCGTGGCCTCGGCGAGCTGCGCCGGGCGGTTCGACCCTTCGGCGAAGAGCGTGAGACCGGCCGAGATCGGCAACGTGTAGACGACCCACGCCATCATCCAGACCGCGTACCAGGTGGAGTTGGCCGCCGGCGTGAGCACCTGCGTGACGACGATCGGAAGCACGAGGCCCGGTGCTCGTTCGGCGAGCGTCAGCGCGTAGTTCGGCGTCCCGTGACGTAGGAGCAGCCGCCGAGTGCTGCGCTCGATGCGCGGCCGGAAGCGGTAGCCGGGGAGCATGCGGCGGACCTGGAAGATGCCGAGGCCGACGTTGACTGCCCCGGCCACGGCCCAAGGCGCGAAGATCGCCGCCGACCCGGCTTGGTGAAGAAAGGTCGGGAGCACGCCGATGCCGACCACGATTGCCGCGCCGAAGACGACCCCGCGCACGAGCACCTGGTCGCCGCGGCCGAGGGCGATCGAGAGCTGATCGAGCAGGATCGCGAGCGTCCCGAACACCGTCATCGCGACGAACGCGCATGCATACAGCGGATCCGAGGGGACGGTGTCGAGATGGCGCAGGCCCAGGGCGGCGATGACGAAGAAGACGCCGGCGGCGAAAGCGGCGGAGACGATGACGACCGTGCCGGAGGTATCGAGGAGCGCGGCCGGACGGTGGCGGAAATCGGGGTAGCACGTGATCACCGCCGAGCCGACTCCGCCGATCGCGAGCTGCGTGCAGAGCATCATCGCCGAGACGGCCGCCGCGGCGATGCCGACCTCGGGCCGTGAGAACTCATGGGCCGCGACGAGCCAGAAGAGGAACCCGAAGCCCATCGTCAGCGTCTTGCCGGCCATGACCGCGAGCGCGTTCCAGGTGACGCTCAGCGGTTGCTTCGCGCTGGCGCGTTGTGACTCGACCGCGAGCTGGGTTGCCACCTCAGCCGGCCGCCAGCCGGCGCGCCATGCCGGCGTAGTTGAAGACCGTGAAGCAGACGTAATAGGGGATCCAGCGCGGTTCGAGCCGGAACGCGCTGAGGACGAGCCCGCGCAGGCCCGCGGCGAGCGGCAGCCCGAGGAGCGGGACCCCGCGAAGCCCGTACTTGCGGATCATCCGTCCGAGGCCCTCCCCGTCCGCGAGCCATTGCCCTTTCGCGACGGGGAAGGTGTCCCCGAAGCGGTGCTCGACGACGGTCGTCTTGGAGACGACGGCCTTTGCTCCCGCGCTGCGCAGGCGCCAGCGCAGCTCGATGTCCTCACCCGAGGAAAAGCGCGGGTCGAAGCCGATCTCGAGCAGCGTCTCGCGCTCGAGCACGGTCGCCACGAGGCCGAACCAGCGCTTGCTCCGGCCCGAGCGGTGATGGTGCGCGAGCGCCTGCCCCCAGTAGCCCGGCCCGGAAACGCTCTCGAGCCCGGCCTGAATGGCGTCGAAGCCGCCCGCGACGAGCTCGTCACGCAGACGCGCGAGCGAGCCGGGCCTCAGCACGACGTCCGCGTCAACGAGCGCGACGAAACGGCCGGAGGCGGCCCGGGCGCCCAGCATGCGGGCTGCCGGGAGGCCTCGTCCCCCGTCGCAAAGGATCGTTGCGCCGTGCCGGCGCGCAATCTCGAGCGTGCAGTCGGTCGAGTTTCCGTCGACGACGATGATCTCCCGCGGCGCCTCCGCTTCGATGGATGCGAGGCACTCGTCGAGCATCGCCTCCGCGTTCCGCGCCGGGACCACCACCGAGATGTCGTTCATGCCGATCCCCGGGAGCTCTGCAGGTGGCCCCGGCAGAAGCCCACACCGGCGGCCATGAGGCCGGCCACGATCGCGGCGGCGCGCGAGAAACCCGAACGGTCGCGGAGGGTCAGCGCCGCCAGCAACGCTGAGCCGAAGCCGCTCGTGAGGGCGCGCGCGGTGTACGAGCGCTCGGCCGCGAGGCCATCCCGGAAGCCGGCCGCTCGTACAACCATCGCCTTCGAGAGCCCCTCGCCGTAGCAGCGGGCGAGGAAGTAGCCCCACCGCGCGCGGCGCGCGGGGACTCGGTGATGCACGAGCGCGACCGGCTGGTAGACGAAGCGACCGCCCGGGCGAGCCCGCCCGACGCGCAGGCAGAACTCGGTCTCCTCGCAGCCGACCGGGTGCGTACCGACGCGGCCGATGCCGTGACGAAAGCCGCCGAACTCGGAGAAGAGCTCCCGGCGAAAGGACATGCTCGCCCCGATCAGGTTCCGGACGGCTGCGCGCTCGGGAGGCAGCCCCCGGTAGGTGCAGCCGACGACCCAGCCGAACTCGGCGGGGAACCAGGCAGGCCGCTCTTCCCAGATCGGCTCTATCGAGCCGCCGACTCCGAGCACATCCTCATCCCCGTACTCGCGCGCCAGAAGCCGGAGCCAATCGGGCGCAGCCACCGCGTCGTCGTCGAGAAACGCCACCACGTCGCCGCGGGCGAGCCTCAGACCGCTGTTGCGTGCGCCCGACAAGCCGCGGGCTTCGACGTTCGGGGTGACCACGACGTTCGGCAGCTCGGCGCGCGCCCGCACCAGGAGGGCAGGATCGTGGTCGACAACGACGATCGTCTCGAGCGATGGGTGCGACTGCAGGCCCACGCTCTCGACGGCCTCGAGCAACTCGTGCCAGCGGCCGCCGGTCCACGTGCAGATGACCACAGACACGGTCGGCGCTACGGTGGGCGGGCTGCGCGTGGCCACGCGCCCCGACGCCGCCTCGGTCCCCGCCGCGGGAGCGGTCACGACCCGGCGGGATCGCCTACGACTTCAAACGCCACCGAGCCCGTCCGTGCTGACCATCTCGATGTCTGCGCCGACCATCTCCACCTCCGCGACGATGTCGACCGTGCGCGGCCGACGCTCTCGCTCGCGCAGGATCGCGCGCAGGACCCGCAGCCCGTCACGCACCGGATGGAGGTTCGACTTTCCGTGGATCCGCAGGTGCTCGACGCTCGGCACCTCGGCCACGCGCAGCCCCGCCTTGGCCGCGCGCACATTGAGCACCGTCTCCACCTCGAAGCCCGTGCAATCGGGCGCGATCGCAGGCAACGCGCTGCGCCAGAAGGCGTTGTACCCGTAGCAGAGGTCGGTATAGGAGGTCTTGTAGAGCCGGTTGACGAGCCAGCAGAA
>Ga0066652_100002546_pt1 | contig 10060 bp, 8 predicted proteins | sample GraSoiAngelo_101_FD_71413 | JGI IMG/M metagenome (GOLD analysis project Ga0066652, IMG submission 71413) | Grasslands soil microbial communities from the Angelo Coastal Reserve, California, USA - 14_0903_02_30cm | ecosystem: Environmental > Terrestrial > Soil > Grasslands | place: USA... | reverse complement strand
CCCGGTATGTCGATGTGGGGAGCAGGAGGAGAACGCGGGGCACCGACGTATCATGGCGCGCATGACCTCCGACGCTGCGAGCCCGGTCCTCACGCTCAGCGCCGACGCGCACGCCAAGGTCCTCGAGGTGCGCGCCGCCGAACCCGACCCCGAGAGCCTCGTGCTGTGGGTCGAGGTGAGCGGTCAAGAGGGCGGTGCGTACAGCTACGTCATGGAGTTCCGCAGCGAGAGCGAGCTCGGCGACGACGTCGTCATCCAGCACCACGACGACCTGTCGGTTGCGGTGCCCGCCGACAGTGTCGACAAGCTGCGCGGCGCGACGCTCGAGGTGAGCGGTGGCGGGATGGTGATGCAGAATCCCAACCGGCCGATGCCGTTCTCTCCCGCGGTCGACCCGAACCGTCCTGCTGCCGATCTGTCGGGCGAGGTGCCGCAACGCGTCATGCAGGTGCTCGACCAGGAGATCAACCCTGCGATCGCCGCGCACGGCGGTTACGCGGAGCTCGTCGCGGTGGAGGGCTCGATCGCGTACTTGCGGTTGGCCGGTGGGTGCCAGGGTTGCGGTCTCGCCGCGGTCACGCTGAGCCAGGGGATCGAGGTTGCGATCCTCGATTCGGTGCCCGAGATCACCGAGGTGATCGACGTCACCGACCACGCATCCGGCGAGAACCCTTACTACGAATCCGCCAAGAAGTAGCCACTGTTCCGTTTTGGCGTTGCCAGGTCGCCGTATGCGCTACCTCACAACGCCAAGACGAAGGGTCAGGCGAAGCGGCGGGCGTCCTCGGCGGCGTAGTGCGCGACCACCGCGTCGGCTGCGGCGTGGTGCGCGATCGAATCGAGTATTTCCGGGAGTTGTGACGCCGGGAGCGCGCACGTCATCTCCGTGGGCGGCATGCCGGTACGCACGCGGCTCAACGCGCACCCGACACTCGCGGCGGGCACCTGCTCCTCCTTGGCGATCGCCACGATGTGGCACTGCGGTTTGCCCTCGATGCGCAGGCCGGGGATCGCGTCGGAGAGAACCATGAGCTGGCGACCGTTGACGCGCAGGAACACGACGTCGGGGTCGACCGGCGTGTCGGCGAGCGGGCCGTAGGTGACCGCACCGGGGCGCTCGCGCACCACCGGGATCTGGGGGACCACGTCCATTGTGACCCACCCCGACTCCAGGAGCGCGGCGACGTCGCCGTTCGACGCGACGTCGTCGAGTGTCTTGAACCCGTGCGTCATGCTGCCGACGCTGCAGTTCGCGTGGTCGTCGGCCACGGTGCTGAACGTGCGATCGGCCGCCTTCATCCAGAAGACACACCCGGCGGGCACCCGACCGGTGCGACCGTCGGGCAGCGCGTCCGGCATCGGTTCCTCGTACGGCGCGACGCCGTCGGGCGGCGCATCCGAGAACGTGATCGCGAGCGGCGGCGCGCCGAGATGCAACGTCTCGGTGAGCTGCGACGCGAGGTCCGACCAGTTGTTCGAGGGCATCGGCGAAGCTTACTGAGCAGCCGCGCTTCCGTATCGCTGGAGTTCATCGTCGAGATCGAGTCGCTGCGACACCGCGTTCTGCTCGTAGTCGCCCCATGCTTCGCGCGGCACCGACCACATCACCTCGAACTCGATGCCGTCGATGTCTTGCCCGTAGAGCGACTTGCTCACGCCGTGGTCGCTCTCGCCGACCAACGCGCCCAGCTCGGAGAGATGCTTCTTCGCCTCGGCGAGGTCGTCGATCGTGGGTACCTCCCACGCGAGGTGGTACAGACCGACGCGCCCGCGTTCGGGGCGCGGCGCGTCGGGGCCAACGGAGAACAGCGCCAGGTCGTGGTGGTTGTCCGACGCGCTCGCGCGCAGGAACACTGCCGCGCGGCCCATTTCGCCGACGACCGTGAATCCGAGCGCGCGCTGGTAGAACTCGGACGACGCTGGTGCGTCGCGCACGTACAGGACTGCATGGTTGAGTCGCTTCACTGGAATCATGCCGTTCGTAACCTCCTGAGTCGTTCGACGATTCCCGGGAAGACGCGCAGGAACGCGTCGACGTCGGCGTCGGTGGAGCTCCAACCGACGCTCACCCGCAAGGAGTGGTCGGCGTCGACGCCCATCGCCGCCAACACCGGCGACGGCTCGAGCGTCTCGCTCGAGCACGACGACCCCGAGTGCACGGCCACGCCGTGTTGGTCGAGTGCGAGCAGGATCGGCTCCGCCTCGACGCCGGCGGTGCCGAAGCACACGAGGTGCGGCAGGCGTCGCGCGGGGTCGCCGAAGCGCTCCACGCCCGGAACGGCGAGCACCGTCTCCTCCGCCAGCCGGTCGGTGAGCACGCGTGCCGCGGCTGCCTCACGTTCGAGCGCGCCGTCGCAGAGCTCCGTGGCCGCGGCACCGAAGCCGACGATTGCGGGCACGTTCTCGATCCCGCCGCGGCGGGCACGTTCCTGCGCGCCGCCGACGATCATGGGTGGGAAGCGGAGTCCCCGGCGCACCAGTAGCGCGGCCGCGCCCTTCGGTCCGCCGAGCTTGTGCGCGGTGACCGAACACAGATCGGCGTCGAGCGCGGCGAATTGCACGGGCACGTGGCCGCCCGCGGCGCAGGCGTCGACATGGACGACGACGCCGCGTGCGCGTGCGCCCGCGACGACCTCGCCCGCCGGTTGGATCGTGCCGACTTCGTGGTTCGCGAGCTGTACCGTGACGAGCGCGGTGTCGTCACGGACCGCGTCGAGCACCTCGGCCGGGTCGAAGCGACCGCTGCGGTCGACACCCACCGTCGTGACATCGGTATTAGCCGCGCGCGCACACGACTCGAGTACCGCCGAGTGCTCGACCGCGGTGGTGACGACGTGGCCGCCGCCGCTGCGCGCGAGCGTCCCCCACACCGCGGTGTCGATCGCTTCGGTGCCGCTCGACGTGAACACGACCTCGCGCGGCCGGGCGTCGAACAGTGCCGCAACCGATTCACGCGCGTCCTCGACGGCGACGCGCGTCGCCCGACCCTCAGCGTGCAGTCGTCCAGGGTCGGCGTGGTGCACCTGGAGGAAAGGCAGCATCGCGGTGATGCACGCCTCACGAAGCGGTGACGACGACGCGTGGTCGAGGTACGCGCGCGGCACGGTCAGACGCGCGCGACGCAGTGGTCGTCGCCGCCCGGGCGACTGCTCTCGAACCGCGGCGACGTCTCGCCGTAGAGGCCGGAGAGCATGCCGCGGATCATGCCGCGATCGAGTGCGCACACGACGTGCGGGTAGCGCTGCGCGGTGTCGCCGAACGGGCAGCACTCGGAGACGATCGCGAGGCTCGCGCCCCGCGTCTCGGTGTGCGCGGCGAAGCCGTGCGCGGTGAGCGCGTCGGCGACCGCGGCGAGCGCCGCTTGCACGGACCGGTGGCTCTCGGTGGGGTCCATGCGCGCGGCGAGTTGCCGCCCGTACTGGAACCCGATCTGATCGGCGAGGGTTTCCGCCTCCACGGGACCGAGCGCGTCGAGTGCGCCGGCGAGCAGGTTGCCCAGCAGGTCGTCGTGCTTCAGCGGCAGCGCGAGGGTGGCGTCGAGCGGCCCCGCGAGGTAGCGCTTCGACGGCCGCCCGGCGGCGCGCGCGCTGCCGTCGTCGGGCGCTCGCGCGATCTCGACGAGCAGGTAGCCACCGCCGGTGAGTTTCTCGAGGTGGTGGCGCGCCACGTTCGGGTGCAGGTCGAACCGTTCTGCCACTTGGCCCGCGGTGACGCCGCCGGCGTCGCGGGCGTAGAGGTAGATCTCGCGCCGGGTCGGGTCGCCGAACGCGTTGGTGACCGCGCTGATGACGGCGTTGAACTCGTCCGCCGTCAGGCCTGAACTGACTTCCTCGTCGGCCACACCGGTATTCTACCTATGTCGATAGTGGAAATCCTCCTACCCCCCGGGAGCTGGGAATGGCGGCGCTCGAGGCAGACGTCCGGGCCGCGGTGAGCGGCGTCGAGGAGCCCGAGCTGCGGCGGCCGTTGGGCGGCCTCGGCATGGTCGACGCGGTCGAGGCGAAGCGGGGGCGGGTCCTGGTGCGGCTGGCGCTGCCGCTCCCGGGTGACACCACGCGCACGGAGCTCCGCCGGCGGACGGTCGAGGCCCTGACGGGCGTGCGGGGAGTCGACCGGATCGAGGTCGAGTTCCGGGACATGGACGACGCCGAGCTCAAGACGGTTGCCGGCAGGCTGAAGGGTGTCGCGACGAACCCGCTCCAGGTCCTCGACGCGTCGCAGGCGCACGCGGCCCGCGCGCCCGCGGCGCGACCGAATCCGTTCACCGACTCCCGTACGCGCGTCATCGCAATCGCGTCGGGCAAGGGCGGTGTCGGCAAGTCGTCGGTCACAACCAACCTGTCGATCGCGCTCGCGCACCGTGGGAAGCGAGTCGCCGCGGTCGACGCCGACGTGTGGGGGTTCTCGATGCCGCGGATGCTCGGCGTCGCCCATCCGCCCGGCTTGATCGACGACGTGATCGTGCCGCCCGAGGCGCACGGTGTCCGCCTCATCTCGATGGGGTTCTTCGCGCAGGAGGACCAAGCCGTCATCTGGCGCGGTCCGATGCTGCACAAGGCGCTCGAACAGTTCCTCACCGACGTCTACTGGGGTGACAACGACTACCTGGTGATCGACATGCCGCCGGGCACCGGCGATGTCTCGCTGTCGATCTCGCAATTCCTGCCGCGCGCCGAGGTGATCGTCGTCACCACCCCGCAGCCCGCCGCGCAGCGCGTCGCGCAACGCGCGGCGGCGATGGCCGCGAAGGTCGACCTCGACGTCATCGGCGTGATCGAGAACATGTCGTGGTTCCGCGGTGACGACGGCAAGCGATACGAGCTGTTCGGCGCGGGCGGCGGTGCCGAGCTGGCGGAGAAACTCGACGTACCGCTGCTCGGGCAGGTGCCGCTCGTGCCAGTGCTGCGCGAAGGCGGCGACGAGGGACGGCCCGTCGTCGTCGCGCATCCGGACGACGAAGCCGCGCAGGTGTTCCGCGCGATCGCGGAACAGCTCGACACCGCGCTCGCGCCGCGCCGGATCTACAACCCGGAGCTGCGACTCAGCTGATCCGGCGCTCGAGCTCGCCTCGGGCGAGCGCGACGAGCTCGTCGAGCGACATCGCCCTCCCGCGTGCGGCTGCGGCCGCGTACGCGTCGACACCGAGCGCGTCGCGAGCATGTGCGAGCGCCGCGTCCCGGTGCGGGATCTCGAACGCGGGCAACGTGCCGGACTCGCCGAGGGGGCCGGTGATCGGGCCCCCGAAGATTGCCGCCAGCTCGTACTCGCCCAACGCCGCCCACGCCTGGATCTCGTAGTCGAGGACGGTGACGAGTGCGGGCAGATCGCCCTTGTCGTAGGCACACACGAGGGCATCGCGGAATGCACGGCACGCCCCCGACTGGTCGCGGTCACCGACGCTTATCAATGCTCGTACCGACAGGATCATCGGCAGCACTACCGTGTTCGCACCGGCACCGATGAGCGCGATGCTCTCGTCGAGCATCGGCGCGGCAGCAGCGGGGTCGTCGCGCCAGAGCGTCAGCGCACACACGAACTCCGCGTTCGCGATCGACGTCGTATGGCCAGAACTGCGCGCGACCGCCCGCGCGTCGGCGGCGTGCGCCCGCATGGCGTCGGATGCGGCGTCGGAGCCCGTGAGGTCGAAGGCGACCGATCCGAGGAGCAGGAGCGCTCGCGCCGTGAGGTACTGCGGCGAGTCGGCCGGTTCGGCGCCGAGCGCAGCGAGTCCCTCGGCGAGCTCCGCGCGCATCTCGTCGTAGCGGCTCTGGATCATCCGCGCGTACGCGAGCGTCGTGTACGCCTGGGCCTGGACCCATCCGCCGACGCGCTCGTCGATCGCAGCGCGGGAACGTTCGATCGCCACATCGACTCGACCGGTCAGGAGCGCGTTCCACGCCGCCGCGACCACGACTGCGGCTCGGCGCGGGGGCGGCGCCGTACCGAGCATGTCGAGTGCCCGCTCCGCCCACGCGCCGACCGAGACGGCGCGGCCGGCATTTGCTTCCGAGGACAAGCCCGCGATGATGCGGATGCCGAGCTCGTGCTCGGCGGGTTCGACCGCGTCGAGCGCCCACGCCACCGCACTGCGAAAGTTGTCGAGCTCGTCGAGCACCCGCGCTCGCCACACGAGCTCCTCCGCACCGAGCAAGCCCTCACCGACGCGCTCGGCGAGCTCCGCGTAGTGCTCGGCGTGCCGACGGCGCCAGACGTCCGGGTCGCCCGTGTCGTCGAGCCGGTCGCGCCCGTACTGGCGCAACGTCTCGAGCATCCGGTACCGCGTCGATCCGTCGCCGGCCTCGTCGATGTGCAGCATCGACTTCGCCACGAGACTCCCGACCGCGTCGATCGCCCCGAAGCGGTCGATTCCTTCGCCGGCCACGACGGCAAGCGCGGCATCGGCATCGAACGTCCCGGTGAACGCGCTCAGGCGCGCGAACACGTCTTGATCGCGCGCGCTCAGCAGCGCGTACGACCAGTCGACCGTGGCGCGCAGTGTCTGGTGCCGTTCGACAGCGGTCCGGCGACCACCGGTGAGCAGTCGGAAGCGCTCGTTGACGAGTGCAGCGATCTCTGTCGCGTTCATGCTGACCATGCGCGCGGCCGCCAGCTCGATCGCGAGCGGGATGCCGTCGAGGCGACGGCAGATCTCGGCGACCTCCGCGGCGTTGCCGGCGTCGAGCACGAACTCGGGACGAACGGCGTGCGCACGGTCGACGAAGAGCGTTACCGACGCGGTCTCCGCGATCTCTTCGACCGGGTCGGTGGGATCTGCGATCGACAGTGAGCGCAGTGGGCGGATCTGTTCGCCATCCACTGCGAGCCCTTCGCGGCTCGTCGCGAGCAGCCGCACGTCGGGACACGCCCGGATCACTCCGTCGGCCAGCCGCCCCGCGGTGTCGAGCAGATGCTCACAGTTGTCGAGCAGGAGCAGCAGGCGCTTGCCGCGCAGGAACTCGAGCACGCTGGCTTCGAGCGACATGCCGGGACGCGGGGTCACCGCCAGCGCGTTCGCGACGACCTGGATTGCCTCGTCGTCGTCGAGCGCGGCGCCGAGCTCACAGAGCCACGTGCCGTCCGGATACTCGGTGGCGACGCACGCCGCGGTCTGCACCGCGAGCCGGGTCTTTCCCACGCCGCCGGTACCGGTGATGGTCACGAGCGGGCTCTCGCGCAGCGCCTCGCCGATGGTGACGACGGCGTCCTCACGCCCGACGAACGACGTCACGGGTGCGGGGAGGTTGCCGGTGGCGCCGTCGAGCCATGCGGGGGGCCCGACGTCGTGCGGCAGCCCCGGGCCACTCACCTGGAACACTCGTTCGGGACGGGCGAGGTCGCGCAGCCGGTGCTCACCGAGGTCGATGAACGCGAGCCCGTCGTCGAGGCGGTCATGCGCGAGTTCCTCGGTTGCGAGCGACACGAGGATCTGACCGCCGCGCGCCGCGGCCATCAATCGCGCGGCGCGGTTCACCGCGGGGCCGAAGTAGTCGGCGTCGCGTCGCTCGGCCTCGCCGGTGTGCACGCCGATGCGGATGCGCAGCGGTCCGGTTGCGCCCCACGGTTCGGCGCTGATCGCACGTTGCGCTTCGGCCGCCGCGGCGAGCGCGTCACTTGCGCTCGAGAACACCGCGTGGACGCCGTCGCCCGTCATCTTGACGACAGTGCCGTTGTGCTGCGTGATCGCCGAGCGCAAGAGCTCGTCGTGGCGGGCGAGCGCTTCACGCATGGCGTCGGGAAAGTCTTCCCACAGGCGCGTCGAGCCCTCGAGATCGGTGAACACGAACGTCACGATTCCGGACGACTCCTCGCGCACGGGCGCAGGCTACGACGACGGCCTGCGACGGGTCCCGGCGACAATCCTGAGGGGTCACGGGCTGCCCGTCTGCGTCATGTGACACAGACGATCGAAATCAGATCATGCGGCGCAGCGCTTCGACATCGACCAGCACGATGCCCCGCCCCGTTCTCACGAACCCTTCGGCTCGCAGTGCCGCCAGCGCGCGGGCGACGGACTCGCGCGACGCGCCGATCATCGCGGCGAGTTCGTGTTGCGCGAGGCGGATCTCGACGACGCCCTCGATCGGGGTCGAGCGTGGCGCGAGATCGACGAGGACGGCGGCGAGCCGCCGCGTCGTGTCGTAGGCGCCGAACTCGACTCGGCGCCGGTCCGACTCGCGCAGCCGCCCGACGAGCGTGTGCACGAGTTCCACCGCGGCGCGCGGGTGTCGGGCGAGGAACTGCCGGAAGTCGTCGGCCGACACGACGAGGGCAGCGACGCGTTCGATGGCCACTGCACTCGCCAGCCGAGGGGAATCATCGAGCGCGGCGAACTCGCCGACGAGCGACCCGGCGTCGCGCACGCTCAGGAGCGTCTCGCTCCCGGACGCCGTCGTCGTCACGATCTTGACGCGACCCCGCTCGAGGACGACGACGAAGTTGCTCGTGTCGCCCTCGTGGAAGATCGGCCGCCCGCGGTCGTAGCGACGCGCGCGTCCGAGCGCGACGAGCGCGACGCGCTCTTCTTCGCTGAGCCGTCCGACGAAGTCGTCGGCCGCGCCCCCGTTGCGCACTGTGGCCTCCGTTTCGTGGCAGGTATGTCGAGGCATCCTGCCCGCGCCGGCTGATCACGCGGGCCGTCAGGAGGCCGGCTCGACCAGCTCCGTCCGCAACGAGTCGATCTCGCGTCCGATGAGACCGTGCGCGCGCACGTACCCCTCGATCGAACCGTGCACCTCGCGCATCCAGTCGAGCGCTGCCTGCATGGTCGTGGCTTCGGCGCTCATGATGCGCGGGCCCGGTGGCTCGCGCCCCGGGGCGCGTGCGCCGAGCCGCGCGAGGAGTACGTCGATGACGGCGGCCGACGCCGCGTAGTCGGCCGTGATCGTCTCGTCGTCGACGTCGAGCAGTCCCAATACAATTGCGGCGACCAAACCGGTGCGATCCTTGCCCGCCGCGCACTGGAAGACGACCGGGTGGTTCCCCGGATCGGCGATCATGCGCACGACCGACGCGAACTGATCGCCCGACGTGTCGAGGATCGACACGTACCGCTCGGCGAGCGTCCCCTCGATGTCGCGAGTCTGCAACGGCGGCACCGCGGGATCGATGAGCGACGTGTGCACTACTTCCACGCCTGCGTCCGCCAAGGCATCGAGCGGAGTTGCCTCTACCTCGTGCTCGCGGCGGAGATCGATCACCATCGTGATGCCGCGCTCGTCGACGAGGTGTGCGACGTCGGACGCGCTCACGTGCGCGAGTGAGTCGCTGCGGTACACGATGCCCGTCCGAACTCGCCCCTCCGGCGTCGAGTGACCGCCGAGGTCGCGGAAGTTGACGTAGCCGGTGAAGCCGGCCTCGGGCTCGGCGCCCGCCTGCTCAGACACCGGCCGGCTCCGGCGGGACGCGGCGCCGCCGCCACAGGTGTGCCCAGAGCGGGTGCGCGACTGCCGGATGCTCGCCTTCCGCGGCGAGCGCGGGCTTGGTGCGGCCCAACAGCGCTGGCGCCACGCACACGAAGCACAGCACCGTGCTCAGGAGCATGACGCCGCGCAGACCGGTGACGAACGCGTGATCGACGATGTGCTCGATCGCGTTGCGAGCGCCGCCGGCGAACGTGTGGAGGCGGTTGACGGCCTCGTCGGAGCCCGAGACGAGTCCGCAGATCTCGCCCTTCTCGCCGGCGGAGAGCGTGTGCGTACCGCTGAACGCCTCGAAGATCTTGCGGTTCTCCAATGCCTTGAACAGCGCGCCCGAGATCGCGAGCCCGACGACGATCCCCATCATGCGCGAGGTCTGCAGCACGCCGGAGGCCACGCCCGCTTTCTCGTCGGGCAACGCCTCCATGCCCGCGGTGTTCGACAGGTTGTACGCGAAGCCCTGCCCGAACCCCGCGACCAGCAGGCCGACGATGACCAGCCCCAACGCGGTCGTCGTGTCGATGAATGCGAAGCACGCCGTGCCGACACCGAGCAGCGCCATGCCGATCGCCATGAGGAGTTGCGACCCGTAGCGAGCGACCAACCGACCACCGATCGGCGACATCACGACCAACGGGACGCTG